>WNFC01010382.1_pt1 | contig 21711 bp, 14 predicted proteins | sample 5400541 | NCBI WGS metagenome assembly WNFC01 (sample SAMN13153342, study PRJNA577476) | soil metagenome | isolation source: 120 cm saprolite under Douglas fir tree site 2 hole 2 replicate 1 | place: USA:California | collected 2015-04-18
GACAACGACGGAGAGACCGCCGCCGCGGCGCAGAGGAAGGTCGCGACGACTCCGGGACCGAACCCCCCGAGCCACGCGCTCAGCATGATGGCGGGATAGAAAAAGATGAACGGAAGCGCGACGCCCCAGAGCGGGGTGGCGGCCGCACGCAGAGCGAGGGCGATGGCGGTGGCGCTGACGGCCGCGGCATAGCGAGCGAGAGTGAATGCTGGCGGTGACATGGCCCCCAGATTATAGGGGCGGATTCCCGCCGCCCGTCAGGAGATCCAGCCTCCGAGAACCGCGATGCCGGCAAGCGACACCGCCATCGTGCGCACTCTCTTGCGGCCGAGCCCGACCATGCAAGTGCCTCCTGTGGTGAGTGCCGTGAAATTGAAAAACGCAATCCTTCTATCGCATTCGCTGTGCCAAGTGCCGGGGCGTGGAAACGGCGTGAGAAAGCGCAGCACGGCACGTGTTTGCGAATCGGCAGGGCAGACAGTGAGGGAGCCCCCAAGCAAAGCGGCGCGGAGTACCCGGTCAAACGGTAGCACTCGCGCTAGTAGATTTCAGTGGCGCGGCAGGCGTCGCCCAGGGCCTTGGTAATTGTTACCAATCGACCCGGTAAGTATGACCGGGTGCCCGAAGCCATCTCGCTGGCTCGCCATGCAGGCGCAAATCGTGTTTCCGGCCTCTTAGCTCGTGCTCCCGATTGGCATGGCCTTCGCTTGTCAAGCGGCCTTCGCTTGTCAAGCTTGGCTTAAGAGACCAGAGCCATGACGGTGCCATCCACCTGCCCCGACAGGAGATCAATCTGGACCCGCAGGGGCTAGCGAAGCGTAGCCATTCCGAGTACGTCGTAGGCAAGGGGCTCGTCGAGATGATCCGGGAAGAGTTCGTGGCCGAACGGATAGCTATCGAGTCCTGGTAGCCAACGCGCTCAGGCGCGGCGGAGCTGAAGGAGGCACAACCATGGCAGAGACGTGGGGCGATCTCGTCTGGGCGGCCCTGCAGGATCTCCACAACCGGCTGGTGGCGGTGCTGCCGAGCATCCTCGCCATGCTCACGCTGGCGGCCGTGGGGCTCGTCTCCGCCTGGGTCGCCGCGCTCTTGCTGAGACGGCTTGCCCGGGCGGTGGCCTTCGACCAGCGCGCAGAGACCTGGGGCCTCGTATCCGCGATGGGGCGCGCAGGCCTTCGCCGGTCGCCCTCCCAACTGCTCGCCGTAATGGTGTTCTGGGCCATCTTCGTCCTCTTCCTGACCTTGGCGGTGGATGCCCTCGCCATTCCGGGCGTGGGCCGGGTGACTGATTTCGTGTTCGCCTGGGTCCCGAGAGCCATCGGCGCGGCCGTGATCTTCCTCGTCGGCTGGCTCATGGCGAACTTCCTCGGCGAGGGCGTGCTCATCGCGGCGGTCAACTCGGGCTTGCCCGCGGCGCGACTCCTGGCCCGCGCCGTGCGCTGGGGAGTGCTCCTCTTCGCAAGCGCCACGGCGGTCACCCACTTGGGCATAGGCAAGGAAATGGTGCTGGTCGCTTTCGGGCTCACCTTCGGGGGTCTGATCCTTGCCCTCGCCTTGGCCTTCGGCCTGGGCGGTCGGGTCCTGGCCAGGCAAATCCTGGAGCGGCGGCTGCGCCAAGAGCCTCACCCAAGCGAGACGCTGACTCACCTGTGAGCGCGGCGCAGGGCTCAATCGCTCATGATGGCGGTGCCGGGATGACGGATATCGACGCCTTCCTTCAGGAGGCCATGGCGGTGGCCGCTCTATGCGCGAGGGCCCTGCCGACCGAAGTGGGGGGAGCCGCCGCGGAGGAGCGTGGGCGGGTGTCTCGCGGGGGTCGAGCGATGAGCGGCTATCGCGTCCCGGTAGACCTCGAGCGTCAGCTCGGCAATGCGCTCCCAGCTGAACCGGGATTCGACGCGCCTGCGTCCGGCCCGGCCAAGAGCGGCGGCACGCTCAGGCTGGGCGAGGACGGCGCGCATGGCGGCCGCGAGGGCGGGAGGATCGGCGGGTGGCACGAGCCAGCCGGTCTCGTCGTGGACGACCACTTCACGGATGCCTCCCACGGCCGTCGCGACCACGGGCGTGCCGCACGCCATGGCTTCCAGGTTGATCAGCCCGAAGGGTTCGTATACCGACGGGCAGACGAAGAGCGCGGCATGGCTGTAGAGCTGCACCACGTCCTCGGGGGGCAGCATGGCGTTGAGCCAGCGCACTCGTGGGAGCTGCGCCACGGCGGCGGCGAGCCGGGCCCCGAGCTCCGGCGTGTCGGGGGCGGTGGCGCAGAGGACGAGCTGGATGTCCGGGGGCAGCGACGCCGCGGCCTCGAGGAGATGGAAGATTCCCTTCTGCTCGCTGATGCGTCCCACGAACAGCACGTAGGGCGTGCGGATGCCGTGGCGGTCCAGGGCGTCTCGGCGCTCGGTGTGCTGGAAGACTCCCGCGTCGACGCCGTTGTGAATGACCCGGACGCGGGCCGCGTCAACCGAGAAATGGGCGAGCACATCCTCACGCATCTGGGCCGAGACGGCGATGACCCGGTCCGCGCCCTCCACGGCCGCGCGCTCCGCCCAGCTCGACACCTCGTACCCCCGGCCGAGCTGCTCGGCCTTCCAGGGTCGGAGGGGCTCGAGGCTGTGGAGCGTGACCACGAGTGGGATGTCGGAGAGCGCGCGTACGAGAAGCCCGGCCAGGGCCACGTACCAGGTATGCGAGTGCACGACGTCGGCGTCCACGCGGTCGCGGGCCATGAGCAGATCGGTCGAGAGAGCCTCGAGGGCCGGCGCATAGCGGGCCTCGCCCGTCTCTGCCGGCCGCGATCCGTCCTCTCGGGACTCACCGGGCCGGGGCCCGGCCAGCCGGTCCCACGCCGGATAGCCACGCACGCGCAGCCCCGGCTCGGACCGCTCGGCGTCACCGAAGCAGCGCACTTCGACCGCGGCCCGGCCGGCGAGCACGCGGCTCAGGTGCTCGACGACCACGCCCGCGCCGCCGTAGACGTGGGGCGGGTACTCGCGAGAGAGCATCAGCACGCGCAGGGGCGCGCCCCCTTCATCCGACGCCGCCATCAGAGGCCCTCCCGTCATGCCCGCGGCTGAGCCCTTCGTCTTCCAAGGATGCGTCCAGTCGTGCGAGCTACTCTCTCATGAGGCGCACGACGCGCGCGAGCTGCTCGAGCAGATCAAGCACGTGCCCGCCGAGTCCATCTTCTGCCACACCTCCGTACTGCTCGTGCACCGGCCGCCGCAGCCGGACGCCTATCCCAACGACTTCGCGATGTGGGCGGACATCGAGCTCCGCGACCGGCGGCTCACGGAGCGGTTGGCCGCCATCGATCCCTTCCGGCTCGGCTCCATCGAAGGCGTCCGCGCCGAGCTCGTCTCCACCCTCGAGCATCACGCGCAGCAGCTCTCGGCCGCGCCGACGCGCGCGGACGATCCGTTTCGATTCCTACAGTATCATCCCGTGCCGGTTCCGACCGGACACCAGGCGCGGACGCTCCGGGAGTTCCGCGACGCGCTCACCGGGGTCGACGTGAGCACCATCTTCTTCCACATCGTCGAGGCGCGTTACCGGCTCGGGCGCGGGCGCGGCGATTTCGCCGAATGGGTGGACACGGCCCTCGGCCGCCACGAGCTGGCCGCGCGCCTCAGCCACATCGATCCCTATGCCGGCACGCTGGAGCGGGTCCGGGAGCGGCATCTCATCGCGCTGAACCGGGCGCTGGAAGAGGAGGGCCAGGCGTGAACGGGATGGGCGCCAAGCTCGACGACTACCGCGCGGTGGCTCCGCGCGGCTCCGTGGACTTCATGCTGCGGATCGCGGACCGGCTGCGGGGGCGCCGCATCGTGCAGGTGAGCGTGTCCCGCTACGGCGCCGCCGCGGAGATCCTGAAGCGAATCGTGCCGATCCTGAACGACCTCGGCATCGAGACGGGCTGGGAGGTCGTGATCGGCAGCGCGGACTTCGACGCGATCGTCACGGCCGTGAGCAAGGGGCTGGCGGGAGTCGAGCAGGTGGTGACCGAGGCGATGCTGGCCCGCTTGCACGCCACGTGCGCGAGCAACGCGCGGCGGCTTCCGCTCGATGCCGATCTCGTGATCGTCCACGACGCGGCCGCGCTGCTCCTCGTGGAAGGGCGTCCCCCGGGCGGGCGCTGGCTGTGGCGCTACCACGGGGACCTCTCTTCCCCGCAGCCGCAGCTCTGGAACGCGCTGCGCCCCTTCGTCGACAAGTACGACGCCGCGGTCTTTTCCACGCCGAGGTTCGCCGCGCCGCTGTCGACCCGGCGCTTCCTCATCGCACCCTCGATCGACCCGCTCTCCGAGCGCAACCGCGAGATGCCGCGCGTCGAGCAGAGCCGGCATCTGGAGCGCCTGGGCGTCCGATCGGACAAGCCTGTTCTGCTCCAGGTCGGCCCCTTCGAGCGCCTCCAGGATCCGCTGGGCGTCATCAACGCCTACCGGCTCGTGAAGCTGCACCACGACGTCCGGCTCGTCCTGGCGGGTCCGCCGCCACGCGCGGGCGGTGTGCTCACGGAGACGCGGGAGGCGGCGAGCCAGGATCCCGACATCACCGTCGTGGTGCTGCCGCCGGACCCGGAGACCGAGCTCAACGCGCTCGAGCGCGCCGCGACCGTCGTCCTGCAGAAGCCGCTCTCCACCGACTTCGGCATCGACGTCGCCGCCGCCATGTGGAAGGGCAAGCCCGTGGTGGGAAGCCTGGCCGGCGGCATTCCCTCTCAGATCGTGTCCAAGGTCACGGGCTACACCGTGGAGACGGTCGAGGGCGCGGCCTTCCGTATCCGGCACCTGCTGAGCAACCCGGAGATGATCGGCCGGATGGGCGCGGCCGGCCGCGAGCACGTGCGGCGCAATTTTCTGATCACGCGGCACTTGGGCGACTACCTGGCCCTGCTCGCCCACCTGACGGGCCAGACGTCGACCGAGGCATCGGCCCGGGCATCGGCCCCGACATCAGCCCCGACATCAGCCCCGACATCAGGATGACGACCGGACCCACGCCATGGCCTACGAGCTGCTGACTGCGGACGCCCAGGCCGAGCTTGCGCGCCTGGGCTCGGCCGAGCTCGTCATCGGCGTGCCGACGGCGAAGCCGAGCCCGAGCCTCGACGGCGTCGCGACCGCCGTCCGCGCCGGGCTCCAGGCGCATTTCGCAGGGCATTCGGCGGCGGTGGTTCACGTCGATCAGGCGGCCGGCGACGCGCCGGACGCCGCGCCGGCCCAGGCCTTCGGCGATGTACCGCTCGTTCGGATCCGGCCTGCTCACGCGACCGGCGGCCCGCTCGTGCACGTCAGGCACCACGAAGCGGTGGCCACCACGCTGGCGGCCGGGCAGGCGCTCGGGGCGCGGGCGATCATCCTGCTCAACCCCGAGATCGCGAGCCTCACCGGTGACTGGCTGAGCGGCCTCGGCGGGCCCGTGCTCGCCGATGACTGCGGCGTGGTGGTGCCCGTCTATCAGGGCGGCCGCTACGAAGGCACGTTGACCCACGCGCTCGTCGTCCCCCTGATCCGGACGCTTTTCGGCAAGCGCCTCGCGCGTCCACTGGCGGAGGAGTTCGGCTGCAGCGGCAAGGCGGCGGCTTTTCTGCTCGACCAGGACATCTGGGGAACAGACCTCGGGCGCAACGGACTCGAGTTCTGGATTCCGGCCGCGGCCATGGCCGAGGGACTCGCGATCGGTCAGGCCACGCTCGGTCCGCGCCGCATCTCCGTCCCCGCCCAGCCGACGCCGCTCGGCGAGATCGTGGGGCGCACCGCGGGCTCGCTTTTCGCCATCGCCGAGCGGTACGAAATGCTCTGGCTCGAGGGTGCGGGGTCGGAAGAGGTCCCCTTCGTGGGGCCGCCGCCCGAGCCGCAGCCGGGCCCGGCGCCGGACCCCGAGCGCATGCGGGAAGGCTTTCAGCAAGGTGTCCGGGATCTCTATCCGGTCTGGGAGCGAATCCTCGCGCCGGAGACCCTGAGCGACGTGCTGGCGTTGGGCGAGAGCACTACCGGCGAGTTCCGGTTCCCGGACGGTCTCTGGTCGCGGGTCGTGTACGACTTCCTGCTGTCCTATCGCGCGCGCGTCGTCTACCGGAGCCACGTCGCGCAATCGCTCGCCCCCCTCTACCTGGGCCGCGTGGCCTCCGTGATCTACGAGACGCGAGGCCGCCCGTCCGACGCCGTGGCGAAGGTGACCGAGCGACTGTGCCAGGTCTTCGAGGAGTGGAAACCGTATCTGGTGGACCGCTGGCGATGAGGTCCCAGACCATGAAAAAGGAGGAGCTGCGTCCCATCCTGATCGAGCGCGTCGAGCCCGCGGTGGACGACGGGCGGTATCCCTGCAAGCGGGAGGTCGGCGATCGTCTCGAGGTCTCCGCCGACATCTTCAAGGCGGGCCACGATCTCCTCGACGCGGTGATCCTGTACCGCGCCCGGGACGAATCGCGCTGGATCCAGGCACCCATGCGCCCGGCGGGCAATGACCGCTGGGCGGGGCAGATCCCGCTCGAGCGGAACACGCGCTACGCTTTCACCATCGAGGCGTGGACTGACGTCTTCGGGTCCTGGGTAGACGAGATCGAGCGCCGCCTCGCCGCCGGACAAACCGACCTCGGGAGCGAGCTGCTGGAAGGCCGAGAGCTGGTGCGCCTGGCCGCGGCGAACGCCACGGCGGAAGAGGCGCTCCGCCTCACGCTCCAGCGGTACGATGCCGCGCCCGGCCAGCAGGCCCGCGTCGATCTGCTCCTCGACCCCGCCCTCCGCCGGGCCATGTCGGGCCTGCAGGAGCGGAAGGATCGCGCCCGCTACGACCGCGAGCTCGAGGTCGTCGTGGATCGCGCGCGCGCGCGCTGGGGCTCCTGGTACGAGCTCTTCCCGCGCTCGCAGGGGCGGGACCCGGAACGCCACGGTACCTTCGCCGACTGCATCCGCCGGCTCCCCGACATCCAGCGCATGGGCTTCGACGTCGTCTACCTGCCGCCCATACACCCGATAGGCCGGACCTACCGCAAGGGTCCGAACAATACGCTGGTAGCGGGGCCCACGGATCCGGGAAGCCCGTGGGCAATCGGGGGGCCGGAGGGCGGGCATACGGCGATCCATCCCGAGCTCGGCACGCTCGAGGATTTCCGGCGCCTCCTCGAGGCTGCCCGGACGCTCGGAATCGAGGTCGCGATCGATTTGGCCATTCAGTGCTCGCCCGACCATCCCTGGGTGCGCGAGCATCCGGAGTGGTTCTACCGGCGCCCCGACGGCACGCTCAAGTACGCCGAGAATCCCCCGAAGAAGTACCAGGACATTTATCCAGTCAACTTCTCGTGCGAGGCGTGGGAATCACTCTGGGACGAGATCTTGCGCGTGCTGCTGTTCTGGGTGGACGAGGGCGTGCGCATCTTCCGGGTGGACAACCCGCATACCAAGCCGCTCGAGTTCTGGGAGTGGCTGATCCGCGAGGTCCAGGATGGCCATCCCGACGTGATTTTCCTCTCCGAGGCGTTCACCCGGCCCAAGATGATGAAGGCTCTCGCCAAGGCGGGCTTCAGCCAGTCGTACACGTATTTCACCTGGCGCAACTTCAAGGAGGAGCTGACCGAGTACTTCGAGGAGCTCACACGGTCGGACATGGCCGAATACTTCCGCGGCAACCTCTTCTGCAACACGCCGGACATCCTGCCCGAGATCCTCCAGCGTGGCGGGCCCCCCGCGTTCAAGATGCGGGCGGCGCTGGCCGCAACCCTCTCGCCGCTCTGGGGCATCTACAGCGGCTTCGAGCTCTGCGAGGCCACGCCCGTGCCGGGCACCGAGGAATACCTCGACTCGGAGAAGTACCAGATCCGCGTGCGGGACTGGGACCGGCCGGGCCACATCAAAGACTACGTGGCCCGGCTCAACCGGATCCGGCGCGAGAACCCCGCGCTCCAGACGACGCGGAACCTCCGCTTCCACCAGGCCGACAGTCCGCACATTCTCTTCTACAGCAGGATGACCGAGGGGCGCGACAATGTGGTCCTGGTGGCGGTGAACCTGGACCCCTTCGCGGTGCACGAGGCGACGCTGCACCTCCCGCTGGACGAGCTGGGCCTGTCGCCCGATGACACGTACGAGATCCACGAGCTGCTCACCGACAGCCGCGCGCTGGGGCGCGGCGCGCGGCAGACGGTGACGCTCGACCCCCAGGTCTCCCCCGCCCGCATCTACCAGATCGAGCGGTGGCGGCGCCGCGAACGCGATTTCCAGTACTTCATCTAGCGCGATGCTGACAGATCGCCAGGCTGAGCTATGACGACCAGCGACGGGCTGTGGCACAAGGACGCCGTCTTCTACGAGCTGCACGTCCGCGCCTTCAAGGACGGCAACGACGATGGGATCGGCGACTTCGCGGGCCTCACGAGCCAGCTCGACTACTTCAAGGAGCTCGGTGTCGACTGCCTGTGGCTGCTGCCGTTCTTCAAATCGCCGCTCCGCGACGACGGCTACGACGTCAGCGACTACCGGGCCATCCATCCCGACTACGGCACCATGGCGGACTTCGAGAAGTTCCTCGAGGCCGCCCACGCCCGGGGCCTTCGCGTGGTCGCGGATCTCGTGATGAACCACACCTCCGACCAGCACGCCTGGTTCCAGGCGGCGCGCCGCTCGCCCGACTCGCCGTTTCGCCACTACTACATCTGGAGCGACGACGACCAGACCTACCGCGACGCGCGCATCATCTTCGTCGACGCGGAGCCGTCGAACTGGTCCTGGGACCCGGTGGCCAAGGCCTACTACTGGCACCGGTTCTTCCACCACCAGCCCGATCTCAACTACGACAACCCCGCCGTCCGCGAGGAGATGCTCGGCGTCATGGCCTTCTGGCTCGACAAGGGCCTCGACGGCTTCCGGTGCGACGCGGTGCCCTATCTCTTCGAGCGGACCGGGACGAACTGCGAAAACCTGCCGGAGACGCACGCGTACCTCAAGGAGGTCCGCGCGTGGATGGACGCGCACTACGAGGGCCGGATTCTCCTCGCCGAGGCCAACCAGTGGCCGACGGACGTGCGCGCGTACTTCGGCGACGGCGACGAGTTCCACATGGCCTTCCACTTCCCGCTCATGCCGCGCGTCTTCCTCGCCGTCCGCCACGCCGACCGCCGGCCTATCACCGACATCTTCCTGCACACGCCCGAGATCCCGCCGGCCTGCCAGTGGTGCCTCTTCCTCCGCAACCACGACGAGCTCACGCTCGAGATGGTGAGCGAAGACGAGCGCCGACACCTGTATTACGCCTACGGCGAGGACCCGCGGATGCGGCTGAACGTCGGGATCCGGCGGCGGCTGGCCCCGCTGCTCGACAACGACCGGCGCAAGATCGAGCTGCTCACGGCCCTCCTCTTCACCCTGCCCGGCAGCCCGATCCTCTACTACGGCGACGAGCTCGGCATGGGCGACAACATCTATCTCGGCGATCGCAACGGCGTCCGCACGCCCATGCAGTGGACGGGTGACCGCAACGCCGGCTTCTCCCGCGCCGACACCGCGCGCCTCTTCTTGCCGCTGATCGTCGACCCGGTCTACGGCTACCAGGCCATCAACATAGAGGCGCAGCTCCGGACGCCCAATTCGCTGCTCAACTGGATGAAGCGCCTCATCGCCGTGCGCAGGAAGACCCGCGTCTTCGGCCGCGGGACGCTGCGCTTCCTGCGCCCCGCCAACGAGAGCGTGGCGGCCCACGTCCGGTCCTACGAGGGCGAAACCGTGCTGGCGGTGCACAACCTCTCGAGCGCGTCGCAGCCCATCGAGCTCGACCTGCGCGCCTGGGCCGGCCATACTCCGGTCGAGATGCTGGGGGAGAGCCGCTTTCCGACCATCGGGACGCAGCCGTACGTCATCACCCTCGGACCCTACGGGTACTACTGGTTTCGGCTCCAGCCGCCGCTGTCCGAACAGGCCTTCTATGGCATCGAAAACACTCCGCTGTGATGCGGCGGCGGTGGTGGAGCATCTCGCGGGGGCGGGCGCGCCCGCGCTTCGCGCCTTCGTCGAGCGCCAGCGCTGGTTCGCCGCCAAGGCGCGCGGCCTGGGGATCGTGCGCGTGGAAGACTGGGCCGCGCTCCGCGACGATCCGCCGCTCGTCCTGCTGCTGATCCGCGCGGACGAGGCCCGCTACTACGTGCCGGTCGCGCTCGGCCCGCCGCCGCCCGACGCGGCGCGGACCATCGGCGCGCTCGCGGGCCTCACCCTCTTCGACGCGCACTGGCATCCGGACTTCGGCCTCTGCCTGCTCGACGCGATCACGTCCCGGCGCGCCTTCGCGTCGGCCCGCGGCAGCTTTCGCTGCGCTCCCGTGGACCCGTGGGATCACCCGTCGTGGGACCCGCCGGATCGCGCGCCGGCCAGGCCGCACACGGGCGAGCAGAGCAACACGTCGATCTTCTTCGACCGGCGCCTGATTCTCAAATCCATCAGGAGGCCGGAGTCCGGCATCAACCCGGACTTCGAGATGCTGCGCTTTTTCACGAACCGCCCCGGCTTCACCCACGTGCCCCGGCTCGCCGGCTGGGTGGAGTATGCCGGCCCGGGCGAGACCGCCACCGTGGCGCTGCTCCAGCAATTCGTCGCCAATACGGGCGACGGCTGGACCCACACGCTCGCGGGGCTCGGCAGCCTCTGCGAGAAGCTCGCGGGCGCACACGGCGCCCCCGCCGTCGAGCCCGTGGCCGTCGAGTCCCGTGTCGCCGCGCTCGGCGTCGATCTCCTCGTTGACGTCCGCGAGCTGGGTGCGGTGACCGGGAGGCTCCACGCGGCGCTGGCCTCGGACCCCGACCTTCCGGCCTTTCGCCCCGAGCCCATCACCGGCGAGGACGTCAGACGCTGGCGCAGCACCATCGTCCAGGACCTCGAGCGGCTGATGGACGAGATCGGTGTCGTGTCCGCCCGGAATCCCTCCGCCCGCGCGGCGCTCTGGCACGGTACACAAGATCCGCTGCCACGGCGACTACCACCTGGGCCAGGTGCTCAAGACCGCCGAGAGCTTCGTGGTGATCGACTTCGAGGGCGAGCCGGCGCGTCCCGCCGAGGAGCGCCGCGCCAAGCAGTGTTCGCTGCGCGACGTCGCGGGCATGCTGCGCTCGTTCGACTATGCGGTTCACGCGGCACTCGCCGCCCACCCTGAAGCCACGCGCGCCCGGCTCCGTCCCGCCCTCGAGGCCTGGGAGCGTCAGGCCGTGCGCGCTTTTCTCGGCGGCTATGGCATGGCCGTCGGTACGAGCCCGGACCGCCTGCTGCCGCAATCCGCCGAGGCGGCGCGACGGGCTTGCGCGATTTTCGAGCTCGAGAAGGCCTGCTACGAGCTGCGCTACGAGCTCAACAACCGCCCGGACTGGATCGCGATTCCGCTCGCGGGGATCGTGCGCCTCCTGGCATAACCGAAGCCGCGGCCCGAGCCGCGAAGGAGGGACGGCTTATGCTCCGCAAGCACATCCTCACGGATCTCCCCGCCGGCCGGGCGCGCACGTCCGACGTCAAGGACATCCCCGCGCTGGCCACGGTTCTCGTGACCTCCGAGGCGCCGGACCATCCCGTCGATCATCTCTTCGACGCCTCGAACGGCCCCGGCGGCACCCGCTGGATCGCCGCCGCCGACGGAGAGCAGACCTTGGTGCTGGCGTTCGACGTGCCGCAGACCATCCGCGCGGTCGGCATCGAAGCGGAGGAGCCCGACGCGACCCGGACAAACGTGCTGACCATCTCGCTGTCGGACGATGGCGGCCGGACATATCGGGAGCGGATACGCCAGGAGTTCAACTTCAGCCCGGGCACCGCGTTCGAGCGAGAGGAATGGTCCATGCCCGCCGAGCGGGTCACGCATGTCCGCATCGTGATCCAGCCCGACAAGGGAAACGCGCCGCACCGCGCGACCTTGACCTCGCTCACGGTCCGGTAGTTGAAGTCGGAGGCTTGCTGCTACCGCGTCGCCTCGGACAGGTACCAGCGCACGCTCCACGGCGGCAGCTCCGACCAGGCGGCGGCCGCGGGGCCGAGCGGGTAGATCTGCCGGCCCCGGTGCGGCATCGGTCCCGGATGCGCCACGGTCCGGGGGCCCAGATTGGCGATCAGGCGGAGCACGTGTTGGTCCGGGAAGACCCACGTGACCTCGAGCGCAGACTCTCCAATCAGGGTCGAGTCCGTGGCGGGCGTGGGCTCGCCCATGAGAAGCGGGACGATCTCACGCGCCCGCACCTCGAGGAGCTGCCGGTGAAAGGCGAGCCACTCCGCGTGGGGCGGCTGCTGGATGCGTGTCCAGTCGAGCACCGAGCGGGCTCGCGTCGCCTCCGCCTGGGGATCGGGGATCCGCGCCCGCGCCTCCGGGTGTGCGAACTCCGGGAAGCGCGCGAACTCACGGCGGCGCCCTTCCGATACGAGCGGCCCCAGATCCGGGCCCAAGTCCGAAAAGAAGAGGAAGGGCTCCGGGGCCGCCCACTCCTGTCCCATGAAGAGGAGGGGCAGTGGCGGGGCGAGCAAGAGGACGGCGGTGGCCGCGCGCACCGCCTCGGGCGAAGCGAGGGCGGTGATACGCTCGCCGAGGGCACGATTGCCGATCTGGTCGTGGTTCTGGAGAAAGCCCACGAAGCTCGTGGGCGGAAGGCCGACGCTCGGCTCGCCCCTCGGCCGGCCGCGGTACGGGGACAACTCTCCCTGAAACGCGAAGCCCTCGCTGAGGCAGCGCACGAGATGGCGCAGGGGTCGCTGGTAGTCCCCGTAGTAACCGCTCGTCTCGCCGGTGAGCATGACGTGGAGCGCATGATGCAGGTCGTCATTCCACTGCGCCTGGTACAAGGGACGCTTGTCCGAACCGGTACGGGCCAAGTAGCGGGCCTCGTTGGCGTCGTTCTCGAGGACGAGATGGATGAGACGGTGGCGGCCGGGGCCCTCGGCCGCCGCGCGCGCAAGCTCTGCCAGCACGTGCTCGCCGGACCTGTCCGGCATGGCGTGCACAGCGTCCAACCGGAGGCCGTCGAGGTGAAACTCCTCGAGCCAGTAGAGTGCGTTGTGCACGACGAAGGCCCGCGGGAGCTCGCACCCGGGCCCGTCGAAGTTGACGGCGTCTCCCCAGGGCGTCTTGCGGTCGCGACTGGAGAAGGTCGGAGCATAGCGATACAGGTAATTTCCCTCCGGGCCGAAGTGGTTGTAGACGACATCGAGGAAGATGGCCAGGCCTCTGGCGTGACAGGCATCCACGAGGGCCTTGAGCGCTTCCGGCCGTCCATAGCTGGCGTCGGGCGCGAAGGGCAGGACTCCGTCGTAGCCCCAGCCCCACCGACCAGGGAAGTCGGCGACGGGCATCAGCTCCACCGCCGTCACCCCGAGCGCGGCGAGGTGATCGAGCCGCTCGGCGAGCGCCTCGAAGGTGCCCTGTGGAGTAAACGTCCCCACGTGGAGCTCGTAGAAGACGAGCCGTTCCGGGGCAATGCCGTGCCACTCGGCATCGGACCAGGCATACGCCGACGGGTCGACGACCTCGCTGGGCCCGTGGACATCGTCCGGCTGAAAGCGTGAGGCCGGGTCGGGCACGAGAAGCTCGCCGTCGATCCTGAACGAGTACCGCGAGCCCGGGGGCGCGTCCCGCGTCACCCACTCGGCCCAGCCGGCCGCATCACGCGGCATCGCGAATCCCCGCTGCCGGTCGCGGAGCCAGAGCTCGACGCTGCGCGCGGCAGGAGCCCAGAGACGGAAGCGCGTGGTGCCGTCGTCGCGTGCCTCGGCGCCGAACGGCATCCGGTGCGCGCGCCTTACTGCGGGCCCTCCCCTCAAGCCGGCGTCCTTGGTCTGCGCAGCCGAAGCACCGCCAGCGAGCGCGCCTCGAGGGGATAGTTGTCGCCTGCGCGGAAGACCGGCATGCGCGGGCGGGCGCTCCCGTCGCGCGTATCCAGAACCAGCTCCCACCGCACGCGCGCGCGATGGGCGGGCAGGACGAAGGGGATCGGCTCGTGGTGCGCGTTGAGGAGTAGGAGAAAGGTGTCGCCCACGATGGGCTCGCCCTTCTCGTCGGTCTCCTCGATGGCGTCCCCGGCCAGGCGCAGGCCGAGACAGCGCGTGAAGCCGTTGTTCCACTCGTCCTCCGTCATCTCCTTGCCGTCGGGGCGGAACCACGACAGGTCCTTGACGGCCGAGCCCTGGATGCGGCGGCCCTGGAAGAAGAGGCGGCGGTGGAAGACCGGGTTGTCGAGGCGCAGGCGGATGAGCTTGCGGGTGAACTCGAGCTGGCGCAGGCTCGCCCGCGACAGGGGCCAGAGGTGCCACGAGATGTCATTGTCCTGGCAGTACGCGTTGTTGTTGCCGTGCTGCGTCCGCCCGGTCTCGTCTCCGCTCAGGAGCATGGGGACTCCCTGGGACAGGAGAAGCGTGGCCAGGATATTCCGCGTCTGCCGCTCGCGAAGGGTCGGGATGGCCGGGTCATCCGTGGGGCCCTCGGCACCGCAGTTCCAGGACGCGTTGTCGTCCGTGCCGTCCCGGTTGTCCTCGCCGTTGGCCTCGTTGTGCTTGTCGTTGTACGCCACGAGGTCGGCGAGGGTGAAGCCGTCGTGCGCCGTGACGAAGTTGATGCTCGCGGACGGCCGGCGGCCGCCCTGCTCGTAGAGGTCGCTCGATCCGGTGAGGCGATAGGCGAGGTCGGCCACCTGGCGCTCGTCGCCCTTCCAGTAGCGGCGGATGGCGTCCCGGTATTTTCCATTCCACTCGGCCCATCCCGGCGGGAAGTTGCCGACCTGGTAGCCGCCCTCGCCCAGGTCCCACGGCTCGGCGATGAGCTTGACCTGGGAGATCACGGGATCCTGGTGAATGACCTCGAAGAATGCCGAGAGACGGTTCACGTCGTGGAACTCCCGCGCGAGGGCGGAGGCGAGGTCGAATCGGAAGCCGTCGACGTGCATCTCGAGCACCCAGTAACGCAAGCTGTCCATGATGAGCTGGAGCGTGCGCGGGTGGGTCATGTTGAGCGTATTGCCGCAGCCGGTGTAGTCCATGTAGTGGCGCGGGCTCTCCGGCACGAGGCGGTAGTAGGCGGCGTTGTCGATGCCGCGGAAACTGAGCGTCGGCCCCAGGTGATTGCCCTCCGCCGTGTGGTTGTAGACCACGTCGAGGATCACCTCGATGCCGGCCTCGTGGAGGGTCTTGACCATGGTCTTGAACTCGGCGACCTGGGCTCCGGAGGTTCCTGAAGACGCGAACCGGGCATCGGGCGCGAGGAAGCCGATGGAGTTGTAGCCCCAGTAGTTCGTGAGGCCGCGCTCCACCAGGTGCCGGTCCGCTACTGCGTGGTGCACCGGCAGCAGCTCGACGGCCGTGATGCCAAGGCGGCTCAGGTAGTCCACCGCCGCGGGCGACGCCAGGCCGGCATAGGTGCCGCGAAGTTCCCTCGGGACCTCCGGGTGGCGGGCGGTGAAGCCCTTGACGTGGAGCTCGTAGATCACGGTCTTGTGCCACGGCGTGCGAGGCCTGCGGTCGTCGCCCCAGCTGAAGGCCGGATCGATGGCGACGCACCGGGGCATGTAGGCAGCGCTGTCGGTGTCGTCGGGGGCAAGATCCTCGGCCGGATCGCCGAGCCGGTAGCCGAAGAGCGAAGGATGCCAGGTGAAGGATCCTGTGATCGCTTTTGCGTACGGGTCGAGCAAGAGCTTGGCCGGATTGAACCGGTGCCCGTTCTCCGGCTCGTACGGGCCGTGCACGCGATAGCCATAGGGAAGCCCCGGTCTCGCCTCCGGCAGGTAGACGTGCCACACCTGATTCGTCTGCTCGTGCATGCGCACGCGCTGAATCTCGCGGGCCGGGTCATTCGGGTCGAAGAGGCAGAGATCGACGGCCGTCGCGTGCTCGCTGAAGAGGGCGAAATTGACTCCGGCGCCGTCCCACGTGGCCCCGGGTGGATACGGCGCCCCCGGGCGTCTGCGGGGCGAGGTCGCCGGAGCGTGTGCCCGCGGCCGCGTCATTCGCTTCCCTCGCGCGCGAGCATGGCCACGGGCAGGGATCCGAAGAGCGCTCCCGCGGGCAGCGTGAGAATGCCGTCCCGCCACTCGGTGGCGATCCGGAGACCGGAGAACCGGTCCCGGTAGACGCCCTCGAGGCTGGGGTCGTCGAGGGATATGCGCGTGTCCCCCCAGGCGGAAGGACCGAGAGGGAACCGTCCACCGAAGCCGGTGAGGCGCGCCGCCAACCGCGGCACGGCCACCACGACGGCATCCTGGCCATCGAGGCGGGCGAGAGCCACGATGTGCTCCGCGTGGGCACCGGTCCCCGACAGCGGCAGGTAGCGCCCGGAGTGGAAGAGAGCGGGGCGCGCTCGACGCAGCGTCAGCGCGCGGTGAGTCACGTAGAGCTTGATCCGGCCGTCGGGGCACGCCGCCAGCAGCTCCGCGCAGAGGGAGGCGAGATCGTGCGGGTCCTCTCCGATTCGCGCCTGGATCTCGTCGAGTAGCGTGCGGCGGAAGGCGAAGTCCACGGGCCGGCGATTGTCCGGGTCGACGAGCGACAAGTCCCACAGCTCGGACCCCTGGTAGAAGTCGGGAATGCCGGGCGCCGCGATCTTGAGCAGCAGCTGGCCCAGCGAGTTGACCGAGCCATAGAGGGCCACGAGGCGCTGAAATGGCCTGAAGGCGGCGGGAAATGGACTGCCCGCGCCCAGGAGCCTGATCACGAATTCCCGAAGCGCCTGGTCGTAGGCGGCATTCGGGTTGACCCAGCTCGTGTGCCGCTTGGCCTCCTTCGTCGCCTTCTCCATGTAGCGGCAGACACGCTCGACGAAGGGCCCTGCCGTCCCCGCGGTATCGCGGTCGGGCCAGGCCCCGATCAGCGTCTGGTACAGGAGGTACTCGTCGTTACGGTCCGGCGCGACGCGGCCGTCCACCTCACGCTTGAAGCGGCGGCCGATCATCCGCCAGCGGCGGACGTGCGCGGCCCATGCCGCCGGCACTTCCGAGAGCACGCTGATCCGGGCACGCACGTCCTCGCCACGCTTGGTGTCGTGCGTGGACGTGCAGACGAGGGAGTCGGGCCATCGCTCGAGCCTCCTCGCGTTTTTCTCGTGAAAGGCGGCCACGGACTCGCCGTACCGGGCCGGCTCGCCGCCGACCTCGTTGAGGGAGACCAGCCGGTTATAGACGTAGAGCGCGGTGTCCTCCACGCCCTTGGCGGTGACGGGGCCCGTCGTCTGCTGGAAGCGCATGGCGAACGCCCTGCGCTCGGCCCTCTCGTCCGCGGAGCTCCTCGCCAGGTGGCGCATGAGCAGGGCATCGCGCACGAAGTCGAAGATCGACACGTTCACCGTGGGATTTCGTCGCTTGGCGTCGGCCACCGCGCGGTTGACATAGCCGCGGTCACGGTCGCTCGGCTCCTCGCCCGGGTCGCCGACATAGGTACGGTAGACGGGGAAAGCCGCGATGACTTCCCGGATCGCGCGGACGAGACTCGCGAGCGTGAAGTCGCGTGAGAGGCGGTTGCGCTCGGAAATTCGATCGAGGTGCAGGCCGAGCTGGATGATCTCGCTCGCCATGGAGACCTGCATGATCAGCCGCTTGGCGGAATAGCTCAAGTCCGCCATGTGCTCGGCCGGCCCGGCGAAGCGCGTGTAGATGGCGGTCATCTGCCGCGAGGTGCTCCGGTCCACGAAGAGGCCGTTGACCGACGTCAGGTAGTCATAGCCCGTGGTGCCCGCCACCGCCCACCATTCCGGGAGCGGCTCCTCGGGCATGAGGATTTTTTCCGCTGCTATCCAGAGCGGACGCGCCGCGGCGCCTCCCGGCTCGGCCTTCGCGGCGGCGCGGTAGTGGGCGAGGAGAGCCTCCGCCATCGGCTCGTCGAGGGACGGCATGAGCCGGCGCGCCGTTGCCAAGATCGCGCCTTCCTGGAGGCGAAGGAAATATTCCGCGGGGGCGTACAGGCCGTCCGGGTGATCGACGCGAAGTCCCCCGACCTTGCCCTCGCCGACCAGGCGGAGCGTGAGCTCGTGGCAGGGGCCGTGAGGATGCTCCGGAGCTCCCGGAGATGCACATCGTCCTCGCCGAGCCGAGCCGCGAGGCTCTCGAGGCGATGGGTGAGGATTCGCGAATACGAGTCGGGGCTGATGGGCAACCGGGCATCCGCGCACCGGAGGAGGAAGGCACCGTCCTCCAGCTCGAGCTCGAGCTGCCCGGACTCCAGCACGAGACCGTACTGGTCCGGGAGGACGGGCAGGAGCACCTTGTTGCGCAGCTCCGGCTTCGGCGGCGTCCACTCGATGTCGAAGAAGCCCGCCCTGGGAGAGCTTGGTCCGTTCTCGAGCACGTCCATCCACCAGGGGTTGGCGTCCCCCGCCACTCCCATGTGATTGGGGACGATGTCGAGAATGACGCCCACGCCGCGCTCCTCGAGCGCCAGAGCCATGCGGTCGAAGGCGGCGGCACTGCCAAGCTCCGGATTGAAGGCATTGTGGTCCGTGACGTCGTAGCCGTGCGAGCTGCCCGGGCCACTCTTGAAGCAGGGCGAGAGATACGCGTCGCTGATCCCGAGCGCGTCGAGGTACGGGGCGAGCGCCGCCACCTGATCGAATCCGAGCGATGCCCCGAGCTGGACGCGATACGTCGCGTTTCTCCGCCGCCCGAGGGCGGCGACCACCTGCGCGAAGACCTCGGTGACGTCTGTCATGGGTGGTGAAGTGGGCTGCAAGTCGTATGCCCCCACGGGGGTCGCCAGCAAATGCGGACTTTCAAACATTTGCACTGAGGGTGATGGGCTGCCGCGCAGCGCTTGCTAGGTAAGGTTGAATTTACCGGGTAAATCGGTAACGCGGGAATTTGCGGGGAACGGTGGTGAAACCGATCTGCAGAGCACCTGGTGACCATTTCGTCGACATATTCAAATGTTAGACCGCTGCCTGAGCCTGGCACGACGGTTGCGGTGGGCCAGAACGGTTTTCCGAGAGCTATGCCGTTCGCTCATAAGGAGGCGTCTTCATGATGGGGGTCTGCCGGCAACCAAAGCCAGCAGTGGAGAAGTCTCCAGACTATGACGGCCCAGCCCATGCCTGGGGAGTGGTGCTCGCAGGTGGCAAGGGAATACGATTGAGAGGGCTGACCCGGCACCTGTACGGCGAGGACAGACCCAAGCAGTATGCCGTGCTCACTGGGCTCAAATCCCTCCTGCGGCAGACGCTCGATCGGGTCAGCCTCCTGATTCCCCCCGAGAGAACGATCGTGGTGACCATGGCTGGGCAGAGCTCGTACATGTCGGCGGAGCTGCGCCACGAGTCGCCGGTGCCTCATGTCCTGGAGCAGCCCACGGATCGCGGGACCGCGGCGGCCGTCTTGCTGGCGGCCCACCGGATCATGGCTCAGGATCCCCAGGCCATCCTCATAGTGCTGCCGTCGGACCACTTCGTGGCCGACGACGAGGCCTTCATGGAGCACGTCGCCGATATCGTCGAGTTTCTCGAGCGCTTCCCAGAACGCCTCGTCCTGTTGGGGGCGGAGCCGAGCGAGCCCGAAACGGACTATGGCTGGATAGAGCTCGGAGAGCCCCTGCCCAGGTCGGGACGGAGACCGATGCACCGCGTCCTGAGCTTCAGAGAGAAGCCGACCCAGCTCAGGGCCGACGAGCTCTTCAGGTCCGGCGCGTTGTGGAACACCTTCGTGTTCGCGGGCCGTGCGTCCACGCTCGTCGACGCCGGGCGCACATGCCTGCCCTCACTTCACGAGCGCTTGGCGCGCCTCGACCACTTCGTGGGCACGGAGCACGAGCGATGGGCCACCGGCCAGGCCTACGAGCTTGCGGAGCGCGCGAGCTTCTCCCGGTCCGTCCTGGAGCGCTGCCCCGACAAGCTCGCCGTGATGCGTCTGTCCGAGGTGTCCTGGTGTGACCTGGGCACACCCGAGCGCGTCGTCAAGACTCTTGACGAGCTCGGAATCCGGCCGGAGTGGCTCGCGGCATTGCCGCTCTCATGATGCGGGTTTTGTCGGCAGCCGCACGATGACGCTGGTGCCCTGACCGACGGTGGAGCGAATCTCGATGCTGCCGTGGTGGAGATCGACCACGCGGCGGACCAGAGCCAGGCCGATGCCCGTGCCCTCCGGCTTGGTCGTGTAGTACATCTTGAAGATCCGCTCGACATCCTCGCGAGGAATGCCGACGCCCGAGTCGCTGATGGTCACCTTCACGTATGCATCCGCCTCCGCCTCGGTGGTGACGGTGACCTCCCCTCCGTTCGGCATGGCCTGGCAGGCGTTCATGATGAGATTCATGAACGCGCGCCTCAGCATCTGCTCGTCGCCCCGGACCGGGGGCAGGTTGGGGTCCGCGTGCACGGTCAGCATCACGCCCTTGGCCTGCCACTCGGCCTGAAGCAGGACCGTGATCTCGCGAAGCAGGCCGTCGAGGTCCACGGGCAGCCGGACGGCGTCGGCTGGGTAGACGACCTCCATGAACCTGTCGACGACCGCCGCCGCCCGATTGATTTCCGCTTCGAGTACCTCGAGGCTCCGGACGACGTCGGGAGGCGGGTTCGTGAGCCGCTCCTTCAAGAAGGCCACGCGGACGACCATGGCGTGCAACGGGTTCTTGACGTCGTGCGCCACCTCGGCGGTGATCTGGCCCAGGGCGGCGAGTTGGGCCGAGTACTGGATGAGGGACTGGAAGGTTCGGGCCGAGACGGCGACCGACTTGAGGTCCCGCACCACGAGAATGGCTCCTTCGCAGGCGGAGGCGTTGCCGGAGACCGGAAAGACCGAGGCCAGCAGCTCCAGGGGAGCGCCATCTGTCGGGATCTCGATCTTCGCGTTCCGGGTTACCGCCATGTCCTCCATGGCCCGGAAGATCATGTGGCGGAGCGCGTGATCCGGCGCGAAGACGTCGCGGAGATGCTTTCCGACAGCGTCCTTGGCCAGCCGCCCCAGCACTGCCTCGATGGAGCGGTTGGCGAAGACGATGCGGCCATCGGCCGTCGCGAACAGAATGCCGTCCTCGAGGTGGTCGACGGCCATGTGGACGCTGTCGAGCTCGCTCCGCTCCGCGAGGATCTGCGTGCGGTCTGACTCCATCTGCTTGCCGAGCATCTGGAGCTGGTAGGCCAGCTTTCCGAACTCGTCCTTCGGGCCGCCGTTGTCGCCCACGTCGAACTCCCCGCGCCGCAGCCGCTCCATGTCTTCGGCGAGCTTGCGAATGGGCTTGAGGGTGACGCTCGAGAGCGCGAGGGCCACCACGAGGGCCGCCGCCAGCGCGATGGCGCCGAGGGCGAGGGTGTACCAGAAGGCGTCGTTGAGCCGGTCCCGTAGGAGCGCCATGGCGATGCCGAGCCGGATCGCGAAGACCGACCCGTCGCTGACATTGAAGGGCACGGTGACTTCGTAGATCGGGAAGGCGGGTTCAGCGCCCAGCATGCGCTGGAGGGGCTGATTGGCGATCAGCTCCCGAAGGCTTTTCTGCGGCGGGACGAGCTGCCCCTCGCGCTTGCGGTCGCTGTGAACGATGGCCCGGCCGTTGCTGTCGGTAATGGCCGCATAGAGGAGCCACGGCGCGTACCCCACGCTGGCGTTCAGGAGCGCCCGGAGATCGGAGTCGTGGCTCAGCACGGCGCGCGGGTCCGGCGAGGAGCGCCGTGACAGCGCCCACGCGCTCTGCGAATAGATCTGGCGCGCGACGAGATCGGCCTCCCGGAGCGTGGACGACCAGACAATCTGCCGCACGTGATAGAGGTGCACGGCTGTGCTGAGTGCGACGACGCACA
>WNFC01004369.1_pt1 | contig 21707 bp, 20 predicted proteins | sample 5400541 | NCBI WGS metagenome assembly WNFC01 (sample SAMN13153342, study PRJNA577476) | soil metagenome | isolation source: 120 cm saprolite under Douglas fir tree site 2 hole 2 replicate 1 | place: USA:California | collected 2015-04-18
CTACGGTCTGCGCTTCCGACCCCATGGCTTCGATGACCGAGTCCGCAAATTGCGAAGTTCCCGCCTTGCCGCCGACGTCTTTCGTCAGCTTGTCGCGGTCGCGATAGACTTTCTCCAAAGCATTGCGAATCTTGAGCGCCGCCGCGGGTTCGCCGATGTGTCGCAGCATCAGAAGGGCAGAGCGCAGCAACGCCGTGGGATTCGCCATGTTTTTGCCCGCGATGTCCGGCGCCGAGCCATGTACAGCTTCGAAAATCGCACAGCCATCTCCGAGATTCGCGCTCGGCACCAGACCTAATCCGCCCACCAGTCCGGCGCACAAATCGGAGAGGATGTCTCCATAAAGATTTTCCATGACCATTACATCGTACTGATAAGGATTCATCACCAGCTGCATGCAGGTATTGTCCACGATGTGCTCCCCATAAGTGATCTCGGGATATTCTTTCGACACCTGGCGCGAGCAGCGCAGGAACAAGCCGTCGGAGAGTTTCATGATGTTGGCTTTGTGAATGGCGTGGACTTTCTTGCGCTGGTTGTTGCGCGCGTATTCGAAAGCAAAACGCGAGATGCGGGTGGAGGCTTTTTCAGTGATAATCTTCAGGCTCTCGACCACGCCCGGCACCACTTCATGCTCAAGTCCGGAATAAAGGCCTTCAGTATTCTCACGAACAATCACCAGATCCACATCCGGATAGCGCGTAGGAATATGCGGCAAATTGCGCACCGGGCGGAAGTTGGCGTAGAGCTCAAACTGCTTGCGCAACTGCACGTTGATGCTGGCGAAGCCTCCGCCAATTGGCGTGGTGATTGGGCCCTTCAAGCCAACGTGGGTGCGCTCGATGGATTCAGTCAGTTCTTTAGGAATGTATTCGTGGTATTTCTCGTAGGCCTCGGCTCCGGCCTGCACGGTTTCCCATTCGAACTTGATGCCGGTAGCTTCAAGAATGCGGACCACCGCCTGGGAGACTTCGGATCCGATTCCGTCGCCGGGAATTAACGTGATTCTGTGAGACTGAGTCATTGGGATTGAATCGCCGGGGATTGATTCAATTCTTGCCTGCGGCTTTGTTCGGAGATTCCGCCGCTTCCTTTGTTTTCAGAAGGTCTTTCAACTCCGTCATGAACTCCTGTACATCCTTAAAGTCCAGGTAAACCGACGCAAACCGCACATATGCCACTTTGTCGTACTTTCGCAGCCGGTTCATGATCAGCTCGCCGACTTCGCTGGTCTTGCGCTCGCGCTCGGCGGACTCGATCACGAACCCCTCAGCCTCATTGACGATTTGCTCTAGCTTGCTGATGGGTACCGGCCGTTTCTCGCAGGCGCGCAGCAGTCCGTTCAGAACCTTTTGGCGATCAAATTTCTCGCGCCGCCCGTCTTTCTTCACCACCATGTAAGGGATTTCGTCGATGCGCTCGTAGGTGGTGAAGCGCTTCTCGCACTTCAGACACTCGCGACGCCGCCGGATGGAGTCGGCCTCCTTGCTCTCGCGCGAATCCACGACCTTGTCATTAGCAAAGCCGCAAAATGGGCATTTCATGATGATGAAGGAAAGGCTTATTGTAGCAGGGGAAAAATGGTATCTGGCACTTAGCACTTGGCACTTGGCAGGCTAAGCAGACTGGAACCCAACTGATTCAGACCGCCCATCTGCTAACTGCCAAGGACTAAACGCCGCCCCCCTCCACTACCTCTTCCTGCACATGACTCTCCTTAGACAGCCCGCGGATCGAAAGCCGCTCGCGGTGCGCCAGCACCAGCCCCAACGGGATAACGGTCATGAACGTCACCAGCCAAAGCAGGATTCCACAACTGGCGGCCAGTTCCGGCGGTGCTCCAAACACATGTTGCAGGGTGCTGATGGTGGCCAGTTGTGATCCCCCGCCCACTCCAGGAAGCTGCACCAGCGATCCCACCATGCTTGACGCCATCAGCAACAGTACTTGAGAAACCGGTACTGCTAGAACGCTCACTCCGTAAGCGCTGGTGACCTGCTGATACGCCAGTGCAATCGCGTACCAGAGCACAAGCGAGACGCCGATCAACTGCGCCAGTTCGCTTGCGCCGTGAATCGTATTCAGTCCGCCGCGGAATTCCCGCACCCGCGCAGCAATCTTGTGTCCCAGGCCCGAGGCATGTCCCACAAACCGGCGCTCCGCCCAGCTCGCCACCAGATCGCCTTTCATGGCGATGACTGTTGCCGCTATCCCCAGTCCCGCCACCAGCGCAATCAGCAGCAAGCCACCTTCACGAAATTTTCCGTAATACGCGCCAAATTGCCTGGGACCTTGCGCAAAGAAGATTGCCATAACCAACAACGTCGCAAACGCTCCAACATCGAAGATGCGCTCTACCGCCCAGACCGCCAGTTGTGACGAGAAGCTAAGACCTTCTTTACGCGCAATAAGGTAAGGGCGAATCATTTCTCCGGGACGCCCCAGCAATGCCAGCCCGGTGAATCCGATGATGGTAGGGGCAAGCAGCTTGGCCGATGTCGTCTTCTTCACCGGACGGAGAAATATTCGCCAGCGCAGCGCCCGTAACCCGTAGGCGAAATAGGTATAGGCGATGCCGCCGAAAATGTGGATGAGCCCATGTGCGCTGAACACCTGGTCGGTCTGGGCACGGAAAACCGCCCAGTCGAAGTTTCTCCAGGTACGAAACTGAACGTAAACCAGAATGGCAAGCAGCGAGGCAATCAGCGCGTAGAGGAGAGCTCGTTTTTTGGTCATCAGTTGGGAAGGTTCTAACGAGAAACAGTTTGCGGATTCTGCGGCAGGGAACTGGCCGCCGCCGCGCTCGGTTGATTCGGCTGGTGCTTCGGTCGAGCCGCCGGCGAAGAACGCGTAGACGTCTTCCGCGCCAGCGCCGGATTTTCTGCCAGCTTTTGCCGGTTGAAGTCGCGAATGATTCTGGCAATGTACGTCTGCGTCTCATAGTAAGGAGGCACGCCGCGATACTGGTCCACGCGCCTGGGACCGGCATTGTAAGCCGCCAAGGCCTTATTCACGTCGAAGTTGTACTTCTCTAGCAACTCACGCAAATATTTGGTCCCACCTTCAACGTTGGCGTTGGGATCAAATGAATTCGCCACCCCCAGCCGCGATGCCGTCTGTGGCATGAGCTGCATCAGCCCCTGCGCCCCTTTCTTCGAAACCGCCCGGCTGTTGAACCCGCTTTCTGCGCGAATCACGCTATTGATGAAGTCAGGATCAATCTGATGCCGCTCGCCCGCTCCGTTGACCACCTGACCCAGATTCACAGGATTGAGACTCGTCCGAGGCTGCAATGTTGTAGCAGACCCCGGCGGTGGTGCTGCGTTCCGGAGGACAGCCGGTTGTGCCTTCACGGGCAGGGGGTCAGGTGCGGTGTCTTTCTCGAAGCGCTCAATCTGGTCGGTAGGAATCTCAATGTAGCCACTGGCTGTGTCGCTCAAATAGAGCCTGGTAACCGCGCCCACGGTCTGCCGTCGCTCGTGACGGATGGAATTTCCGTTGCGCAGAATCGCAAGGTCCGCGCCGAACGCGCTGACAGAAGCCGCGACCACAACCAGTGCCAGCGCAGATTGAAATGACAATCTCACAGAAGTTAAACCAGAACCTTCGATTTCCCCATCACTTGCTCAATCGCCGCCGCCACGCCATTCTCATCATTGGACAACGTGACCGGCCATCCCCGCGATCGCAGTTCTTCGGATGCATTACCCATGATAAACGGGAGTCCGGCGAAGGCAAGCATTTCCACATCATTATAGTTATCACCGATGGCCATGACCTGCTCGCGCGCAATGCCGCGATGCCGTGCCCACCGCTCTACCGCATGTCCCTTGGAGCAATCGCGATTGAGCACATCCACAATCGAGAGATCACGCAACGGATACTCCGTCCGCAAGACCGTGATGTGCTCACGCAAACCGCTTGCGTCCAAATAGCTCAGGGCTTCGCGCATGCGGACGATTGGTCCGCAGAACATCGCTTGCACGGGATCGGCGAGCAGCGCATCTTCAATCGGTATGACGAATTCGATGTACTGAATGTTCTTTTCCAGCCAGCGCTGAATGCTGATGGTGAGTTCGTCCATGCGCTCCAGAACCAGCGCACCTTTCGATTCCTTGTCGAAGGTGATCACCGTATTTCCGCGGAAATCGCGCATGGCCCCGCACAATTGGCGGCAGGTCTCGACCGGTAAGAGATCACGATGAAACCTTTCCCCGGAAAGCGACCGCGTTACCGCGCCGTTCGAACTGATCAGCCACAGGTCGAAGCCAAGCTGCTGCGCCATCGGAAGGGCAAACGTATGCCTGCGGCCGGTGACCAGAAGTACCTCAACGCCACTCTCGTGCGCTCGGCGCAATGCATCAATATCGACCTGCGAGATTTGAAACTGAGAATTGAGCAGGGTGCCGTCAATATCAACGGCCAACATACGGATGGGAGAAGTCACTGGACAGATTCTAACATTGGAAAAGCAGTGGCTAGTGGCCAGTGAACAGTCCCGTAATTCGTCACCGAAGTCACTGACCACTAGCCACTGCCCACCGCCCACTGCTTCTGATATATTTCGCAGAACATATGGGGTACTTTTATTCATTCTTTTTCCCCTGGAACCTCATCCTCCAGGGGATAGCGATTGTCCACTTCATCCGGCGCCGGCCGGACACGTATTGGCTGTGGATCATTCTGATCGGCGGTGGGCTGGGCGCGGTGGTGTATATCGCCGTCGAAGTTCTACCTGACGTGGGCCTGCTGCGGCAGTCTTTCAAAGTCTTCCCCCGCCGCCGCCGAATTCGCGAACTGGAAGCCATTATCCTCGACAATCCCTCCGCCGGGAACTATGAGGAATTAGCTGACCTGTATCTGGAAGAAGGGAAGTACGCTCGCGCCCGTGAGTGCTATGACAAAGCCATTTCCGCCCGCACCGATTCGCCCGATCCCTTCTATCGTCGCGGCATTGCGGAAATCGAATTAGGAGATTTCACCGCCGCCGTCCCTGACCTCGAGCGCGCTACAGCCAAAGATCCAAAATATGATTTCTACCGCGCCGCCGGACTACTGGCCCACGCCTACGCCCGCACCGGACAGACCGAAAAAGCCGCCACGCTATTCCAGAAGACGACGCAAATCTCCACCCTCTCTGAAACCTACTTGAACTATTCCAGTTTCCTGGCTTCACAAGGGAAATCTGCTGAAGCTCGCGATTGGGCGCAGAAGATCCTCGCTAAGAAGCCGACCTTGCCTGGCTATCTGCGCCGCCGTGAGCGTCCCTGGTTCCGGAGAGCCAAAGGCCTGCTGAAGCAGCTGCCAGCGTCCTAGATAAGGGATCTCATCGTTCAGCGGCGATTTAGCGTAGCTGGTGTGATCTGATTGCAGAAGTTAACTTCCGGATCGCCGCGTCACTCGGACGCAATCTCGAGAGGGCCGTGGCAATCTGCGCTTCCGACCGAAAGAATTCCGATGAATTCTCCTAACACCCTGCTAATTTTCGCTCATTCGGGATTCGAAGGCGATGGAACTAAGGACGGACATCTCGACTTCTGTTCCGGCTGCCGCACGGCTCCAAACTCTGAGTCTGCCGCCAACTCTTTCCGCGCGTTCGCGCATACCCGGGAGTCCCCAATGTCCATCGCGTCCCGAATGCAGCACTTGAGGATCGATCCCGCAACCGTTGTCGCTGACGACTATCCGAAAGCGTCTGGCAGTGTACTCAAGTTCGACTTCGATGCAGGTGGCTCGGGAGTGACGGAATGCATTCACCAATGCTTCTCGGCCGATACGATAGACCTCGTCACGAATGACCGGGTGCAATTTTCGGGACGAACCTAGCACAATGACACGAAAATCAATTTGCACTTCGATGCCCAGCTCTTGTGGGATCCGGGAAAATGCCTGCCCTAGATCGTCGGAGTCTGAATTAGATGAGCGGAGTCCTCGAATCGCGTTTCGCCCTTCTTCCATGACGTGTCCCATCAATTCGAGAACACGGCTTAACCGCAGTTTCGCGGGCGAATTCGTGGGTAACTGGTCTACTGCGACATGTAGCTGCATAGCTGCGCTGAGAATGCCTTGCAGCACCGTATCGTGTGGGTCCTGGGCGATTCGCGTACGCTCTGCCAGGCGTTCCTCGAGCCGGGCGCGCATCTCCCCGAACGTTAGCAGCAAACGAAAGACATAGGGGCTTCTATACGCAAGAGACAATCCATCGAGCCGCATGACAAATCCTCCTTTTGCAAGAGAGGCTTCCTTCCTGTCTCCTTGCGCTCACCAGCCGGGAACCCAGGCGCGGCGTGACTCATCGGACATCAGCAGCGCGCCCGTGTTCGAGCTTTTACTCGTGAGCATGGGTAGATAGTGTCAGGAACGTGCCACACAGGTCTTGGATGATCTCGCTGCGGTCGGGACGTTTTTGCTCAATTGCGAAGAGACGTTTCGGGGTGGCCTGGGTTGTGTCCGTAGCCTAACGAACAGTCGATGTCCTGGCTTCCTTTGCCGCCTGCCGAGGTCAGGTCAGGCCTTCTCAGCCGCCTGACTCCCAGATGACCAGGAGGAGCGTGCTTCGCAACTGCCTCGAATGAAATGACTTATCGTTGTTCCCAACGGACAACGCCTGGGGACACGCCGGTCACCCGACGGACGTGTCGGGCAAGGTGGCTCTGGTCGGAAAATCCAGCCGACAGTGCGATCTCCGACAGCGGAAGCTCAGTATTGCGAAGCATTTTCTGGGCGTGTTCGATGCGGCGTTGCAGTACGTAGCAGTGTGGGGGCATACCAACCGTTTGCTTGAATGCCCGCGCGAAGTGGTGTATCGACAACCCGGCCATTTCCGCCAGCGCTTCGAGGCTCATGTTCTGGTCGAGATTGGAGTTGATGTATTCGCAGATCCGGTGTGTACGCGCCGGCGAGAGGCCGCCACGATTGGGAGGCGGGGGCTCCGGTATGGGCGCGTTACGGAGCATGCTAATCCTCGGCCGCGAGTGAACAGCCACGTCCGCTGGAGAACGCCAACCCCTCGAGCCGCACAGCGGAGGAGTAATCAGCACGTGCCACCACTCATCCGCACCGACGCGCTTCATGGTCGAAGGCCGTTGATAGTGGCACGCCGCCACTCAGGCTTTCGTCATCTAGAGCAAAAGTCGTGCGCGCGACTCGGTCAGCACCGACGATCCGCAGGTCACTGTCGACAGCCAAGAGCAAAGCTGGACCGCTGTCGTCGGATGGCACCGCCGCAATCGTCCACACGTTGCGAAACCACTCGCGAAATAAGCGTTCTTCCACTGCACGCGCGGCAACCGTTGTCGCAGCCAAAGCCAATGTGTGCGACTGGTTCGACGTCATCGACGAAGTGTCCAGCACCAACTCTAGCCTGCCGGTGGGGTCGAAGATTGGTGCACCCGCACAGCTTAGCCCGATGTGGCGCGTTCGAAAATGTTGGTCACGATGGACGAGAACCGGCCGTTGTTCAGCAATGCACGTGCCGATCCCATTTGTGCCTTCGACTCTTTCCGACCAAACTCCTCCGACCCAGATGCCCCAGTATTTGAACTGTTCGGCCTGCGCTTCATCACCGCGGTGGTGAATAGCTATTCCATCGGTATTGCACAACAAAACAACATATCCCTCCTGGCGGACGATCGTATAAAGACGATCGACTTCTTCCTGGGCATATACAATTGCTTTGCCGAGCGGTTCGCGAGAAACCCTGAGTTCGCTGTCGGTTACGATATGGGGAGCCGCCTGGCCATCTGGATTGACAAGGAGTTCAGCCGTGCATCTTCGCCAGGAGGCTGAGACTTCTTCGAGATCAGACGTCGCACCTCCACCCTGAACAACCGATTCGATTTGGTCGAGATGCCGCGATTCTGTGGTTCTATGGACTATGCGGAGTTTGGCTGCCGTAGCCATGTCGGCTTCGGGGCCTCCGGGGGACTAAGGCGACGCTGCGCGATTCTAGGTTGGCTGGTTGTGCACTGTCAACGAAAACTTCATGGAAAGAATGATGGCGAACACACGATTCATTCGAATGACGATCTGCGGCATTCTGCTCACTGCCATTCAGTGCGTCCAGGCGCAGACGATCAGATGGGCTGGACATACCTGGAAAGTCACCAGCGGTGGTATGGCAGGCGTCGCTCCCGGGAATCCGGCCAATGTCGATTTCAACCCGGACGGATATCTACATCTCCAGATCGCCAAGCGCGAGGGAAAATGGACTGCCGCGGAGTTGTTTACGACCGACAATATGGGATTTGGGACGTACCAGTGGATTATCCAGGGCGACGTCTACACCATGGATCAGACAACGGTGCTCGGACTCTTCACCTATGGGCCCACTCACCACATTGGCGCCGACGCAGAGAACGAAATTGATATCGAATTTTCCCAGTGGAACAAGACGTGTCACGGCTGTGATGCCGACTTTACGGTTTATCCATCCACCGGAAACCGCAAGCCGAATGGCGTTTCCAGCTGGGAAGACAACTTCCAAGTCAGAGGTGGAAAGCTTACGACGGCAAGGATGGAGTGGAGATCCGATCGCGTCGTGTTCACGCTAATGAATGGCGTTCATCCAATCGGATCTGTTGCCGATGTCATCAAGACCGAAACCTATTCTTCGAACACGACCAACATTCCGCAAACGGCCGCCCCAGTAGGCATCAATCTCTGGTGCTTCAAGGGGACGCCTTCGAGGAATCAGTCGGCAATCATTCGCGATTTTCGATTTGTTCCCCACTGAGCCTAAAAGCAGGCGAATCTGGAGCTAGCAGAACTTGGGGGATCCCGAGGAGAACGCTTCTGGTTCGGCAACTATTGAAATATCCCCATTGCACTCACGATCCCCTCTCCCGGCTTAAATAGACCCTCCCGAGCCTGCTAAACTCTCTGCGTGTCCCGAGTGACTTTTCTTGAGTGCACCAAATGTGGTGCACATCTCTCCGCCGATTCTTCGCGCAACGTTTGTCCACAAGACGCCGGAATCCTCTTCCCCCGCTACGATCTGCAATCCTTAAAGCAAACCTTTAAGCCGGACTCCCTTCGCGGAAGAGAGGCAAGCCTCTGGCGATACCGCGAGGTTTTGCCCGACGTTGAGCCAATCACATTGGGCGAGGGATTCACTCCTCTCCTCCCCAGCCGTGAATTTCCCAATGTCTGGATTAAGGATGAAGGTCTGAACCCCACCGGTTCCTTCAAAGCCCGCGGGATCACCGTAGCCGTCAGCGTGGCTAAAGCTCTGGGACTAAGAAAACTAGCTATGCCCTCCGCAGGCAACGCCGGCAGCGCGCTCGCTGCCTACGCGGCGGCTGCAGGCCTGGAAGCGCACATCTTCATGCCTCAGGATGTCCCTCTCGCGAATCGCGTTGAATGCGAAGCCTACGGTGCCAGGGTCACGCTGGTGAACGGACTCATAAGCGACTGCGCCCGCATCGTCGGCGAACGCAAAGAACAGGAAGGCTGGTTCGACTTCTCCACATTGAAAGAGCCGTACCGTGTCGAAGGCAAGAAGACCATGGCCTACGAGCTTTTCGAGCAACTCGGCGGCAAGCTGCCGGATGCGGTGATCTTCCCCAGCGGCGGCGGAGTCGGCGTGATCGGAATGTGGAAAGCGTTCGAAGAGATGGAGCGGCTGGGCTGGCTTGATGCCCCTGACGCAAAAGGAAAGCGTCCGCGCATGATTGCTGTCCAGGCCGAGGGTTGCGCTCCCATTGTGAAAGCATGGGATGAAGGTAAGCCGACAGTTGAAGCCTGGAAAGATGCGTCCACCATCGCCGCCGGACTTCGCGTCCCCCGCCCTTATGGAGACTATCTGGTCCTCGACATTCTGAAGCGCAGCCGCGGCACGGCGGTCGCTGTCTCCGACGACGAAATCAAAGACGCCTTCCACCAGTGGGCGCGCACCGAAGGAATCTTCGCCGCCCCCGAAGGCGCCGCCAGCCCGGCCGCCTACCGGAAACTACAGTCGAGCGGCTTTCTCTCCGAAAAAGACAAGGTCGTACTCTTCAACACCGGTACCGGGCTGAAGTACCTCGACGTTCTGAACCAGAAAAAGACTCCAAGCTCGAGGCACATCGGGGGAATCATCGGGCCCTACTAACTTAGGGCCGCCCCGCAGGATCCGGGAGAGCGCTGGACTTTCCCATCCCCCACTCTACCGGAGCCGATTCCGCATCGAGCCAGTTGTATGGTCAAAGTACGCTGCTCGCCGGAGTATCCACCGTGATTCGAGTTGCGCTCACCACGCCGATGAGGTGGGCCAGAGTATTTCCCAACTGGTCGTATTGATCGATGGTGAAAGTCCCCGTGAAGCTCTTCCCGTCTCTGCTAAGAAAGATGTCTTCGCGGAGGTTCGCCACGCCGACGAAATTACTGTTCTGGTCCCAACTAATCGGGAAATGGTTGAGCTTGTAGTGCCCAGGGCTAACCCTTTTCCATACTCCCAAGCAGAAACTCTGTGTGACCGGAGGACGTGAGGAATTCAGGATTTCCGTTCCATCGCTATGAAATTGAGAGAAACCCTTGTCGATTACTGTGCCGTCGGGAGGGCCAGGGTTACCTTGGGCGGTCAGGGTAACTTGCCAGAACCCCACAATAGCGTCGGCGTTCTCGGACACCTGTAACAGCGAAGCCGACCCGACGCCCATCTCTTGCCAAGACTGCGGTTGGAGTGACGTGCTGGGCTTGGATACATCCCCGCATGCGGCGTTCGCGGCTGCGGTAAGGACCACACCGACTAGGGCCACGGCCAGAGCGGCGGTTATTTTCTTGAATGCTGCTTCCATATCATCTCCTCGGAGTTGAAATCTTTTGGTGCTTGAATCTTGCAGGGGAATCCTGCCGGGAACAGCACCTGAGCACAATGGACGCGGGATAAAGCTTGGGTAAAGAACAGGTGAACCTGTAACTCATTGAGCCGCCGCGTTGTTTGCCGCACTGGGCGCGGGAAGTGCTATAGTTTCTGCCTCGGTCTGGGTCGCCATGCCGCCTTCGTCTTACAAGTTTGGTGAATTCGAACTGGATTGCGCCCGTTACGAGCTGCGACGGCACGGCCGGACCCTGAAACTCGAGCGCATTCCCATGGAGTTGCTCATCCTGCTGGCCGAAAAGGATGGCAACGTCGTCAGCCGGCAGGAGATCATCGAGCGGCTCTGGGGGAAAGATGTCTTTGTCGATACCGAGCACGGCATCAACACCGCCGTCCGCAAGATTCGCACCGTGCTTCAGGAGGACGCCGAACGGCCCCGTTTTGTCCTGACAGTTCTGGGCAAAGGCTACCGCTTGGTCGCCGAACAGACAAACGGTGATGCCAGGCAGGTGGGATCCCTCCAGGAAGTAAGGAATTCCAAACCAACCGAAACTACCCCGGCGAAGCGCCGTGATCGGCTGCTTGTGCCGGTTGCGGGATTTGCCCTATGCCTCTTTGTCGGAGGAGTGCTGGGATTCAATGCCGGCGGAATTCGCGACCTCATTTTTCCTGCTAGTCCGCGGGCGCAAATCAGATCCATCGCTGTATTGCCTCTGACCAATCTTTCCGGCGACCCGGCCCAGGATTATTTCGCCGACGGCATGACTGACGAGCTCATCACTGCGCTCGCTAAGAATCGTTCTTTGCGGGTGGTTTCACGGACTTCAGCTATGCAGTACAAGGGAGTGCGCCGGCCTCTGCGCGATATTGCACGGGAGCTGGGAGTGGATGGCATCCTGGAAGGCTCAGTCGAGCGCTCCGGGAATCGGGTGCACATGACTGTGCAGTTGATCCACGCGCCTAGCGACACCCATATCTGGGCGGAGAGTTACGATCGGGACCCTAACGAACTTTTCTCCTTGCCTTTGGAACTGTCAAGAACAATCGCGAAAGAGGTAAAGGTCGCCGTCGGCCCGGCCAAGCCGCAACGCAACATCAATCCCGAAGCTCACGACGAGTATCTGCGGGGACACTACCTCTGGTACTCAATGGACAATGAAAATAGCCGCAAGCATTTTGAAAAGGCAATCCAGCTGCAGCCCGATTACGCTGCCGCCTGGAGCGGTGTAGCAGATGACTACATTGCCAGCGTGGTCGAGGGTCTGGCGTCGCCGGAACCAGCCATGCAAAAGGGCGGGGAGGCTGCTCGAAAGGCAGCGGAACTCAACGATGCGGTTGCCGAGAGCCACAATTCGTTGGCTGGGTTCTATCTCTTCGGCAAGTGGGACTGGCGGAACGCAGAGAAGGAGTCCTTGCGCGCGCTGGAGCTCAATCCAAACCTTGCCGAAGCCCATCATCTGTACTCTTTTGTTCTGGTCGTGGCGCAGCGTCCAGACGAGGCTGTAAGGGAGGAAAAGCGATCCATGGAGCTTGATCCATTCTCCGAACCCTGGGCCTTGGGGCTAACGTACCTTCAAACGCGGCAGATTGACTCTGCGATCAGTGAGCTTCAAATGCGCACCAAGGCGCAACCGAACGTCGTCGGGTTTTTTAGTTTATCGGAGGCTTACTGGCTGAAAGGCATGTGGAAGGAATCACAACAGAATCTGGAAGAAGGGTTGCGGCTCACTGGCGGTCCGACAGCAGTCGCAGCAGCGCATCACGCCTTTGAAGCGGGGGGAGAAAGAGCGGTTGAAGAATGGAGCGAGAAGGACATCAGGGCGCGGGCCCGCAAAGAGTACGTTTCACCCTTTGATATAGCGAGCCGTTATGCGTGTCTTGGAAATAAAGAGATGACTTTGAAATATCTGGAGGATGCCTTGCGCGAACACTCGGCATGGCTGGTTTTTATCCAGAACGAACCACTCTTCGACTTCCTGCATTCCGACGAGCGTTATCGCGCCATCGTGAAGAAGATGCGGCTTCCGCCTGCGTCTTGAACGGTATACATTCTTTGAAGGATCGTCCCATGCCGCTTTCGTCCTACAAGTTTGGCGAGTTTGAGCTGGATTGCGCCCGTTATGAGCAGCGGCGAAATGAGCGGGTGCTGAAGCTTGAGCGGATTCCCATGGAGTTGCTCATCCTGCTAGCGGAAAGGGATGGGAATGTCGTCAGCCGACAGGAGATCATCGAGCGACTTTGGGGTAAAGATGTCTTTGTTGACACCGAGCACGGCGTCAACACGGCCATTCGCAAGATTCGTGCGGCATTGCAAGAGGACGCTGAACGTCCTCGTTTTGTCCTAACCGTTCTAGGAAAAGGCCACCGCTTTGTCGCGGACAAGAATGGCAACCCGACGCCATTGGAGTCCGCGCAGGAAGTAAAGAACACAGATCCTGCTGAAGCTAACCCTAGCGCTGTCCTTGCCACGGAACGTCGTTGGTGGCCTATGGCGATTGTTGTGACTGCCATCGGCCTGCTCGCAGGCGCGGCGCTGGTATTCAATCTGGGCGGAGTTCGTGACCGTATCTTTCCACCGAGTCAGCGAGCTCGAATCCAGTCCGTCGCCGTCCTTCCTCTGGCCAATCTTTCCGGCGACGCCTCCCAGGAATACTTCGCCGACGGAATGACCGACGAACTCATTACTATGCTGGCCAAGAATACCTCTCTGCGCGTCGTTTCGCGGACTTCCGCCATGCAATTCAAGGGAGTTCAGCGGCCAGCGCGGGACATAGCGCGCGAGCTCGGAGTGGACGGCATCCTGGAAGGCTCGGTGGAGCGGTCAGGGAATCGGGTCCACCTGACCGTGCAGTTAATTCACGCTGCAAGCGACACTCATATCTGGGCAGAAAGTTATGACCGCGATCTGAATGGCTCGCTGTTGTTGCCCTCAGAAGTCTCGCAAACCATTGCCAAAGAAGTGAGCGCGGCCGTCTTGCCGGTCAAACCGCAACGCTACATCAATCCTGAAGCGCACGACGCCTATTTGCGGGGACTGTACTTTTGGTTCCGCAACAATAACGATGACGCGCGAAGCCAGGAGTACTTCGAGAAAGCGATCCAACTCCAACCCGACTATGCCGCGGCGTGGAGCGGCCTTGCCAATGCTTATCTAGTGCAAGCCGTGGCTATGGAGCTCCCTGCGCAGCAAGTCATGGGAAAAGCTGAGGTTGCCGCACATAAAGCCGCTGAGCTGGATAGTTCGCTGGCCGAGGCCCATAACTCTCTGGCCGCTCTGTATTTTTTTGGTGACTGGGATTTGGCTCGGGCCGACGCGGAATCGATGCGTGCCATATCTCTGAATCCGAACCATGCCGAAGCGCACCACCTGCGGGCGTACATCCTGGAGGCAATGAACCGTCGCGATGAAGCCTTGCGAGAACAGAAAAGATGTACGGAACTTGATCAGTTTGAGCGGCCTTGGGCACTGGGAAAGGTGCTCATGCAGCTACGACAGTTCGACGCAGCGGTGAGTGAGCTTCGCCTGCGCGCAGAAGCCCAGCCACAGGACAGCCTTACACGATTCTTACTAGCAGACGCCTACCGATTTAACGGAATGGAGCAGGAGTCATTCGAGGAGGCTGAGCAAGGTTACTTGCTCCAGGGCGACAAGAAATCGGCGGCGGCCTTCAGGCATGCGTTTAAGTCGGGCGGGGAGACAGCCGTAGCAGAGTGGCTGCTTAGTCGTTCCATGGCTCGAGCGCGAAAGAGTTACGTCTCACCTCTCTGGCTGGCATTTCAAACCGCCCGCCTCAAGAGGAAAGAGGAAACACTGCGGCTGCTGGAAGAGTCCTATCTCGAGCGTTCTGCGTGGCTTGTCATGATACAGAACGACCCCGAGTTCGACTTCCTGCATTCCGACGAACGCTACCGCGCCCTCGTAAAGAAGATAGGCCTCCCGCCCGCGTATTAAGAAAGAAGTGCTACATTCTGTAAAGCATCCGTCGGCAGCGATGTTTTGAAATGGAATACCGCCTCATCCTGATCAACCTCCTGGTCAAGCTCGGCGTGGCCGCGGCCATCGCCGCCGGTCTTGTCCGTTGGGTTGAATTCAAGTCGCTGTTGTTCCGCGAAGAACGCTCCCTCAAGGACCGCCTGTATCTGGTTTTGTGGCTGGCGATTTCCGCGTGGTTTGGAATCCAGTTGGCGCTTGGCGTGGGGGTCGGGTTTGGTGCGGAGAAGAGTTTCTTTGCCGGTGATCTCTCTTTCGAGACCACGATCCTTCTCGGAGCCATTGCCGGCCGCTTTGCCGGAGCCACCGGCGGGGCGTTGCTGGCGATCCCAGCATTGAGCGGCGGCGCCTGGCTGATGCTTCCATTGAACGTGCTGATCGGACTAGTTTCCGGTCAGCTCCGCGAGTTTGCTCCGCATCGGGAGGAAATCTGGAAATTTTCTCCCTTCAACTATCTCAGCCTTTACCGCTGGATTCGTCGCGCCCAACCACGCCCCAGCTTCAGCGATTGGCAGATGGTGTTCCTGCTCGCCATCCTGGGACTGCGCTTCCTCCAGTTGGAAGCGATCTCGCGCTGGATGCCGAGCTACGCCTATGATCGAGTTGAAAATCTGGAATGGCGTCCGTCTTCAGATCAAACTCGAGGAACAGGAGCGCCTGTTGCTGCGTGCTCGGATGACGGCGTTGCAGAACCAGATCAATCCCCATTTCCTTTTCAATACCCTGAATTCGATTTCCTCTCTGGTCCGGGTCGCACCCGACACTGCCCGCGAGCTGATCATTAAATTGGCAAGCATTCTTCGCCGCCTTTTGCACTCCAGCGACGCCTTCGTGCCCTTGCAGGAGGAAATTGATTTTATAGATAACTATCTGGACATCGAAGTGGTCCGTTTTGGCCGCGACAAGCTGAAGGTGGTCAAGGAACTCGATCCTGCCTCGCTCGAGGTGATGGTGCCCAGCATGTTGCTGCAGCCGCTGGTGGAGAATTCCATAAAGCACGGCCTGTCGTCAAAGATTGACGGAGGCAGTATTTTCCTGCGCAGTGCGCTGTCTGATGCACACGTCACCATTGAAGTGGAAGACGACGGTGTAGGCATGGCTTCCGCGCAACTTCTGGAAAGACCCAGCGGAATCGGCGAAGGTGGAATCGGCATGGCCAACGTGGCCGAAAGACTAAAGGTGCTCTACGGAGATACCGCGCGCATGACCATCGACAGCCGCAACGGAACCGGCACCCTGGTGCGCTTGCGATTGCCGGTGCTGCCCGGAGATAACGTCCCCGCCACTCTCTACGAAGAGCGCTCCAGTACGCGGCGGTAGAAGTCCTCATAGTGCGGAATGATCTTAGTGGTGCAGAAGCGGGCTCGCGCGGCGTTCCGGCCGTCTTTCCCCATCTGGCGGAGACGAGATTCGTCGCTCAGGATTTCAACCGCATAGCGCGCCATGGTCTCGACGTCCCCGACGCTCGCCAGGAAGCCGCTCTTGCCGTGCTCAATCACCTCCGGCACTCCGCCGACATTCGTGGCGATGGGAACCACCTCCGACGCCATGGCCTCCAGGGCAACCAGTCCAAATGATTCGAGTTCGCTCGGCAGAAGTAGAACATCGGAGATAGCCAGGGTTTCATACACCTGCTCGCGCTTGCCCAGAAAGATGACGTCGGCGTGAATGCCTTTTTGCACCGCCAGCCACTCTGCCGGAGACCGGTCCGGACCGTCGCCGAGAAGCAGCAGCTTCGCCGGGATTGTTTTTCGCACGCGGTCAAAAATTTCGATCACGTCGGTCAAGCGCTTGACCGGCCGGAAATTCGAGATATGTACCAGAATGCGCTCGCCCTTGGAAGCATATTCCGCGCGCCGCTTCTCAAAATCCTCTCCTTTGGCGCGGCAGTACACATCGCAATTCACGAAGTTGTAAATCACCTCGATATGGTTCTTGATCCCGAATTCGCGCAGTGTTCGCTCCCGCAGATACTCGGAAATCGCCGTGACCCCGTCACTCTGCTCGATCGAAAAACGTGTAATCGGAAGATAAGAGCGGTCCTGCCCCACCAGCGTGATGTCAGTGCCGTGCAACGTGGTGACGAACGGCAACTTCTTGTGCTTTGGTCCTGCTGCCAGCATCTGCCGCGCCAGTAGCGCGCTCACCGAGTGCGGGATGGCATAGTGAACGTGCAGCAGGTCGAGTTCGTAAAGCTCTGAAACTTCGGCCATGCGCGTGGCCAGCGCTAGATCATACGGAGGATAGTCGAACAGCGGATACCGTGAGACTTCGACTTCATGATAGTGAATGTTGGGTGCAGGCCCGGTCAGCCGGATGGGCTGCGCATAGGAGATGAAGTGGACGTCATGTCCGCGCGTGGCCAGCTCCAGGCCAAGCTCGGTCGCAACCACACCACTTCCGCCGTACGTCGGATAGCAGGTAATCCCGATCTTTAACTTGAGCTTGTCGTCTGCCATGTCCGATTCGATGGCCCCGGTCGGGTGGAGATTCAGATTTTACGGGAAAAGACGATGTGGAGATAAGACGCGTTAGGTGGTCTGAGTGGCGGCGCTGGCGAAACCTTGATCAAATTTCTCGAGATATGCCTGCAGTTGTTTCTGGATGTGCTCTTCTAATGCGGTGAATTCAATGCCCATTCCCACGCCTGGATCGCTGGCCCGGACCACGCCCGTGGTTTGGATTTTTTCCGAATCAATCCAGAAAGTGATCATCACTTCCGCGTTAATGTGCAGCGGGACCATCGTCTCGACGTAACATCCGCGTCCGCCAATGTCGGTGGAACTGCACTGCATATGCGGGCGCCGCTCGTCCGCAAAACTGATTGTGATAGGGAACTGGACCTTGTGCCGGGTAAACCGTCGCTTCTCCGATCCGCGCCGTTCCCTCAGCACCTCAGGCCGATTTCCCGCTGTGACGTCTGCCCAAGGAACGGTCTGCTGGGCAAGAATCATTACCCCTACATTGTTCCGCTCGGGTACGAGTGCGGGTTTCACCCAAATCACTTCAAACCGGGCCTTCTTGTCGCCATACTGGATCCCAATGACGTCCCCGATTTTCAAGCAGTGATTGATGTGGGAAAGCTGCCCTCCTTCGCTGCTCAGGCTGCCCGCCGTGGCGCTTTGAAAGAACGGCTTTCCATCCGAGTCCATGCCCCAAACTCGAACAGGGATATCTGCTAAAACCCGTAGCTCAGGCCTTTTTTCCATAAAGATGCATCATGATAACCCGCTCATAGACGCCTGGTAAGCAGTACTCAGGTACTCTTTGGAGTCAAAGGTGATGGTACTTCCGGTGCTCGAAGTGTAAAACCCACCCCAAATGAGGACTCTAGACGAACGCTCTCAGAAAACAGAAAGAAGTGCTAGATCAGGTTCTGACCCTAAGTTTCTACAATTCACGGAAGAAATCAGCTCAATCCGCTCACGCTCCAGGACTTGCTTCCCCGCCTCTGAAGTCAGGATGGCAAGCTCTTGCTCGCGCGATTCCCGCAGCCTCGTTGTGACTTGGTCGAGTTCCGCATTGCTGTATCCGGGATGACTGACGAATTCCCAGGTGCCTTCCGGCAGATTCTCGATGATGGCCTGAAAACTCGCCAGAGTCAGACCTCCCGTTACGGCTATCCCAATGCAGCCATCGGGTGTGACCATGCGCGCTTTGGCTAATTCATTCCGAAAGCTGGAGCGATAGCGTTGCAGTATCCTGAGCTGGAACTGCCGCTTCCAGTTCCCGACTTCTGCGAACACCAGAGGCTCGAAAGGATTCCGTATCGCCCTCACTCCACAGTTCTCAGCCGCCCGCAGCATCCCCTTCAGAACCACCGGAAACATGTGCGTATGTTTGTGAGAATCCAGATGGGAGACGGTGATGCCCGCCGCCTGCAGTTTCCGGATTTGCGCTGTGACTTCTTTCTCGATCTGCTCCTGATCCAGTCGTCCGGACGCCGCGAGACAGGCAAAGCTGATCAGGCTCGCCCGAAATCGAGGCGCTGAACTGGTAACTGCCAGGCTGGAAACTTGCGCCCCACTCAGTATCGGCGAACCATCCACCAGCACTACGTGGCATCCAACGCTCAACTTGGGAGCTTGTGCGGCCAGCGCGGCCGCATCGTCAAACCGCGCTCCGCAAGCCATGAGCGTGGAGGAAGTCACCATTCCATGCTGATGACTTTCCAAAATGCCCCGGTTCACCCCCAAAGTCAGGCCAAAATCATCCGCATTAATAATGAGCCGGCGCACGCTGGCGAGTTTAGCAGGGAACTGACGCGGCGTTAACCAGCTGAGTGATAGGCTCCGACCACAGCGGCTGTGGTTTGTTATTTGAATCACACGCCGCGTTGACTCGATTCACGGCGCGACAGCAGGCTATCGAACATGATCAAAGCGAGTATCATGAGCTCTCTTATATAAGGTAAAGTGAACCCGAGAACATACTGAAGAAAAGATAAAGATGAAGATCACAATTGCTTTATTTATGATGCTTTCTCTTCCCAGCATCGCAGCGGCAGAGAACCCAGGCAAAGTGCTCTTCGCCTCCAAGTGCACCCTGTGCCATGGCGCGGATGGAACGGGCAAGACGGCGGTTGGAAAGAACCTGAAGATTCCTGACCTTCACTCAACCGACGTTCAGAAGAAATCCGATGCCGACTTAAAGACAATCATTACCGACGGCAAGAACAAGATGCCGGCATTTAAGGGCAAGCTGAGCGACGCTCAGATTGACCAGGCGATCTCCTACATTCGGGAACTCGGCAAGTAATCGCACGAGTTTGACCCGTGTTTCCGGCCAGCCCTATACTCAGTTAGCCCGCGCCTTTGAGGTATCAGCTTTCAGCCATAAACTCTCAGCAGAGCCCACGGTCCACAGGATTTTGCTGAAGGCTGATAGCTGACGCTGACAGCTACTCGGGCGGTTAGCTCAGTTGGTTAGAGCGCCTGCCTTACAAGTGGGATTGTTTTATTCCAAGAGTTCCATTTTCCACTTTGGTCTCTCTTGTTTTCAACAATTTGGGGAATCTGCTTTTCGTTCAAAGGTAACCCGAATGGCCTGAATCTCGCTCATAAGTGCACGGTTCGTGCACGGTCGGATTTTTGTGTTCGCCGCGAGTTGGTCAGGTGATATTTGCCCATTCAGCGCCGCGTGAAACCCGCGCTTCCTGATGAGGAAACCGGACCCGCAACTTACCGATGTTCGCTTGCTGCCATCGCTGCTGGTCCCTGAGAAGCGGACAGTTCCTTACCTACGCGAAGCTGCAGCCCGTATTCAAGCCGATCTCCTTTTCGTGTATACGACACGCATCCAGACGTTCAACGGATCCCGCTTCCTCAAACCGAACGAAGTCCACGCGCAGTGTGTAGCGGAATCTGTCCTGTTGGACGTACGGACCGGAATCGTTGCTGACACGGCGCGTGCTACTGAGAACCTTGCGCTAACGAAGGCGGCATCTGATTTGAACTTCAGCGAGACCATTGCTCGGGCAGAGTCGGACGCAAGGGGAAAAGCCCTTGTGTCATTGGCCCAAACGGTCGCGAAGCGCCTTGCGAAAGCCGACGAGTAGAGTGGCAAAAGGCAAGAAAGTGGGGGGATGAGTGTAATCGTGTTTCACCAACAATAAAGACTGTCCCTTGCCGGAAGGCGACCGCTGCTCTATGGTAGGTGGGCTGTAGGCGTGGCGAGGACGCATCACATGAGCAAGATCACGACAATTGCTGTTGGCACGGTACTGGAGGGTGGCTGTTCACCATTTCGGCACCAGCCCAGCATCTGCAACGAGGTCGATGGGCGTCCGAGGACGACCCGATTGCGAAGCGAATGATTCAGATGGAGCGTGACTGGGCGGAGGACGGCTGCACACAGAAGGCGCTAGCGGGTGCGTTCCTCGCCGACGATTTTCAAGGCACCGCGCCCGGAGGCGGGCGCTATGACAAAGCCGAAGCGCTCAAGCGCGACCCCGTCCCTGAAGGAGCATGGCTGCCGCCTCGACGATGCTAAGGTGCGGTTTTTTGGTGATAGCGTTGCCATGATCTATGGCAGCGAGCGCGCTGTTCGTACGGACAAGGACGGCAAGGAAGCCATGCGCTGCCTCGCGTGGACTGATACGTGGCTGAAGCGGCACGGGAAATGGGAAATTGTCGCGGCACAAGATACCGCGGTGCCATGTAAATAGACTGCTGCGTCACGGTCGAAAACAGGCTTTCTCACTCATTGACCTAGGCTGTGCAGCCGGACCTGCTTCTCTTCAGCCACAATGGACGCTAGAGTTCTAGTGCAGCGGAGCAATGCCTGGCTGTAGTGCTGCACCTTCAAATCCGGAACCATCTCTGCACCGATCTTTGCTACACGGTCGTTGGGGAATAGCGTTTCGAATCCCCGGCCAACTTCAATTCGATACTTGCGTTCTCCCAGTGAAAGAAGAATGAGCAAGCCGCGATTGTCTTCCTTATGCCCGATCCCCCATTCATTGAAGAGGTGCAGGGCGTAGTCCTCTATGGACTATGGACGAGCCTGCTAGGGTTTGTGTAGTGACAACGGCAATCTGGGTGTTCGTCTTCCGATCTAACTCTTTACAGAGCGCTGTGAGCTGTTCTTTCGCGGGCGCATCGACTAGATTCGCAAAGTCGTTGACATAGCCAGTTGGCCGGGGAAAGACATGCGGTGTTTCGCTACTGACAATTGAGGTTGCGGTAGCAATGGAAAACAGGAGTAAAGCTGACCACCTACGCATGGCTCGGTAGCATACCACCATGCGCCGATTCTGACAGTTGTTTGCAAACAGGCGTTTACAGTGCGCCGTGAAAAGGCGCTGGACCACAGCGGGAGATAAACCCGCCCGGGAACTGGATCGCTCCACCCGGTAGCAATCGGAGCGGCGGTGGAGGCAACAAAGCCGCCGGAGCCTCCGGTGTAGAGGGTCGCATA
>WNFC01032765.1_pt1 | contig 21704 bp, 21 predicted proteins | sample 5400541 | NCBI WGS metagenome assembly WNFC01 (sample SAMN13153342, study PRJNA577476) | soil metagenome | isolation source: 120 cm saprolite under Douglas fir tree site 2 hole 2 replicate 1 | place: USA:California | collected 2015-04-18
TCACAGACACGCAGAGACTGTTCAGCCCTCCTCACCCCCACCTCAACTTTTTGAGAGGACGGATACCACAGTGACCGCAGAACGCGAGCACTCTGAACCTCCAGAGATTGCTGAAATTTCTGGAACTCCAAGAGATTCGGAACATCTCAAACCTTCCGAGGTCGTGGAACGCTCTGAGGTTGAGGGCGAACTTCAGTCAGATGAGCCCGTAACCATATCAATATCTAATCCACCAGAAGGTGAAGCGTTGAAAGACGATGGCTCACCAATGGTCTGGAAAGATGATCTATCTGTGCGCACATTGTCTGAACCCCCTGTTGTTGTCCATTCCGTGGGGTCACCACTGCCTTTGAATGGCGCAACCTCGGCCGCATCCACGCCTAAAATTGGCACACATGTAGCGGAACCAGAAGGTGGGTCCATTATTGTCTCGTCGAGCTTGGCTGAACGGCATCCCCAGAGGCAACCGAGATATTCGGGATAAAAGGGAACACAGAGTCAGACGAAATTCAGCCTGAGGAGACCCGTGTTAAGCAGGACGATGAGATGGACATAGAACAAGGGGATGGACATGACGCTGACGTGGCATCACCAGTTACTGAACAGTCGCGTCCTGACCGTAAGTTTTAGAAATCACATCTATACCCTATGCTAACTATCCCAGACAAACGGAAGGCTTCGGAGGCTGCGAGTGTATTATCAGATTCTACCCGAGACAGAAAAAGAACTCGCGAAGACTCGCAGCCCGTCGACGAAGACGAACCAGGTAAGTTTCTATACTTCCCTTGCCCATTACTGTTCTTATGTTACGAACAGGCCCTGTGCGCGGCCGCGGCCGCCCGCGTGCTGCTGACTCGCAAACCTCAAAGAGGTTCCAAACTGTTATCATCATGGTTCATTCGCAGATCTCCCAACATCGCAACGGCAACATCTTCCACAATCCTATCAAAACGTCAGAGGCACCTGATTACTACGAAATCGTAAAGCGGCCGATGGACCTCAAAACGATTAAAGCTCACATTCGCGAAGGCCAGATCACAAGCTCGGATGAATTTCAGAGAGATGTATATCTCATGTTTGCAAACTCCCTGATGTATAACAGACCTGGCTCAGATATCTTTACCATGGCCGAAGAGGTGCGTCTCTGCCCCTGGTCATCCCGGTGTGTTGCTTACGTAACACAAGATGATGCTGGAGAGTGAGGCACAGATCAACAGCTTCAGACAGACTGAGGGCATTATCAAAGGTAGTCACCGGTAGTTCGCCCGACCACCGCTGAGTCACTCGTATCATAACAATTCTCACGTTCTACTTGTACTGCTGTGCGATATAATACATGAAAATGAAAACTACAAAGCATGATCGACTCGAGACAGTGGATACAAGATACAAGGACAAAAATGCTGCGTTAGAACCATGGTGAATAAATCTCTGTCATCTTCATGAGGTTTATCGGGTCTGCAGCGGAACCGACGAGGTTGATGATGGTACCCATCACGGACTGTAAAGAGGGGGCTGGATTGCTTGGATTGCTCTTGGCCTAGAGGTAAAGTCAGTTATCTGTCAAAGTGCATGCAACGTTGTTACAGACCTGATCGTGCTCGATCTTGCATCCCATCGTTTCTATCCTTTTCATGATAGTATCGATGTTCACTTGCACATTCTGACGGAAAGGTAGATCTACTGTCCACGTCCTGTTTCGGGCCTGCAACCAGGTAATCATCTCATCTCGGGCAAAGAGGCATAACTGATCCCCGACATCGCTCTGGAGCAGTAAAGAGCATCAGTACGAGTAAATCTCTTGTGCAGTAGCCCTACCTGTGGCTCCGAGAGAGCACGGCCTATTGCCACCATGGCAGACACAAGGATACCCTCAGTGAAGCACTCGCCAATGAAATGTTGCAAGTTGGGCGTAAACCGGAAAGGCACCACATCGTGCGACGCAAAGACTGGGAGTTGATTGGGCAAATTGAGCAGTGCGGCTGGGATACCCATCCCTGGAAGCAGTTCGCTCATGGCTATCAGACCTGTCCTACGCGATACGTGGAATCGATTCGGTAGTCTGCTGGTGAGGAAGAATGCATGCGTCATGAAGCACGATGCCGCTAGCTGGAGGGTAAACTGCTTTCGCATTCGCCAAAGATCGGACGGCGTGTCCATCGTACGAGTCATGTACTGTTACAAGTGTTAGAATTTCCGTCCGTGTGATGGCAAGGGATTACACACATTGGTCAAGATTGTCTCAGGCACCATATGCGCTACAATTTCATCGAGGATATCCTTTTTCAAAGAGAAGTACTCAATCTTATTCGGCTAACGCTTGGTCTTAGGAACGGCTATCAAGGAGGCAAGTGAGGCAGCTGACCATACGATAATGCATTTCCCTGAATTTTCGTAGCGTCTCCTTGACTTTCTCCCCGGGTATGAGGATAGGGTCTTCCCTGGCCATCCGAGTATCCTCGCAGAACTTGTCAAAGATATCACCCAGAGTGATGTAAGACGAGTCGTTTTGCAGAAGACGCAGGTTTGCGCTGCAAGATATTGATGCTGGGATATGGAAGCTCACGTGACGTTTCCGACTCTCCTTGTGGCGGTTTAGCACCCTACATCGCAGTCAAAAGGCGACCACGGCAGGAGGAGGTAGAGACGAACCCGTTGAACATGCGGAAGCATGCCATCACCCGCTCCTCTCTGCGAATGTGCCGACCAGACGGAAGTTGCACAGAAAACGAAACTTCAGAGTTGTCAGAGCCATGGACCGTCAGACGTCTCCAGCAATAGCCATTAGAGCGGCAGTTTTCAAATTTGGAACCAAATTTGACTATTTTGACAAAGTTTTGATTAGTGTCCTTGTCCTATATGGGGTTTAGTCATAGGTGATAACGCCAAGGTATGGAGCTCGCCTCAGTATATTGCCCTGGAATTTCGATGTCGTCAAACTTTCCGTGCTGGAATTCAGTGAGATAATGGCTGAGGAGGTCTAACGGTTGAAGTCGTGGACGCGAATCCAAGTTACGCTCATATCTGTCACGCCAGCGCTGAAGTCGACGAATATACTCGGACAAAGTAAATTTGCTCTTAAGAAATTCGTCCTCATATTCTTTCTAGAAAACCATTGATAAGTTGGGTTCTCAGTTCAAAATATAGATTCACCCACCCGAGCTTGACCAGATAAATTGGTGACCATACGATGAAGGTTTGTATTCGTCCCTTGAGGAAGAGCGCCGTCATCATCCATGGAATTGACGCGGAGCGCATAATGCTTTTAGAGGAAGGCCATTAAGTTTTAGGGACAAATGCTCGTTCAAACGACATTACCTGCATCGCATCTTGCAGAAGCATGCAAATAAGACGATAAATCTCCTCTTCCTGGGTTGCCTTGAAACGGTGGCTGATTTGGTCGACCGTCGTTTCCATGCTGAGAATTAACAGGGGGAACGCTGTCTTTAGCATGTTGACGACCTCTTCAACGTACTCCCATGAACGCTGCCCAGGGAATGTGATAGTGTTCTCGGGAGCTTTCAAGCCGTCGGAATTGGACAATGCGGAAGCATCAGCTCCCGGTCGTATTGAAGGGTCATGATCTGTCTTGGAGTTCTGATTTCCAATAGAATCTGGTTCATTTGCCGACGAGGCTCCACTCTGTACTCGTGACGCTGCCTGCGCCTGTCTCCTCGCGGAGATCAGGTCTTCTCTCGTAGTGCGAAGATGGAAGAAAAGGCCCTGCATACTTTATAGTCTTCATTATTCCGTAGATCAGTCAAATACTGACCTGGGGATAAAGCTTCGCCAAGTTGAGGAGAATATACCGGGCTTGTTTAAATTCACGGTAGCCCAGGGATAAACAGAGCTGTGGGATTAATGTGATCCAATACCAAAAGGCCGCTTCACCCTTGTATGTATCGAATGCGCGAGAGATTGAAAGATTAGCGTCGTCAACACTGAGCAACCATAAGACTCGCGTGAGAAGAGGACGGCTTTTCCCGCTTTTGTAAAGACCAACGGCTTGAAGATAGCAGCTAACAGCGTTCGCGGCGTGGGACATATCCATAGGTACTTCCTTGAACATGCGATCGTTATATTTCCCCCACTCAGCCCAGGATCTGGCTTGGTTCATGTCCAGTTGAACGGCTTGACCAAATGCTGCGTTTGCCTCGTCGTTGCGGTTGCACCGTGCATGGAACACCCCCTTCAGAGTATAAAATTCGGCCTTCTGTGCTGTTGAAAAGTACATGAGGTTCGTGTTGTTAATCACTTCTAGACCGGCCTGGAGATCGTTCGGCTTTTGGTAGTGACAGCGGGCCTGTTCGCGGAGTTTTAGAAAAGCCTCCGATATCTCGATATTCGGGAGCGTATAGATCTTGTTCAAGAGGGCGAAACAGACATCTAATAGATCGTGCTTGCGAGCGACGTGGGCAAAGCGATTGATTATCCAGGCCGTCTCATGGTAGCCACGAAAGCCATATGTGTTTGTGTTACCGGCAGCGCCATTGCCCTGGGTGTTAGGTACGATCAAGGGGATGTAGGTCTTGTTAATGGCGTGGAAGACGTTTTGTCGCCAGGCTACGAGGTCGCTCCAAATACTAATGTCATCATGAATGTTCGGAAGTCTTTCCCGCCACGCCTGAAGCACCAATTTCAGATCGGAAGACTTCTTCTCTAAGTTCTGAGTATTGGTTGTAGACAGGGAACCGAATATTTTCACGGCCTCTTGTAGCTCGACGAACTGTTGGAAATGCTGCAACAATGGGATGTGCGCAGGGGAAAGGTTAGCAGGAAGGGCTACCCATTTCCTGAGTGTGAGCTGCATCGCATCCTCCAGGATCTTGGTGAACTCGGCGTTCTTCTCCACAGCTGATGGAACCTTCAGTCTTGTTCTTCCAATGTTTCAGAGCTCTCCGGCCAATTCTTCGTACGCCAGGCACTCTCGAGCAACAGTTCTTGGTTACCCTCGCTTCGGGCGAACTCGTACAACGTATCCCATTGCTGAAGCTTCTCCGCGGCAAGAATCCAGTGATCTTCCCATAAGCAATATTCTTGTTCCGAGAATGCAAGTGTACCGGCACGAGATTTTGCTTGCGCACTCTCGTACATAGAAGCAGCATGCTCCCACATACCATTTTGTTCGAAAGCGAGTGCGACGTTTGTTTCTGTATGCAGGGAACGCCGCCTCCACAATCCGTAGAAAAGATCGTCTTCAGCCATCTCCGCGTATAGCTCCACTAAGGCATCGGACACTGTGTCACGAAGAGCGTGATCGGGCTTGATATTACTATTCAGAGTCTGGAGGATCTCGGCTCCGGCGTGCCAAGCGCCGAACGTCTTGGCAAGGTATTTGACCAGGTGAGGAGGGAGCACTATTGTAGGAGAGCACAGATTTGACGCAGCAAGAAGAGTGTCGATGATGTTAGGACGCAGCTCCGCCTGACGCACATGATAGTCTTTGCTGAGTAGTGATATCATGTGCTGAGTAGTATCCGTCTGTTCGCGCCGAGAAAGGGACGCCCAAGCGATTGGAAACAGGGACAACCAAGTCTCGTGAGCGACGTTGGAATCAAGGAAAACTAGTCGTTGGATTGGCTGAACAATGTCAGCAACACGAAGGTGGGGTAAGAAGGGATGCAGCGCGACATTTGAGGTAGACGATGTAGGCCTTGGTCCTAGGGCCATGTCACCATCGACGGTACTGAGCAGGAGGTGAATGGCGACATGAATCCAGTTCGTGTCGGCCAATGCTTCCCAGCTCTGTACGCCCAGAATATAACACATTCGACTAAACAGACTCCGTGGGACACTTCCGTCTAGAAGCGACAGGAAGCGCTCTCTTGTGCGAGGTTCGCGTGCTCTACATCCTAGGAGGAAAGACTGCTCGAGTTTAGTTGTGAGGTCGCTGCGGCGAAGGGAGGGATCGGTGTATATTTCCAGAATGAGCCCCAGATAAGAGTTGAACAGAGGTTCGCCGCGCGTTTCGAAGGTGGTCATCTTTTGTAAGATGCTAGCCTTTTCTTTCATTGTCGGATAGGATTCTTGGCGGTGCAAGGCCCACTCTCGCGCGATCTCGAGCACACACCGGCAAAGGGACGCGCTCTTCGACTTCTCGATTAATTGGGAAAGCGCAGCCAGCAGGTACTTTCTTTGCTCGCCGAGAAAGGATACAGAGATTTGCGAGATTTCCAGGATTGATGTCAAGAGGCGTACCCCGCTCTCAAAGCCTTGAGTAGCAGATTGAACTTGAATGTGCTCCTTGGTCAACTTGTTGAGAAGTTTCATGAGTGGTGCGCTGAAAGGGTCGATCCTCTCGGGCGTAACCTGAACGATGGACCGCAACATCAAGAGTGTACCACGCAGAGCCGTTGCATTTTGCAATCCATCGTCGACAGTTTTCTGTACGAACTGGTGAAAACCGGACATTTCTGTTTGCTGATCGTCTTCCTTTGGGAGGGGGAACAAACGGATGAGGCGATCAAAGACGGGATGGAGGGCATCATGAAGAGCAGAATCCTCTGTGACCATTCCTTTACGAACAAGTCTCTGGAGCGTAGCAGCGTTTTCGGCGTCCGCAAACCAGGTGTCTGGCTTATCCGACACGACCACCTGAAGGACGTTTGCCGCACACAGAGCTTGGGCAAGTGTACCCTCGCTGTTCAATTCAGCCTAGAGGAAGCTTTAAGTCTAGGGGGAAAGAGGATAGTTGAGCGAGTTGTCGTACCTGCTCCAGGAAACGGGAGAAGAAATTCAACTTGACCGTAACCTCCGTCCAACCATTCGGGCCGACAATCAAACGCAACAGAGCCAGAGCACGAGGTACGACGACGTTTCGCGATTGGTTGTCGAAGGCTGTCGTGATGAGCCGTACGAGATAACTAACAACACTTTCACGAAGTGGCAGTGGTGTCACCCAAATTGGAATACTGCTTGTTGAATTCACGGAAGAACCTCTCTCTCTTGTGGCTCGCTGTTCCCAATCATAGATGGTCTGTGTGATGTCGATTGACAAGGATCTTGATTCACCCGACACGGAGGAGTGCAAGCCAAGTTTGGCCAGCGAGTTCACAATATGGGGGACGAATAAAGCGCGTACGGGATAGAAAAGATCCGGTTGTCGGACGATGAGATGATAAACGGTCATGATCATAGATTGGCTATTCTCCTCTTCGAGCAAGCGTCGAGTCGTTTTGGCCCACATAGGATAGCCAACTTCTTGGGGTATAGATGGTGCCAAGATATCCAGAGACTGGTTAACCAGGGACCTCGCTTCGTTGTATGAAGGAGGCGGTTTGAGCAACCCAGTCCAAACTGTGAGTATGAACTTGGGCGGCGTTGGGAAATTCTTGAAAAACCGCGCAGCGAGTAGGAATGTGGTTTGTTTCACGTAGGTATCCTCGCTGTTTATGTACTGCCAGGCGCACTTGATTATGTCCTTCCGCGCCACCTCTAACGAGGAATGGTAATGTTCAACTAGAACGCCAGTAAGGTGTAGAAGCTCGACATGGAAAGCATCGTCGGCCTCCGAGAATGTTGAACCATTAAGCATGGGGATCCAGATACGGCGGTGAATATATGATACAAGATCCTCATCCAGTAGAGCATCTTTTGAGGTCGATCGAGCTCGATAGAGAAGCATAGGGGTTATGAAGACACGTATGAAATGGGTTTTATCGGACCAACTGAGGGAGGTATCCGAGAATCGTGTCAAGAAGCGGAAGAAGACGTTCCGTTGGTAGAAAACGTCGTCACTGAAGGCGACACGATCGAGAAGGAAACGCGTCATGCGGATCAAGTCCATGGGGAGGTTGCGCGTATAAACGGTGATGAGGTCGAAGAGTATGTCGACCCTAGGCTTCCACCTAAGAACGCCCTCAAAAATGGTGATGATGAGAGAGTGTCGCTTGACGGCGGCGGAAATTGCAGACGCATCATCTTCAGCCGGGGGTGTCTCGGCACGCCAAACGTCGAGCAAAGCCTCCACTACAAATGGGTATTCTGAAATCCAATCTGGATTGATATCGGCGAGGTCTGAGAAGACTTGCAGAGCAGGCATGACTAGAGCCGGATTGGCCCCCTTCAAACAGTCACGAATTATGATCGGTGTACGCGATTCCAACTCGTGCTGCAGACTCGATGATAGGCGAGACTGGAGGATGCTTCTAAAGGTGCCGATATGTCGGGGAAGATGGAAGTGTCTCAAAAAGAAGTCGATGGACTCTATTGGGTACCGATCCAGATACTTGGCTAATGGAGGAGCGAACGGACTCGAGCCCGAGTATTGCATTTGCGCTTCTGCCTGAACGATCGCGTTCACCAGACTCTCGAGAAACACATTGGCCGCTGAGGGTAGCAAGTGGAAAATATTTGCGAGGCGTAAGAGCTTGGTGATACCCTCGGTGTCTGTGGGAGGAAGCTTCGAAAATGTCTGGGGATCGGCGACTATGCGGAAATGATCGAGCAGCTTGTAGCCTATCTCTACCTTAAAGTAGTTCGTCAGGAGCTCGAGTAGGCGCGCCAGCCCCTCTAGGCCCAGGACAGACAGGCGCTTTGGATCGGCAAGGTTCATCAAAATGGGTCGTAATCCGGTCTGTAGGAGCTCCTTGGGCAGACGGTTTTGGTGGGTGAGCACTACTCGAAGGCCTTCATGAGCAACTTCCTTGACTTCTGGAGAAGGAGAGTAGAGTGATTTGAAATAGACACTTGTGACCCTACCTATGTGTCAGTGAATGTGCAAGTATATGTGTAGAAAATGCCTACCTCTGACGCGTTTGAGGTTGTTTAGAGAAGAACTCCGTAATGGGCATCGAGGCAGTTAAAAGCCGGATTGCGGCCACGCGTAGCTTCGTGATATCCAGACTGCTCTGCCGGGCGCTCCCCCTACTCAGCAAACCGGCATCCTCTGCATCTGCAAGAGCTAGGGCCTCGTGCAGCAGGCGTAGTAGCTCGTCGTTTAACTCGGGAAGGGGAGGATCGAGGCTCACGCAGTACCTCATTGCCTCAATTATACCGATCTGTATCGGAAAGGGGAGTGCACGAAGGGGCTTTGTGTAGATCCCTAGTAGCATACGTTCACGGTGGGGCATAAGGAGACTGTGTATGGTTTGTCCGGTAATTTCCGATAGAAGCGCGATGCACGTTTCACCGGCCTTCCTGACGATAGCGTTGGAACTCGAGAGCTCCGTGAAGAAAATGCCCGTCAGATGGGCGAGCTTGGCTGTACCCGGCTCGGAAATTTGAGCCAATGAGTTAACATTGCTGAGGCGAAGTACACGAGTTAAGGTATTCAAGATATCATCGATATCTCGTTGTGAATCATGGGGCATATCCTTCAGGACGTGCAATAGCGTCCGGACAAGATCGACCTCACGGTCATTGATCCACTTGGCCCCGAAGTCCGGGAGGTTCAAGATGAGTTTGATTCCGCTGCAACCGGCCTTCTTCCGGACCCATGACTCATCAAGACATAGAGCACTGAATCGTCCGGCGACGTGATGGAGGAGGGGTAACAAATCTTGTGTGGACGCCTCACCCGAGCCCCAAAGGACGATGAGGTCTTGAATCAATGAATTAACGAGGTCGACAGCTCGCGATGCCTCAGCAGCATTCTCCCGTGAAAGACCGTGAGAAAGCCCGTCTAGGAAGGCAGCGAATAGGAGGCTCGGATAGCGTCGCATCGCCTTGTCTAGGGTGACCGCTCTTCGAATTTCAGCACCAAAGACGTAGTGGGCAAGATCGCGGATGAACGCCTCGGCCTTTCCTTGGACGTCGGTCTGATGGATAGCGTCGAACATTCCCTCTAAACAGCGCACGAACACTTCTTCTCGTTCTCGCCCATGCAGCCCCTGCAACAGGTGTCAGACACGATAGTGGTAAAGGGGTCGCGCTTACGTTACTGAGGAGTGTGGCGACACAGGCTTGTATAAAATCAAAGGCTTGCTGGCGATATGGTGAGGTGTGTCTCTTCAACACCTTTATCGCTATGGACGTAGCTGAACCAAGGTCAAGACCCTTTGTACCCGCTCCGAAGGATACGAACACTTGAGCGGGATCCGATATATGGTGGTACTTTAACTCTGGTTCTTTCTCTAGAAGGCGGCGATTTCGGCCACCTAGTTTGCCTAAGATCCGAAGTGTCGTATGCGCGTTGATATGATTAGCAGGAAGGGGTTTCAGGTGACTTTGCAGCGCTTCCATAAGTTCGCGTAGGACTGTATTGAGAGTAGGGTCGAGAAAATCTGGAGTGAGGTTGTCAATGCATAACTCCAGGGTTCTAAGTCCCTGTGCCACAAGTTCAGGACCTCCGCGGAGAGCTAACACCAAGGGCTTCATCAAGTAGGATAGGTGGGGTAAGAGATGCGTTAGGCGCAGGGGTACAGTCAAGCACAGCTCAACAAGCATATCTCGACTGTAACCATCAGAGACCAGAAGTTGCCTATTAAGGTTTTCCAACATCTCTGGTAGAAGGGGAAGTACCTCCTTATACAAAAGTTCAAAGCGACCTCCACCGCCGCCAATTGCTCTGAACAACCCCCTGAGAAGGTGATAATAATTGGTCGGCTTCGTGGCTTTCGCAGCTAGGGGAAAGCATTCCGTAATAATAGATGGGATGCGAGAATAGGTTCGTTGTGCTGAGGGTACATGGCGATGGCCCCGAATGCCATCTTGAATAACCGGATCGTTATTACTGCCGTAGGATCGTCATACTCCCCGAGTTGTGGAAGGTTCAAAATGAGATGTCGTAACATAACCGATACTAGAATTGCGGAGGTGGGCTCGCGTCCAAAAAGAGCCTGACATATCTGGAGAATGTGGTGCCGTTTTCGCGCTGTTTGGAAGAAAAAATCGACCTTCAGGGTCCAGACTTCTCGGAAAATGTGGGGATTGATTTCAAGGAGAGCGCCAACTAGCATTTCCATGGGCTCGTTTCCGTCCCGCGGGTCAGCATCATACAGACTCATACACCGGATACAGGTCTCGAACAATCTGAGGATGAGCGAGCCGTCGAGAAATGGCGCTTCGATTTTCTTGAGAGCACCGAGACAGACTCGTAAACCGTGTGCAAAGGTCCGGAATAAAATCCGGAACTCTAGGGTCACCTCAGTGGGGATCGTGAGGGCCGTGCCTTCTCGACCATAAAGAAGTTCCCGGATTCTGCCTCCTCGTTTTTATGACGCTCTGAGCGTTGCTGGACCTCATCGAGCACGGCAGCGAGTGATTCGAGCCTATCCACGCATGTTTCCATGAGAGTAGTAAGGACCTTGGCAGCGCCGTCCGGGGTATCCTTCGTTACCACGGTTTCTATAAGGTTGAACATCATCTTTCCTGCTAGAGTATGTACACTGCTGGAGAGGCAAGGGTTGTGGATCACACGCGAGTATACGTAGATGAAGTGGGCTAACTGCCGAGGCGACAGATCGCCACGAAGGTAGTGAACCAGATCCGCCGCCGCCGCATACGCTGTCGGGCTAACAAAATGTAGCTACAAGAATTCTAAAGCAAGTTAGAAGTTCCTACATCTGCATAGTTAGAAGACCGTGACGCAAGATGATTCAAGTGCGCACCCGTCTCGAAGAAATGTCATGCGCAGGGATATCCTGAAGTAATCGCAATGCCGCCAGAAGAAGACTATCTCCGTGTGACTCAGGTTGGTCTCCAAGACCCCGGAGAACATAAGCGACGTAGGACAGCATCTGAGAAAAATCCTGTAGGCACAAGACGTATGGAGAGCATGAGGAACCTACTTTGACTTGGGCAAGAATGAGGTCGCTATATGCCTGGGCGTTGCGTATGGTCCCTGACATTCCCGACCAGAAACCCCCCATGGCCTCATAGTCTTCCCTTGCCTTCTTTTGTGCAGGAGCCTCGACTGCGAGAACCTCAAAATGCAAAGGAAGACTGTTCTGGATGAGCGTGACAATGGACTGTCGCTGGTCGCGCATGAAGGCTGAGACAACAATGCCCATTTCCTTGAGCACCTTGAAGCTGTGCATGCTAAGAAGGACGACGTTGGCATCCAGGACGGCAGAGCCCTCTGATAGATATTCCGTAGCGAGTGAGGGAATGTTGCGGGACAATGCTTGAAAAACAACCATAAATTGCGAAACTAGATCCTCCGGAAGGGTTCGATGGGTGCGAATTATTTCACTGAGAGTTTTGCAACAAGCGACACCAATCTCCTCGTTGTCGTGACGCAGAAGGTGTAACATGCCAGGAAAGACAACGGAGACCAGAGAACGCGCACCCTCCGTCGGGGCGAGACGCTGCAAAATTTCTACGATGACACGCCGAAATTGGTACTCCAGGGTGTCCTTTTGGAATGCAGGCTCATTTGAGCGGAGAAGCTCGAGCAGCGCGGGGATTGTCTGAAGATATACACGAGTAGCCTCTGTGTCGCGAACATTATCGATCATGTCGCGTAGCTCGGTAGCAGCTGCGAGTCTACGCGTCAAATCTAGAAAACCAATGTTGTGGGTGTTGGCCAGTGGAATAAAACATGCCAAAATGCGTACCGAGAGCGGGGTCTGCTACTCGAGCAGTCCGCATTTCGAGATCTGCGATAGTCCCAAGATGGGGTGTTGCATCCATATATTGAGGGAAGATGCCAACGGAAAGGGCGGTACGCGGAAGGTGTGATAAGACAATGGGAATGAACCCACGAGAGATGGGAGGCGTTAAGCACGGACACAACTCAGCGAGCATTTGACCCCGAAGGTCGTGACATCACGTGGGGAATAGTAACATAACGGTCACATCTTGGTAAACAAGTAGTAAACAAATTCCGGCATTAGATGATCATGATAGCTACTGGGCGGGTCCTCCCCGAATCTCCTTCACAAGGTTCTCCCAATAACTCCAGTCAGATCCATCAGGAACTGCGGCAATGCCAGGGTTGGCATTAATCCCCGCCGAACCCTCCGTCGACGAGGTCGTGCCGAACCACCCAGACAGATCCGTACTCCCGAAACCACCCCAGGGGAGGCCAGCATAGTCCAAGGAACCGTCTCCACCTGGGCCGCTTGGCATGCTTACAGCGTTGTACCACTGGTCGAGAAGTGTTTGGGCAGCTGACTCATCCTCTGCCGTGGGGCTATTCGAGTTGGACGTTTCGATACCTGACTCGCTTTGCAGTCGCTGTATGGTAGGGGACGAGAGAACATGGCTGAGTGAAGGGGTCAACTCAACACCCAGCCTGGGGGAGATGGGTCCACTGGTGGAGTGAGTGATGAAGCCGGCACTGCGGGACGTAGGCTTTTGTATGTTCGGTAGGGACTGCGCGTCTGCAGGGGCCGTTGGTTCCAAGGGCTCTTCGAAGGCGTGCGTTTCATTGATAGAAGCCTCTACTTGAGAGGATTTCGCCTTCAGGAACTGGATAATTTTGACCTCCCTGCGCGTAGTCTCGTCCATTTCCCTGATTCCTTCGTGATCTTTCAAAAATGTATCTAAAATAGTATGCATGCGTTCGGCCATACTTCCTCGCGGATATAAGACCAAATAGATGCCACTGATCATCGCACTCTGAAAATCTCGATATGCGATGTTCAAGGCGACGAGAGTTTCTTGAGAAAGTTTGGAGACTATGGCTCTTCTGATTTCGAAATCCCTGATTACGGAGACGAAGCAGGCTCTTCGTGAGCGAGAGTAACGATCAGAGCCAAGGCGGCGAAGCAGGTATGGTCGATGGAGACTTATTCGGATAAAGAAGACCTCCGTCAGAAGAAGAAACCGATGAGCGGGAAGGTATTGGAGCGAATCATCCAAAGACGTGTCAAAATTCATAGAAAAATGAGGGGGAAGATTGTCGAGGAATCGGAGAATGTCATCATCAATGGCCAACACGTCAGAATAATGGCTATGCTGTCGAACTTGCTGGAAGTGGTGGACAATGCGGCCAATTATACCGGCGAGTTTGTGACGTAGAATGGCGAAGGTCATGCGAGTTGGTGTAGTTAACGGAGGGGGATTGCGAAGTTCAGAGACACTGACTTCGTCCTCGACATTGAGAGGGGGAAGGGTCGAGGAATATTCATCTTGTATTGCGTTTGGTCTCCCCAGAAAGAGAGCGTACGATCGATCTGCGTGATACAGATATGCCCTGCGCAAGTTGGTTCTGCTTGGAGACTATGAGAGGGGACATACCAGATACGCCGGCGATACTCCACTTGTGCAGGCTCCAATCCCTAAAGAGAAGTTGATAATAGAGTAACAGGAGACAACTAAACTCCTCTTACCATTGTCGAAGCATCTCGATGTAAACCAAGAGCCTTAACGCGAGTGAGTCGAGACTTTTCGGAAATGTCTATGTCTTACCTGTGCGGTTCGTACAGCAGCACCCAACTGACTCCAACACTCAGTTATTCGGCGATCGAAAGTCAGATAACGTGCACTCTATCGTTATGTCAACATGTTTTAACTCAATGACACAGACAAGTCGACTTGCCAGAAGTCGCGTGAGGACCATATCTAAAGAGTCTGGCTGAATCGCAGCAGCTATAAGCATGGATCGTCGCGCTGTCAAAGCCATCGGAATTGAACAGTGACGATGAGGTGACGACAGGATCGACGACATACAAGACCAATAATACCTAAGAGATGTCAGTCCGGAAGTCCCGCTCGGAGATAGGGTAGCGCGTCCAGTTGCTACGTCTTGTCAGACAAACACTAGCCCTGACTGAGGGCTGGTAGCTTACACTGAAGTAAAATAGAAATCGATCAACACGTCCGCAAATCTTCGCGGTGGAAGCTCCTGAACAAGTTCGGTTATTTTGTGAGGAGGAACACCACAATCTTGAATGAGTGTCTTGAGATTGTCTGCAGCAGTGGGCTCAGAATCTTGCCGAACAGAATCGATAGCCGCCACGAAAATCTTTGTGTCGTCACCACCTGCCGAGTTGGAGAGCAAGGATGTGGAGGAGCCGGCTTGCGTAGTAGGTACGGCGTTCTGGAGCTAAATACAAGATTCTTTCAAAAAAAAAAAAAAAAAAACTGAAGCGGGTGCGACACTCCCGGATGCGCTAGTCCCATACCATTTTCCACTTTGAAACGTTCCGCTGCCAATATCATCCTCGTCCGCTTGTGAGTGTGTGTCGGCATCGGCACTAGGGGAGAGCGACCGAGCGCGCTCTCTGGACCAATTATCCTTACACAAAAAACCGGACCCAGACGCATACTGCGGCAACGCAATGTTGATGATGTGCTCGAGGCGAGCGAGGCGAAGGTGGATATCTTGATCCGGTTTGCCAGGGGTATATGCTTTGCACAATTCAGGCACCTTGCGAGCCACACACTATAAAATGTAGTTAAGCACATCCCCAGCGTTGATCTCGTGTACCAATGCATACGTGAGAGCAGGGAACTTGGCGATCACACTAATCGAGAGGGTCACGATATGAGGATCTGACGTAGTTAACATCCTGAACGCACCTTCTGCTTACGGCGGTGACATTCTCCACAAGAATAGCTGGACCCGAGAAGGTCGAGGCATAAGATAGACTAAACTTGTTGTAGGAGGACAAAGGGACGAACCTGACCCGGGTTCGAGCCTTCTTCGATCCATTGAGGTTGTCATCGTCTAATTTCTTTCTCTTCATGGGCGATTGAGGAGACATCTGTTCTGGAGATTCATTGGGCGATTTAACGAGGTTTTCGCGGTGGACCATTCGAGCCGGGAGAACTGACTCGGTCAACCTAGTGGTCGTCCAACGAGCGAGGGGTATTCGGTTCGGGTATTCGGGTAAACTACCCGGCCACTCGGAACTAAGCGAACTCGCATTTCCCCGACCACGGACGCCTTTCGCCTTTCTCAAAAAAATGTCAGAATCTCAAGGATCCGGGCTTAGGCTGTCACTCGAAAGACATTACAAAGATGACATTGGCCGCCCTATACCTACAGTATTCGACATCACGTCAGATGGACACTATATCTTCGAGCCGTGCGCATCAACCACCCTTGGTGTCGCTGTAGTTTGGGAGCTCACAACATGTTCTGGACAGCGATGAGCAACCTGGCTCACGGCTCGGAGAAAACTTAAGACGTATGTTCTTGGAGCGAGGCTTAGACTTCTTTAATCAAGACGAGGAACAGCGGCGCTCCAATGAACCGACCGACGACGAAGTGGCGGCACTTGAGACCAAAGACACGGCCAATCAGTTATCGGATGGTCAGACCACCGAGTCCATGCCCGAAGCCCCATCAAACATGAGATCCGAGATTCTACCACAGTTACAGTACGTGCAACTCGCGCCCAGATTTCTAGACCGCCGCTCAGAATCGTTCAGCGTCGCACTTGGTGAGATGACGCTCGCCAAAGATGTCCTTTCCCTTTACGCAGAATCCGTCGCTCCTGCAAGTGTGCCCCCTCCTCTACATGCAGACACGTCATCTGTTTCCGTACTTCCGGATAGCATACTCGCTTCTTCCTCGGTATCACAGCCACCTTCAATAGCATCCGTTCAGTCCTTCAATGCACGTCTTGTGGCAGGGGGAAAGGACGAAGCGCTGAGAAAAGCTTCAGATTTACACAGATCGGCTGCCCTTGCAATTGAACGCAGCCACGACGTCGGTGCGCGATATTGGATAGATGCTTTGAAGGTTAGGAGACGAAACTGGGGCCTCACCCCTGCTCCCCTACCCTTGGGAATACCTACCGGTCGAGGCGCAGACCGGACAACTAAAGACTTTTTGATATCGTTCGGTCTGTCTGAATGTATGTCTTCTCCGTCAACCTACATGCGAAAACTCATCCAGATCTTCTAAGCGTCGCCCGTCTTTCGTCAGAGAGCGACTGGCCAACTTGCTACACATGGATCGAAGGAGTCGATCGTATTTCCGCGAAGACAAAGAACGATCCTTTGCATAAATGTTAAGACTATAGATGCTTCTGGAACAGAAAGAACAGCGTGCAACACCTTGGCGGACGAACTTACGGATAGCGATCCTTTGCAGGCTTTTCTCCGTGAGGCACAGCGCGAAGTCCTCGAACAGGAGATATTTTCGTTGCTAATCAGAGATGCGAGCATCCTCCCTACCAGCCTCGTCCGCGTTGCCGAGAGGCTTCTCGTCGTCGAAGCTACTCAGGACACTGAGATATGGTTCGAGCTGGTGGGAGTTAATACGCCTGTTCTGCCGGCTCCAACTAACAGACTTTGAGTTAGATAGAACGGGATGGGCTTGCGTCCCAGGTGGCCTCTGATCCTATTTCGCGGGCCAAATGTGATTTGATTTACAACTTCCTCCATCTCCTCCTTCTCCGCGAACACTCTCGCAGGAGGCTCGCCAGGATCGGAACGACGGGGGCACCCACTCCAAGACCACATTCAGATCCAGCATTTTCACCCACCTCCATTCAATCCATCGTAGCCCTTCTGCAACCCGTCATCGATCTCCTACAATACGAATTCTTCTGCGTCCGCGTGAAAGCAGAGATGAGCAGAATTGTTCAAATTCTGCGTCGCGCTGGCGTCCCTGTAAAGTTTCACTTTGATGCTGTCGGGGAGGACAGCACCGGCATTCTTGAATCGTTGATCGGTGGTGGCACTGGTTACATCAGTGGTGTAACCACCATTCGCATCGATAACAGGTGAGTGACACAAGTGTGCACGAGCGCCTGGCTGATATGATGTTTGCATAGTCGAACTCTGCGCTTTACCTTCTCATCACCTTCATCTTTGGTAGCACATCTTTCTCAAGCGACTCTGCCTGTCTCTTCCATCCCTCAGCTCACCCGGCTCCTTCGCGACGAGACTGAACAATGTCTCCTTCAACGCATTTGCGAGATGGGCGCCGAGATGGGCGATCGGTTCAGCGGCACCTGGCTTGTTGATATGCCCATGAACCGGGTAGTAGGTAAATGGGAAGGCAAAACGCTGTGAGCACCAATCATTACTATGTTGGCGAGGTGTATGAAACTGGTCCACGTCTAGGATATTCTCTGTGATCTGCGAGGATAATTTGCAATGCTCAATCTCGCGGCATGTACGGCTCTCTGGGAAAGAGGAAACGATCTCCAGAACATATGTCACCGGGTCGAGTACACTGTTCTCGTGGATACGGGAGGTGATAGAAGTATCATTTATTGGGCATTAAGCCCCGTCCGTGAGCCATACATTATCTCGGTGTAATGCACGATTGTATCATGAGTACTAAAAAGAGGCGAGCACGACCTCTCGTGGGTTGGGGTAAACAGACATGAACACACAACAATGCCACAAACATGCATGACACATAGTATGATATGCTATAGGACAGGAGAACCTATCACTCATCATCCTCTTCGTCCTCATCCTCGGCCGCGGCACCACCACCGGCTTTGAATGCCTCAATTCTCGCCTGAATTTTGGCTTTTCGTTGTTCATAAGTGAGACGAGGTGTAGAATATTTCTTTCCTTCGGCCTTCCAGTCCTTCGTCTTATCGGTTGGCTTGAAGGTGGGATCCTCACGAATAGCTGCATAGGCATTGGTGTAGATCTCTTCAATATCCTCTGAGCCAATTCCATCCGCAAGGTACGTGGAAAATTGCTTCTTAAAGCTGTTGGTGGGTGAGTCACAAAAATAACAGGTGAAATGCGAAAGATCTACTTACCGTTCGTCGTCCTCCTCTTCCAGACTCTCCATATACTCTGCGACATGGCCACCAAAAATATATTTTTTCAGAGTTTCTGCGTCCAGCTCCTTTGATTCTGGATCGTAGCCAGGGAAGCGTTTCTCGTTGTGGGGGATATAGAGGCCACCGTCGCTAGCACCTTTAAGAGCTCCAAAAACGCGTGAACCTGTGGAAGTACGCTTCAAACCAACGTCAAGATAGCATTTGAAAGGCCGAGGAGAATCGTCATCGACAGCCTCCGTCAGAGAAATGGTGCCATCAGGCTCTGTGACGCCCTGGTACTTGTCAGCAAGGCCCAGCTTGGTCAACGCACGACGGGCGACAAGAAGACCCGTGGCATACGCTGTGGGATGCGGCATCAGGGAAAACGCGCTTCAAGTCATGAAGTTGCTAATACCGGCAGCCCAATTTGTGAGACCATGATTGATGCCATAGCGTGGCAACTCCCGTGAATGTGCAGCAGCGAGGACGAAGTCACCTTGGAGGCGTGGGTAGACAATCTGAACGATGATGTCTTTGTTCGTGAAACGAACCACAAGGCGATACTTGGGCGCATTACTGAGCATGCAGTTTAGAAAGTGACTTTGTTCGTGAATGAGGACGTACTACTTGTTTTTTGCCTGCGCCACTAGCCGTTTGCGTGCGTAATCTAGCATGAGCCATCAGTATACGGATTCTATGAGTAAAGGCGAAGTAGCATACAATCAGTTTTCCCCTCTCTCCGGCGACGATACTTTACTTGAAAACGGGAGAAGTATGCATTCGACTTGATATTTTTGACGAATGGCATCTGGGGTGGTGTCAGCAATGCTAGTACATCATAAACCTATCTCGTCCATCCACCGCCAAGGTGATATGCACTTCCAGCAAAAGATAGCCCATGATATGAACTGGAATAGACTGTCGATTCGGTGGGTTGTTGGACTATCAACTCACCTTGTGTTTAACGAGGAAATCCGCCAAGTGCGATAGGGTTTGGTTGGTCCACAACGCAATGATAGTTAAGCTCAAAATTGACCTGTTTGGCACATTACATAATCCTGGGTCCTTTCGGGCGTGCTCATCGTGTTCATCTGTTTCTCTGTTTCACTGCCAGTAACCTCAACATGTACTCAAACCATAACCTCAAGCAGGGATCATCATCATCCTCCGACGTCAATCCATATCATCAGCCGTACCAGGGCCCAATCTATCCCTTGCCTTCTACATCTTCACACAACGCACCGGTCCCCGCGAACCAGGCGGCAAGTTGGCGAAGGGCGGAAAGCGAACGACCGTCCTACGAAAGGGTGGTGGGAAGACCTGGGAAGATCAGACTCTGCTCGAATGGAACCCATGTACGGCTTTCCTTTCTCTCTATATAACCATTAACGTCCGTTTTCAGCGTGGTTTCGACTGTTTGTTGGGGATTTGAGTAATGATGTCTCTGACGACGTACTTGCTGGTGCTTTTAATAAGTACTTGTCGTTTCAGAAGGCACGTGTTATACGGGATAGGCTAAGCCAAAAAGTGTGTCCCGCTCGTTCTTACCGTGTTGTAGATTCTGCTTACTAGTTGATCAGGCTAAGTATGGCTTCGTTGCGTTTTCTGACCCTGAGGACTTCCTCAATGCTTGGAAGGAGATGGATGGTATGTTCTAAATGCTTACTCCGTCTTTCTTTTTCTAATGTCCCTCAGGTAAATACGTCGGAAACCGCCCTATCAAGTTGAAAAAAGCAGATAGTAGTGCTATTCGTCCTGTGGAAATTGGGCATCGGAAAGCAAAGCAACTAGAAATGGAGCTGAAGAAGAACAGGAAGAAGCCGTATTAGTTATAATGATATTGACCATGCACCATATATGTGTTGTTTTCTCATGTTCTACAGATCAAGTCACCACCTCTTCATGCGTGTCTATTTCGCAGATCCGCCTATAGAATGGGCCGTAGCTATATTTACAGGTTACAAGGGTCAGCAGAATGAGATCCACCGTGGTCATGGGACGCTTCAATTCAATCTGCTATGGTCCTTCAATGAGATCATTGCATCCAGTATTGCGTGAGGATGTGAGTGGGTAGTTATACATTATTTTATGTGGAAGAGTTGCTCGTCGGGTAGCGATAATTGGAGTTGATCACGTGCAATTGATTTATGACGCGTCGGTTCACTCCACAATATTAATGTCACCGTGGTAGTGTCTATTTTGTATCCATGGATATCGACAAGCTCTTCAAGGTACTGTATGCGCATCGGTCAGTACCTTCCTTTGTGTATATTGAAGAAACTTCAGGTACCAAAAATCCCCACAGGGGGAAACAAACGGCGCATGCCAGATGCACCAACACCCGAGATGCTCAAGAAGATGAGACTTGCCTCAGAGGGCGCGTCCACCATCACATCCATGGGATCGCCGCCACATTCCACCGCTCCTTCCAAGCGAGTTGCGTCAGTGCAGGATGCTGACGATGACGACGACGACGACGACGTGGCGGGCGACATAAGAGGACAAACCTTTGCGCCAGGGAATGATGCAGATTACTTTGCCGAAGAGGATGAAGACGGGCGATTTTTTGGTGGTGGCCTCACGAACGAGCAAAAAGAAATATTGAATATCTTCGACAATGCGGGTGCCTCCCAGGTTCCGGATGATGTCCGTATCCACGCTCCATCAATTGCGCTTTGCTCATCATTGGCTTTTACCAGTCCGAAATGTTCTCCTCTTCGGGCATTAAAAAGTTGTTGCTGCGGCTGGAGAGAGCCGCTAATAAGAACCAGTCACAACGGTCGAAATATCCTGACGATCCAACGAAGTGAGTGGTGCTAGTCTTTGCTATCTTTGTTCTCACTATGGCTGGGGCTAGGTTCATTGATTCGGAAGTGGACCTTGATGCCGCCATCAAAGCTCTACTTCCACTTGCTCAGGTTCCCGAGGTCGCTTATCCACTTCTCGTCAGCTCCGGCCAGTTAGAGGTCTTGGTGGGGCTTCTTAGCCATGAAAATGCAGATATTGCGCTGGACGTCATAGAGTTGATCCATGAACTTACGGACGAGGACGTTGGCGAAGAGACCGACAACGAGGACGAGGAAGACCCGGAGCAAAGAGAGGCTGCATTGAAAAGCTTAATCAACGCACTGGTGC
>WNFC01004218.1_pt1 | contig 21696 bp, 24 predicted proteins | sample 5400541 | NCBI WGS metagenome assembly WNFC01 (sample SAMN13153342, study PRJNA577476) | soil metagenome | isolation source: 120 cm saprolite under Douglas fir tree site 2 hole 2 replicate 1 | place: USA:California | collected 2015-04-18
CCTCGCTGTCCAGTGCGCCTTCACCGCGGCGTTGCACTACTTCCCGGTGCCGGCGGTCCACGCCCCCGGCCTGCTCGGTTCGTGGATGCGCCATCCCGATCCCATCCTGGGCAGTTACGTCCTCTACCTGGTCGCCGGAGGGGTCGCAGCCATGCATCTGGGCGAGCTGGCCGCGTGGGTCCGCTCCCACCGCCGGGCGGTCCGCCTCCTCGTCGCGGGCGGCCTGGCTGCCGGGCTGGCCGGGTACGTGCTCGACCACACCGTGGGTGGGATGGACCCCGCAGCCGCCGGCGAGGTCTTCCAGCCGATGGTCGCGGTCACGACCGCGGCGGCTGTCGCCGGCCTCTTCGCGCTGGGGCTCCGCTGGGCCGACCGCGGCCCCCAGCGGCGTTTCGCCGGCAGCATCCGGGCGGGTTCGGATGCCACCTTCGGCGTGTACCTGGCCCACCCACTCCTGCTACAGGGCCTGCTGATCGTCGCAGCCCCCCTGGCGACGCCGGCCGCCGCCGGGCGGATCCCCGCCGCGCTGGTGCTCCTCGCCGATCTGCTGGTCGTGGTGCCCCTGCTGCTGGTGTTCTCGGCCTACGTCGTACGCTGGACGCGACGTACGCCTGCCAGCCTCTTCGTCACCGGCCGGCCCCGAATGGAGCCCCGAATGGAGCCACCCATGGAGCCCCCAATCGAGCCCAGGCTCCGACACCCTGGAGGTGCCGCTTGATCCCGAACACGCTCCGCCTGCCCGAACGCCCCCCCAGGCCCCGTGCGACCGGCGTCACCGTGGTCATCGACAACGGGCTGCCCAGGGGGTTGTTCCGCGACCACCTGGAGAGCGCGGTCGACCTTGTCGACTTCGTCAAGTTCGGCTGGGGGACCCCGCTGGTCACCGCGCAGCTCCCCGAGAAGATCGCCGTCCTCAAGGAGCTCGGAGTCCCGTTCTTCTTCGGGGGGACCCTGTTCGAGAAGTACCTCTCCCGCAGCCAGTTCGACGACTTCCGGGCCTTCTGTCACCAGTGGGGCTGCCGCTACGTCGAGGTCTCCAACGGCACGATCGACCTGCCCAACGACGAGAAGGCCCGGTACGTGGACAAGCTTGTCGGCGAGTTCACGGTGTTCTCCGAGGTCGGCCTGAAGGACTCCGCCCGCTCGGAGAGCCAGACGGCCGAGGACTGGGTCCAGTTCATCCGCCAGGACCTCGAAGCCGGCGCGGCGTTCGTGGTGGCAGAAGCGCGCGAGAGCGGGCGCAGCGGCATCTGCCGGCCCGACGGCGGCCTGCGACAGGAGTTCGTCGAGGGCATCCTCCGCGCGGGTCCCGACGTCGAGCGGATGGTCTTCGAGGCCCCGACCAAGGAGCTCCAGACCTGGTTCGTCCGGCGGGTCGGCTCGAACGTGAACCTCGGCAATATCGCTCCCGGCGACGTGCTCGGGCTCGAAACCCTGCGGCTCGGGCTGCGGTCTGACACGCTACTCTTGTGGAGTTGATCTGCCCTATCCAGTTGAAGCCGATTCGGACCGATACCCTTTAGCATGCGAACCACCGACGACGCCTTCCACCTCGCCATCCCGGCCCGTGACCTCGACGAGGCGGAGGCGTTCTACGTCAAGTTGCTCGGCTGCAAGCTCGCCCGCCGCTATGCGGACCGGATCACCGTCGACTTCTTCGGGGACCAACTCGTTTGCCACCTGTCCGACCGCATCGACGAGGACCCCACGATGTACTCCCGCCACTTCGGCATCACGTTCCGCCACCGCTCGGACTTCGACGCGCTCGTGCGGCTGGCCCAGGTCCGCGGCGCCCCGTTCTTCGCCGAGCCGTCGCAGCGCTTCGAGGGCCTGATCGAGGAGCACTCGACGTTCGTCCTGAAGGACCCGTCCAACAACCTCATCGAGTTCAAGCACTACCTTGATCCCCGGATGATGTATTGAAGCTGCCCCGCATGCCCTCCGGCATGCTTCCCCGCTGGGACCCCGGCTCGAAGCACCGGGCACGGGCCGCGGTGGTCGTCTGCCTGGTCCTGCTCGTCCTGGCCGCCGCAGGGGCCGTCTCCGCCTCCTGGGGCTTTCCCGACCTCGCCAGCGAGGTCTTCGGCCACGAGGGGATCGTCCCGGGCCAGGCGGCGAAGGGACCGGGGGCCGGCCTGCCGGGTCCGCGGGGGCCGGCCGCCCGGCGCACGTCGAGCCCGCCGCCGTCGACCGTCCTGCCCGCCGGCCTCAACCCCGTCACGGCCACCGTGACGGTTGGGGGCCTGGGCCGCACCTACGACACCTTCTCCCCACGGTCGGGAACCGGGAGGGTGCCGGCGCTGGTCGTCCTCCACGGCCGCCGGTCCTCCCTCGGCCTCGAGGAGAGCCGCGACGGGCTCCTCCAGCTTGCGCAGCAGGACAAGGCGATCGTCGTGTACCCAGCGGGCTACGGCGAGTCGTGGAACGCCGGAGCCTGCTGCGGGCTGGCGCAGTCGTCGGGCGTGGACGACCTCACCTTCATCACCGACCTCGTCCGTCAGCTCGGCGCGCGGCCCGATGTCAGCGCCGTCTACCTCGTCGGGTACAGCAACGGCGGCCGGATGGCCTACGACGTCGTCTGCTCGGCGCCCAAGCTGGTCTCCTCCTTCGTCGTGGTCGCCGCGGTGCCGGTCATGGCCTGCCCAGCCGGACCCCCGGTGTCGCTCCTGGAGATGGTCGGGACGCTCGACCCCATCCTGACGTACGACAACGCCACGCCACGCCACCACATCAACGGGTACCCCGAGCCCACGGTGACCGACGAGATGGCGTCGTGGCGCAGGCGCAACGGGTGCGGCCCCGCGTTGTTGACGAAGACGACCAAGACGTTCCAACTGCGGACCTGGTCCCACTGCAACGGCGGATCAGTCGTGGCCCTGGGGACCTACGAAGGTGCCGGCCATGCCTGGCCGGCCGGCGGCGGCGGCACCCCCTCGGCGGCGGACGTGCTCTGGAGGTTCCTCACCGCCCCCCGGGCGACGACCCCGGTCCCCGCAGGTTCTGCCTCGCCACCCGCGGCAGCCCGGCCCCTTCCGACGTAGACAGATAGGCCGGAACCGTTCTTTATCCCTCAGGCGGTGTTGCAACGCCAGGTTAGGGCCAAAGAACGCCCCTGCCGGGCTCCAGGGCTTCGGGCGTGAGGTCCGCCAGGCTGCCGAGGCGAGCGGCGGCCAGGGCCAGCGCGTCGGGATCTGGCGGGTAGGCGGGCTGGGGGATGGCGACCACCCGGTAGCCGACCGCCGCGGCCGAACGCAGGCCGTTGCTGGAGTCCTCGATCGCCACCGACACATCCGGGGCGACGCCCAGACGCCGGGCGGCGAGCAGGTAGACGTCCGGGGCCGGCTTCCCCGCGGCCACCTCGTCGCTGGAGGCGACCGCGGCGAACACCCCCGCCAGCCCCGCCTCGTCCAGCACGGTCTTGACGATCTCCAGTGGCGAGGAGCTGGCAAGCCCCAGCGGCCACCGGGCCCCCATCCGGCGAACGGCCTCCTGTGCCCCAGGCATCAGGGGGAGGTCCCGGGCATAGCGCTGCCGCATCTGGTCGATGACCGCACGGGCGACCTCGTCGGGTGCCATCCCCACGCCGAGGTCCCGGCTCAGGTAGCGGCTCCACTCGGCGGTGCTCATCCCCATGAGCCGCGCCTGGGTGTCGGGCAGCCACCGGCCCCCGGCCCGGGCGACGAAGCCACGCCGGACCTCCTCCCACACGCGTTCGGAGTCGACCAGCACGCCGTCGAGGTCGAAGACGACAGATGCGATCATGGGTCGGCAGTGTGCCACGACAATCCGCGGGATCTGTGGTTTCCCGTGGTAAAAGATTGGGACCTGCCGCAGAAGGACACGGCCGCAGAGTGAGGAGACCGGGCATGGCCGAGATCACGGTCTACGGGGCCTCGTGGTGCCCGGACAGCCGCCGCTGCAAGCGCTTCCTCGGAGAAGCGCGGGTTGACTTCGACTGGGTCGAGGTCGAACGCAACCACGACGATGCCACCTTCGTGCGGCGCCAGAGCGCCGGCAAACTCGTCATCCCCGCCGTCGTGTTCGGGGACGGGACCGTCCTCGTGGCGCCGCAGCCGGCAGACCTCGCCGCCAAGCTGGGCATCGAGCCACCAGCCGCGCGGCGGTCCTTCGACCTCATCATCGTCGGGGCCGGCCCCGCAGGGCTGAGCGCCGCGCTGCACGCCGTACGCGAGGGGATCCACTGCCTGCTCATCGAGCGGGCCACCCCCGGCGGCCAGGCGGCGATGACCCCACGCCTGATGGGGAGCCCCGGCTTTCCCGATGGCGCAACCGGCGCAGAGGTGGAGCAGAGCCTGGTGAGCCAGGCCCACCGCTACGGTCTGCGGATCCTGCGAGGCATGGGGCTCAGCGAGTTGCGGCGGGTCAACGGCTACCTGGTTGCGGTCACCGAAGACGGGGAGGAGTTCACGACACGCTCCGCCCTCGTCGCCACGGGTGCCGTCTGGGAGACCCTCGGCATCGCCGGCGAGGAGGAGCTTCGCCGCGGCGGCGGCGTCCATTTCTGTGCGAGCTGCGACGGGCCGTTCTACCGGAAGGCCGAGGAACTCCTGGTGGTCGGGGCCGGGGATCTTGCGGCCCAGGAGGCCCTGTTCCTCACCCAGTTCGCCGGGAAGGTCCGGGTGCTCGAGTCCAACGCCGCCATCCAGGCCTCACCGCTGCTGCAGGAGAAGCTGCGCCGCCATCCCAAGATCGAGTTCTACACCTCCACCGAGGTGGTGGAGCTGGTGACAGGGGAGGACGGCAAGCTCGCGGAGGTGGTCGTGCGCGACCGCACGACCGGGTACGTCTTCTCCTTCAACCCGGCTGCCATCTTCGTCTACGCAGGTGTCAACCCAAACACCGACCCGTTCAAGGGCACGATGGACCTCGACGAGGCAGGCTTCATCGTTACGGACCGGAGCCTCGAGACCTCGATCCCCGGCGTCTTCGCCGCCGGCGACGTGCGGGCGGGCAGCACGAAGCAGCTCGGGTCGGCCGTCGGCGAGGGAGTCGCCGCGGTCGTGATGATCCGCCAGTACCTGGAGCAGCTCGGGGACCTGGCGCCGAGAGCCTCGGCCTGACGGAGCCTGGATACTCGACTGCCGGCCCTCTTTGAGAAGCCGGCAGACGTGGGGGGTGCGATCCGTGGCTTGCCCTTCCTTCGCGTCGGGACAGCCCGGGATTCGGACGGTTAAGAGCTTACGTAGTAGATCAGGAAGATCAGCATGAGGATTCCGAGGATCACCGCCGGAAGCCAGAGTGTCGCTGTCGTCACCTTGTGTTCACCTCCCGTCCGGGACCGCACCACACGCGTCGGTCTGAGCCAATTCTCGCGCCACTGGGCCCCCCTCCGCCGGACGTCCGGTTCGGGGAGAACTGAGCCGCCCATCGGTACTATATGGCCCGTTGGGGCTAGAGAAAAATAACCCTTCCGGGTCATACCATCCGCTCCCCTATCTGTCGAGAATTCTTGCAGGTCATTTGGAACATCCGACAGAAGAGGGAGTGCGATGCGCGCCGATGCGTGGGTATCTCAAACCGACGACGACGCCGACAACGCCGCGGAGCCGTCGTTGGCGACGGCCGGGATCGCGGCCGTCATCATGGTCATGATAGTGGCGCTCGTCCTGGTTCACGCCCTGGCCTAACCGCAAGGGCCTAGCCGGGTCGAAAGGGCCGGGTCGGGCGCTCAGCCCATATCTTTTGTTGGGGGGGGTCGCATGCCGCGCGATCACCCCTCCCTGCCGGAGTTGCGGGCACTGCTGATCCCAGGCCCGGCCGACGATCAATGGGACAGGGGCGAGCTTCCCCGGGCCGTCGTCCACCTGGAGAGCCAGAGCGCGCTCCGCGAGTGCCATCTGCTGCTCCGGCTCGCATGCGTCGCACGCCAGTCCCTCGACGAGACGGAGGAGTCGCGGGCCGTCGCACTGAGAGAGATCCTCCTCGACCTCCTGCCCAAGGACCTGGACCATCCCTGCTGCAGGGTGCTGCGGGTGCTCGCCGGTCTGGAGCCGGGGACCGCCGGGCGGGGCAGGGAGCAACGTCCGCAGGTCGCAGGGTCGAGGATCGGGACCGAGCGCCACCCTGCCACGTCAAGGACGGTGCGCCGCTTTGCCCGGCAGCGCTGCTGGCCCTGGCTGCTGGACCGGCTGATCGAGCGGGAGGTCCAGGAAAGGAAGGCCGCCCCAGCCGGCGATAGGGGCTCGTCCTGGAGTGCTCAGGCGTTGCCGCTCGAACCGCCCGCAGCGACAGACGGGGGGCTTGCACCGGTTCCTGCCGACCTCGCCCGGACCATAGCCGCAGCCCAGATGCTCTGGAATGAGCAGTTGGCGAGCGCCGTCTGCGTGTAGGGATGTCAGTATCAACGGAACGAAAATTCGCCTGAGACCGCAGACCGACCGGCCCTGCGGCACATTGCCCTTCACGGACTGCTGGCAGCTTCCGGGATGGGTTTGATAGCGTCGGGCCCGCAGGAGGCCAGCGAGAGGCCCAGAGATTGGCTGCCGTCTCCGCGCATTGGGACGCCGAAAACCCGTGCTTGGGGCGTCATGCAGGAAAGGCGGTTATGGACGGAGCCTGGGCGGAGCCGATCAGCGGCGGCGAGCAGATGCGCGGGCTGTTGAAGGACACCGACCTGACGCCTACCGACGTTCGCCGTATCGTGGCGCTCGCCGCGACGTTGAAGGCCGCGAGGCGCTCTGGCGAAGAACGCCCGCGGCTGACGGGCAAGAGCATCGCCCTCATCTTCGAAAAACCTTCGACTCGCACACGGTCCGCATTCGAAGTTGCTGCCGCCCACCAAGGAGCGGCGGTCGCCTATCTCGACCTGGCCAGTTCCCATCTTGGGGAGCGGGAATCGGTCCAGGACACGGCGCGCGTCCTGGGGCGGCTCCATGACGGCGTCGGCTACCGGGCAAGGTACCAAACAACCTTGGAGACGTTTGCGCGCCACGCGGGGGTGCCGGTGTGGAATGCGCTCACCAACCAGTGGCATCCCACCCAGGCGATCGCCGACATGCTCACGGTGCGCGAGCATTCACCAAAGCCATGGTCGGAGATCTCCCTGGCCTTCGTCGGCGACGCCACCGCCAACGTTGCGAACTCGCTCCGTGTCACCGGAGCCCTTCTCGGCATGGACGTGCGCATCGTCTCGCCAGCAGCCCTACAGAGCTCTCCGCCCCTCCTCGATGTCGTCGCACGGATCTGCCGCGGCACCGGGGGCAGGGTCATTGACACCGAGGACATCGAGGACGGGGTGCGTGGGGTCGACTTCGTCTACACGGACGCATGGATACGGATCGGCGAACCGATCGAGGCGTGGCGCGACCGGATCAGCCTGCTGCTGCCGTACCGGGTCGATCGCTGCCTCCTGGAGCGGACCAAGAACCCCGACGTGAAGTATCTGCACTGCCTTCCGGCCACCCACGACACGACGACCGCAAGCGGACAACAGTTTTGGCAGGAAACCGGGCTCGAATCGGCAGAGGTGACCGACGAAGTGTTTGAGTCTGCAGCATCGATCGTGTTCGAGCAGGCGGAGAACCGGATGCACGCGATCAAGGCGTTGATGATCACCGATCTTGCCCGCCGCCCCGACCAGGAACCGTCAGTGGGGGCGCTTTGAGACCCGCCGCGGGCACCGGGCGCGCCGATGTGGGAGGACGAGACCTGGCTGTGAACGCTGCAATCGCCGCCGAAGACCCCACGCTGGAAACCCACGGCTTTGCCCGCTACAGCTCTGACGAGGTCTGCTCCAACCTCAGCATGGCCGACGTGCGCGCGCTGCGGGAACCGCTCACCCGCTACTACGCCGACCTTCCGCTGGACCCAAACGACCCGCAAGCCAATAGGTACCGGCGATACGCAAGCGGGGTCCTTGTGCCCTGGACCCAAGCCCTGATCTGGATGCCTGGCTCACCCGACCTCGAGTTCGGTACTGCGTTCGATTTCTACCAGGGAGACCACAACCCCGAATACCCGGGGACCCATCGCCGCTTCCCTTACGTGGACGCGGAAATCTTGGATGACCCCCTGCTGCGCCATCTCGTTCTCTTCGACGTGGGAAAGGTGCTGTGGCTGGACGCGTTCACGGGCGGTCCCATCCATGTCGGCGTGCATTTCGTGAAGCTCTCCGTCGCCGGGTGGGGGGCGGAGGCGGTGTCCTCCCCCAACTGCCTCCACCAGGATGGCGGCAAGTTCAGCATGTACTTCGTCCATCTGCTGGCCAGGGACAACGCGGTGGGAGGGGAGAACGTGATTGCGTCACCCTGCTGCGCGGGTCGCCGCCTCGAGGAGACTCCCCTGGATCTCATATGGGCCCGCTTCAGTCTGGAGAAACCACTCGACTCCTACGCCGTTTACGACAGACGGGTTAGCCACTACGTCAGTCCCGTTCGCCGAGGAGATCAACCGCGACCCGGCGCCCGCAGCGCCATCCTGATCGGGCTCACGCCATTTGTGCAACAGATGTGAGCGAGGGTCGGGCTGCGCCGAACCCCCTTGGACTCAAGGACTTCGCTCCTGGGCACCTCCAGGTGTCCAGTCGGGCTGAGTGGCGCCACTCCGACAGGGAGGACCGGGAATCGCGGACGACGACACCACTTGACTTAGTTACATCATCTCATGTAACGTCAGGCGTTGTTGAAGGGTGGAGTTTCGCCCAGACGGCTCAGACGCCGGCTCAATACGAGGGAGGACGTGGATGAGCGGGTTCACGCCACCAACAACCGTTTCAGGTCGTCGCCCCCCATCATGCGGTCGCTCTCCCGAGCCCCCCTGGGCCGGCGTGGGGAACAGACTCCGTAGGATGACGGCTCTGGGGAACCCCCCCTCCCCTGCACGGCGCTCTCGGGCCGGTGTCACGGGAGGGAGTCTGCCGGCGTGGACCCCGAGGGGTTCCGTGTCTTCCCAACCAGGCCTTCTCCGATTGCTGCCAGTGAGAACCGCAAAATCTTGGACAAGCACGCCTTTGGTGTTGCGCATAGCTGGGATCGTCGCCGCGGGTGTGGTCGCCGTGCTCCTCTTCGAGATCCCTGGCCCGGCTGTGGCGTCGGGTGCTGCCTATCCCGTCCCGTACACCCTCGCCGCCGGGATCGCTGCCGAACTGCTCAGCCCTGGTGCATCCCCGCCCGGCGCCAACCTCTGGTCCTGTCGGCCCAGCCCTGCTCACCCCGAGCCGGTGGTGCTCCTTCACGGCCTCCTCGGGAACATGACCGACAACTGGCAGACGATTTCTCCGCTCCTCGCCGACAACGGCTACTGCGTCTTCGCCCTCACCTACGGCACGCTACCGGGCGCGACGTTCCCGCTGGATCAGTTCGGAGGGGTCGTGCCGATGGAGCAGAGCGCGCAGACCATCTCGGACTTCGTCGATCGAGTCCTCGCCGCAACCGGCGCCAAGCAGCTCGATATCGTCGGTCACTCGGAGGGAGCCACGCTTCCCTTCTACTACGCCGAGTTCCTCAACGGTGCGGCCAAGGTCCATCGATATGTCGGCATCGCTCCCGTCTACCACGGCACTACCCTGTTCGGGCTCGCCTCGGTTGCCTCCCAGCTCGCCGTCCTGTTCCCGAGCGGTGCGCAGGCCGTGGCTCAGATCTGTGGCTCTTGCCAGGAGTTCCTGGCCGGCTCCGCCTTCCTGCAGAGGCTGGATGCCAATGTTGCCGTGCCAGGCGTGACCTACACCAACATCATGACCCGTCTCGACCAGGCGGTCGTCCCCTACACCAGTGGCATGCTGGCCGGACCCAACGTCACCAACATCGTCGTGCAGGACCAATGCGGGCTCGATCTCAGTGACCACCTCGCTCTCGCCGCCGACCCCATCGTCGCGCGAGACGTCCTGAACGCTCTCGACCCGTCACATGCCGAGGTCCCCATCTGCACGCTCGTCCTTCCCTTCGTGGGGTAACCCGCTGCACCTGTGCCCGACGCACCGTCTTTGCTCCAAAAAGTGCGGATAGCGCACCTTTTGGAGCAAAGTACGTCGGAGCCGCCGAGGGTGGAACGGGCGCTGCAGACGCGCCGACATTATGCCCGTCGATGGCGACGGGCGGGATCGCGACCGTCATCATGGTCATGATGGTGGCGCTCGTCCTGGTTCACGCCTGGGCCTAACCGCAAGGGCCTAGCCGGGTCTAAAGGGCCGGGTCGGGCGCTCAGCCCATCTCTTTGTTGGGGGGTCGCATGCCGCGCGCGAGGCCGAACGAGTCGGGAGGACCAGCCTGGGTCCAACGGCCGCCGTCGGACCGGCTGCCGGCTCCGGTGCCGTACATCCCCCCGCCCCCCGGACCGGCTGCGGGCTGGTACCGCGACCCGGGCGGCCGGCACCAGTACCGCTTCTGGAACGGGTGGGGGTGGACGCCCGGCGTTGCGAACGGACCGTACGTCCGCCAGGACTTCTCGGCCCCCCCGGTCGCCCCGTGGGTCACCGGCGGGCCCGATGCCCGGGCGACGCTGCCCCGTAGCTCGGCCGCCTACGCCTTCGGCGGCATCATGGCCTCGGTTCTCCTGTCGTTCCTCGGCGCCCTCGTCGCGCGGCTCATGCTGCCCCACAGCCGGTTGCTGCTCCTCGTGCTCGGCCAGGCCGGGCTGTGGAGCGGGCTGGTCGGCGCCGTCTGGCTCGCCAGCACGCGGTTCGGCACTGGCAACATCTGGCGCGACTTCGGCGTCAGCGTGGAGGCGATCGACCTCGCCCGCGGGGCGGTGATCTCCATCGGGGCGCGCTTCGCCGGATTCATCCTGCTGATCCCCCTGGCACTCATCGATCGCCGCCTCATCGGCAGCGACGTGGCCCCCCTCCACGGCGCCCAGCGGGACCCGGCGGTGCTGATCGCCGTCGTGCTGATGGTGATCGTGGGCGCGCCGTTCATCGAGGAGCTGTTCTTCCGGGGCCTGCTCCTGCGGTCCCTCGTCCCCATCCTCACCCCGGGCGGGGCGATCGTCGTCCAGGGCCTGGTGTTCGGCGCCCTCCACCTGCGGCCGTCGTACGGTCTTGGCAACGTCTCGATCTTCGTCGTCATCGGAGCCTTCGGCGTGATCCAGGGCATCGTCGCCGAGCGTTACCGCCGCCTGGGGCCGGGGATCGTGGCCCACGGCTTCTTCAACCTCGTGGCGCTGATCCTGGCACTGGCCCTCCGCCAGCTCGCCTAGAGCCTTGTCAAGAAGCGCGCGAACATCTTCATGGCTGTTTGACCGCGCTATACGCGGTTAAACAGCCACCGAGATTGGCGAAGCTAGTTCTCGGCCCCCGGGAGGACAGCGGTGTGCTCGATGCGGACGGCGTCGAGCTTGCGGGGGTTGAGGCCAAGGGCCTTGAGGATGGTCGGTGCCACCTGTGCGGTGTGCACCGGGTCGTCGATGACGGTGCCGTCCGCGTGGCCGTCCGGATCGGCGAGTTGAGCGCCGTTTGACGACGATGAGGGCGACATGGGTGTCGTTCATGGCGAACCCGCCGTGCTCGGCCACCTTGGCTTTGCTGCCGGAGTAGATCGTCCCGGGGATGGGCTGGACGATGAGGTCCGGCGTCCGGGGATCGACGAGCGGGCTGTTGAATTGGTCTGCAAGGGGGTCGCCCGAAAGGACGGAGGAGACCCGGGCGGTGTTGGCCCCCGCCTTGTCGGCCAGCAGGGCGCTCACGGCGGCGGTCGTCTGCGACTGGTCCGTCAGCCACATCAGCGAGATGTCGTCGTCCGTGGTCAGGGCGATCGCGACGCCGGCGTTGGTGACCACCTTGCTCTCTGCGTGGCCGATGAGGGCCAGCGTCGAGGGGTCGATCGGGGACTGCCCGTGCTTGGCGGTGACGATGATCTCTGTGGAGTTCAGCTTGTGCTGGGCCTTCAGCTCGGCGACCATGGACCCGAGGGCCCCGTCGACGGAGCTGATGGCGCCGGCGAGCTGCGGGGTGAAGTGGAGCTTGCCGGGCTCGTAGCCGCCGGGGACGTAGGCCGGGTCGCAGCCCGGGGCGTTGTTGCTGCGCACGCACGACAGTTGCGGATCGACCAGCTTCTGGGCGACGCTGACCGTCTGGAAGTTCACGCCGAAGATTGCCGGGACACCCACCTGCGCGGTGCCAGCCGAGTTGAGGCCGTCGATCTGGTTCAGGATCGCGTCAACCTTGATCTGGTCGTAGGCCTCGGTGTCGCCGACCTTGTCGGTGATGAAGGGTCCGTTCTGGTCCGCCGTCGGGTTGGGCAGGGGGAACGTCACCGTGTTGCCGCGGGTGTCAAGCAGCGACGGCGGGATGACGTCGGCGTTGATCTCGGTCATGAACTTGTCGTCGACCGCGTTGGGCGTACCGTGCCCACTCACCATCACGTCGGCGGACGGGTGCTTGTCCGCCCACGCCGTGCGGAGGCCGGCGTCGTGGGCGACGCTGAACATCGAGTTCGCGCGGAGGAAGTCGTTCGGCGCCACGGGCACACACTTGCCCCCGACCAGGGCCCGTGGTAGTTGCTCCGGGTCGATGGTGTTGTTCAGGATCGGGCGGGTGCCAATCCCCCCGTTGGCCGTGCTGGGCGCGTTGGCGTCGAGGTTCTCGAAGTACTGGGTTTCGGCCCCAGGCGCGCCCGAGCAGTCCTGGGTGCTGGTCGGGGTCTGGGCCGGCGGCGTGAACATCGTACGGTCGTAGCTGTCGTCGTAGTACACGCCGGACAGCTTGGGCGACGCGCCGGTCGTCAGTGCCACGATGCCGGGCGACGAGTCCGACGGCTCCGAGGTCGTGACGTTCGAGTACGAGGTGCCGCGGGCCATGAAGGTGGCGATGTTCGGGCACAGGCTGGCCTGGATGCACTGGGTCACGTCCGAGGCGTGCAGCCCGTCGACGCTGATCAGCAGGACGTGCTTGACGCCCCGCGACGCTGCCAGGGCGCCCGAGGCCGTGGCCACGGATGCGGTCATCGCGATGGCGCCTGCGGCTGCGGTGGCAACCCACCAACGGGGTTGTTTCATGCGGGTTCCTTTCTGTAGTCCACACCGCGGGAACGCCCCGCGAGACGGCAAACCCCCGTGGGGAACGTAGTGGGACTGGGTGAACAAGACCTGAATGGCGTGTGAATGGAATGCGACATTTCCATGAAGCCTTCGTCGGTGGAGCGGCCCCGCCCGCGTGGCGGCGAGGTTTCCGGCCGCCGGCCAAGCGGGAACAACCAGGGCCCTGCACGAGCCGCATCAGGAGGGCGACCATGGCTGATCAACCGGAGGTTCACGACATCGAAGAACCGTCACAGGAGGAGCTGCGCGAGGAGCTCGACAAGAAGCCGCGCGACTCGCTGGAGCCCACGGTCGCCGGGGCTGCGGCGGCCAACGAGGGCCTGAACGCGACCATCGACCAGTCGGCCGGCATGGGCGGCGATGGCGACCGGCTCGGCTGGGAGACCAGGATCATCGAAAAGGTCGTCGGCAACGACGGCTAACACCCGAGCCAACCCCGCACAACGGCGCCGCCTTCGGGCGGCGCTGTCGTGTTCGGGAAGCAGCGTTAGCTTCGGTGTTCGGCGGGGTATGTCATCGCCTACTGCTTCAGGAGATGGCGAGTGGAAGCGATCCAGGACGTTCTGCGGCGCATCGACAAGATCCAGCAGCGCAACCCACCCCTGGCGTTCCTCTACGGCGTCGTGAAGAAGTTCGGCGACGACCAGGCGGGCTACCTCGCGGCCCTGATCGCCTACTACGCCTTCTTCTCGCTGTTCCCCCTGCTGCTGGTCCTGGTCACGATCCTCGGCTTCGTGCTCAAGCACCAGGAGAAACTTCGGCTCAGGATCGAGACGGCCGTCGGCTCGAGGATCCCGGTGATCAGTGTCGACCAGATCCATCACCTGAAGGGGAGCGGCATCGCCCTTGCCATCGGCCTCGTGTTCACGCTGCTGGCCGGCATCGCCGTCATCCAGGCCTTCCAGCACGCCATGGATGAGGTCTTGGGGGTGCCGATGCGCAAGCGCCCCAACTTCCTGATCTCCAGGCTGCGTGCCCTCATCATGCTTGCCGTGCTCGGCGCGGCGACGCTGGGGGCCACGGTCGTCTCGGGTCTGAGCAACCTCGGCGGGATCTTCTACCTTGTCGGCATCGTCGGGTCGGTCGCCCTGAACATCGCCATCGTGGCGGTGGCCTTCAAGGTGCTGACCTCCGGCGACGTCTCGTGGAACGACGTGCTACCCGGCGCAATCGTCGCCGGGGTGGCCCTGATGCTCCTCCAGACCCTGGGGTCGCTGATTGTGGCCCACCAACTCAAGAGCGCGAGTTCGGCCTACGGGCCGTTTGCCCTGGTCCTGGGGCTGCTTTCCTGGCTCTACCTGGGGGCCCAGATCACGATCTATGCCGCCGAGATCAACGTGGTCAAAGCCAAGCGCCTCTGGCCGCGCAGCATCGTGGACAGCTCCGCCCCCGGCGACGACAAGGTGTACACCGCGCGGGCGAGAATCGAGGAGCGCCGGCCGGATGAAACCATCCGGGTGAGCTTCGACAAAGGGTCCCAAGCTCCGTCAGGCTAACGGCTCTCCCGCTGGCACCTTCCATGCTGAAGGGGTGTGGAACTTTTGGTGCGTAGAACAGCCCTTTTTTACCAGACCTTTGACAGCCCGCTGTACGGTTGGTCTGTGAGCGTCACGATGTCCGGGCTGGTCCTCGCCGGGGGGTCCAGCCGCCGGATGGGGACTGACAAGGCCCAGATGGTCGTCCGCGGCGAACTGCTGGTGTCGAGGGCCGTCCGCACGCTGTCCGAGGTGTGTGCCGAGGTCGTCGTGGCCTCGGGCGACGGGCACCGCCTCGACCATCTCGGCCTCACCCAGGTGGCCGACGTCATGCCGGACGCGGGCCCGCTCGCCGGCATCGCGGCCGGCCTCGCCGCCGCCCGGCACCCCGTCGTGGCGGTCGTGGCGGTCGACATGCCCGACATTAGTGCCCCGCTGCTCAGGTTCCTTGCCGGGCTGTGGGACGGCGCCTGGGACGGCGCCGGGAACGGCGCCTGGGACGGCCCGGCGGCCCTCGTACCGGTCGTGGACGGCCGCTGGCAGCCGCTCCACGCCGTCTACGCCCGATCGGCCGCGCCCGGCATCGTGTCGTTCCTGCGAGGCGGCGGCCGCTCCGTCCGGCGAGCCCTCGCGGCCCTGGGGGCGCGGCCGGTCGAGCCCGACGTCTGGGCAGCCGCCGTCCCCGACGGCAGGTTCGCCGTCAACCTGAACGCGCCCGAGGACCTGGAGTAGGGCGTGGCAGAGCGCCCCGGCGCATCCGTCCCCGCCCGGGTCGTGGCCATCGACGCCGACGGGGCCCGCACCCGTTCGGACCGCCTCGCCACCGAGGAGCCGCTCGAGATCCGCCTGCTGACGGGACAGGGGCGCCGGACCGCCGCCGTCACCATGCGGACGCCGGGCGCGGACTTCGAGCTGGCGGCGGGCTTCCTCCATGGAGAGGGCCTGATCGCCGGCGCCGAGGACGTCCGGGCGATGAGGTACTGCGCCGACCCCGGCGTCGACGGTGAGCAGCGTTTCAACATCGTCAACGTGGCGCTGGCTGCCCACGTCGTGGCGGACCTCGCCCCTCTGGAGCGCCACTTCCTCACCACCAGCGCCTGCGGCGTCTGCGGGAAGGCGAGCCTGGAGGCGCTCGAAGTCCGCAGCGCTTCGCTGGCTGGCGGTGGTCCCCGCGTCGCACCCAAGGTCCTGGTTGGCCTGCCGGCGAAGTTGCGCAGCGGCCAGGGCCTGTTCGAGGTGACCGGCGGGCTGCACGCCGCCGGTCTGTTCGACGCCGCGGGGGACCTGTTGGCGGTGCGGGAGGACGTCGGGCGGCACAACGCCGTGGACAAGCTCGTGGGCTGGGCCCTCCTGCACCACCGGCTGCCGCTCGCTGACCACATCGTCCTGGTGAGTGGAAGGGCGAGCTACGAGATCCTGCAGAAGTGCCTTGCGGCCGGCGTCCCGATCGTGTGCTCGGTCTCGGCTCCGAGCAGCCTTGCGGTCTCGGTGGCGGAGCGCTTCGGGATGACGCTGGTCGGCTTCCTCCGCGGGGAGCGGTTCAACATCTACGCCGGGGCCAGGCGGGTCCTCGCCGGCCCCACGGGGTACGCAGCGGCCTCAGGAGGCCGACCCGGTCTCCCGCTCGATCGATAGCCGGGTGAGGTCGACGGCGTCTTCACCCTGGTCGCAGCGTTCACCCGAGGCAGGGGTGCGGGGTAGTCCGCGGGGTGGTCGGGCCTGGTGGCCCTCGCCAGCATCGGCGCCGGTGACGGGCGTGTTCGAGATCGCGGCCGCCATCGCATTCCGCAAGGTCATGCGCCACGAATGGATGCTCGCCCTCGACGGCGTGCTCTCGATCATCCTGGCGGCGATCCTCGTCTTCGCCCCGGTCACAGGAGCGTTGGGTATCGTGTGGGCGATCGGCCTCTACGCCCTGTTCAGCTCCGGTGTGCTCGCAGAGCAGGCGTGGCGGCTGCGGAAGGTGCAGTCCTCCTGCGTGTCCGGCGGCGGCTGGGTGCCCGCGGGAGCGTAGGCGCAGGTACGCAGCGTTGGGCAACAAGGGTTCGGCGACAAGCGTTCGGCGACAAGAGAGGAGACGGACATGCCCGGGGCAGCGACGGTCGTACGGTGCGAGAGGTGCGCAACCTTGAACCGTGTGCCGGCCGCAGCCCCGGGTGTGCCCCGGTGCGCCAAGTGCAAGGCCCCCCTGCCATGGATCACCGAGGCGGACGACGACACCTTTGCGTCCGTCGTCGAGGCATCCACCATCCCCGTGATCGTGGACCTGTGGGCCCCCTGGTGCGGGCCGTGCCGCATGGTGAGCCCCGTGCTCGAGGAGCTCGCCCGCCGCTACGCCGGGTCCGTGAAGCTGACCAAGGTCAACGTGGACGAGTCGCCCCGCCTTTCCGCCCGCTTCGGCGTCCAGGGCATCCCGACCCTCCTCGTGATGAAGGGCAAGGAGATCCTCGCCCGCCAGACCGGCGCGGCCCCGGAGCCCGTCCTGCGGGAGTGGCTGGCCAAAACGGTTCAGCTCCCCGCCGCCTGAGCCCCCTCCCCTGGAGGCCAGGCCAACGAGGTTCACCACGAGGTTAGGTACTTTTGGGACCTATAGCAGCCATTTTTTACCTAACGTCGCACATCAACGTTCTCCCCAGGCGCCGCAGAACGAGGAGAGGAGTGGTCTGGTCATGAAATCGGACGAGGAACGCGGGACATCCGGTCGTGGGCGGAACGCCACGAGGCCGAGAAGGCTGCCTGGGCGGCACCGGGGTCACCTCGGTGAAGAACTACATCACGGTCCGTGCGGCAGCCTGACTGTCGAGCTCCAGACTGCCCGTTGCCGGAGCCGCCGTGGCTCGCGACCTGCGTCTGCGGGCGGATCGACGCACTGCCGGAGCGGCTGCCGCGACCAGGTAGATGCCCGCAGCCACCGCGACCACTGCGAAGCTTGGCGGCAACGCCGGCACCTCGTAGCTGAGCCCGAGGCCTGCCCACATCGCGGCGAGCCCGAGGAGCGCGGACAGCCACATGGCCCGGTAGGGCCGTGTGGTCAGGCGGCGCGCGGCTCCCGCGGGGGCCGCGACGAGGCCGAGCAGCAGCAGGGCGCCCACCACCTGCGTCGCCTCGGCGGCGGTCACGGCGGCAAGGGCGAGGAACCCGAGGCCCAGGGCAGTGACCGGGACGCCCCGGGCTCTTGCGACTGCTTCGTCCACGGTGGCGAACAGCAGGGGGCGCGCCACCAACAGGAGCGCCCCGACGACGCCGGCGCTGACGACGGCGGCGAGGAGGGCCTGGCTCGAGCTGAGGCCGAACACCGACCCGAAGAGCACGGTGATCCCGGCGGTGCTGTTCGAGGTCGACCTCGACCGGGTGTAGATGGTGAGGAACAGCACGCCCAGGCCGAGGATCCAGGCGAACACGCTGCCGATCGTTACGTCGTCCGGCTTGCCTCGCTGCCCGATCAGGCCCATGCCGAGCGCGACGCCGGTCGTTGCCACGAACAGGCCGAGGCGCGCGTCGAACCCGAACGCAAGCGCCGCCATCGCGCCCGCCACGGCGACGTGGGAGAGGGCATCCGCGGTGAACACCTGCGCCCGCAGCACCAGGAAGTAGCCGGTGAGGCCGGCCGCCACCGCCACGCCAGACCCGGCGAAGAATGCGTAGCGGATGAAGGGGTGGCCCAGCGTGTGGGCGATGCCGGTAAGGGGATTGGTCACGGTGCCTGCCTTGATCGCCTACCGCGGGCGACGGCGGTCGCCAGGTGGGTGGCGGCGAAGGCTGCGAAGGCGAACGTGGTGACGAAGAACCCGATGGGATAGGAGGAGTAGTAGGCGGCGGACAGCCCCAGCCACGTGACGACGAGGGCGATCCCGACGCTCAGCCCGATGCTCCAGGCCGGCCGGGCGCACATCCGCTGGGCGGTCGCCGCGGGCACGACCAGGAGGGCGAAGACGAGCAACGACCCGGTGATCTGGCTCGCCCCGGCCGCAGCGAAACCAAGCAGGAGCAGGAACGCCACCCCCAGGGCGGTGACCGGCACCCCGCGGGCGGCAGCGACGTCCGGGTCCACGGATGCGAACAGGAGGAGCCGCCCGCCGAGGGCGAGGGCCACGACGATGAGGGCGGCCACGCCCACCAGCACCCAGACCTGCCCGTCGGTGATGCCGAGGAAGGTGCCGAACAGCAGGGCGTTGACCCCATTGAGAAAACCCCGGTAGAGGGTGATGAACAGGAAGCCGCATGCGAGCGCCAGTGCCTGGACCGTACCGATGGCGGCGGACTCCTCGCTGAAGCCCCCGCCCTGGGTGCCGGACCGGGCTCGGGGCACCGCGGCGATGGCCGCCGCCCCTGCACCGCAGAAACCGAAGAACCCCCACGCCGGGTTCACCCCGATCAGGGTTGCTCCCGCGGCCCCCGGGAAGCCGGCGACGGCGAGGGTGTGGCCGGCGAAGCTCTGCGACCGCAGCACCATGAACCATCCCAGCAGCCCGGCTGCGATGGCGACGACCGTGCCCGCCCGGAAGGCGTTCACCATGAAGTGGAACTCGAAAAGCTGCCGGATGTCCTGCGCAAGGTCCCAGCTCAGCGGGACACCGGCGCCCTGGGCCGCCACATGGGCCGGGATCACGCGTGCGTGTGGCGGTCGGAGTGGTGAGCCGGTGCCTCTGGCTGGCCGACGATCACGAGCCGCCCGTCGGACGTGGTGAGCACCTCGATCGGAGTGCCGTACAGCCGGGACAGGATGTCGCTGCGGATGACCTCGTGCGGGGTGCCGGCGACAGCCCCGCCGCCGGCGATGTAGACGACCCGGTCGAGGTACGACAGGATGGGGTTCACGTCGTGGGCCACGAGCAGCACGGTGACGCCGCGGTCCCGGCAGATGCCCGAGATGAGCGCGGCGACCGAGGCTTGGTTCGGCAGGTCGAGGCTGTCGAGCGGCTCGTCGAGCAGCATGAGCGCCGGCCTGCGCACCAGTGCCTGGGCGATGAGGAGCCGCTGCTGCTCCCCGCCGGAGACGTGCCCCACCGGGCGGCGCGCGTACCCCGTGGCGCCGACAAGACCGAGCACCTCGGCCAACCGTTCGTCCTCCTCCTTCCGGCGCCGGCTCCAGCGACTCACCAGGGGAAGGGGGACACCCCAGCGGTCACCGTCGAGGCCGAGCCGGACGACGTCGATGCCCCGCACCCTGAGGCCGGGGTCGAAGCTGCGCCGTTGCGGCTGGTACCCGATCTCCTGGTTGGCCTCGCCCGGGGCCCGGCCGAGGATCCGAGCCTCGCCGCCGGAGAGGGGGAGCAGGCCCAGCAGGACCTTCACCAGCGTCGACTTCCCCGCGCCGTTGGGGCCGATGACCGCCACGAATTCCCCGGGGGCGACCGTGAGGTCGACGCCGCTCCAGATGCTGCGCCCTCCGACGGAGGCGGCAGCGTTGACCAGTTCGACGGTCGGGGTCGCCGGGGCGGCCGCAGCCGCGCGCTCGGGCCACGCCTCCTCAGCCACGGCGCCCGGTCTCATCTCCCGGTTGCCCGTGCGAGTGCCGCTTCGAGGGCCTGAAGCTGGGTGGACTGCCAGTCCTGGAACGTGGAGGTCGGCGGCTCCAGGGTCTCGGTGATCGTGGTCGTCGGGATGCCCGGGTCCTTTGCCTCCTTGACCTGAGCGGCGACGTCGGGCGTCGAGTTCTGGCTGTTGAAGACATAGACCTTGATCTGGTGGCCCTTGATCTGGGCATCGATCGTAGCCTTATCCGCGGCGGTGGGGTCCGAGCCTTCGCTGATCGCCGTCAGGAAGCTGGCCGGCGTGAGCAGGTGCAGCCCGAGGGCGTCGGCGAGCGGGGCGAAGATGCTCTCGGAGGCCCCCACCGGCGTCCCGGCGTACTTCGACTTGATGTCCGCGATCAGCGACGTGTACCTGGCGAGTCCCGTGGTCAGGAACGCGGTGCGCTGCGCATCGAAGTACGTGGCATCCGCTTGATCGAGCACCTTGTAGTCCGATGTGACCTGGTCGATCACCTTCATCACGTCCGGCGGCGAGTACCAGCGGTGGGGGTTGCCGCCCTCCTTGACCCCCACGAGGTCGCCGACGGTCAGGACCCTCCGGGCCGGATCGGGCTGGGCGGCCAGCAACTTGGGAGCCCAGGGGTCGTACCCGATGCCGTTGACGACGACGTAGCTCGCCCTGGCCACGGTCCGGGCGTCGCCGGTGGTCGGCTCGTAGGTGTGGGGGTCGGTGTCGGGGTTCGTGATGATGCTCGTGACCGCCGCATGCGTGCCGCCAAGCTGGGCGGCGATGCTGCCCCAGAAGTTCTCCGCGGCCACGACGGCGAGCACCTTCGGACCCGAACCCGCAGCTGGCCCCGCCGCGGGCGTGCCGCTCGTCGTGCCGCTCTTCGTGCCGCAGCCCGCCAGGAGGCAGGCCAGCGCCACGGCGGCTGCCGCGGCGCCCAGGAAGGTTGTCGGAAGTCTCACACCGAGAATTATAATAAGAACGATTCTTATTACAAGGGGGAGACGTATGCTTCCGGGGATGGAAGAAGACCTCCACACCAAGGTCACCGGCCGCCTGCGCCGCTTCGACCAGCGCTACACGAGCGGCCGCCGCGCACTCGTCGAGACCCTCGTCGGCGCCGGGCGCCCGGTGACCATCGCCGAGGTGCTGGCCGGCGGGAGCGTGCCGGCCCAGAGCACCGCCTACCGCAATCTTGCGGTACTCGTCCAGGCCGGGGTGGTCCGCAAAGTGTTCGCCGGCGACGACCTGACCCGCTACGAGCTGGCCGAGGAGCTGACCCAGCACCACCACCACATGGTGTGTGTCAACTGCGGCGCGATCGAGGACTTCACCGTGCCCAACCGGCTCGAGCAGAGCCTGGACAAGCTGTTCGGGCAGGTGTCGGAGGGCACGGGCTTCACCCCGCAGGCCCACCGCCTGGACCTGCTCGGCACCTGCGGCAACTGCGCCTGACCTACCCGGATTCCGGCCAATGGCCCCGGAGGTGACGTGTCTTCGCCGGGATGGTGGGGGCGCCGGCCGCTTGCATCGACGGCCTCCGCATCGTAGCGCCCGTCCCCACCATCAACGCCGGACGAACCCCCACTACGTCGGGAGGGGGCGGGGACTGCGGGGAAGGGGACGCGTTACGGTGACCGGCGCTGGTAGCGGAACGTCGTTCCGACCGACGGCTGCACAAAGGCGTTGGGCAGGTCGCGGGCAATGGCGTGGGTGGCCCGCCAGCCGGTGCAGTGTGCCGGCACGACCT
>WNFC01002028.1_pt1 | contig 21691 bp, 22 predicted proteins | sample 5400541 | NCBI WGS metagenome assembly WNFC01 (sample SAMN13153342, study PRJNA577476) | soil metagenome | isolation source: 120 cm saprolite under Douglas fir tree site 2 hole 2 replicate 1 | place: USA:California | collected 2015-04-18
CCCGGCAAAACGTCGATGCCGGCCTGAAAGCCGCAGAGAGCCTTCAGCTCGACTACGGCAACGATCTCACCCGCTACGGGATCGCGCTTGGCAACAGATGGGCCAACTCACCAATCAGGAGGCCTGCGCCATGACCGACACCAACCGCCCCGCGCGCGCCTGTTCGGCTAGGAACAGGCCGACGGCGCGTACGAACTTCCGGATTTCGTGGAGCGCAGCGTGGTCGCCTTTGAGACATGAATAGATATCGCAATTCTGAAACACTCGATGACCGTTATCCCGCCCGGCGGCTGCTCGATCTGATCGGCGATAAGTGGACGCCGATCGTTCTCTACTGTCTCTCGGGGGGCGTGCGCCGCTTCAACGAAATGCACCGGCAGATACCAGACATCTCAAAGAAGGTGCTGGTTCAGGTCCTTCGCTCCTTGGAGAATGACGGGCTGGTTGAGCGCACCGTCTATCCTGTCGTACCGCCGAAAACCGAGTATCGGCTGACGGATGACGGCCGCCGGCTTCACGAGCCTGTGGCTGCGTTATGCTCATGGGCGATCAATAATGATGCCTTTCTCAACGAGATTTTCACAAGGCGTGCTGGGTAACAGCGACTGCATTAATCCTTATTCTAAAAATATGCTAGCGGGTGAAGCCGATCCCGCGGCTCCGGTGCCGAGTGAGCCGGACCTGCCGGACGGAGAATCATTGCGCGACGAGCAGGAACTCCTGATCGATCGCATCGAGACGCAGCGTATGTCGCACACGAAAGTGCATCGCCAGTGTGAGATTGCCGGAGATCGCCCGCGAAATGTCTGCTGATAATTACATAATTTTACAACGATTAACGCCGCCAGATCACAAGGCCGTGTCATACTCCACATCATAAATCTGACGGGGTGACTGCGATGGTGACGAATACCTCCACCGAGCTCGACCTCTACTGAGCCGGCAAACGCCGCTACGATACGACCACCGGTCCGGCTCTCGGCGTTGTGAAGCGGCGTAGCTCAACGACAATGATGAAAGGATCATGTCCCATGTCGAACCTCGAAATGCTCAGCCCGCAAAATCATGCGATCGCACTCGTCGATTATCAGCCTGCGATGTACCAGGGCGTACAATCGCACGATCGCCTGGTGACCTTTAACAATGTCCAGGTCCTGGCGAAGGCGGCCAAGCTGTTCGACGTTCCCACCCTGATTTCGACGATCGCGCAGGATACGTTCTCCGGCCCGTTCATGCCGGAGATCACGAGCCTGTTCCCGGAGCACACAGTCATCGACCGCACGTCGATGAATGCCTGGCTCGACGCGAAATTTCGTGCGGCTGTGTATTCGACCGGTCGAAAGAAGATCACAATTGCGGGCCTGTGGACCGAGGCCTGCGTGATGTTTGTGACCCTCGATCTCCTGAAGGAGGGGTTCGAGGTCTATATCGCGGCCGACGCCTGCGGCGACATCTCGCCAGAAGCGCATCAGCGCGCTATGGATCGCCTAGTCCAGGCTGGCGCCGTACCGATTACGTCGTTGCAATACGTCTTCGAGCTTCAGCAGGACTGGGCACGCTCCGAGACCTATGAGGGCGTGATGGATATCCTGCGGGTGCATTCGCCATATGGCATCCAAGTGCGGTTCTCGAAATGGGCGCTGGGCGAACACGCCTCCGAGGCCGGTCCAGCGCCGAGACGCTAATTCGTTAACTATCCAGCTCTGCAGCGATCAGCAGGGGCTGGCAGGTCACGCCGCACGCCTGCATCTTATGGGCGGCACCCTGCGGGCAACCTGTTGCAGCGCGATTAATGCCGGAGTACCCTTCTGTGAGGTTCTTCCAAGCCTCGGCTGACCAGCACTCTGGCGTTGCATTTGTGCGTCCGATTAGGAGGCGGCGATGGCAAGGATGCGGGCGGTACAGGTGGCGCGGGCCGGCGGCCGGCTTGAGCTCATCGAGCGCGATATGCCCGAGCCGGCGCGCGGCGAGGTGCGTGTCCGTGTCGAGGCCTGTGGTGTGTGCCACAGCGACAGTCTGACCGTCGAAGGGCAGTGGCCCGACCTTTCCTTCCCCCGCATTCCTGGCCACGAGGTCGCGGGCGTGATCGACGCGATCGGCGCCGGCGTGGTCGGGTGGCGGGTCGGGCAACGCGTCGGTGTCGGCTGGTTTGGCGGGCATTGCGGGCATTGCGAGCCGTGCCTGCGTGGCTGGCTTATTGACTGCCGCAACCTGCGCATCCCCGGCATCTCGTATGACGGCGGATATGCCGAGGCGATGGTGGCTCCCGCTCATGCGCTCGCGGCGATCCCTGACGAGTTTGGCGCTCCCGAAGCCGCGCCGCTGCTCTGCGCCGGGGTCACGACCTTCAATGCGCTCCGCCACAGCGGAGCGATGCCGGGCGACGTGGTTGCCATCCTGGGTATTGGCGGCCTCGGCCATCTTGGGGTGCAGTTCGCAAATAAGCTCGGTTTCCGCACCGTCGCAATCGCGCGTGGCGCCGACAAGGAGCCTCTCTCCCGCCAGCTAGGCGCGCACCACTTCATCGACAACGCGACCGAAGACGTGGCGGCAGCACTCAACCGCCTCGGCGGCGCGCGAGCTGTGCTGGCGACCGTTACCAGCGCCAAGGCGATGGCGCCGGCGATCGACGGGCTCGCGGTGCGCGGCCGCCTCATCGTGGTAGGCATCGACCTTGAGCCGATCGAGGTCTCGCCACTGCAATTGATTGGCGCAAGCCGTAGCGTCGTGGGTCACGCTTCCGGCGCGTCGATTGATTCGCAGGACACGCTCGCCTTCAGCGCCCTGTCGGGCGTACGTCCGATGGTCGAGACAATGCCGCTCGCCCGGGCGCCGGAAGCCTACGCGCGGATGATGCGGGGCGACGCGCGTTTCCGGATGGTATTGACCATGACGTAATACCAATCCAGTAAGGGTTGCAATTCAAGTCGCGTGGAAACCAAGGAGGGCCAAATGCCACATGTACTGAGCACCGGTGGCGGCCAGGCATTAATTGATCCGGCCGATACCCTGATGTTGTTGCTGGACCACCAGACAGGCCTCTTTCAGACAGTGAAAGACATAAGCGTGTCGGAGCTGCGGGCCAATACGACCGCCTTGGCGAAATTGGCGGCGTTGCTGAAGCTTCCTCTCATCACGACTACTTCGGTACCCGACGGACCCAATGGCCCGCCCATGCAGGAACTTCAAGAGGCTGCACCGCATGCGCTCTACGTTCCGCGTCATGGCGAGGTCAACGCATGGGACAATGAGGCCTTTGTCAAGGCCGTTCGCGACACCGGCAAGAAGACGCTGATCATGGCCGGCGTGTGGACCAGCGTTTGCGTCATGTTCCCGGCACTGGATGCAACGGCTGCCGGGTTCAAGGTCTACGCGGTGATGGATGCGTCGGGCGACCCCAGCGAGATGGCGTCGAGAACGACACTCGCCCGTTTCGTGCAAGCCGGCGTCGTCCCGACGACGGCGAATGCCGTGATCTGCGAAATTCATCGCACTTGGAACCGTCCCGAAGCTGCAGAACTCGCACAGCTATACACGATGGTCGCGCCGAACTACCGGGCGGTCATGGAGAGCTATCAAAGGGCGCAACAGGTGGCAAAGACGCCAGGCTGACATGGCGCCGGCGCCAGCGCGGGTTGTCAAGAGGTAACGCGTCAAGGCCGGACCTGAGCCATTTGCGTTTGGCGGCCTGGGGCGTCCTGCCGGCCGGGATCTGTATAGTATGGAGGCTTCCGTGACTGCAAACCCCGAACTTATCCTTCATCGCGGCCTGTTCACGACACTCGACCGCGCCAATCCGACCGCCACTGCCGTCGCGATCACGGATGGCAAATTCTCCGCGGTGGGCCGCGACAATGATGTGATGAAGCTCGCTGGCGAGGAGACCAAGATTATCGACCTCAAAGGCCGGCGCGTGCTGCCCGGTCTGATCGACAACCATCTGCACATCATCCGCGGCGGGCTGAACTTCAACATGGAGCTACGCTGGGACGGCGTGCGGTCATTGGCTGACGCAATGGCCATGCTGAAGCGGCAGGTGGCGATCACCCCGCCCCCACAATGGGTGCGTGTGGTCGGCGGCTTCACCGAGCATCAGTTCGCCGAGAAACGTCTGCCCACCATCGAAGAACTGAACGCCGTCGCGCCTGATACGCCGGTGTTCCTGCTTCACCTTTACGACCGTGCGCTCCTAAACGGGGCCGCCCTGCGGGCAGTCGGCTACACCAAGGAGACGCCCGATCCGCCCGCTGGCGAAATCGTGCGCGACGCCAGCGGCAACCCCACCGGGTTGCTGCTGGCGAAGCCCAATGCCGGCATCCTCTACGCAACGCTCGCCAAGGGGCCGAAGCTGCCGTTCGACTATCAGCTCAACTCCACGCGCCATTTCATGCGCGAGCTCAATCGGCTTGGCGTGACCGGCGCGATCGACGCAGGCGGCGGCTTTCAGAACTACCCGGATGACTATGCCGTCGTCCAGAAACTCGCCGACGAGGACCAGCTCACCGTCCGCCTTGCTTACAACCTCTTCACGCAGAAACCGAAAGGCGAAAAGGAGGATTTCCTCAACTGGACGAGAAGCTCGAAATACCAGCAGGGCGACGACTATTTCCGCCACAATGGCGGCGGTGAGATGCTCGTCTTTACGGCCGCCGATTTCGAGGACTTCCGTCAGCCAAGACCCGACATGCCGCCCGAGATGGAGCGCGAGCTGGAGGATGTGGTGCGCATCTTGGCCGCGAACCGCTGGCCCTGGCGTCTGCACGCTACCTACGACGAGACCATCGCCCGCTCGCTCGACGTATTCGAGAAGGTCAATCGAGAGATCCCGCTGAAGGGCCTCAACTGGTTTTTCGATCACGCCGAGACGATCTCGCAAAGATCGATCGACCGTATAGCCGCACTCGGAGGAGGCATCGCCATCCAGCACCGCATGGCCTACCAAGGCGAGTATTTTGTCGAGCGCTATGGATCGGGTGCGGCCGAAGCCACCCCACCGTTTACGCGGATGCTGGAAAAAGGTGTCCACATTTCAGCAGGCACCGACGCTACACGTGTCGCCTCCTACAATCCGTGGGTTTCCCTCGCCTGGCTCGTCACGGGCAAAACGGTCGGTGGGTTGCGCATCTATCCGCGCAACAACTGCCTCGACCGGGAGACGGCGCTGCGACTGTGGACCGAGAACGTCACTTGGTTCTCTAACGAGGAGGGCAAGAAGGGCCGCATCGAGGCCGGCCAGCTCGCCGATCTTATTGTCCCCGACCGAGACTATTTCTCCTGCCCCGAAGACGAGATCGGCGACACGACGTCCGACCTCACCATCGTCGGCGGCAAGATCGTCTACGGTGCAGGCGATTTCTCGCACCTCGACCAGACGACCCCACCTCCGGCCATGCCCGACTGGTCACCGGTCCGGACCTTCGGCGGCTATGCTGCCTGGGGCGATCCGCAACGTGCAAGTCCGCAAGGTTTACAAAATATGGCCCTGAGCTGCAGCTGTGCGAACAGCTGCGACATCCACGGCCATGACCATGCCACCGCGTGGTCCGCCAGGCTGCCGATAGCCGACCTCAGGGGATTCTGGGGCGCGCTTGGGTGCAGCTGCTTCGCGTTCTGACCTAGGCTGTAAGCTGAAGAGGTTACCATGGCTAAATCCGCCGCTACCATTGTGCTGGTGCATGGCGCCTGGGCCGATGGGTCAAGCTGGAATAAGGTTATTCCTCTACTGCTGTCCAAGGACTTGCCGGTGGTCGCCGTGCAAATCCCCTTGACGTCTCTTGAGGATGATGCCGCCGCAACGGCCCGCATCATCGCAGAAACCGAGGGGGCCATCGTCCTTGTCGGTCACAGCTGGGGTGGTATGGCCATCACTCAGACAGGCAACGACCCGAAGGTGGCGGCACTCGTCTATGTCTCCGCCTTTGCACCCGATGTAGGAGAGAGCGGCAGCAGTCTGATCGGCGCGCATCCGACACCGCCAGCGCTCTCCACCATCGTCACCGACAGCGCGGGATTTGTATATCAAACAATCGATGGCGTGCTGAAGAACATAGCGCCGGACATCCCGGTGGGAGAAGCCCAGGCCCTGGCTGTGACCCAGAGGCGGCTTGCCGGGAAAGCGTTTGGACAGTCCGTCACCGTGGCTGCCTGGAAGACTAAGCCTTGCTGGTTCATCGTGACGGCTGATGATCGCGTGGTCAGCGCCGAACTCCAAGCGGCAGAAGCCGAGCGGATGGGAGCCAGGACGACTGTGCTTCAATCGAGCCACATGTCGTTGCTCTCGCATCCAAAGGAAGTCGCGGCGGTTATCGAAGACGCTGCCGCCACGGTCGCTGCTAAACCGTAGGGGTCGAACAAAAGCGACTCAAGCGCGGCGCGTGACCGCACTCAACGAGAACCGGCTACGCAAGATCCCGAAAGCCAAATATCGAGTGCGAGGTAAGGTGTCTTCGCGCAAGTTTCCACACCGAAGGTCGAAGCCCCTGGAGGGCTGGGGCCGTCCATGAGGCGAGCGACTCAGATTCAAACGTCACTCTCCATCAATGCCGATGGTGGGGGTTCGGCGTGGAGCCCGTTCCGGCACGCCGCCTTTACTGTGCTTTGGGTAGCGACGATCCTCTCCAACATCGGCACCTGGATGCAGAACGCCGCGGCGGGCTGGCTGATGACCAGTCTCAGCCGGGATCCGTTTGAGGTTGCCCTCGTCCAGGCGGTAGGGACGTTGCCTATGTTCTTGTTCAGCCTTCCTGCCGGCGCCTTGGCCGACATCGTCGACCGCCGCCGCCTCATTATCGCGGTGCAGATCGTGACGACCGGTCTGGTCGCCCTGTTCGCAGTGTTGGTGTGGTTGGACTGGGTCACGCCGAACCAGCTGCTGACGTTTCTGTTCCTGTCGGGTATTGCGGCGATCCTCGCTGCGCCGGCATGGCAGGCCATCGTGCCGGACCTCGTGCCAAAAAAAGATCTGTCTGCGGCCGTCGCTCTCAACGGTGTAGGGTTCAACGTCAGCCGGGCTATCGGGCCGGCCTTGGCGGGCCCGGCGATCGCCGCACTCGGAATGGCTGCGCCCTTCTGGCTCAATGCCTTGAGCACCCTCGCCGTCATCGCTGCGCTAACTTGGTGGCAAGGTGCCGAGCCGATCGTGCAATCCCTGCCCGCAGAGCACTTCCGCAATGCCATTCGCGGCGGTTTGCGCTATGCCCGCTATAATCCGCAGCTCCGCGCGACGCTGATCCGGTCCGCGGGTTTCTTCCCTTTCGCCAGCGTCTATTGGGCGCTGCTGCCGCTTCTCGCGCGGGGACAGATCGGCGGCGGTCCCGAGCTTTACGGCGTCCTCCTCGGCGCGATCGGCGCCGGCGCCGTCGTTGGCGCATTCGCATTGCGGGCAAGGGCGCGGCTGGGCGCCGATCGGATCGTAGTCGCCGCGACCGTCGGAACCGCTCTTTCCTTGGCCCTATTCGCCGTCGCCCGCGGCCCGGCAACTGCGCTTGTTGCATGTGTGCTCGCGGGAATTTCTTGGATTGCCGTCATCGCGACCTTGAACGTATCGGCGCAGCTCGCGCTGCCCAGCTGGGTCCGCGGGCGCGGCTTGGCGATCTTCGCAACCGTGATGTTCGCGGGCTTGGCCGTCGGCAGCGCGGTCTGGGGACAGGCGGCGCAGGCGATAGGTCTTCCTGCCGCTCACATTGTCGCGGCGATCATGTTGGTCGCCCTGGTCCCGCTGCTGGGGCGCTGGAAACTTCAGACCGGCGCCGGTCTCGATCTCGCGCCGTCGATGCATTGGCCCGCTCCGCTGCTCTCGAATGATATCGAGCCCGACCGCGGTCCGGTGCTGGTCACCATTGAATACATTGTCGCGCCCGCCGACCGGGCGGCGTTTGTTACGGCGATGGACCAGCTCGCAAGCGAGCGTCGGCGCGACGGCGCCTATGATTGGGGCATCTATGAAGACGCCGCGAAAGAGAGGGTTTTCGTGGAGACGTTCCACGTCGATTCCTGGCTCGAGCACCTGCGGCAGCATCAACGCGTCACCAACGCCGATCGCGTGCTGCAGAACTCCGTGCACAGCTTTCACGCCGGAGGCGACCCCACTGTCAGGCATTTGATCGCGGCACGGAGGAGCGAAAAGACATGATCGCCTATGGGTTCCCGATCGCCCGGTTTTGTCTTGCGGCGGTGTTTCTCTACAGCGGCGTCGATAAGCTGTGGCATTGGCGTTCCAGTATCGAAGAGGTGAGAGGCGACGGACTGCCGTGGCCGGCGGCTTTCGCCGGCGCGACTGTCTTTACCCAACTCGTCGGCGGGTGCCTCGTCGCCACCGGCTTGTTGGCATGGCTGGGCGCGCTGCTGCTCGCTGGCTTCACGGTCGCAGCCACGTTGCTCGGGCATCGCTTCTGGCTCCGTCGCGGAGCGGAGTTCCGGCACGAACTGACGACCAGCCTGGAGCATGTGGCGATCGTCGGCGGGTTGGTCCTACTCTCCCTCCTCGATTTCGCGGCAAGTGGATGAAGGATCGGCAATGAGCGACCGGGCAGCCGGCGCCAGCACCGCGCATACTGTCGCGGCCCATCCGCCGCTCTCGGTCGCGATAACAACGATCGGCGTGATTGCGGTCGCGATGGTGAGTTCGACGATCTCCTCACAGCTCGTCGACCTCGATATCGCCGACATCGGCGGTGGTTTTTCGGTGTCGGCGGACGACGCGTCTTGGATCGCGTGCGTCGCGACGATGGCGGAGGTCGTGAGCATACCGATTGCCGCGATCCTGGTGCGCGCTCTGTCTCTGCGGGGGGTAGCCGTCTATAGCGCCTCGCTTTACGTAGTCTGCGCCTGCCTGAGCCTCCTTGTCTCCGGAGAAGATGGGCTGATCGTGCTACGCGCCATGCAGAGTTTTTGCAGCGGCACGATGTCGGTCCTGATGTTCGTCGCCGTAATGGCGACCTTGCCGCCCGGATCCGCACGCAATATCGGCCTTGCCGTATTCGCCTTCGCGTCAACCGCACCGACCGCGCTCAATGCCTCCGCCGGCGCCTATGTCACCGAACTCTGGGGCTGGCAGGGTCTGTATTTTTTCGACATCACTTGGGGCCTGACATTCCTGGTGCTGGCTTGGCGCTTTCTTCGCCCGGCACCGCGAGCGATGCGCTTGTCGGAGATCGACTGGCTCGGCTATGTCATCCTTGCCGTCGGCCTCGCCGCCCTGATCCTGTTCATGAAGCAAGGCGACCGGTTCTTCTGGCTCGACAATCCGCTCATCCGGCACGCCGGGGTTGTCGCCGCGATCGCCATTCCGCTGGCACTCGTGCTCTTCCTGCTACGGCGTCGGCCGCTGCTCGACCTGGGTCTGATGGCGACCCCGACTTTCGGCTGGGCGATCGCGCTCGCGACCTTCTACCGTTTCGGTCTCGTTATGACGGCGTTTGTCGTGCCGCAGGCGCTGACTCGTCTCCAAGGCTTCCGGATAGAGCAGATCGCAGATGCCAACATCTGGACGTTCTGGGCTCAATGTTTCAGCTTCCCGCTCGCTTGGTTATGGGCACAGAACGGCGATGCGCGCCAGCCCTTGTCGCTGGGCCTCGCACTCTTTGCGGCTGGTGCGTTCGTCGCAACCTGGCTGACGCCGCAATGGCAGGCGAACGATTTTCGCCTCGCTTTGATCCTGGTAGGAGCCGGGCAGGGTCTGTTCCTAGTGCCGACTCTGTTCTTCGCCACGCGTGACGTGAAGCCGGAACAAGGGCCAACCGCGGCGGCGCTGTTCAACCTCAGCCGCATTGTCGGACAAACCTTCGGCATTGGTGTCGTCAGCGCGCTGATCAGGTATCGCGAGGATTTCCATTCCGCCATGTTGGTCGAGAGCGTCAACAATGCCAACTCTGCGCTGGCGGCGCGCTTTAACGGTCTCGTGGCAAGCTTCCTGGCGACGAATGGCGATGCCGCACTCGCGACCAAGCAGGCCTGGGCGTCGCTGTCGGCGACATTGTCTAACCAGGCTTACGTTCTGGCATTCGCCGATGCCTTCGTCATCGTCTCAGCGGTACTGGGCGTATCGGCGCTGCTGGTGCTGATGCTGCCGCAGCTGCATCCGAAGACGGACAGCGCTGAAGCCGTAACCGCGGCCCCGCCAGCTTTGACAAATTCGGCAGCCGCATCGGGGAGCCGGTAATGATGGCCGGATTGAAACGCATTGCGATGGTGGTTGGGCTGATCGTCGTGCTGGTTCCCGCCGGCTACTTCGTCTGGCGCTGGTACGATCGCTCACGCGATATACAGACGACGAACGACGCCTACGTCAGAGGTGAGATCACCGATCTCAGCTCCCGGGTCAGCGGCTATGCCGTTGAAGTGTTGTCTGATGACGGCATGCCGGTCAAGGCGACAGAGGTGGTGGTGCGGATCGACCCGCGCGATTTCCGCATGGCGGTCGAAAAGGCTGAAGCAGCCCTCAATCAGGCCAAGGCCGATTTGGCTGCAGTAGTCGCCAGCCGTGAACTCGGAAAATCGAAAGTCGCCGTAGCGGAAGCAGCTCTGCGATCTGCGGAGGCTCAGGCGAAGAATTCCGACACGACCTTGATGCGTGCAACGATTCTGGCCAAGGACAGATTCGGAACTCAGGCCGCACTCGACGACGCCCAGGCGGCAGAGGTGAAGGCACATTCGGAGGTTGATCAGGCGACCGCCAACCTCGCTTACGAGAATCAGCAGCTCGTGGTGATCGACGCGAATGTAGGCGTGGCGAAGGCGCGGGTCGGCTCCGCCGAAGCGGCTTTGCTCTCGGCCAAGTTCGCGCTTGCCGATACCGATGTCTGGGCGCCGATCGACGGTGTCGTCGCCAATCGCAAGACGCGCGTCGGCGAATACGTCACCGCAGGCACAGGCATGCTCTCCATCGTCCCGATCGAGAATCTTTGGGTGGAAGCGAATTACCGCGAGACCCAAACCAGTCGCATGAAGGAGGGCGATCCGGTCCGCATCGCCGTCGATACCTATCCCGGCAGGCCGATCTGCGGCTACATTGAAGCGATCTTGCCGGCCGCAGGGTCGGAATTTGCGCTTATCCCACCGGACAACGCCACGGGCAATTTCACGAAGATCGTGCGCCGATTCACGGTGCGCATCAGGTTCAATGCCCGCGACGCAAACGCCGCTCTTGCGCGTCCCGGCATGTCGGTGGAAACGGCCGTCGCGGTCTCCACACTCGACAACGCCTCCCCGACCGAACGAGGCACTCGGGTCGGCTGCTCGTTCGATCCGTCGAAAGACATGGTAGAGCGGACGCTCACCAAGCTGCCGGAGCACCCCGGATTGGGCCGCGCTCGTCCTCAGGGCTCCCCGGGTACACAAGTCCCCTTACCGCCGGCACGCTAGTGGGCCAAACCAGCTTTATGATCAGCGCGTGGTGCCGCGAGTTTGGCGAGAGCGCCGGCATGCCCTCGATCCGGGGGTCTCGACTGTGCCCTTACACGGGCTTGTGCGACGCGATTATCGCGCCCCCGACAACGGCGGAGGGGGTCGTCGCGCTCTTCCCGAATGTGCCGGCCCGATAAGGCTCGGCGCACGACATTGGCAGCACAAAAACTTTGGCAGGTACGCTGCGCCGAAGGGAGAGGAACGAGGTGCCGCGCAGGTGCCTCCCTAGGTCTGGAATGGTCACAAGCTGACGTTTGACGCTTCGATGGACAGACTAAACGCCCTGAAATGGCTCTCGTCGAGTGATGCTGAGTTGCTTGCTGAGGGCGTTCGTAGCACCGAAACGAAAAACCCCGCACCGGCTAGTACCGATGCGGGTTCGATTTAGGACAAAGATGGTGGGCCGCTTCGCGCTTCGGCTACCGACGCAGCGGCGATGCCGTGTTCGAGCCGTCCGTCGACATAGCGATAGTTGACGGGGTCGTCGCATTCGACGACGCGGGTTTCCTTTACGGCGTACCAGCGCATCATCAGATCCCGGACATTTGCTTCGGCCTCTTCTCGGGTGCCAAAGCGTAGCGCGTTGCCGTACCACTTGCCGGTGTCGTCGGTTTGAACTTCGGGCTTGAAGCTCATCTTTGGTCTCCTTGCGGAGCGGGATTGCTCCGACGCCTCGGCCCTGCCGATCGCGCAGATCGGCAGGGTGAAGGCGTCAGGCTGCTGTTTCGTCGGCGATGATTTCGGCGATCGTGCGATGCTCGGAAAACGCCCAGCTTCCGCCGGGCTGCACATCGCGGGCCGCAGTGGCCTTCTCAACCACTCGCCAGGCACCGTGAGCCGGGAAGCCGATAACGGCATCCCGTACTCGCGCGCAGGCGCCCCAGCTCTTGCAGGTGGCGTCCGAATAGGTCGCAGGGCAAATCGCGATCCGCCTTCCGGCCGGTGTGAACCGCGGCAGCAGGGCCGTCCGGTCCCGCCATTCGGCAATCGTCTCGGCCCACTGGTCGCGCCGTTTCTTGTATCCGTGCCGAACCGCACGGCGTGCGTAAGCTCGGACAAGCACGGTCACAACGGGGGCGATACCCAGCTCGGCCAGTGCGTCCGCATGTGCGGGGTTATCGGCCGAGAGATTGACGGTGAAGTCGGTCTTGATAGCCGCGGCGATCAGGCGCCGGTTCTCGACGGCAACAGGATCGTCGCCGAGGACGGGCTTGTGGGTAAAAGCGATCACCTGCTTGCCAGCGTTGGCGACGACGAGCTCGTGGAGGAGCTCGCTGTCGATCTGCGCACCGTATCCGGGGAGATCGCCTGCTTGCGCGTAGCGCCACAGACGGCCGGGCCGGAGCGCTGCGACCTTGGTGCAGAACTCTGACCAGGAGCCGCCTCGCACGCCCTGGGAAACTCTGTCCCAGTGCAGTGCGAGAGCGCCGGTCTCAGCGTAGCAACCATTCTCGTAGAGCGCGGAGCCCGGCCAGCACGACGCTGGTTCGATGATCGAAGCGGGCATTGGGCCGGTCTTCGCGTTCTGCGATGCAGCAATGAAATGTGCTCTCATTGGGTACTCCATCGAGGCGGGATTGCCTCGACGCCACGACCCCGCACGCGCGCGGCGTGCCGGGGTCGTGGTGCCTCAGCCGAAGCCAAGGCGTGGAGCCGTTCTGGTGGGAGCTTTCGCGAAGTTCATCGTGCGGCAGAACTCCGACGTAGACCGCAACGGCGGCTTGTCTGCTCAAGCGCGTGGCTCCGTTTGCGTCGCGATGCCTGACGGCTCGACGCCTCGACCCCGCCCGAGCACGCGGCGGGGCGGGGTGAGGGGCTAGTAGTGGCTTATGGCAGCGAGATAGCGGGCGACCTTGTCGCTGATGTCGGTCCCTCTCTCGAGTACCTCCTCAGTCGTTGGCCATTCCTCGTAGCGGATTTCGCTGGTGCCGAGGATGCGGCCGCCGCGCCACCGTCCTTTGACGTCTTCGACGCCCTTGAACAGCTTTGCGTACCGGCGACGCTCTGCGTCGATGCCGCCCATCTCCTGAGCGTTGGCGGGGATGTCACCGCCGCCGCGACGCTCGGGATGGCAGAGCATGACGAAGAGGCCGCCCGCGACGTCGACGATCTGATCACCCCAATCAGAGGCTTTCTTCAGGATCGGCAGATCGCGGTCTTTCGGTGCGAGGGTAGCCATCCCGGCCAGGGTTGGGGCCTGGCCGAACTTGACCGGGTCGATGTACTCGAGCGTGTCGAGATTGACGATCACGCGATGTTGGCCCTCCGGGATCTCTTCCGACAGAAAGCCGTGCCAGTCGCCCGAGCGTGGCGGGCGCTGCACGTCTTCCGGCTTCATGCCGCAGCGTTTGAGGTATTCGAGATCTCTGGCGTCATATCCGTCAGCGATCACGTATTCGGCAACGCCGCAGCCGCCAAAATGCCGGGCCACCGGCTTTACCAGCACGGAGTGGGTACTCATCCAACGGTCGAGGACCTTGCCGGATGTGTCCGCGCAGACCTGCTCCTGCTCGAAGTAACGGATGTTACAGGCGGCTTCGAGGAAGGCGCACGCATCGCGCGTGATATCCACGAAGACTGGCGTCAGGCGCCAGTCTTTCTTTGGCTTCCGGTCCTCGACCGGCGTCATCGCCGAATAGAGCCGCGAAAGCCTTGGGCCTTTCCAGCCCGGGATATCACTGTCCTTGGCGTAACAGCCTTGGACCAGGACGCGCTTGCCGGCCCAGCGGCCAATCAGCGGCGACTGTGAGCAGTCGGCCGGCATATTGCCGCCACGGGCGCAGACGAGTGCGACCATCGCGTTGGGCGTGCTGGGGCGGGAAAACCCCTGCTCGCCTTCCTTGAGACCCTGGTCCATGCCGTGAGGGCTGAGGCCCTCTTCAGCTTCGATGCAGACAGGGCGGTGGTATTGTCCCATTGGGGATCTCCTTCGGTTCGGAGCGGGGGTGCTCCGACACCCGGACCCCGGCGCGCACGCGGTGCGTCGGGACTAGAAGCGGTTATTCCTGGAGCGCTTGCAGTGCGGGCTGTAGAGCGCGAGGCTGCATAATCTGGTCGGCTCGCCCTCGCGTTGCTGGTGGTGCTGCTCGCCCCAGCCGAGTTTATTGGTCCTATCTCTGATCTCATCCGAGAACGACGTGCTCTCAACGGCTCGAGCTCAGCGTGCGCGTGGCAAGCTGAGCTCAGTGCTTATTCTTTTGGTTTGTAGGGTTCGAGCTGGATCAGCAGCCGGTGGACCATGTCAGTGATCCTGCTCTCGATCGGGTCATTGGACATGCACGCGGCGAACGCAACGACACACTCGTAAACCTGTTTCAATGTTTCGTTGTGCTCGATCGCGATATGCCGAAGCGTGTATGCACGGGCGCGGATGGCGCGGACATCGTCCGGATCCAGGACCACGCGCCGTTTTCCGGCATCGTTGTCCTCCATCCACTGCAGCAATCGCTCGCCGATCGCGGCAATTGTGCGCGTTGGCTCCCGAGTATCCAAACTCGGGTCCGTAGTCGGTTTCTCAAGATATGGGCTTACCATTTGTGGTCTCCTGAGAGCGGGATGCTCTCAGCGCCTCGCTCCACACAGCACACGGCCGTGTAGAGTGAGGCTTGGGCTAAGCCGCCTGTTTCAGCAGCTCGCCGGCGGTGCGCTCGATCTCCAATCGCCTATCGGTGTTGGAAATCGATCGCGCATGGGCGGTGGCGGCGACCGTCACGTCCCAGACCGTCTCGATCGGCCGGCCCTCCTCGGTCTCGTGAATGGCCTTGATGGCCGGGACCATGGATTTGCCAAACCGGTTGGCGAGGAACTTGTCGAGATCGGCGTCGACGCGCTTGGCGCGGGCATCTTCGATCGCTTGCTGGACCGGTTGCGCCGAGCCCTCCGAGTATTCGGTGAGCACCGGGATGGCTTCTTCGAGCCACCGGTCCGGGGCGCCGGCGGTGTGCCGGATACGGACCTCGGTATACTGGTCCGCGCCCCAAACGATGCGGTTGCAGCAGACATAATCGAAGAGAAAGAACCCGACGCCGAGCGTCGTGTCGCCAACCTCGCTGTTCCAGACGAAGAACCCGCGGGCCAACGAACCCGGGCGGCCGTTGCGGCGGCCGGGGATCTCGATCCGGCGGTCCTCGTCGGCGAGGAACACGAACATGTTGCGATCGCTCGCATAGAGGGTCGTGTTGTTGTTGTCGAACTGGATGCGGTTGCCAAACTCACCGGGGACGCGCCAGTGCCCGGAGACACCATCGCCAAAGCGCTCGACCAGAGCGTCGGCGACATTCGCGTTCCAGATGCGCCCATAGCGGGGGCCGGTAGCGGCCCGCGGCTCGGCCTCGGCATCTTGACGGGTGATCAGGACGCCGACGTCTTCGACATCGCGGGTGAACCTCAGATTGAAGTTGAGGCAATCCGCGATGATCGGTGACGGCAGCTTGCTCTCCCTGAAGTACGACGCCGGGGAGGGCGTCGCCGCCAAGGTGCAGAGCTGACCAAACGACCAATGCGTCGGCGCGGCAACAGTGCCGTCGGGGTTGCCGACGAGGAGGCCTCTCATCTTCGGGTCGGTCTCGTCGGGAAGCACTTCGAGCTTCCGCGAGCTGAAGACCGAGGACCGGCTGTTCTCGAGCTGCCGGTGCGTGAACGCCTGCAGTTCGAGGAGCGAGAGAAACCGTTCGTCGGCGGGCCTGGTGGCCCATTGCCGGCTCGCTTGCATCAAGGTGGTCATCGGGGTTTGTCCTTTCGGATGTCGAGAGCGGGGGTGCTCTCGACGCCCCGAGCCCGCACCGGCACGCAGCCGGGCGGGCAAAGGTTCAGGCCTTGGGCGGGAAGATGACGTTCATGAAGTCGCCACCGAGCTCGAAACCGATGGCGGTCAGAAAGCCGCCAAAGACGACGCGGGCGCAGACGATCAGGAACGGATGCCGCAAGTACTTCTTCATCGGGGGGTGTTCCCTTCGGGGTTAGGGTTGGGAGCCGGAGGCGGCCGCCGAGAGAGGATCAGTGTCCTCTCGCCCCGAAAGCCGGCTGGGGTCACCCATGCCGGCTCCTCGGGCTACAGGCTGCGGACAGCCCGGTCGAGGTATCGGGGTCGTTGCGGTGCCGCCATGCCTCGCAGGCGACGGCAGATGGCGAGTGCTCGGTTGCGCAATGCCCGTTCCGTGGTCTTGTTCGCGATCTCGGGTTTCTTGCCGGAAGGGGCACGGCGAACGTGATCCGCGGCCCAGGCACGCAGCAACGCGCGCACGTGAGAATACTCGTCCATTGCAGTAATCCATGATTTTGGGAGGAAGAGGCCTTGAGCCTCTATCTGATATATGGGTACTGCCAAGCATAAATTCAAGTATAGATGACCACTATTACGATGATAGGCGTACTATCACACTAACTGAGATCGTTGCGAAGTAGTGTCGCTGTCTCCTGAGGAAGTCGACGACGACTACGAAACTGGCTCGCTGTAGGTCGTAGTGGGCGCCGGCTATGCCAAAGAGGTGCCGAGCTGTGCCGTGGTCCATGGCGTTTGGGCTGATCGAGCCGATGATGCATCGCGCGAACCGATCCCCGGTGGCTATATGTCAAGGAGGAAGTGATGACCGGCTGCATCACGGTGTTCGGCGGAACCGGCTTCATCGGCCGCCATCTCGTGTCGCTGCTTCTTCAAAGTGGCGCGACGATACGCGTGGCCGTGCGCCATCCCGCCCGTGTTGAGATGGCGGCGGAACCGGCCAAAGCACCGGAGATTGTCCGAGCCGATATACTTGACGACACAAGTGTCGGTAGTGCGATCGCGGGAGCGCATGCCGTCTTCAACCTGGTCGGCATTCTCACCGAGACAGCCACACAGACCTATCGCGCCATTCACGTCGAAGGTGCCCGCCGAGTAGCGCTGGCGGCACAGCGCCACGGCGTGATGCGCGTGATCCACATATCAGCTCTTGGCGCCAGCCCGATATCGTCGGCGATCTCGGACCGGACAAAGGCCGAGGGAGAACAGGCTGTTCGAGAGGTATTCCCGCAAGCAACGATCGTCCGGCCGAGCCTTACTTTTGGCGAGGATGATCACTTCTTCAGCCGGTTCGCCGCCATGATCAGAAGCAGTCCTGTCCTGCCGCTGATCGGCGGCGGCACCACGAAATTCCAGCCGGTCTTCGTCGGTGACGTGACCGCAGGGCTGTCAGCCCTTCTAAAACGCTCCGATACGGCTGGTAATACCTACGAGTTTGGCGGACCTCAGGTCTACAGCTTCAAGGCGCTGTTGGAACTTTTGCTGACTGCATTGAATAGGCAGCGGATCCTGCTTCCCATCCCGTTTGCACTGGCCGAAATGCCGGCAGGGTTATTTGAACTGTTGCCCAATCCCCCATTGACCCGCGACCAAGTCAGGCTGCTGAAAACCGATAAAGTAGTTAGCGGAATGGAGCCAACGCTCGGCGATTTGGGGGTGCAGCCGCGGCCTCTAGAGGAGTTTCTTGCGGTATTCAAGGACACGTTCAGGTAAGCGGCCATCAGCGATCGGTATCGAACCAGAAATCGTCAGCGTCGACCATCACGGAGCCATTGGACTCGAGCAGTCCGGCGCTCAACTTCTGGGCAGCTCGGAGTTTTATCAGCTGCCGGCGCGCATCAAATATTCGAGTCCATGCCGGCTCGGAAAGGTTGCCCGACTGAACGCATTCTCCAGCGCGTCTCGCCGAGCATGGCCTCACCGCTCAAATCTCGACGATCATGCCGTCCTCAGCTGTCTCCTCAGACACATCGCCTATACGCGACAGCATCTCTGGTCCCATGTGCGTCAGGATCACACGTTTGGCGCCGATCCGCTCCAGGTTTCCCTTCAGGCTGGCGTAATCCAAGTGGTATTTCACCCGGCGCTCGAAGAACAGCGCTTCGGCGATCAGCAGATCCGCACCGCACCCGACTGCCAGCAAGTTCTCCGTCCATTCGGTGTCCCCCATGTAGGCAAGCACCTTGCCGTCGCAGACGAAGCGTAGCGCGAACGGCGGCGCACCACAGGCGTGCTCGACGAGGTAGGCGGTCACCGTGATCCCGTTGATGACAGCCGTCTCTGCCGCATCAATCTCATGGATCTCAGTCGCGAACCTACGCTCAACCCTGGAGGAACCGGGGAAGAGGAGCTCCATGACTTGCATTAGGCGATCTCTAAAGCCGCGTGGGGCCCACTAGCGTAAGCGGTCTTGTCCGCCGGCTGTAGAATTGTGCGTCCAGTATAAGAAACGGTAGCCCGCCGAAGTGATCGCCGTGCAGGTGGGAGATAAACACCGTGTCGACGCGATTAGGATCAATACCGTATTTGCGCATTGCGATCAGGCTCGAGGCGCCGCAGTCTATCAAGAATGCACCAGTCTCGCTCTCCACCAGGATGCAAGTGTTGAATCGACCACCGCTGCCGAATGCGTCGCCGCTGCCAAGGAACTGTAGTCGCATGCACTTCATCCTTTCAGGCCAGCACAACGCTCGCAGGCACCAGCGAGCAGCGAGGGTTTCTTCTCACAGATTGTCGCTCGCTCAAGACGAAGGGCCAAGCCGAATGCGCCGACGGCTAACCGCCGAGGCGGCGGCTAGGGTGAGCAATTGCGGTCCATCAAGTGTGTCGAGCAGTGCCTTCGCTTTTTTGAGGTCGGGGGTGTCGAAGCCCTCGGTGAACCAGCCATAGACCGGTGCGAGGAGGTCGCGCGCTTCGGCGTGGCGGCCCTGATCGCGGCGGAGCCGGGCAAGGCTCCGATATCCTGAACTTTTGATTGTACTTCGTCGCGCGGATCGACGACGATCGCTCGTTGGCAAAGCTCCCGGGAGGCGAAAGTGTTGTCGCGCAATCTCGAAAAGTCGCTCCATCGGGCTCTCGCCTGCGCCAACGAGCGCCGACACGAATATGCCACGCTCGAGCATCTGCTGCTGTCGCTGACCGAGGATCAGGACGCTATCGCCGTGCTGCGCGCCTGTGGTGTCGAGCTCGAGCGGCTGCGTCGCGACGTTTTGAACTACGTCGATAACGAGCTCGCCAACCTTGTTGCCGCCCACAGCGACGATGCCAAGCCAACGGCGAACTTCCAACGCGTTTTGCAGCGCGCCGCGATCCATGTCCAATCTTCAGGCCGCGAGGAGGTAACCGGCGCCAATGTCCTCGTGGCCATGTTCGCGGAGCGCGAAAGCCACGCTGTGTACTTCCTGCAAGAGCAGGACATGACGCGATTCGACGCGGTCAACTACGTCCACCATGACATCGCGAAGGCGCCCGGACCCTCGCCCGTGCGGCTGAAGCAGGTGATGGCGGAATGGCGCCTGCGGCAGGAGAGCCGGTTCGCCGGCCGCGACACCGGTGCTGTCGAGGATGCTAGCCCTGCAATGATCCTCATTGTCGAAGAGGATCAATTTGCCGCAGTACGAATGGCCGAGATCTTGCGCTCGGTCGGCCATACGGTGACTTGCGCTGCGAGCTGTGCGGAGGGCCAAAATTTACTGGGCAGCGATTGCGAGCTGATTATCGTCAGCTTGTCGATGGCGAGCGGCGACCCGTTGCGATTGGTCACCCAATGCCGCGCTGACAAGACCTTCCGCCAGCTACCGATCCTGCTCATTGCCGACGAGACTGATCTGTTGCGTCTTGCCAAGGGCCTCGACCTGGGTGCCAACGACTATCTCATTAGACCGGTTAACCGGAGTGAGCTGGTGGTGCGGACCGGCACCCAGATACGCCGAAAGCGGTTACAGGACCGGTTGCAGCAGAACTATGGGCGCACCCTGGGGCTCGCGCTGACCGATGAGCTGACGGGTCTCTACAACCGGCGATATCTGTTCGCCCATCTCGACGAGCTGATCGAGCGCGTGAACCAGGACGGGATCAGCACGGCCCTCCTGCTGCTCGACATCGATCACTTCAAAAGTATCAACGACACATATGGCCACGCCGCGGGGGACGACGTTCTGCGGGAGCTCGCGGTCCGAACGACGAAAAGCGTGCGGAGCGGCGATCTCGTCGCCCGATTCGGCGGCCAGGAATTCGTCGTCGTCATGCCTGAGACTGATCTCTGGATCGCTAGGTCCCTCGCTGAGCGGCTGCGCGTGGCGGTCGTGATTGAGCCATTCATCGTAACGGTGAGCGGCAAAGAGCTGACGGTCACGATCAGCATCGGGGTGACATGGACAAACGGGACTGGCGACGATCGAGACAAGGTGCTGAAGCGCGTCGACGAAGCTGTTCACAGTGCCAAGAGGAGCGGACGAAACCGGGTCGTCGTGCGCGCGCCGGAGTAGGCGCTGCGCGCCTCGGCGACCGAGTTCGCGCTGGTGTGGATAACTCCACCCTTAGCTGGCCCGCGTGGCGCTCAGGATCATCTTCGGGCCTAGGGGATCGGTACCGTCCGTCGTCGTTGACCAACTCCAACCGGACGGCAGGAGCGTCTGAGCGTCGGTGTCGTTGGAGGTGTAGGGCAGCGGCGGCACGCCGAGGACCGAGGCGATCCAAGCATCTGCCCTCGCGCGCGCACGCGCGTGGGTCCAAAAAAACTCCGCGCTTCAAAGTCGACAGCAAGACGCTGTCTCGGCCGGGTCGAGTATGGGCGGAACGTCGAGCGGGTCAGGCAGGAGAAGGGTCTGACCCAGGAGCAGCTGGCAGAGCTTTCGGGGTTCAGCCAGCAGTACATAAGCGGCCTCGAGCAAGGCCGGCGCAACCCGACAATCGTGAGCCTCTATGAGCTGGCGACGGCGCTCGGAGTGAGCCACATGGAGCTCGTGCGCTCCGCCGAGGACGAATAGCGGGTTTCCGTGCCAAGCCCGGGGCGAAGGGTTGACAGGATCGCGATCGTCCCCAATTGCCATCCAGATGGATGGTGCTGGGATGGTATTTGCGATGGCTGACAACGTGCATGAGCTGCGACCGAAGGCCGGCGACACTGAAAAGATCACCATCAACCTCGGTCATGTTGACCTTGGCCAGATCGACCTAATGGTCCAGGACGGCTTCTACTCGAACCGTACCGACTTTATCCGCACCGCAATCCGCAACCAGCTCGACCGACACGCCGACGTCGTCAAGCAGTCCGTGGCTCGAAAAAGCCTGGAGCTCGGTCTGCGGCACTACAGCCGTGAAGATCTCGAAGCGGTGCGCGCAGCGGGGCAGGTACTCCACATCCACGTGCTGGGACTTGCCAGCATTCCCAGTGATGTGACCCCCCAGCTTGCCCGCGCCACGATTGCCTCGGTCATTGTGCTGGGAACGTTGCACGCCAGCCCGGAAGTCAAGGCTGCTCTCATTGACCGGGTTCGGTGACAGCTC
>WNFC01003674.1_pt1 | contig 21687 bp, 20 predicted proteins | sample 5400541 | NCBI WGS metagenome assembly WNFC01 (sample SAMN13153342, study PRJNA577476) | soil metagenome | isolation source: 120 cm saprolite under Douglas fir tree site 2 hole 2 replicate 1 | place: USA:California | collected 2015-04-18
GGCGCGACCCGCAAGCTGATCGACCTGTGCTGGTCCGCCGACCGGCTCGACGACGCCGGCGCGATCGCGCGGGCGAGCGTGCCGCGGGCGTGACCGGCGGTTCGTCCAAGTCGTCACGAGTCCATTCGCCTGCCCCGTCCTCACGACGATGCGACCCGCGACGGCGCTTGCGCTTCTTTCTCCTTGATGATGCCTTCAATCCGCGTGATGCGCTCCTCGATGTCGGTGATGTCGAGCGTCGTGGCGAACGTCTGCACCACTTTGGCGAGGTCTGCGGCTTCGCCCGCCGTCACGCTGCCCTCGGCCAGGCCCTGCGCGATGGCGGCCATGCCGGCGGCCGCGTCGGCGGCCCTTTGCATCGGCGGCAGCTCGAACATCACCGGCCGCTGCCGCAGGTTCGGGCAGATGCGCTCGATGCACAGCCGCAGGGCCGTGCTGTCGCCCGCCTTGGCGAGCTCGATCGCCTTGCGCACGATCGCGTCGGTATCGCCTTCGAGCAGCTGCTCGGCCAGGAGCGTGCGCTGGTCGCGAATGCCGCGCGGCCGGCCGGCCGGATTTCCGCTTTCGCCTTTTTGGAATGTCATGGTCTGGTTCCTCTGGGTTGGATGGAATCGGGACGGACCGGGGCGCATGCTCCGGTCCGCGACGCTGGCGGCGCTTGATCGGATCAAGGAAAGATCAAGCGTCCGGGGTCGGGAGAGGCCCGCATCGCGGGCTTGATCGGATCAACGGAAGATCAACCGGCGCGTCCTGCGGCCCGGATGTCCGCTTGATCGGATCAACAAGAGATCAAGCTCAGGGGGGCGTGGCAGGCCGGCGATCGTCTGCCGCCTGGTCGATTCCGAAATGAAAAGGCCGCCCGCGGGCGGCCTCGTGGTTGCTTGCTTGGATGAGAACGGAAGCGAGAGCCGATCGCCCTCATGCAAACGCCCGAGGCTTGGGGCCCCGGGCGTAATTCTCCGTAGATCATTTCGCCATTTACATGAGTTCGCGCCATTGCGCAAGAAAAAAAGAAGAAAAGAAAGCGCGACGCCGATTTCGGCGGACGCGCGCGCCTGCGGCGTACGCGATCAGGCCTCCTGCACGCATTCGAGCAAGTCGCGCGTGCGCGGCACGTGCGGCCACGCCTGATCGAAGTCGGCGATCAGCACCTTGAAGTCGGGCGAGTCGAGCCGCGCGCGCAGCGTCGCCACGTCCTTGAACTGGTAGAACGCATAATGGACCGACGGATCGCTGCGGCTCCACAGGCGCCAGCCCTTCTCGCAGCGGAATTTCTCCATCGCCAGCGGCACGTGATGCGTCGCGTACCACTGGTCGAACTTCGCGCGGTCCGCCTCGTTCGCCACCAGCGCCCGCACCATGAAGTAGGCTTTGTTCGCTTCCATTTCAGTTCTCCCGCAAGCGGCTGTCAGTTTCCGCGGTCCAATAGGCGGCCTGCGATCGTATACCTTGGACCTTCGGTTTTGGAATGAGAACCGTGCGCCGCTTCCGAGTCGCCCGAACTCTGAGTCGATAGCAGTGGCGGTCCCCTCTATTGCAAAGACACGCTGCCCAAAAGCCTGTACAAGCGGAATCGCACAAGCGCATGTCCCGACCGGAGCGACTCGGCACCCTAGCGGCACGGCAGACCGCGAAGAGTCGCTTTTCAGGCGCCGCGTAAGGCTGATTCCTTTTCACGACATCCCAACGGCACGCGCTCGGCGCGGGCCGGGAGCCCTTCATGGCCAGAAAGACCGAAGCGGCCTCCGGCAAGGACGAGGCGCCTGATTCCGCGACGGAGGAGAGCGATGCGCCGGACAGGCCGGCGCTCGACCTGTCCGACGACGGCGTCCAGAAGATGATCAAGCGCGCCAAGCAGCGCGGTTACGTCACCCACGGCCAGATCAATGCGGCTCTCTCCTCCGAGGACGTCACCTCCGAGCGGCTCGAGGACATTCTGGCGATGCTCAACGAGATGGGCATCAATGCCGTCGAGCAGGAGGACGGCGAAACCGAGGAGGCGGCGAAGAGCGAGGAGCCGGAGGAAGAGGATAGCGAGGGCGAGCTGGTCGAGGTCGTGCGCAAGGCGCCGGCCGAGTTCAAGAAGGCAGAACCGGGCGAACGCACGAATGACCCGGTGCGCATGTATCTGCGCGAAATGGGCGTGGTGCAGCTTCTCTCGCGCGAGGGCGAGGTCGCGGTCGCCAAGCGCATCGAGGCCGGCCGCGCGGCGATGATCGTCGGCCTGTGCGAGAGCCCGCTGAGCTTCCAAGCCATCATCATCTGGCGCGACGAACTCAACGAGGGAAAGATTCATCTGCGCGACATCATCGATCTCGAGGCGACCTATGCGGGCCCCGGCGCCAAGCCCATGCCGGCGCCAATGCCGGCGGCGGCGATCGGGCCTGACGGCCAGCCCATGGCGCCGCCCGCGACGGCATCGGTGATCGGCTCCATCGCGCCGCCGATGGCCGCGCCGATGTCGGCCCTGGTTCCGCTGGTGCCGGCGCCCGCGACGGTTCCCGCGGCCGTCAGGGCATCGGGGCTGGCCGACGCGCGCGGCGACGGCGACACGGACGCGGGCGATCTCAACGACGACGATGACGACGACATGGAAGCCTCGCTGTCGCTCGCCGCGATCGAGGCCGAGCTCAAGCCGAAAGTGCTGGAGACGTTCGACAACGTCGCCGACGCCTACAAGCGGCTGCGCCGCCTGCAGGAGCAGGACATCGCGTTCAAGCTCAGCAACGGCAGGCTGTCGCCCGCGCAGGAGCGCAAATACCGGAAGCTGCAGGACCGCATCGTCGCCGAGGTGAGCTCGCTGCGCCTCAACCAGGCGCGCGTCGATGCGCTCGTCGCCCAGCTCTACGACATCAACAAGCGGCTCGTCGGCCACGAGGGCCGCCTGATGCGGCTCGCCGAAAGTCACGGCGTCGCGCGCGAGGATTTCCTCAGGATCTACCGGGGCGCCGAGCTCGACCCGCACTGGATCAACCGCGTCTCGAAGCTGGCGGAGAAAGGCTGGAAGCACTTCATCGCCGCCGACAAGGACAAGATCAGGGAGCATCGTGCCGAGATCCACACGCTCGCCGGCGCGACCGGCCTCGCGATCCCCGAGTTCCGCCGGATCGTCCGGGCGGTGCAGAAGGGCGAGCGCGAGGCGCACGCCGCCAAGAAGGAAATGGTGGAAGCGAACCTCCGTCTCGTGATCTCGATCGCGAAGAAGTACACCAATCGCGGCGTGCAATTCCTCGACCTCATTCAGGAAGGAAACATCGGCCTCATGAAGGCGGTCGACAAGTTCGAGTATCGCCGCGGCTACAAGTTCGCGACCTACGCGACCTGGTGGATCCGGCAGGCGATCACCCGTTCCACCGCCGACCAGGCGCGCACCATCCGCGTCCCCGTGCACATGATCGATGCGATCACCAAGATCATGCGCACCTCGCGCCAGCTGTTGCGCGACCTCGGCCGCGAGCCGACCCCGGAGGAGCTCGCCGAGAAGCTCGCCATGCCGGTCGAGAAGGTGCGCAAGGTCCAGAAGATCTCCAAGGAGCCGCTGTCGTTCGAAACCCCGGTCGGCGACGAGGAGGATTCCCATCTCGGCGATTTCATCGAGGACAAGGACGCGATCCTGCCGATCGACGCCGCCATCCGGTCGAGCCTGCGCGAGACCACGACGCGCGTGCTCGCTTCACTCAATGCGCGCGAGGAGCGCGTGCTGCGCATGCGGTTCGGCATCGGCCTCAACAGCGACCACACGCTCGAGGAGGTCGGCCTGCAGTTCTCGGTGACACGCGAGCGCATCCGCCAGATCGAGGCGAAGGCACTGCGCAAGCTCAAGCATCCGTCGCGCTCGAAGATGCTGCGGAGCTTCCTGGAGCATTGAGGGGCGCAGCCGCCGCGTCCCCACGGCGTCGACCTTCCGTGCGACTGCCGACAACCGCGCCCGCCCCACGCGTACCCGCCGCTTCCTCAATGCTTCGGCCGTGCTAATCTCGGCGCGGGAAACTTTTAATGGGGGGTAAATGCAATCAAGGCTTACGCCAAGGCATTCTCGTGGCCGCGTTCCGTAACGGCTTGAAAGAAGCCGGCTATGTCGATGAGATTGTAGACCTCGTCCGAGGGCAACTCATGCGACAGCGGGAGAAACCATCATGCAAGGTGTCGGCTGGGAGACCGCTGCTAAGCATAAGCTCGGTAATGCGAGCACCGACACTCATACGCGCTTCATCGTGCATACGCGCTTCATCGTGGATAAGGCAAAGACGCCTGAAGGGCTCAGGGCAAAAGCCGGTCTCTCCGCCGCACTGAAAAGCAAGGCGCCAAACATGGCCGAGGAACAACTCATACTGGTCGATGAATTCAACCGTGCCGCCGGGTCGGCCGCCAAGACGATTGTCCACCGCAGAGGGCTGCTGCATCGCGCGTTCTCCATCTTCATCGTCGATGATCGTGCGCGCATCCTGCTGCAACAGCGCAACCCGAAGAAATATCACTCCGGTGGACTGTGGGCGAACTCCTGCTGCGGACATCCGCGGCCGGGTGAGCGCACCGTTGCAGCGGCGCGCCGGCGGCTCAAGGAAGAGCTGGGCGCCACCTGCCCGCTCTCGTTCGGCTTTTTCGCACGCTATAGCAGCGATCTCGACCGCGGCATGCAGGAGAATGAGCTCGTATATGTCTATTTCGGCCGGCTCAGGGACGAGACCCAGCCTGACCCGGCCGAAGTTGTCGATCTGACCTGGCTGAGCTGGGACGAGATCAGCCACCGCGTGGTACGCAATGCGAGCGCTTTCACGGTCTGGTTCAAGCACTATTTCCGCGAGCACGGCGCCGACATCAAACGGTTCGCCAGAGAGGCCGCACGGCGATGAGGCGCCGCTTTCGGCGACTCCGAGCCAATTGAGCCCGTGGGATCGGACGGTCCGCAAGCTGGAGCCACGATGATAGTCTTCAAGACCATTGCGGCCCCGGACATGCGCGAGCGGCTCGCGACGCTCGGTTACGAGGCGGTGAGCAGCACGCCGGAAGAATTCGGGCAACGAATCCGGACCGAAATCGTCACCTGGGCCAAGGTCATCAAGGCCGCCAATATTCGCCCGCAGTTAACGTCCGCCTGCGCTACAAGGACCTCGACTCAATTTCGACCGGCGTTACCGGAAGTGTGGGGACCGCGGCGACAAGACGGCAGGTGTACGGATCACGTGGGTTGCCCAACACCTCGCCAGCTGGACCTGTTTCGACGATTTCACCGTCCTTCATCACCGCGACGCGATGAGCGAAAGCCCGCGCGATCGAAATATCGTGGGTGATCATCAGATAGGCGAGGCCTGGCGAGGGCGCGCGCAATGGCCAGGCGCTGGCGCTGTCCGCCGCTCAATTCGTGCGGAAAGCGGTGCATGAACGCGACGCCGGGACGCAGTCCCACATCCTCCAGGAGCGAGATCGACCGCGCGGCCGGGTCCGTTTCGTGGCGGCTGCGCGTGGCCTGCGCCAGCAGCCCGGCGACCTTCCGGCGTGGATTGAAGGACGCCGCCGGGTCTTGGAAAATTGGCTGCATCGCGATCCGCTTCTCGCGCAAAAGGCGCGGCGGCATCCCGGTCAGGCATTCGCCGGCGAGAAAGACCTTGCCGGCATCGGGACGCAGCAGGCAAAGCGCGATGCGTCCGAGTGTCGACTTGCCGGAGCCGCTCTCGCCGACGAGCGCAACGGTCTCGCCGCGATCGACGGTCAGATTGATCGCTTTGGCTGCGTGGATCATGCCGCCGCCCGGACGGCGGAACGATTTGTCGATGCCGACAAGCTCCAAGAGCGGCTTGCTTGCCTTGGTCATGTCTGCCCGTTGAGCCAGCAGCGGGATTGATGGTCCAGTGCGTCGCTTGCGGCGACGGGCGCCGGCATTTCCGTGCGGCATGGATCGCTGGCATGCGCACAGCGTGGCGCAAACGGACAGCCGACAATCGCCCGGGCGAGATCGGGAACGTCCCCCTCGATCGTGGCGAAGCGGCGCTGCGCGTTGCGAGCGACGCGTGCGGACTGCAACAAGGCGGTCGTATAGGGATGCGCCGGCCGGGTGAAAACATCGCCCGTCGGTCCCCATTCGACCGTCTGCCCGCCGTACATCACATAGACGCGCGTACAGACCGACGCGATGACCGCAAGATCGTGGCTGATCAGCAGCAGGCCCATCTTGAGGCGTTCACGCATTTCTCCGATGAGGGCCAGGATTTCGGCCTGTGTGGTCACGTCGAGCGCCGTCGTCGGTTCGTCGGCGATGAGCAGACGTGGACGGCAGCCGAGCGCAATGGCGAGCAACACGCGCTGGCGCATGCCGCCGGACAATTCGTGCGGATAGGAGCGGGCGCTGCCCTTGGGCAGTTTGACGAGGTCAAGAAGCTCCTCGACCCGCTCGTCGATGCCGTGCTGCGGATCGTGCCGCATGACGCTTTCCGCGATCTGCGTGCCGACCCGCATGACCGGATTGAGAAAGCTCAGGGGATCCTGGAACACGATCGCTACCGGATCGCCGCGGATCGCCTCCCATTGCTGCTGCGACGACGCTGTCACGTCGCGACCGCCAATGGCGATACAGCCGGCTTCGATGACGCCTACTCTTTCAGGCAGCAGGCCGAGGACCGCGCGCGCCAGCGATGACTTGCCCGAGCCCGACTCGCCGACGAGTCCAACAGCCTCGCCTTCGCCAATCTCCAGCGTCGCGTCCCTGATCGCACCGATCATTCCGTCGCTCATGCGGTAGGACACACGCAGGCGCTCTACCCGCAGGATTGCGGCGCGCGATGTCATCGATGCTCGCCTCCCGATCTGCGAGGATCCATGGCCGCGCCGATGGCGTCCCCCGCCAGATTGAAGGCGAGCACGGTCAAGAAGATTGCCGTCCCGGGGAAAACCGACAGCCACCAGGCATTGAACAGTAAACGTTGGCCGCTGTTGAGCATCCGTCCCCAGCTCACGATTTCCGGGCTGCTCAGCCCCAGGAATCCCAGGGATGCTTCGAGCAGGATGGCCTGGCCCACGATGAGGGTGCCGACCGCCAGCACCGGCGCAAGCGCGTTCGGGACGATTTCGCGCAGGAGGATCGCGCTGTCGCCGATACCGAGACACCGCACCGCGGCGACGAAGTCCGTCTGCTTGATGCGCATCACTTCGCCACGCATCAGGCGCGCGGTCTGCGGCCACGCAAGAGCCGCAATGACGATGATCACCTGCGGCAATCCGGGGCGCGATAGCGCAATGATGACCGCCGCGAGGATGAACGTCGGCAGGACCTGGAAAATCTCCGCGATGCGCATGACGATGAGATCGAACGCACCGCCGCGATAGCCGGCGAAGGCGCCGACCAATCCGCCGATCAATGTCGCCGCCACTGCCGCGAGCAGACCCACAATCAGCGATACGCGGGCACCGTAGACGACGCTGGCCAATCCATCGCGCCCCAATTCATCGGTGCCGAAAGGATGCGCGAAGGAAGGCGCTCTCATCACATTTTCGGTGATCTGGTTGGGATCGCCCGGAAACAGCAGGGGCGCGGTAACGGCAAGGAATGCAAGCAACGATACGAAGACGACGGCAGCCAATCCTGCAGGCTGGGACAAGGTGATGCGCCAGAAATTACGCATGAAACTATACATGGGCGCGCTGCTCATGAAGGACACGCGGGTCGATGATCAGATACAGGAGATCCGTGATCAGGTTGGCGACGACCACGGTCACCGCCGTGAGCAGGAAAATTCCTTCGAGCACAGGATAATCGCGGTTTGCGATCGAGCTGATGAAAAGATTGCCGAGGCCGGGCCAGGCGAAGACGGCCTCGGTGAGAATCGCGCCCGTCAGTGAATGTCCAAAACCGTATCCGATCACGGTCACGACCGGGATGAGGGCATTTGGAAGGACGTGGAGCCAAAGCACACGCTGCTGCGGCAGCCCCTTGCTGCGAGCCGTCAGGATGAAGTCCTGTTGCAGCGTCTGCAGAATACTGGCGCGAGCGACGCGCGCCACCACTGCAATATGAAAAATGGTGACGCTGAACACAGGCAGGATCATGTGCCACGCCACATCCAGCACCGATGCCAGTCCCGTCCTCACGCCACGCAGCGAATGCATGCCTTGCGCCGGCAGCCATCCGAGATCGATGGCGAAGATGACGATGAGAATCTGACCGAACCAGAAGATCGGCACCGAATAGCCGAACAGACTGACCGCGGTCACCGCGCTGTCATAGATACTGCCGGCTCGTGGCGCCGCGGCGAGCGCCAGAACGATACCGATGACGGCCGCGAGCGTGAGCGAGGGAACCACCAGGAGCAGCGTGTACATCGCGCGCTCGACGAGAAGATCGAGCACCGGCAGACGGTTGACGAAGGAAAAACCGAGGTTGCCCTGCGCCAGATTGACCAGGTAGAGCCACAGTTGCACCGGCAGCGACCGGTCGAGACCCAGATCCCGACGCAGCGTCTCGACATATTCGGGAGGGGCCGGAAAGTCGCCGACGATCGCCTGCACCGGATCGCCCGGCACCAGCCGCACGACCAGGAAATTGATCACAAGGATGGCGAGCACGCTCGCTGCGGCCCAAGCCAATCGCGCCAGCACGTACCGGAAAAGCCAGCGGTGGATCATGAGAAGGGCGTGTGCGCGGCGTTGCGGCGCTCACTCGGCTGCCGTCGCGGCGGCTCGCTTGCGTGCATGATCTTCCCACTTCCAGAGGTTGTCGCCATAGAGCGAGCCCTGAATCTCTGGAATTTTCGGCCAGTCGTCTACCGACAGCCACAGGCGCTTGAGATGGCGGCGGCGCGCTTTTTCCGGATAGTCCTCGAAATGCGCGCGCCCATGCAGCACGGTACGATTGTTGAAGATCTGGAAATCGCCGGGCTCAAGCAGCATCTCGATGATCAGATCAGGATGGTTGCCGAGCGATGCGAACACGTCCATGGCCGCGAGCTCGCGCGGGGTCAATTGGTGATTGCCGGCGGCGACCGCGCGCGTGACGTAGCCACGCACGTAGTGGCAATTCAGCCAGTCGTTTTCGAACTTGTAGGCCGGGACGCGATGCGGGATCAGCGCGGGAACGCCCATGGCCTCCGCATCGGAATCCGGCATGCGGCACACGAATCCTTCGTAGAGAACCTTCAAGAGCTCAGGACACAGGTCGAGCATAAGGTTGTTGACCGCATGCGCGCTCGCGAGCCGGCTCGCGCCTCCCTCCTTCGCGGTACGGATGCTGATCATGCCGACGACGTCGCACGCATCGGTGTGGACGAACTGCGCGCCGGCGGAGTGGTAGCCGCGGCGCAGCCGCCGCTCGGGCTCCTCGTCGGTGAGGTCCATGACCGTACCGAGCCGGTCGCCAAGAAAGCTCTGCGGCATCGCGAGGCCAAAATGGGCCCCAAATCCCCAGAAAATCTTGCCGAGCTCATCGTCGCTATATTTGTCCGACGGCAAGCCACGCACGATCACGAAGCCACGCCCGGTCGCGAGTTCCTGCTTGAAGGCCTTCATCTCCTTGGCGATCGTCGCGAAAGGGAAATCCGCAGTGCCGATCTCCTCCAGCGGCTTGCCGCTCGACCGCAAGCGCGCAACGCACTCGTCGACCTCCTCGATGGTGTCCCGTGGGAGGGGAAATATCCATTCCCTGGCCTTCGACAAATCCTTGCCAAACCAGACGGACCTGCCTGCAGGGCGGACAAATGCCTCGCTCGTCACGTTGACCTCCTTTGCCGGCGCATCGCAACGTCGCAGCGAAGGCGCGGCTTGGGCACGCCGGATCGTCGCTCTCCGCTCCAGCCTACTTCGCGATCCACGCATCGGTCCAGAGGCCGAGCCCCTGCACGTTGCCGGCGATCCCTTCGAAATGCTTCGCGGCGGCATTCATTTCGCGATGCTGACGCAGTGTGAACACGGGGAGGTCGGCGGCAAGGATCGCCTGGATCCTCTGGTAGAAGGGGCCGCGTTCCTCATAGCTCGTGGCACGCACGCCTTTCTCGAACAGTGCGTCGACCTCCGGATTGGAATAGCGCGCCGCATTCCCAAACGGCTGGCCGATGGACGACGTGACGAAGGTCCGTGCAATGCCAAGCGCCGGATCGGAATAGGTTGTGTAATTGTTAAACGCCACGTCGAAGTCGCCGTCCACATAGACGCGCTTGATGAAGGTCGCGTCCTCCAGCGCGTCGATGACCACGTCGACGCCGATCGCCTGCCACATGCTCTTCATGGCGACCGACACCTGCTGATATTCGGGGTATTGCGTGGCGAACATCAGCATGCGCACGCTGAAGCGCTTGCCGTTCGCGTCGCGCTTCACGCCCGCCTCGTCGAGCAACGCATTGGCCCGCGCCGCGTCGAATGGATACATCTTCCGGTAGTCGACGTCCGGATTGACGGCCCACCCGATCTCGGTGGTGAACGGCGCAATGCCGGCGCTGCCGGAATTGAAATAGGCGTTCTTGATAAGGTATTCGCGATCGGTCGCCATGAACAGCGCCTGGCGCACGCGCCGGTCGTTCAAGGGCTTGCGTTGCGTGTTGAGGAAGGCGAGGGCGACGTTGGGCGCGGAATCGCTTTGCAGCACCTTCACGCGCGGATCGGCGCGCAGGCCGGGCAGCGCGCTGGTCGCCACATATTGCACGAAATCCACTTCGCCGGCCTGCAAGGCCTGCAGGCGGGTCGAGGCCTGGCCGATGATCTTGCCGATGACCTCGTCGAGGAGCGGTTTCCCCGGCTCGTAGTATTTCGTGTTGCGTACAAGCCGCAGGTAATCGCCACGCCGCCATTCCGCGAGCTTGAAGGCCCCCGTGCCGACCGGGGTGGTCGTGGTCGCAGGATTTTTCAGCACATCGGTGCCGCGGAAGATATGCGCGGGCATGATCGCGGCGCCCTGAATGCAGCCGAGCGAAATGAGGAACGGGCCGAATGGCTGCTTCAGCTTGATGATCACCCGGTTCTTGGCGGGCGTTTCGATGCTCTCGATCGCGCGGCCCGCCGGCGCGAAGACGGCGGAATATTTGGCGCTAACCTCCAGCAGCGAATATTTGACGTCATCAGAGGTGAAGGGTTTTCCGTCATGCCATTCGGCGTCATTAAGCTCGAACGTATAGGTCAATCCGTCGGTCGATGCGGTCCATGACTTCGCAAGCAGCGGCAGTACCTTGTAATCGGTCGAGAGCTGAACGAGGCCTTGGTAGATGATGCAGCCGACCTGCCGATCGGGCGGATTTGTCGACACGTCGGGATTGACGGTGGTTGGGTCCTGGCTCAGCGTGAAGATCGCGCCGCCGCCACGCTGCGGCACCGGCACCGATTGCGTGAAGGCGATGCCGGTCCAGCATATTCCCGCGAGAGCGCCGAATAAAATGCCGCGCCTGAAACATTTCATGGCAGGTCACCTTCTCGATCCTACGCCGTGTCGAGAGATTTGATCCAGAACCTTGCAGGGGGAAGCATAGCATTAAGAGGAATCCTCAGAGCGACGATCCCGCCGGTATGGCCGTCGTTCACTTGGAGCGAAATCGGAGCAAAAATTCTGAGCGAAAATCTAGTTCATTGATTTGGTGGGTCCCGAGAGGACTCGAACCTCTGACCTTCGGTTTAGGAACCTACGCCGCCGGAGCTAAGTATCTCACACATCAAGCTCTTTTTGAGCATCTGTACATTCGATCGATGCTCTAAGAGCCTCAAGTTGGCCCCCATTATGTCCGGTTACTGGAGAGAAGCGGAAGACAATTGCTCGATCTGAGCTTTTCCGGATGTGACCCGACTCGGAAGTAGCGGCTGCAGCGCAGCAAATTCCATCCATCTGCGTCATCCTCCTGCACAACCATCCCGGGGGTGACCCCGCGCCGTCGCGCGCTGATATCGAGATGACCCGGGTAATCGTCGAGGTGGCGAAGCGGCTGTTTTTCTGCGCGAGCTGGCGTACGATGTGCGTGTGGCCGCCGAAGGCAGGGCTGCGATTGCGGTCATTGAGCAGCGCGACCGTCGAATCGACCTGCTTTTGACCGATGTCGTGTTGCCCGGCATGAATGGACGCCAAATCAGTGACGCTGCGAAAGCCATTCGCCCCGACATCCGGGTCTTGTTCACGACCGGATTCACCCGCAATGCCATAGTCCATCACGGTCGTCTCGACAGTGGGGTGGCATTGCTTCAGAAGCCGTTATCGCAGGAAGTGCTGGCACGGAAAGTGCGAGAAATGTTGGGCGCCCCCCAAATCACTGTACGCGCTATGGGAGAGGAGCAACGCGAGGCCACTGGAGCGCTGTAACAGAGGTGTTCGGTTATATCTCTGCAAGCCTATAGCGCCGCGCTATCCGCGACGAAGACGCGGACCGCGCCCGCAACGCCCTCGCTAGGAGGCGACTATGATCGGCATCGTAAAGCTCGCGCTTCGGCGGCCGTACACTTTCGTCGTGATGGCGCTGCTCATCATGATATTCGGCGTCGTGTCGGCTTTACGTACGCCGACCGACATCTTCCCGAACATCAATATTCCCGTGATCAGCGTGGTCTTCAGCTATACCGGCCTGCCGCCGGACGACATGGCGGGCCGCATCGTCACGTTCTACGAGCGCTCGCTCACCACCAGCGTGAACGACATCGAGCACATCGAATCGCAGTCGATTCCCAATTACGGGATCATCAAGATCTTCTTCCAGCCGACCGTGAACATCAACGCAGCGCTGGCGGAAGTCTCCGCGATGTCGCAAACGGTCTTGAAGCTGATGCCGGCCGGCATCACTCCGCCGCTGATCCTGAGCTTCGACGCGTCCAGCGTGCCGATCCTTCAGCTCGTCCTGTCGAGCGGCAACCTCTCCGAGACGACGTTGTTCGATCAAGCGACCAGCTTCATCCGCCCGCAATTGGCCTCCGTCGCCGGTGCCGCGATTCCCTTACCCTATGGGGGCAAGGTGCGGCAGGTCCAGGCCGACCTCAACCAGCAGGCGCTGCACACCTACGGCATCTCCGCGAACGACGTTGTCAACGCGTTGTCGATCCAGAACCTCATCACGCCGGTGGGGACTCAGAAGATCGGCACCTTCGAATACACGGTGAATCTGAACAATTCGCCCGATGAAATCATCGCTTTCAACGATCTGCCGATCAAGACCGTCAATGGAACGGTCATTTATATGCGCGACGTGGCCTATGTACATGACGGCAACCCGCCACAGACCAACGTTGTCCACGTCGACGGCAAGAGCGCAGTGCTGCTGGCGGTCGTGAAAGCGGGCGCCACCTCTACGCTGGCGATCATTTCCGGCATCAAGCAGCTGCTCCCGGGCGTTGCCAAGACCCTGCCGGCCGGCCTGAATCTGACGGCCGTTGGCGATCAGTCGGTGTTCGTGATCAGCGCCGTATCGAGCGTGATCCGCGAAGGCGCAATCGCCGCCGCACTGACCGGGTTGATGATTCTGTTGTTCCTCGGCAGCTGGCGCTCGACCCTGATCATTACCGTCTCGATCCCGCTCGCTATCCTGGCTTCGGTGACGACGCTCGCCCTTCTCGGTGAGACGATCAACGTCATGACGCTCGGCGGGTTGGCGCTCGCCGTTGGCATCCTGGTCGATGACGCGACCGTCACCATCGAGAACATCAACTGGCATCTCGAACACGGCAAGGAGATCGAGACCGCAATTCTGGACGGAGCCCGGCAGATTGTCGTCCCGGCCACCGTCTCGCTGATGTGCATTTGCATCGCGTTTGTTCCGATGTTCGGACTGGGCGGTGTCGCCGGTTATCTGTTCCGGCCCCTCGCGGAGGCGGTAGTCTTTGCGCTGATCGCATCCTACGTCCTGTCGCGCACGCTCGTGCCCACGTTCGCCAATTACCTGTTACGCAATCAAGCGCATGCGGCGGAACACGCCTCGAACGGCAATCCGGAGTCCGCCCCGACGATCCCCCGCCGCAATCCCTTGGTACGCTTCCAGCAGGGCTTCGAGCGTCATTTCGAGGCGATCCGCGTCGCCTATGGCGAGCTGCTTCATCTCGGTCTGCGCAATCGCGCCAAGCTGATCCCCGGCTTCCTGGGCTTTACCCTGCTTTCATTCGGGCTCGCCCCTTATCTGGGGCAGGACTTCTTTCCGAGCGTAGACGGCGGCCAGATCAAGATGCATGTGCGGGCGCCGACCGGTACACGGATCGAAGAAACCACCAAGCTTGCTGACCGGATCGGCGAGGCGATCCGCAAGATCATTCCGGCCGATGAGCTGGACGGCATCGTTGACAATATCGGTCTCAGCGTCAGCGGCATCAACATGGCATACAACAACTCGGGAACGATCGGCGTCGAAGATGCCGACGTCCTGATCAGCCTCAAGCCGAACCACGCTCCGACGGCGGACTACGTCAAGACGATGCGGGAGCAGCTGCCCCGCCAGTTTCCGGGCACATCCTTCGCCTTCCTGCCGGCTGACATTGCCAGCCAAATCCTGAATTTCGGCGTGCCTGCGCCGATCGACCTGCAGATTGTCGGCAATAATTTGCAGGCGGATCGGACATACGCTAACGCGCTGTTGGCCCGGATCAAGCAAATCCCCGGGATCGCCGATGCGCGGATCCAGCAGGCCTTCCAGCAGCCAACATTGAACGTCAAGGTCGACCGTTCGCTGGCCGGTCTGGTTGGTCTCAGCGAGAAGGACGCGGCGACTGCGATGCAGACCACCCTCGCCGGCAGCTCGCAGACCTCTCCGACCTACTGGCTGAACCCCACGACCGGAGTGTCCTATCCGGTCTCGATCCAGACGCCGCAGCGCGACCTCGGGACATTGAGCGGATTGAGAAACATACCGGTAACCACCAGCGTCGGCCCGGGCGGGCAGTTGCTGGGCGGCCTCGCCACGATCCAACGGTCGCCGAGCAACGCAGTCGTTTCGCATTACAACGTCCGCCCCGTCATCGATATCTATGCGACGCCGCAAGGACGCGATCTGGGCGGTGTGGCCGCCGATATCCAACGGGTGATCCAGGACACGGCCCACGATGTTCCGACCGGCACTAATGTCGTGCTGCGTGGTCAGGTCACGACGATGACGAGCGCCTATCAGCAGCTCTTCGTCGGCCTCGCCTTCGCGGTAGTGCTGATCTATCTGCTGATCGTCGTTAATTTTCAGTCCTGGCTCGACCCGTTGGTCATCGTCATGGCGCTGCCAACCGCGCTTGCCGGTATCGTCTGGATCCTCTTCACGACCGAGACGACGCTCTCCGTACCGGCGCTTACCGGCGCCATCATGTGCATGGGCGTCGCCACCGCAAACAGCATTCTGATCATCAGCTTTGCGCGCGAGCGTCTGGCGACCGGCGCCGACGCGCTGACGGCGGCTCTCGACGCTGGCAGCACCCGGTTCCGGCCCGTGCTGATGACGGCGCTCGCGATGATCATCGGCATGGCACCGATGGCGATCGAACCTGGGCAAAATGCACCGCTTGGTCGCGCCGTGATCGGCGGCCTTCTGTTCGCCACCTGTGCAACGCTGTTCCTGGTGCCAGCAATGTTTTCCCTTGTTCACGCGCGTGACCGCAACAGCGCAGATGCGGCATCGGCGTCCGAACATCCAGCCCAGGCCTAGCGCATGATGTTTTTGCAACCCTTCAAGCTGCCGAAGCCTCGTCCCCTGATCCTGGTCGGCGTGATTGCCCTCGTTGCTGCCGCCGCCATCGCTACAAATGGCCTCATCAGCCGCTATCACAGCAAGCAGGATCTGACGAAGTGGACGGCAGCCCAAGCGGCCCCAACCGTTACTCTCGCCAAGTTCGTGCGCGGCGATGCCGAGCAGCACCTTATACTGCCCGGCGACATTCAGCCCTACAACAAGGCGGCGATCTACGCGCGGGTGAACGGTTATCTCAAGTCTTGGGAGCAGGACATCGGAGCGAATGTGAAGGCTGGCCAGGTGCTGGCCACGATCGAAGCCCCCGATCTCGACCAGCAGCTTGCTCAGGCCAGAGCAACGCTGGCAAGCGCCAAAGCCAACTACGATATCGCGGCCCTCACCGCCAATCGCTACAACACTCTCATCAAGCAACAAGCCGTATCACAACAGACTGCGGATCAGAGCGCCGCCGATGCGGCGGCAAAGAAGGCGGTGATGGACGCCAACGAAGCAAATGTGCGGCAACTGGAGGCAATGCAATCCTTCAAGCAGATCGTTGCACCCTTCGACGGCGTCGTCACCCTGCGCAATACTGGCATTGGTGCGCTGATCAATGCCGGCAGCACGGCCGGGCAAGAGCTGTTCGAGGTTTCAGATCTGCACCGGGTCCGAATCTACGTCCAAGTTCCGCAGGCATTCTCAGCCGGTCTCAGTCCCGGGTTGAAAGCGACCTTCGAGATGCCGCAATATCCGGGCCAGAAGTTCGATGCGACCCTCGTCACTACGTCGAAGGCGATGAATGCGACGTCGCGTAGCCTGCTGGTTGAGCTGCAGGCCGACAATTCTGACGGCAAGCTCCTCGGCGGCACCTATTGCCGGGTCGATTTCCTGATTCCGAGCGACCCCAACATGGTACGCCTGCCCGCCACGGCGCTGATGCTGGTGAACCGTGGGACGCAGGTCGCAGTTCTTGGCGATGGCAACAAAGTGATGCTCAAATCCATCCAGGTCGGCCGGGATTTCGGTGACAGCGTCGAAGTCATTGCCGGCCTCACTCCACAGGATCGGGTGATCGACAATCCGCCCGAGACATTGCGAACTGGCGATACGGTCGAGCTGGCGGCCGCGACACCGTCGTCGAGCGCTTCGGCACCCTGAATCCAAACGTGATAATCTCCGATAGGCGAATGCCGAGCGGCCGCGATGGCGGCCAAAATTGAGGAAGCCGTAGACGAGAGGTCCCGCGCAGGGGAACGTGGTCGCCGCCACGTTCATCGCTCGGGAATTGAGTTGTGTGCGATATGTCCGCGTTGGCCGCTGCGACGTTGATACGGCCGTTAGAGTTCGGCTTCACGCCTGCGGATTTCTGCCCCTTTAAACCTGAGCCAACCCTCATCCGCGATTTGGTCCCGCCATGCAAGGGATTGTCAGGCTCAGAGCGGTTGGTGCGCATCCGTGCAGCGGAAAAGGGGCGATTCGGAAGCCTCTATGATGGCTACCGCGTGGCGGCGGCCGCCGCGAAAGTGCGGTTGCATCGTTTCGGAGACGATAGTGGCGATCCAGCACCGCCTGCCCACCATGTTCATCTTCAAGCCCTACGTCGAAGCCGGCGGGCTCATGTCCTACCGCATCCACGTCGAGACAGTCTACCGCCGGCTGGCTTATTACGTGGCCAAGATTCTCAACGGCGCGACACCCGCCGATCTTCCGGTTGAGCAACCAACGAAGTTCGAGCTCGTACTCAACCTCAAGACCGCGAAAGCGATCGGCGTTGACATCCGACAAGGACTTCTGTTGCGCGCCGACGAGGTGATTGAATAAAGCCGCTGTTTGCTGCAGTGCATGAGTCCGCAGCTGGCCCCTTCGCGACAGTCCATCGCGGCGCAGCAATTCGGACGCTACTGGGGGCACAGCGGACATCGGCCGAAATCGTCCGTAGCCGCCTCCGACGCGAATGACCCCTGAGCGGACCTCCCTCATCAGTCCGACGGGTCGTCGCACCCGCGCTGTTCGGCATGTGCCTGATGCACGATCAGCCCGGCTGGCAGTCCACTGTGTTGCGGCTGCTCGACGTCTTCGTCGACGGGCTGCAGGTGCGCGACGCGCGCAAGGCGAACGCACGGCCTCGCGCGGCCGCCGCCAGGAAACCGGCCGCGCGAAAGAAGACAAGATAGCAGCAGCACTCACGCGGGAGTCGGCGGCAGGCGCTGGGCGGCGAAAGACGCGCACATAGCCTGTCACATCTCAGGCCGGCCTACTTTTCCGGCGCGTGTGGTTTGTCGGGCAGCCACGTCCGCGCCAGCACGTCCCGTGCCCTCGCCGCGTCAATATGCGGGCCGATCATGTCGCGGAAAGCGAAGCGCAGGTTCGAGTATTCGTATTTGCAGACTTCGGCCCGCCGCTCCGGCAGATACTCCTTGTCGAGCAAGCTGGCGAAGTTCCGCGGATCGTAGCCATAGGCGATGCAGGCGAGATTGTAGAAGCGCTCTTCCGGGGAGCCGTGGTCGCTGGAGAACGCCGCCAGCGGCAGCGTCACCCTGGGCTTGTCCTGGAGGTCTTTGATGAAGCCCTTGTACGAATAGGCGGCGCCCCTCACCAGGCGGTGCGCCCTCTCGCCGCCAAACTGCAGCATGACGTAGGCGGCGAACTGGTCGGCGGCGTCTTCCTGCCGGCCGAAGACCGGGACGTTGTAGATGTCGAACGCCGCATGCCCGAACTCGTGCAGCAGCGCGAACAGGAGTTGGCCGACGAGCGCGTCATGCGGCTCAATCCCTTCCCGGGTCGCCTCTCTGGGCAGCCTGTCGTGGATCTCCTTGAGATACTCGTAGCAGATGCGGATGGTCGGAACGTTGTTCTCGCGGAAGAAGTACGCGTTCGCGACGCCGTTGCACCCGAGCGCCTTGATGTAGAGATTTTCAGGGAGCCGGAACGGGGTCAGGAACTCCCTGAACGTTTCGAGATCGCGCTTCCCCTTCACCAGATCGTGGATCTCCTTGAGGTCGCGATCGTCGGTATCCTCGTATGCGACATGGATCAGGCCCCCGGCGTGCGGGGTGGATTGTTCGCTACTGCCCTCCGCAATGAAGAGCTTGTCGCCCGAGCGGAAGATGACGGCACCGCCACCAAGCTCGCGCGCGCCCAGGGCCTTGATCTGCCCGGCGACGTCGCCTTTCGCCCTTCCGCCGCGGACCTCGAACGTCTTCCCGTCGATGACGATGCTGTCATTGTTCGCGATGTTGGCCAGCGCGTCCTGCGCCCACGCTGCGCCGCATGTTCCCGCGCCGGCCGCCATCGCGAGGGTCAGGCCAGCGAGGGCGTTCAGCGACTTGCGATGCCGAGCTTTCATCGGATCCTCCTGTCGGCGTCGTCCTCTGGCGCCAGATGCTCAGATAGGATGACGCGATGTCAGTTCCAATTCCCTCGCGCCGGCAAGCTCCTCGAATTCTTCTTCAGACGTTCACCCGAGATTCTCGGCGGCCGGCATCTGCCCGGACGACAGAGAGACCGGAGGCGAGCCGAATGCAGCAGAAGATTAGAGCGAGCACCGCCTACGTGCAAGACCGCGCGCTAATGTCTCCTGTTGGCCCCATCTCGGACATGCCAATCGCGCCGGCGGATGTCTGCTTAGCGAGGAAGAAGCGACTCACCATCGCCACCCGCTTGCGATCCCCTCGCGCATCTCGTCGCTCTTGCCGATCGCGGGCGCTCGCTCGCGAAGGCACACGCACTCACATGAAAGATAGAAAATATTCCCCGAGCGCCGGTCTCGTCGCCACTTTGGGGACGGAGCCAAAAAAGAGCCAAAATTCTGGCTCGCTTTAGAAGTGCCTGCAAAATGGCGGTCCCGAGAGGACTCGAACCTCTGACCTTCGGTTTAGGAAACCGCTGCTCTGTCCAGCTGAGCTACGGGACCGTCTGCGCCAAAGTCGGCGACCCGCTCCTTACGGGAGCATGAGAAGGATCACAAGAGCGTCGAACGCAAGGAGCATGATGGCGAACCGAATGGTCAGGTCGCGCTCAAGCTTCTTGCATGCAATGTGGAGACGGTCGATAGCGAGATCGACATTCTCGCTGAAGCGCCTGAGATCTTGTTTTGTTGCCGGCTCGACCATCCGCGGTCCTCATCGCGTCCACGCGGCTTCCGAAGCGCGGCTCCGCTGGGCGCCCGGCGGCTCAATCGTCAACGGAGCTTCAGCATCAGGCCGAAGAGCGCGACCAACGGCGTCATCAAAGCCGCATTCATTATTCCGAGCCGCACCGTCAGACGCAGTGTCTGTGTTTCCATCGCCGAGGCGAGATCTTGCTTGGTCACCAGTTCGACCATCACGAAGGTCCTCACCGCTTCCGCGTGGGCTTCCGCCTGCTCTTGAGGAACGCCGCGCTCCCGAAGATGGCGGGCAAATGAAAGCGTATCGAACGCGAAAACCATTGTCTCTTACTCTTGTGACTTCGGACAACGTGAGCCACAGAGTTCGAACAAATAGAGAACAAACGCAAGCGCTGCCGCTAGAGCGTGTCCCGTTCCTGCGGAATCGGGACACGCTCTGGATTCATTCGTTGGCGCATGTCCTTTTCGGCGAACCGGTGTCCACCCCCGGATCAAGTCCGGGGGCGGGCTTTCGCCGGGACATGCGCTAAATCACGAAGCCTTCGCGCGCTTCTGCATCGCGCGCGCCGCGATCGCGGAGTGGCCGGCGTAACACTGGCGATCGCAAAAGGAGAGATGCGTCGCAAGCTCCCGCAGGTAGCGCTCGCCGATCGGCTCGCAGCAAAACGAGCACAAGGCTTGCGGGCTCGGCGTCCTGCCGTTGACCAAGACGTATTTCATGTGCCGCCTCCCAAGGAGAAACAGAACACCGTGTCGGCCGGGCGGTAGCTGTTGGGCGGCGGAGCGCAGAGGTGGTTGCGGCCGTCGGGATTGTCCCGGTTGCGCTCCACTTTCTGGGGCGGGATCAGAAGGTACTTCCCGTCCTCGCGGCGCCGCGCATAGATGCTGCCGCCGCTGTACTGGATTTCGGTCGGGTAGCAATCCGACTTGTTGCAGCAGCTGCTGCTCGGATTGTCCGGCATGTACCACGTCGAATAGAACTTCTCGTGCAGCTCTGCGTCCTGCGGCGGATGGAAATGCTCGGCCGTCGCGCCGGAAACGGCGAAGGCCAATCCGATTGCGAGATATGCCGGTCTCATGTGGCCTCTCTTCGATGGCGTTTCGCCTGGCGCGATGTCAGCGGTGCGACCGGGCGTCGACCATCTGTTCCGATGGCGCCACAATCGCACGGTGGGTCACCAGGTTCTTGTACAGACCTGATTTGACTCGCATGCTCTTGCTGCGTTTCGCGCCGCAGCCGATGTCTCTGCGCTTACGCGCCTCATCCAAAGGTTCCGGCTCCTCATACAAAAGGATGAGGAGAGTGGCGGCGACGAGGAAAGTGGCGGCGACGCGGACCACGGTTCCCGGCAAGGACGTGCGTCCACGAATCATTTGGAACATGTCCCGATTCCGCAGAACCGCTCTCGGAGATCCCGCGCGTTTGCGGATTCGCGGATCAGAGCCATTGCACGCGCCGGTTCCGCGACCAGGTCGGCGTCACGCCAGGCAGATATCGGCAGTCGATGGGTAGGGCGAGATAAACGCGCCACCCGCGCCGCCCTCGCCTTCCGGGGCACGCTCGGTGCTGCTATCATTCCCGACCGAAGCCGGAGCGCATCCGCGCGCAGCGGAACGATCTCCGGCGCGAGGGAGCCTTCCCATGAAAATCGTGCAGATTGACGACGTCCCCCGCAACCGCGGTCTCGAGCATCGCGGCGGCACCTTCTTCTCGCGCACCACCGCGGAGGGCGTGCCGGGCACGCCGGGCAATTTCAAGTTCTCGCTGAGCGAGCTCGGCACCGACTATTCGGGGCCGCGCCACCGGCACAACTTCGATCAGTTCCGCTTCATGCTGGAAGGCGAGTCCGACTACGGCCAGGACGGACCGCTCAAGGCCGGCATGCTCGGCTACTATCCGGAAGGCGTGCACTACGGCCCGCAGGTCAACAAGACGCCGATCTTCAACGCGGTGCTCCAGTTCGGCGGCGCGAGCGGCAGCGGCTACCTGCTGCC
>WNFC01005435.1_pt1 | contig 21684 bp, 26 predicted proteins | sample 5400541 | NCBI WGS metagenome assembly WNFC01 (sample SAMN13153342, study PRJNA577476) | soil metagenome | isolation source: 120 cm saprolite under Douglas fir tree site 2 hole 2 replicate 1 | place: USA:California | collected 2015-04-18
CGATGTTGAGCACGCCAAAGAATATGCCCCCGGCTACCAGTAAGAGCAGGCTCAGCAGGGACAGCGGCAGCAAGCGCTGCGGTTCCAGCAGGGCGATTTCATCTAGCTTGCGTAGTTGCCCGGCATCTAGCGCCGCCTGCTGTGTGCGGCGCAGGTCGGGGTGAAAACGATCTACAAGTGTTAAGGGCATGATTCCACCTTCTGTTCGATTGTCTATCATGATATCACAATGGCATGCTGGCAAGATGCGCCGTGCTATACTATGGCTTAGAGCAATCACCGGAAAGGAGGGAAAGCGATGCGGCGCATTGAGGCCTGGATGTATCTTGCATGTATATTCGCGGTATTCTGGGTAATCTTCGCTATCATGCTGATCTTTTTTTCGAACTTTCCTTTTGTGGTGATTGGCATGGCATTATCAAGCCTGTTGATGCTCTCGCTCGTTATCATAGGGCTGGCGTGGGCTTACACCCACGATTACTGATGTAATCAGAAAAACCGAATTTCTCCTTGCTTGACAGAGCTCCTTCTCCTCTGTATAGTGAACCTGAGACACACTAGCGGTCGAAAAAAGGACTCACGGTCAATGACCCAGCAGAAGCGCCTACAGCAGAGCAACGGCACCAGTCGTCGATCTCACAGAATACAGCGTCGAAAGCTCGACATCCTGAAGGTTGCGGCACGCCTGTTTGCCGAACGTGGCTATGAACGCACAACCCTGGAAATGATCGCAGACGAACTCGGCCTTTCAAAGCCGAGCCTCTACTATTATGTGAAGAGCAAGGAGGACATCCTTGCTGACATCTTCCAGGAGATCTTTCAACGCATTCTTCAACGCGTGCAGACGGACGTCTCAGCGGACCTGGAACCTCAAGTGCGCCTCCACCACCTGATCATCGCGTATGTCACGCATGCATGCATCTACCCTGAAGGACGCATCCTCTTCCTGTATGAGAGCTACCTACTTAGCATCTGCAATCCTGAATTGCTCGATCTGCGTGATCGCTACCAACGACAGGTGGAGGATGTCATCTGCGCGGGCATCAAGCAGGGGATCTTCCGCGTCTCAGACGCCAAGCTCGCTACACTTGCTGTGGTGGGCGCATTACACGCGATTCCGCTCTGGTATGTCCCTGATGGTCCTCTCTCGCCACGGGAGATTGGCGAGTCTTATGCACGTCTCCTCATCGGCGGCCTCGTGACCCCACTCGACCTACCCTCTCAAGGATCCTCTTCCTCGCGGGCTTGACAGGCTCATCCTTCGCAGCTATACTTACCATAGGTCTATTTTTCGCCCGTTGGTCGAAAAATGCAAACGCAAAGGACTGTTGTCTACGAGCGAGACGAAACTCGATCCCCGCGCCTTTGGGGAATGAAACCGCAACAGGGAGACGTGTTGTCAATCGTCAAGCTCTGCAAGAAAGGAACACGATGATCTATCAGCTCGCTGAGGTGAACATTGCCCGTATGCTGGCCCCCCTCGACTCTCCACTGCTGGCCGAGTTTGTGGCACAATTGGATGCCATTAATGCTCTCGCCGACACCAGCCCTGGCTTTCTCTGGCGCCTGCAAACGCTGGAAGGAAACGCCACGGCCTTGCGTCCCTACGAGGACGATCTCATTCTTGTGAACCTCTCGCTGTGGGCCTCTCTGGCTGATCTCTCCGCTTTCGTCTACAAGAGTCGGCACCGTCAGGTGCTGCAGCAGCGCCCTCAGTGGTTTGAGCGCTTCGATGGCCCCTATCTGGCACTCTGGTGGGTTCCCTCCGGTCACATCCCTACTGTCGAGGAGGCAAAGGAGCGCCTGACCTCCCTGCGAGACCACGGCGAGACCCCGTATGCCTTTTCGTTCAAAAAACCGTTCCCCGCGCCGGAAGCAGAAAGCTTTCTCCCAGCTCAAATTGTGAAAGAACGGTAGGTTTAGCAGCAGCGTGGTGACAAGTCGGATGCTGTCTCTGTTGAGCTTCGACCGTTCAATGATCGCCAGTACTATCGATTCGAAACGCTTTTGAGACGGCCGTATGGTAAAATGCTCGTGTGGAAAGCTAAAACTTCTCTTTATCGTGGTACTTCTTTGCGTTTGAAAGCCTGACCTGTGGCGTTCACAGGAGCAGAAGGAACGTAGGTATGAACCTACCGCATGCAGCAAGACAAGCCGTGGTGAGCCAGCAACGGTATGACGAAGCTCATACCCGCCTGCACGGGCGCTGGCTCTTGCTTGCGCGAGTCATCTGGGTCGCCATCGTAGTGCTTGCCCTGGGGCTTTTTGTCGCCAGTATCCCGATCTCCTATGCATCTGTCCTCCCTACTCTCCCTCACAGCTACCTGGGCCTCTCCGCCGAATTCTTTGATATCTACCAGGAAGTCCTCAATGTGGCTTTTGCCTCCTGCTTCTTCGCGGTTGCAGGGGTCCTCTTCTGGCGCAAGTCGGATGACCGCATGGCACTCTTTGCTTCCTTCACCCTGGTGACGTTTGTGATCGCGTTCAGCCCTACACTGGGCGCACTCCCCCAGGCGTGGCAGGTGCCGGTTCAATTTGTGGGCTTTCTCGGTTCAGCCTGTCTCGGCGTGCTCTTTTATCTGTTTCCGACTGGACAGTTTGTCCCACGCTGGACGCGCTGGTTCTCGCTGGTGGTGATCGTGTACTGGGCACAGGGGTTCTTCTTCCCCGACTCCCCCCTGGCACGCATCCCCGCATTTGCAACGTTGTCGGCTATCGGCTTCATTGGCTCGATCGTGGTGGCCCAGGTCTACCGCTACCGGCGCGTGTCCAGCCCACTACAGCGCCAGCAGACCAAGTGGGTTGTCTTCGGTACATCGGTGGCGCTGCTCGGCTACATCGGGGTGGAATTGCTGAATCGTCTCGTTGCCTTATACGTCCCGCCTGGCCTGCTTTCCTACCTGGTCGCCAGCACGGTCAGCGATTGCTTTATCCTCCTCATTCCACTCTCCCTCGGCTTCGCGGTCCTGCGCTATCGCCTGTGGGATGTGGATGTGCTCATCAACAAGACCCTGGTCTATGGGCTGCTGACGGGCACATTGGTCGCCGTGTATGTAGGCTGCATCGTTGGATTGGAAGCGCTCTTGCAGGGGCTCTTCCATCAGACCTCTGACATAGCGATCGTGGTCTCCACCCTCCTCAGCGCTGCCCTCTTCCAACCCCTGCTCAAGCTTATTCAGGAGGGAATTGATCGTCGCTTCTACCGGCGCAAATATAACGCGGCACGCACCCTGGCCGCTTTTAGCGCAGCCTTACGGAGTGAAGTGGATTTGAGCCGGATGCGTGAGGATTTAGCTGCGGTCGTGCAGGAGACGATGCAGCCAGCACATATCTCGCTGTGGTTACCCCCTCATGCACCGTCCAGGCAGCGGAACACACGAATGCTTCCGCAAATCGATGAGGAAGAGTAGGGAATGTCATGATGGGAAGCAAACAACGAGGATTGCTCCACTGATCAATGTCTCACTTGAAGACCTGGTTCCAGCCGATCACTTCTATCGTCACCTGGAACGAACACTTGATCTGTCGTTTGTGCGGGAGTTCGTGCACGAGAGCTATGCTGGAGGTGGGCGTCCCTCGATTGATCCCGTCGTCTTTTTCAACGAGCTGATTTGTTGGTCGGCGTCGTGCAGATGAGCTAAAGCCTTCACATCACGTACATGCAAGCCTTGAATTGTAAGTGGTGTTAGCCTCAGGGGTGGACGCAGCTACCTTCTGAGATCAGTGTAGCGTTCATTATGTGGAATAGATTTGTCAAGCCTTTTCGTCCCCTTAACTCTAGAGATATCTAGGATACTTCATCGCATTGAGTCCATCTCCGCTTGCAGTTTCTTCAGCAGAGACACGCTGTCCTTGGGATCAAAGGATTCGATACCCTCAAGATCGAGATCGCGCCTGAGAAGAAACAATGCTGCGTGACGCCATTGGGCAATCTCGGGGGGCCTTGTTCCCTCTTTCCATTCCAAACAGTAGTGACGTAACCCTTTTAATGCTCCACGAGTGCTAGACTCCGCACATAACCCACCTGGAGAATACAACCATTCGTGGATTCCTTGACCAATCTGTTTCGCTGTTGCCTGGGTGAGTGGATCTGGAGCATGCTTCGATAATTTCCCGAGCAGTTGACAGATTTGAGGGTATGATGCTAGTCGTGTCTTGTACAACTCTACGGAGTAGGAGGTTTTGAGATCGATGAGCCATCTGGTTTTTTCGCGCTGAATTTGATTCCAGGTCACATACCCACCAATGGCAGCAGTCACAAGTGCTACTAGAGCAGAAATGAGCGCTGTTTGCAATTCAAGAGGCATGGGTTCTTTCCTTCATATGTGTTGCTATTCTATTCTGTGGAATATAATGTCAGTCCTTTTTGGCTAACCTTCCTTCGGAGGCTGGTTTCCACTTCCAGGGTCTTCCACTTCTTCGGAAAGTTAGTAAAGTGAATTCTGGTGGGCTGCTTGCTTCTTTTAATCTCTTCTGCGGGTTCCACAGTTTTTTTGCGATTTTTCTCGAAGTTAGAAAAGCTTCGTCAATATCAGTGTTTGCTCTAATCCAAGCCCAGATTGTGTTGTAATGCTCTTTGATGCGCTGAGCAGAGATGTCAGAATAGTTGCAAGGTATTTTTGTCGATACTTCGGGGATTTCGCTCAGGCCTATATTTTTTGCTATGTCTCTTACAGCTTGATAAATTGGGTCGTACTTCTCTCCACTTCCACCAACTACAACGACAATGCCTCCGTGACAGAGCGTTCCGAAGGTTGAACGTAGCTCCTTCTGCCAATTTGCTACAACATCCCCCTTTGTCAAAAAGTTGCTGAATATAATAAGGTGGTGGCGATACAGGTGATCGAAAGAATGCATAAAATCTACATACTCCTTAGCATACTCTTCAGATGTATCTTGCTCATCTGCCTCTCGCGAGATTAGTGCCCGTCTTTTATCTGAGCGTAGCTTTCCAAAGCTGAGCCCTTCAAACTGACCGAAGGTGACGCGATAGGGTCCATTGGTTCTATAGGACATCTCTGAGAAAATGTGCATAAAATGCCTCATATTATAGCTTAGCTCTATACCATCTAGCTTAGGAGTAGAAGTGATGAGTGAGATGTATCCTTGTTCGTGAGCAAAATCGTGCAGTGCCTGGTAAAAATCAGAGACTGCATATAAAGCTGGGGCAGGGCCTGTACCAACATCCAGCACTTGCAGATTCTTTTCGCTCATCGGCAAAACCGCCGCCTCTAAAAGGCTTATCAATACATCCCAAAATCGCCTGTACCTCTCAAGCAAGTGTACATGTGCATATGCTTGCGCAGCCATGTACTGCTCATACATGTGAGGGTCGTCACAATTAGTAAAGACATCTGGTATGCAATTAGCAAATTGTTCGCAGAAGTACGTTGGCCTCAAACGTATGAGAGATAATCTCCCTTCGTAAAAAGGCCCGATAGTTAGGCAATGTATAACATATTGTTCCAGGTCCTCAGCGAGTTTGTTAAACATTTTGAGGCGCGTCCCATTTTCATCCATCCAAGCCAGGAACTCCTGCTTGTGGCGGTTGAGTAAGCGATGCCATGACAAAGTACGATACTGATGCGCCAAAAGGTTACCTCCTACCATTAAAGTGGTATCGAGTCTGAGCAATAATAAGTATAGCAGGTTTTTATATTTAGAAAACACAGGCGTATATACGAAGTGTTGGGCCTTACAATCCGTTTCGGCTCTTCCAATCCTCTATCTTTGGTCTACGCTCATTCGTACTCTCTCTCACTTGTCTCAGTATCGGCGGCTCCACTTGCGTAACCGATCCGTCCTTAGCAAAAACGGCCACCCCTATAACGCCCTTATAATACTCAGTAATAACATGCTCCCACTCAAGCGCCTTTTGCCAGTAGTAGATGATGTCAGTGGAAGGAGCACGCTGATCGCGAAGGATTTGTGAATACCTACCGAACTTAGGAGGCCGTTCTGGAAGCAGTCCATCCACGATCTGAAGGTAACTGAGCACCATCTGTTTTGCTGCTTCGGGTGTTTTAAACTTAGCTGTGTAATATCTTTCGCCCATTCCTCAAGCACCCAGGGAGGATTGACGCTGGCTACGCTGAAAGTTAAGTTGATGATGCTATCAATTTGCTCACGCATTTGTTCAAGGTCTCTCTTGGTCTTATCAACTTGCCGTCCCTGATCTTCTATTCTCTCCGTTTGCGTCTGCAATAGATCATTCACCTTTTTCTTTTGTTGCTGCAACAAATCATCCACCTCGTCATTGAGCGCGGTTTTTTGCTCATTGAAAAGCTGAGTGACCTGTTTATTCACACGCTTATCTAGCTCAGCCCACCAGTACGCAACAGAAAATGCTCCAAGTATGGTTAGAATTGCTGCGGCAACACCAAGAACAGTAGCTGCTAAACCGGCGATAGACCATCCATCGACTGTACACAGTGAACCATTAGCGCCAGTGGGAGTGCAAGGAGGAAAAAGGAGCAGTTTCATCACAATGATAATTGCGCAGGCAGCCAGGAGGCCTGTAACCAGGTAGTAAAAAGTGAGAGCGTAACGTGTCTTCAAATTATCACCTCGGCGTTAATTTCTCTCTATCATCTAACTGTAGCTAGCGGGAAAGTATAGCAGGTTTGGATATTAAAGCACAGGGAGGGTTGTTGCAGTGGCAATTAAAGGCGACGTTACCGTTGAGCGGAGACAAGATAGAGCTTTCTTATAGCTCTACAATATAAAATGCCTTCATACCTAAGCTCGCAAAAATACTGCGGAATGTGGGTTATACAGTATATTGGATATTATTCATTTGCGTACAAATATCAACAAGAAGCATTACGTTTTGCAACTGTTCAGATAAACTAGTAAGTTCTTCCCGTGTATACCTTTCCTCAAAATTGATGCCAGCAGCATCTCCGTAGGCATATGTCAAACCCGCTCCGCTAATATGCTGAACAGAGAGAGTATATTTACTAGCAACGTCACCTACCTTCTCCGCAAACTTTTCCCACATTTTAGTCAGTGAAAACAGGTCCTTGCTCACGTTATCTATCTCCATCTTTAATGCAACTTTGAATAATATGTTTTCAAATGCTTCGAGGCGAGAAATAAAAATATTCTCTGCAATCCGATAATCGCTTATCACGGACAAATCGACAAGATTATACTTCCGTAAAAGTTCTATCTTACTACGCGACAATCTCTCAAGATCGGGCTTTTCCCAGTACTTTATTCTAAAAGTCGGTCTATTGTTTCGTATATAACTCTCAAGGTGGTCTTTGGTAGGATTCGAGAGAAAATTGGAGGCGACGATAAGGAGCTTGTCTGGCCTCTCTGCTGTTGCCCACGCTAAGGCTCCTTGTATCTTATCTGGCGGTACGCCTTGTTGGTAATGTTTGCATTCAACAAACCATGTTTCAAGATAGACTTGCCCATCAATATCCTCATGCGTGTGTTGGCACTCAATATCACGACCGTGATCGGCTGGACTTGAAGAAAGACCTGTTCCTTTTCTCCAATTAAGATTGATAAATTTCATTTCAGAGAGTAAATCGAAGCAAAACTGCTCGAACTGGGTGTCTGTGAGGTGATTCAGAGAAAACTCTTGCATATATACCCTTCTTCCTCATTCAGCAACGGCAGCCTCCCCTAATATAAAGTCAAGCAACTGGTTCACCTATGGAGGTATCGCGCTAGCGCTGGCTGACAATAACCTTAACTGGGACATCATTGATAGTCTTGGTCAGGTCTCGCTCTACTCCTCTTGGATTAGAAAGATACTCTTGCGGATCATAGACAAACGCCACTAACATTTTACAATCCGGATGGACACGATATCGCTCCGAGTCGATAATAAGCTGGTCGCCGACATCCTTTTCCTTGGTTAACCCTTGCCTGGTCATCTTGATTTCAACAAGAACTTGCTCTTGTTTCAGCAAAAAATCAATACGGGAAGCTCCTCCTGCGTAGCTCGGCGTCCACTCCTCGTCGCGGATATCATCAAAAAACAGCCGCAGCAAAGCGTGAAACAGGTCTTGAGCATCATACTCATCATCAATCTTGAGAGTGGCGCGGTTGTTATGGCGTTGCCGTAATTGCCGAGCAACGATGTGAAATCGTTTCACTATCAACGCTATTTTTTCGAGTGCATCAGCTTGCGGGTCTTTCTCCCTAACAGCATTATTCGCTGAGGCATGTTGGTCAACTACCGGACTTTCTTGCATGAGATCAAGGCTCTCTAAGATGGACTCTAGCTCCTTAATCCACCAATTGTTCATACGATCTTTAAAAAAGTCTCGTTCTTTAGTAAAGTCTAGACTACCGCCAATACTGATTTGCTGCGTTTTATCACGGTACTCATCAGCAAGAGAGGAACTATCAAAGAGACTTGCAAGTAACCTAATGGCATAATCTCTCCATTTGTCTCCTTCCGCATCGGCTTTTTCCATATCTGCTTCGGACGTGATTACACGTTGGGCAATCTCTCGTCCTTTCTTAATATGAGCTTCGAGCTTTTGTTGTGCCTCGGAACGAGAAACTATCAGCTTCGGTGGGATTGTAGGGGGCTGGGGCGGTGTGCCTTTTCGGGAAGAGCTTGGCATAGTTTTTCTCCAATAATCACTACCACATATACAGTGACAGATTACGGGAAATATATCATGATAGAGCGTAGTATGTAAACATGCCTAAAGAGAGTTGGGACAAATTACCTAGAATCGATCAATAATGCATGTCTGGCAGCTTCTAAAGAGGCTATAGGATTAACAATATTAACTGGTAGAGGATGTGCCGCTAAAGCGCATGCTCCTGCATCTCTTTATTCATCTGCTCCCGCGCTAGACCGACATATTGAGGAAGAGTTATAGGGTTAGAAATAATAAAGAATAGAACACCCTTGTGGAGGGTGTCCGTCGAGGCAGGTAGGCCAAGCATGAGTAGTTCTAGCCAGTCACTACTCATGTGGATGTCAAGAAGAGGTCCTGATGAGTTAGTGGGCGCTAAGAGAAGCACACCCATCAGGACACACCTCACTTATGGAAACGATTCATCTTCGCCTTTGTTAACATCGCTTTATCACTTACCGAAGAAGCTCTGTATGAAGGGTACCGCCCCGAAGATGATGAAAAGAGAAAATAGCTCACTTAGGTTATATTTATTGCAACATCTCATCCAAAAAGGTACACTACGGGAGCTACCTTCATGACCAGCCAGCCACCGCAATCAACGAACATTGAACACGAGGTGGAGAACGTGACCAAAGCCGCACTACGAAGCCACCTGAGAAAGATCGAGAAGCACCTTAAGAGGAATTGCCAATATGACACTAAACATTAGCCTTCTCTCTCGGTATGTGATGGCGCAGTCGTCGGACCTACGACTGACCAACCCACAAACGGGCGCGCTAGTAGAGGACATATCGCCGAAACAAGTCGAAATAACCTATTTCACCTGGCGAGCTGTCATTGGATACTCTGGAGTGGCAGAGCTGGAAGGTCACCGCACCCATAAGTGGTTGGCGGACTTGCTAGCACACCCGATGGGAGAGAAGGAGCCGCAACTGGCTGATATTGTCGAGCTTATTCGACAAGAGGCTTCTAAAGCGCTGGCGAAAGTGCGACGTGATTACTGCCGACATACCTTTGTAATCCTCGCCTTCGTTGGCAGGAAACCAATTGCGTACATGATCTCAAATTATCAAAGATTCGACGCTCGAGACAAGGATATCAAGGATATCATTGCAAGCGAGCTATTCGTCACCAGGTATCAGCCCGGTCGGGCGGTGGTCAGGTTGGCGGGAGTTGGCTCCGCTGTGATGAGGACAGACAAGAGGCTGCTCAGATCACTCCTACGCAACGGTCGGGGGGATAACGTCATTGGCGACACTTTAGCCTCCGTGAATCGCAAAGCATGGGAACGCCTCGGCCCTCGGGGTCCGGTCAGCGAGGGGTGTATAACCCACGTCCTTCGTGCCGAAGGTACAGGTGGATATGTGACTCGGGCAGAGATTCAAGAAGGATTCTTGCCGCAGTCCCTGATGCTTGGCCTCAACACGCCTAAGCTGATTGCTGACTTGATCGCAAAAGGTAGTATACCACTATTGACACCTACTGCCCGAGTTGATCGCTCAACTGAGGATGGTAACTGGACGAATGATTCTCGCCTGACTACGCCCAGAATGGATCACACTGCAACACTGCTAACGAACGGCGAAGTTCTCGTAGCTGGTGGTAGAAATGGGTCGATGATTCATTCCAGTGCAGAGGTGTACTCCCCAGAGTCGCGAGCCTGGGTACCGGTGGGCAGTATGGCAAACAAACGGCACGGCCACCGAACAACCACTCTACTCGATGGCAGGGTATTGGTCACTGGAGGAGAGGGTACCGACTTAGGAAGTTGTGAGATCTTTGATTCGACTACGTACCAATGGTCAGCGGCGAACTGCTTGCAGGTGGGCCGATACAATCACATCAGCATACTCTTGCGGACCGGACACGTGTTGGTAGCTGGGGGACTTGGAGAAGGAGGTGTGCTAGCCGACGTAGAGCTATATGATCCAGCCAGCAACACATGGGTCAACGTAAGCACTCTGAAGGTAGCTCGGCGTGATCATTCTGCCACGTTAATGCCAGACGGTAAGGTACTGGTGGCTGGTGGAATGGATAGCGGTAACGCCCTACTCAGAGAAGTGGAAGTATTTGATCCCAGAACCAGCGACTGGTCACCGATAGCAAGCATGAATCACCCTCATTCGCGTCACACAGCGACTCTGCTCAAAAATGGCCATGTTCTAATTGTAGGAACCAAAGGCCAACAGACTGCCGAGCTCTACGACCCAAGCTTAAGGAGCTGGAAAGAGACTTGCCCGCTCAGCATCGAGCGGCATAGCGGACACGCCGCCACGCGCCTTGCGGATGGGAGCGTTCTGATATCGGGTGGTCAAGGACCAGGAGATGCCTTCTTAGCGACGACCGAGCGTTACATTCACGAGCAGGACAAATGGGAGTTCTTTGGCACGTTGGCAATAGATAGGACCATGCACACAGCAACTCTTCTTAAGGATGGTGCCGTTCTGGTTGTAGGCGGAGGAACTGTTTACGGCGCTTGAACACAAATATCCGTTCGATTATTGGGTAGAACTGCATAAAGGGACAAAAGCGGCCATGAAACGCGACGCTTTTGTCTACACTGCCTTTTTCCCAACATCGATATATCGATACAACGTCGCTCGTGAGATATTAACTGTCTTGCAAATCTCCGCAATAGCATTGTTTTTGTCATGATAGAGCGATTGTGCTATTGCTGCCTTCTTTGGAGTAAGTGCTTTCGGTCTGCCTCCTAATCGTCCTCGTGCTTTAGAATGTAAAAGTAGGAAGTAGGCGTTTTACCTGTAGGGTTTTCGTCAGATATGTTATACTGTATCCCAAGCATGATGTTGACCTTTCAAGGGAAGAGAAGAGGATGCTCGAGCAATGAAACGACTTCTCGCTCAAAGCGGCATGGCTGCATCCTGTTATTTTAGGTCTTCGGTTGAACCTCCCTATCGGAAAGCGCTTTTACAGATTACAGAACGATGCAACCTCCACTGCGCCCATTGCTTTGTTTCAGCAGGGGATTATGGTGATACAATGCCGCTAGAGACTATTCGAGAGGTAATAATACCGAGATTAAAACAATGTCGAGTTATCAGTGTTACTCTCACTGGGGGAGAACCCTTTGCCCATCCGAACATCATCGAAACTGTCCGTTTATTGAGGATTGCTGATATTCAGGTGTCTATTTGCACAAATGCTACTCTCATAAGCTTAGATCAAATAGAGACCCTGGCTACCATCGGCAATGTCTCCCTCAACGTCAGCCTAGACGGATTTAGTCCCGAAAGTCACGGCAAGTTTCGAGGTGATAAAGACTCGTTTTTCAAAACAATTCAAACCATTCAGCTTTTAGGTCAGCATAACTTGCTTAAAGGTCTTTTAACTACGCCCAATAGCCTGGCAGGCGTTGAAGAATACGCGGAAATCTGTGATTGTGCAGTGCAAAATGGAGCCGCCTATGTCCTACTGAACCCGCTATCCAGATTTGGACGTGGCGTGAGAAGCAAAAGAAAGCTTGGAACCCTTGATAACATCATGCAGGAGATAAGAGAAGTAACTCTTCAATTTGAGGATCAGGTTGAACTTGTCCACATCCGATTTCCCAACAACTCACTCCCATTGGCATCCTGTGAAGCCGGGAACATCATCTATATTTTCACACCTGGAGAGGTGACAGTATGTCCTTACCTGGTTTTTGCTGCTAGAGCCCCTGGAAGTAAGCACAAGCCAGGAGAGTTTATCGTTGGCAACATACTATTTGACGCCGATATTGCTGAGCGCCTGGACGGTTATAAATTCCATGAACGCTATCACGTTGGTGATAATCCAACTTGTAGAAGCTGTTCTTTAGAGTCCAGGTGCGGGAAAGGGTGTCCAGCAGCCGTCATCAGTGCTGGACAGAGAATCGGTGAAGTTGACAGGGAGGTATGTCCAGTTGTCAATACTTCCAGTGTATTCGTCGATGCCAGAGCATAGGGGATTGTTTGTCACAATCGATGGTCCGAACGGCGTTGGCAAATCAACCATTGTAAGTGGGGTTACCTCTCGGTTACGCGAGCTTGGTTTTGCTGTTCTTGAGACAAACGAGCCAACGGCCTCCTACTTAGGTCAATTAGTTCGTCGGCTTGAAGAGGAGTATCGTGGGCGTGTATATGCCTGTCTCATCGCGGCTGATCGGTACTACCATCTGGACCATGAAGTTATCCCGGCATTGCTAGAGGATAAAATTGTCCTCTCGGCTCGCTATATTGCGTCTTCGCTCGTGCTCCAAAGGCTCGATAACGTTGATCTTGAGTTCATATGGGCACTCAACAGTCAAATCTATATACCTGATCTCAGTGTCATACTTACCGCACCGGCCAACATATTGCAGCACCGATTGGATCAACGCCTCTCCCTCAGCCGTTTTGAGCAAGCGGAGTTACGATCAACAGAACTTAGCTACTACTTAGATGCTGTGGATTTTCTCTCGGTGCGCGGCTTCAATATTTTGCAACTGGACAATGGAAATACCCCTATTGGGCAAAACATCTCCCGCATCGTGACAGAAGTTGACAAACTTGCCAGGAGTCGTAATCATGAATAAACAAGACACTATGTCGTCAACATCATTCATACTCTTTTGCTGGAATATCGGCAATCCATCCCTCGAACGGGCAGCGAAACAAGCGGCTTGGCTCCGTAAGCAATCGTCCGATATTTTCCTTTTAACGGAATGTAAGCAAAGTGAAGGTTGTCGCTTCTTAGAAAAATATTTTCAGGCGTATGGGTATCAGGTTGTTTTTCCGAAGCCTCCTGGAAATGAATATGGCGTACTTATCGCTAGTAAACACCCAATGACGCCAACTAAGTTTACTAACTATGTTGAGTACCTACAATCTCGTGTAGTATCGGTAAAACTACCTTTTTTAGGCGATGAAGTGGAGATTATTGGCAGCTATGTACCTTCGCGAGACGCCAGCTATGAAAAAAAACTTAAAAAGAGAGAGTTTCTAAACAATTTACTTGCTGCATTGGAGAAAGCTCCTACGTCTTCTTCCAGAATTGTAGCTGGTGACTTCAACATCTTAGAACCAGACCATGTTCCTCGTTATTCAACATTTGAAGAGTGGGAATATGATTTCTACCGCTGGTTGGCGCAACATCAATTACGTGACGCTTTCCGGCATCTTCATCCAAAAGATCAGGAATACAGTTGGGTAGGAAGGATGGGTGATGGTTATCGGTATGACCACTGCTTTGTTTCCTCCAACCTGCTACCCCTGGTTTGCACTTGTTCTTATCTGCACACACCTCGTCTCGAAAGATTGAGTGACCATTCTGCTCTGATTACCGAAATCGTCCCACGCGGCACAAGTGAGAGTTGAGTGACTAGGGACAGGATCATTGCGATCAACGTTGGGCCTTTCATAATCAGGTAGAGCGCTTTGTTGATCACACGCTGGTTCTCTCGCACATTGATCACTAGACAGTCAACGTAGACAATCGGATAGACTGGCTCTAAGGGGCGCGTCTGCCACTGGCGTACCTCATCTATCACCGCCTCGGTCACGTTGGAAATCAGGGTGGGAGACACTTCCACGCCATAGAGTTCCTACAATTGCGCCTGAATGTTGCGCGTGGTCATGCCTCTGGCATAGAAGGCCAGAATTTTGTCGTCGAAGCCTTCTAAGCGGGTTTGGCCTTTTTTGACCAGTTGCGGCTCAAACGTGCCTTGCCGACCACGAGGCACCTCAATGTCCACGTGCCCCTGCTCGCCTTTCAGGGTTTTCTGACTATGCCCATTGCGCACATTCCCTGCGCCATTGCCCTTGCGTCCATGTTTGGGGTAGCCCAGGTGCGTTCGATCGCGGCCTTGGTCAGCTTTTTGAGCAGGCCACCTTCGCCCAGGATATCCTGGGGCGTCTCGTACTCTTTGAGCAATTCATCAATCAGTTCGCGTCGTATGGTCATTCTTCACTCCTCTGAAAATACAGGTGTTGTTTGTTCAGGCTCTGACCTTTTCCACAAACTATTGTACAGTCTCGGAAGCGGCTATAGATGATCTTTCGCCTTTGTCTGACTGCCTCAAGCACTTTGCGGCGCTTCTCGCGGGCTTCCTGTATGGTAACGGATGGGAGGACAGCAGCGGGGTTACGAGTTGAGGGAACATAATAGGTGAAGGCAGAAAGAGGCAGATAAGGTATTAATAGAGTCCCTGTACATCGGATGTCGCTTGTTCTATGCGTGCCTGATGGTACTCAAGCTCCGTTGCCAGGTGATCTATGGCTTTCTCAAGAGAGATGATCACAGCATAGGTTTCCTCAAGCGTTTTTTCATAGGTCGTCTGTCGTCCTGGCAAGAGCAGGTCATCGGGTTTGAGGCTGCGTAACTTTGCCAGGTTTTCAAACAGGGTGTTGACTGCTTGTATGGTTGTTTCTTCAGTGAGTTGTACTTTCATAGGTGTCCTCCTGCTCAGATCAGGAAACTGCTTAGAGCAATAAACGTCTGCTGTGAATAAATTAGAACATTTTTTCTTGTCTGTCAAGGACAAAAAAACAGGGAAGCGGTGTACTTCCCTGTTTCGGGTGTTCCTGGGTGAGACCTCCTCATTAAAGACTTTACGCCGTTGGGGCATTCAAACTGGCAAACCCTCTTGCCATCCGTGCGGCCATTGCCTACACTCATTCCTGATAAGCGCGATCCGGAGAGGATCGCGGACTCTGACAAGGATTGGTGCAAGAGAACAACCCAATGCTCATCATCAACGACAGCCAGCGCCTGCTGGCGGGAGTGGTGAGCCTGAACGAACCCTGTCCGTACTGCTCCCAGCCGTTGAGGTCTTACCCGCTCATCATGAGCGATGATGCGGCTCTCGTGGATCAAGCCTTCCACGGCACGACACAAGTCAGTTGCCCGCTGGGGCCAGTGGTCGCGGTCAGCAGGAGAAAGGGACAACTCCGGGTGATGATCCGTCTTCAAGGAGACCATACCACACGCACCTTACACAGGTGTCACGATTGTCAGCTCTGATATCTCGCTTTCATCACAAATCGAGTTGTGCACAGCGACATTCTGCCGTGCCGCCGCTCCTACTGGATGGTGGCAACTTTGGTGAGGACGGCGATCCCTTCGGCTTCCACTTCGTCGCGCAACCGGAGGGTTCCCCGTGCGCGCAGTAGCGCCCCCGGCTGGAAATGCTGCGTACTGCCCATGGCAACCTGCGTTGCGCTGCTCCAGCGGACGCGCAGCACATGCTGTGTTCGGCGGAACGAGCGCCACGGATCTTCTTCGGAAGGCTCTGCCAGGGTGCCTTCAAGCAAGTGTTCTTCCGGTAGGGCTGTGACCTCGATGACCACATTCACCTGCTGGCCCAGGGGCGTGCTGCTGAACTGTTCCCAACCGGCCGACCTGGATAGAGCGGCGGGCGCGGCAGGCGCCTCAGCTTCTTCGGGCGGCGGGGTGTCACTGCGGAGCGGGCGATCCTGCTCGTAGCGAACGCGCACGCCCAGGCGCAACGCTGCTTCCGCTTTGGCAAGCTCGCCACCCAGATAGCCGGCATGGCTGAGTTGGGAGATCAGCCCCTCACGAATCAGCCCAAGCAGCATCGATTCTGCCGTCCGCCCGCGCATCTCATGGGCAGGGGTGTGATCGGGCAGATAGTGCCGCAAGATGATCTGGCCGGCTGAGCGGTCCAGCGTAATCACAAAGTAGCCCTTGGGGTCGTAGATGAGCGGTTCGCGTTGCCCGCCCGGCTTGATGGGCGCGAAGCTAGCTTGCAGGCTGGCCGCAGCGACAGGTGCGCCATCCTCCTGCAACGCCCCCTCAAATCGGCCAGGACTCCGCGCGGCCAGGCTGGAGACGCGTTCGCGCAGCGTTTCCAGGTCGCGCTCGCCGATCCAGTCCACAAGTTCAACCTGTCGGCGAAAAGCGGCAATCTGTTGGGGCGTCACGGTGCGCAGGACCGGCTCGTAGCCATCCGCGCCGACGATGCGCCTGGCCTCATCCACCCCGTTCTCAACCAGGGCTCTGAGCGACTGGCCTGGACGGAAGAGCCGCGATTCCTTGCCGCACAAGAGGAGGAAGCGAATGGCCGGGTTCGCCGTGATGTTGCCGATGATGCGCTCGATGCCCTGGTTCGCCGTCTGCACTTCGCCGGCAATGGCCACCCCTGGGATAGCGGCGAGCGGAACGAGCAGTTCATCGCTGGTCAAGGCGCAGACGGCCACGGGTGCCGCCGGGTCGCCGACGCGGTAACTGCCTTCGATGACCGGCCAGGAAGGCCGGGGCTGGCGTTGCTTTTCAGTGTTGGGGGTATCGGGTTGCATGCGCTGTATTCCTTTCGTCTCTTTATAGGGTACTGACTCTGTTGCTGATGAATGCTGCCGCGTACTGGTAGCGGGTTTTAGTATTCCTCTTGTTAAGTATGCTTTGAGGAAGGGACGCAGAGCAACGAAAATCCGTACAATAACTCGTAAGATCACCCGGAACTTCTTGCCCGGTTGGTATCCCTATGGTATGATCGTCTGGATGATTGACATTTCGGCCTTGTCCAGCTATGTAAGCGCTGGCGCAGGAGGAGGACTGCGATGAGTACGTTGCCTGCTCCCGCCTTTGGAGAGCTACTGCGGCACGCCCGCCGCGCAGCCAGGTTGACCCAGGAAGAACTGGCCGCGCGTGCGGGCGTCAGCGCGGATGCCATCAGCGTTCTGGAGCGCGGGTCAGCCCGCGCTCCACACCAGGAGACCCTGAACCTGCTGGCCGAGGCGCTGCATCTGGCGCCAGATGAGCGCGCTCGGTGGGAGCTGGCCAGGCGGGAAACGCGGCTGGCAGGGCGCCTGCCGCTTGCGAACCCGCCGCCTGTTAGCAGGCGCCAGCTTCCCATACCGGCCACCCCCCTGATCGGGCGAGAGCAGGAGGTGCGGGCAATGTGCGCGCTGCTCCAGCGTCCCGAGATACACCTGCTCACCTTGACGGGGAGCGCAGGGGTGGGCAAAACCCGCCTGGCGCTGCAGGTGGCGGCGGAGCTTGTCGAGGCGTTCGCGGAGGGCGTGCAGTTCGTCTCCCTGGCCGCGCTGAATGACCCGGAGCTGGTGCTGCCGGCTCTGGCAGAGGCGCTGGGACTGCGCGAGCCGGGCGCCCTGCCGACTCTCACACTCCTGGCAAGCGCGCTGCACGAGCGGCGTATGCTGCTGGTGCTGGACAACTTTGAGCAAGTCATCGCGGCTGCTCCCGACCTGGCGGCACTGTTGGAAGCATGCCCCGGGGTGAAGCTGCTGGTCACGAGCCGCGAGGTATTGCACCTGCGTGCCGAGCAGCAGTTTGTAGCGCTCCCGCTCGCACTGCCCGCGCTTCCCCAACGCACCCCACTCCAGCAGATTGACAGCGCCGCGCTGGAAGAGAACCCAGCCATGCAGCTCTTCCTGCAACGGGCGCAGGCCGTGCAGCCGAACTTTCATCTGACCCCGGACAACGCGGCTACCATCGCCGAGATTTGCCACCGCCTGGAGGGCATTCCGCTGGCCATCGAACTGGCCGCCCCGCGCCTCAAGCTGCTCTCACCACAGGCCCTGCTGGCGCGGCTGGAGAGGCGACTGCAGGTCCTTATTGGGGGCGCGCGCGATCTGCCGGAGCGGCAGCGCACCATGCGCGCCACCATTGCCTGGAGCTACGAGCTGCTCTCGCCCGCCGAGCAGGCACTCTTTCGACGACTGGCGGTATTTGCGGGGGGCTGGACGCTCGAAGCGGCGGAGCAGGTCTGCCTGGAGGCCGGGGCATCGAAGCTGGATATGCTGGAGGGGTTGAGTTCACTGCTGGACAAAAGCCTGCTGAACCAGGAGCACGAAAGCCCCGGGGAGACGCGCTTCAGGATGTTGTATGTGCTGCGCGAGTTTGGGCTGGAGCAGCTGGACGCAGAGGGGGAAGGAACGGCCACGCGCGAGGCGCATGCCGCCTACTACCTCCGGCTTTCGGAGGAGGCAAATTCGCAACTGCATGGCTGCGAGCAGAAAGGCTGGCGGAAGCAGCTGGAGCATGAGCATGACAACCTGCGGGCGGCGCTCAACTGGTGGCTGGAGCAGGCAAATGCACCGGAGGCGGCGGAGCGCGCCTTGCGCTTGTGGTGGGCGCTGGCACAGTCCTGGTTCAATCAGCCCTGCTACCGCGAGGGGTACACCAACGTGAAGCGCATCCTGGCGGTGCGGGCAGGCGTGGCCGAGGCGATGCGGGTGAAAGCGCTCTTGTATGCCGCTGCTGTGCTGCGTTCTGTGGACGAGGTGGAGCAGGCCGAGCCACTCATTCAAGAAGCGCTGGCACTCGCCCGGCAGATAGGGGATCTCCCCGGCATCGCCTTCGCCGTGCAGAATCTGGGAGGGGTTGCCGTGGATCAAGATCGCTATACGGTGGCGCAGGCATCCTTATGAGATCGTTCACCTGGGAAATGGCATGCAGGCGACGGCTTGCCCGCCATTCTCTCCTTGAGCCCATGCCAAAGGATCGGCTGGTTGACGCCGTTCGTACGGTCGGCGGCATCCAGGCGCAAATCCTCTCTGCCGCTGAACTCGCCATCGGGATGATCGCCGGAGTCACCCGGCGAGACGTGCAGGCAGCACTCTGGGAGCGACACGCTCTCGTCAAGACCTATGGCCCCCGTGGAACGCTGCACCTGCTCCCGGCAGACGAGCTGTCGCTGTGGATGGCTGCACTACGCGCATATGCCCTGCTCCATGAACCACACTGGTATGCGACTGCCGGGCTTTCGCCATCGCAAGCCGATGCCCTGCTCGAGGCCATCGGGTGGGCGCTCGATGGCTGCTGCCTTACGCGGCAGGAACTCGCTGGCGAGGTTGCGCAACGCGTAGGCGCGTGGGCACACGAGCGTCTCCTCTCTGCCTGGGGCGAGTTGCTCGCTCCAGCGGCTTTCGTCGGACGGCTCTGCTTCGGCCCGAGCAGGGGGAACCAGGTCACATTCGTGCGAGCAGACCAGTGGGTAGACGGCTGGCAGGAACATGACCCGCAGCAGGCGCTCGCCGAGGTCTGCCGGCGGTACTTCGCGGCGTACGGTCCTGCCTCGCACCAGGACTTCGCGCACTGGTTCCGGCTGAAGCCTGACGAAGCACGCCGGGTGATGGAGTCTCTCGCCGGCGAACTGGAGGAAGTCAATCTTGCTGGACGCCGCGCCTGGATGCTGGCGACTGACAGCGAGGAGGAGTGGGAACCACAGCAAGGCTCGCTGCGCCTGCTCCCGCCGTACGATTGTTACGTCCTGGGATGCGGCCCACGGGAGTGGGTCGTTCCTAAGGCTTCACGGACCTGTGTGTCCACCTACAGGCGTGGGCGCTTCGAAGGCGCAACGGCTTTGCCGGTGCTGCTGATCGATGGGGTCGTCGCCGGGATGTGGGAGCAGCGAAAGCTGGCAAGCAGGAGCGAGTTGCGGGTGGAAGCCTTCGGTCAGCTCACTCCCCAGCAACACGAGCAACTTGAAGCGGAAGCGGCCCATATCGGGGCCTTTCTCGAGGTGGAGGTGGCACTCTCGCTCGGCGCCCTCAGGTGAGTAGAGGCAGAGCCCACCAAGCCAGGATAGGCACTTCAGGTCCGGGGCCTGCGGTCATCTATGCGTTTGGCCTTCAACTCGAAACGGGGAAGGGCACTCACGGTTTGCCAGTTTGAATGCCCCAACGGCGTAAAGTCTTTAATGAGGAGGTCTCTTCCTGGGTTGCCTACTGCTGTTGCTCGAAGGCATCAAGAACAGGTTTCACAATGGTTGAGTATTTGGCACTTCCCCATCGCAGGTAGAAGTCACAGGAATATTGGCCAGTGGTGTGAATGTTGTCATTCATGTGTAGACGCGTTCAAGTACACATAATCTAGAGAGGAAGAATACGTTGTGAGCCTTGACAAAGATCGGAGAGAGAACCAGCCTGCTCAAGATGAGCCATCTTCAGCGCTCCAACCTGGTACTCCAGCGCCCGACTTTACCTTACAGAGTACGCCTGATCAATCGCTTTCTTTGAGCGAATTTCGCGGTCAACCCGTTATTCTCGCCTTCTATCCTGCCGATTGGAGTCCCGTCTGCGGTGACCAAATGGCCCTCTATAACGAGATCCTGCCGGAGTTTCGCCGTTTCAATGCCGAGTTGATCGGTATCTCAGTTGATGGCGTCTGGTCTCACGCTGCTTTCGCCCAGGACAGGAAGTTGCATTTTCCCTTGCTCGCAGACTTCGAGCCCAAGGGGGCAGTCGCCAAGATGTATGGGGTGTATCGTCGACCCGATGGGACGAGTGAACGAGCCTTATTTGTGCTCGATGCTCAGGGGATGATTCGCTGGAGCTATGTCTCTCCTGTCGGGATCAACCCTGGTGCGGATGGGATACTGACGGCCCTTGAAGCGTTGAAGACGAAGGAGACCTCTCAATGACACAAGAATCAGGAACGGCCTCGCTCACGCTGCCAGTCGGGAAGCTCGATCATCGGCGGGGACCAGAAACCGCCCCGGTGACCCTGGTGGAATACGGGGATTATGAGTGTCCCTATTGTGGAAAGGCCTATCCCATCGTCAAGGAGATTGAGCGACGTTTGGGGGATCGGCTGCGCTTTGTCTTTCGGAACTTTCCCCTGACCCAGAGCCACCCGCATGCTGAGCATGCCGCGGAGGCGGCGGAAGCTGCCGCCGTCCAAGGGAAGTTCTGGGAGATGCATGACTCCCTCTTTGAGCATCAACAAGCGCTCGACGATGCGCATTTAGTCCACTATGCTGTCGCACTCAATCTTGATGAGGAGACATTCAAGCGCGAGATGACTGAGCACGTGTATACCAATCGCGTGCACGAGGATTTCCTGAGCGGTGTACGCAGTGGAGTGAACGGCACACCGACTTTCTTCATCAATGGGGTACGCCACGATGATTCTTATGAACTGGAGACGCTCCTGGCTGCAATCGAGGCCGCAATGTCTTCCTAAAAAGGCGCATCTGGGTCGTCCGCAATGCTGGCTTGACCGTCTTTCACCACCACAATGCATCGTTGTGGGGTAGGGACTTCTCTTCCTTGTATGCTGACATCAAAGCCCTGGGTCGTGTCGTCATGAAAAATTTCAGAAACAGAGATACTATCATCCATCCTCATATGAA
>WNFC01002030.1_pt1 | contig 21683 bp, 27 predicted proteins | sample 5400541 | NCBI WGS metagenome assembly WNFC01 (sample SAMN13153342, study PRJNA577476) | soil metagenome | isolation source: 120 cm saprolite under Douglas fir tree site 2 hole 2 replicate 1 | place: USA:California | collected 2015-04-18
GTCCGCGTCGGCGACCGCGTCCCATGCGCCTGTCGCCGTGACCGCCGGGGCCGGCGATTCCGAGGTGACGCTCACCTGGCAACCGCCCGCCCAGGAAAGCGGTGCTGATGGCGGCTACTACGTTTTCGAGGGCACGAGCCCGGGCCGGGAGTCCGGCACGCCGCTCAACGCCTCGCCGATCACCGGCCTAAGCTACCTGGTGCCCGCGCTGACCAACGGCACCACGTATTACTTCACCGTGGCCACGGCGATCGGGACACACCTTCTCAGCGATGGCACGTCAACGGAGGTGTCCGCCACCCCGGCCACTACACCTGGATCGCCCTCCGGGCACCACCGGCACCAGCGCTACGGTGACGGGCCTGATCAACGGCGTGACCTACTACTTCAGGGTGGCCGCGGTCAACGCCGCGGGCAATGAGAGCCCGCACTCGGCCGAGGTACCGGCCAGCCCCGGTCAGGCGGTGACGGCGGACCTGACCCGGAAGACCGTGCCGAACCAGCTCATCGCCCTCTTGGCGGCTGTCTCGGCCGCGGCCCTGGCCGGGGCCTTCACGCTGGCCATGACAGGCAGCCGGCTGGACTCCCGGGCGCGGTCGAAGTCGCGCCCCAGGGCGCCCACCGCCCGGTCGGCGGATACCGGGCGAACAGGAACAGCGTCGCGAAATAGGTGGTGATCGCCTGAGCAATAGGCGCCGGTGCCCTGGCGGGAGCTCAGCGATTACCTCGCCTTCATCGCCCTGGTCACGATCGGCCTGCAGGTGGTGCGCACCCAGACGCAGCACCCCACCCCGGCGCCCGGCCCCGTGGAAGCCGTCTCGACCGCGAACTGAGCGCGAACCAGCAGGTGGATATCGGGCGTATACGGCGAGCCTGCTTGCCGGCGCCAGGCCGAGGCCCTAGAGTCCAACGCAGGTTCCGTGGGCATCGTCCCGGCCTTAGCACGGGAGGTTCGCGCTGGTGGCAGCAACGCGTATGACCGAGCCCCAGGCAGGTGAGCTGGGGCCGACCGGGAGGCCATATTCGGCCTTCCCCGATCCCGAGCCGCTCGTGGTGCACGGCCCCGCCCGCATCATCGCGGTCTGCAACCAGAAGGGTGGCGTCGGTAAGACCACCACCACGATCAACCTCGGTGCCGCCCTGGCCGAGCAGGGCCGCCGGGTGCTGCTCGTCGACTTCGACCCGCAGGGAGCGCTCTCGGTCGGGCTCGGCATCCAGCCGCACGACATCGATAACACCGTCTACAACCTGCTCATGGAGCGGGACGTCACGGCGCACGACGTGCTGTACAAGACCAGCGTCGACGGCATGGACCTGCTGCCGAGCAATATCGACCTGTCCGGCGCCGAAGTCCAGCTGGTGCACGAGGTCGGCCGGGAATACGTGCTCGGCGGGGTGCTGCAGCCGCTGATGCCGGACTACGACATGATCATGATCGACTGCCAGCCGTCCCTGGGCCTGCTGACCATCAACGCGCTCGCCTGCGCGGACAGCGTGGTCATCCCGCTGGAGTGCGAGTACTTCGCCATGCGCGGCGTGGCCCTGCTGATGGAGACCATCGACAAGGTATCGCGTCGGCTGAACCCCAAGCTCACCATCGACGGCTTGCTCGCCACTATGTACGACTCGCGGACGCTGCATACCCGTGAGGTCCTGGCCAGCATGGTCAATGGATTCGGCGACAAGGTTTTTCATACTGTAATCAACCGCACAGTGCGGTTCCCGGACGCTACGGTGGCCGGAGAGCCTATTACCAGCTTCGATTCCGGGTCAATGGGAGCTCACTTCTACCGGGAGCTGGCCAAGGAGGTACTGGAGCGGTGGCGGCAGGCAGGAGACGATCACGGAGGGTAAGCCTTCCCGGGGTCGCTGAACTCTTGCGCCCAGCCGCCCCTGGCCCGGACGGGGGCGATCAGCGCCGGGCCAGCGGACGGGAGAAGCATACCCAGAAGATCACCGTCTACCTGTCCGCCGAGGAACTACTTGACCTGGAACGCGCCCGGCTCGCGCTGCTGCGCTACGGCGCCGCCGCCGACCGGGGCCGGATCGTCCGCGAGGCGATCGCCGTGCTGCTCGCCGACCTCGACGCGCGCGGCCAGGACAGCCTGCTTGCCCGCCGCATCGCCAGCGCGAACATCGCCATCGCGAACAGCGAAAACGGCCAAAATAGCGAAAACCTTGCCAACGACGTCAGCATCGCCACAGCGAACATCGCCGACGGAACGAGCGAATCCGCGGTCTAGCCGGGACCGGCTACCGTGATGACCGTGAGCACGGACGACACCGACCTGACCGGCGGCGACCAGGACAGCGCGGCCCGGTCCGGGGCCTTCCAGGTGCACCTGGACGTGTTCGAGGGCCCGTTCGACCTGCTGCTCGCGCTGATCTCCAAGCACAAGCTAGACATCACCGAAGTCGCCCTCTCCCAGGTCACCGACGAGTTCATCGCTTACATCTCGCAGCGCTCCGACGGCTGGGACCTGGATCAGGTCAGCTATTTCCTGGTCGTCGCGGCCACCCTGCTCGACCTGAAGGCGGCCCGGCTGCTGCCGTCGGGCGAGGTGGAGGACGAGGAGGACCTCGCCCTGCTCGAGGCCAGGGACCTGCTCTTCGCCCGGCTGCTGCAGTACCGCGCGTACAAGGAGGTCGCGGCCACCTTCGCCGCCCGGATGACCGCGGCGGCCCGCCGGTTCCCGCGCCGGGTCCCGCTCGAGCCCCGGTTCGCGGAACTGCTCCCCGAGGTCCTGCTCGGCCTGGGCCCGGCCGAATTCGCCCGGCTCGCCTCGCTCACGCTCACCCCCAAGCCGCCGCCGAAGGTCGACACCGGGCACATCCACGCTCCGGTGATCAGCATCAAGGATCAGGCCCGGGTCATCGCCACCCTGCTGCGAGAGCTCGGGCGGGCCAGCTTCCGGCGCTTGACCGCGAACGCGGCGGGCAGCTACGAGGTGGTGGCCTCGTTCCTGGCGCTGCTCGAGCTGTACCGGGAGGACGCGGTGTCCTTCGAGCAGGTCGCACCGCTCGGCGACCTCTACGTGACATGGACGGGTCCCTCAGACACTGATAGCGTCAATGAGCTAACGGAAAGCGACGACCCGCGAGCGGGAGACATAGAATGACCAGCGACTCTCCCGAGAACCCTGAGGTCCCCGTCGGTGGAGAGGCCCCCGAGGTCCCCGACGCAGGTCCCGGGCTGCGGGCCAGCCTCGAAGCGATCCTGCTGGTGGCCGACGAACCGGTGCCGGTCGTGGTGCTGGCCCAGGTACTTGAGCGCCCGCGGAACGAGGTGGCGGCCGAGCTGCGTGACCTGGCCGCGTCCTACGTGGCCGAAGGCCGCGGCTTCGATCTAAGAGAAATAGCAGGCGGCTGGCGGTTCTACACCCGTGAGGATTGCGCGCCGCTGGTCGAGCGTTTCGTCAGTGACGGGCAGGAGGTCCGCCTCACCCAGGCGGCGCTCGAGACCCTGGCCGTGGTGGCCTACCGCCAGCCGGTGAGCCGGACGCGCGTGTCGGCGGTGCGCGGCGTCAACTGCGACGGGGTGATGCGCACGCTGGTGCTGCGCGGCCTCGCCGAGGAGGCCGGCACGGACAAGGAGACCGGGGCCATCCTGTACCGGACCACCGCGTACTTCCTGGAGCGGCTGGGCCTGGCCAGCCTGGATGACCTGCCGGATCTCGCGCCCTTCCTGCCGGAGAACATTGAGGACATCGAGGATGAGAACGCCCGATCGTAAATTCACCGACGAGGACGACGACTACGAGGACGGCGAGAGGGATTCCCTGACCGACGTCCCCGGCGGGGTCCGGCTGCAGAAGGTCCTGGCCGAGGTGGGTGTCGGCAGCCGCAGGCACTGCGAGGAGCTCATCGGCGCGGGCCGGGTCGAGGTCGACGGCCAGACCGTCCGCCGGTTCGGCGCCCGGGTCGACCCCGACCACCAGGTGATCAGGGTGGACGGGAAGCGCATCCCGGCCAAGCCGGGCCTGGTGTACCTGGCGTTCAACAAGCCGCCCAAGGTGCTGACCGCGATGTCGGACCCGCGCGGCCGGCGGACCGTGGCGGACTTCCTCGGCGACCGGTCGGAGCGGCTCTTCCACATCGGCCGGCTGGACTATGACACCGAAGGCCTGATGCTGCTCACCAACGACGGCGAGCTCGCGCACCGGCTGGCCCACCCCAGCTTCGAGGTGGCCAAGACCTACCTGGCCGACGTGACCGGCCCGGTGCCGAAGGATCTCGGCCGGCGCCTGGCCACCGGCGTGGAGCTCGACGACGGCGTGGCCACCGCGGACCGGTTCCGGGTCATCGACCGGTCGGGGAACCGCGTGCTGGTGGAGATCACCCTGCACGAGGGGCGCAAGCACATCGTGCGGCGGATGCTGGCCGCGACCGGGCACCCGGTTACCCGGCTGGTCCGCACCGACGTGGGCCCGATCAGGCTCGGCAACCTCAAGCCGGGCACCTCACGCGAGCTGACCACCAGGGAAATCGGCGAGCTGTACGCCGCGGTCGGCCTGTAACCTGTGGTCCGATGGGAGGGCCTATGACAGTCAGGGCGGTCCGCGGCGCGGTGCAGGTCGATTCCGGCGACCGGGACGCGATACTGGAAGCCACGGCCGAACTGGTCACCGAGGTGATGGCCCGCAACGACCTCACCACCGACGACGTGATCAGCGTGCTGTTCACGGCGACGCCCGACCTGACCGCCGAATTCCCCGCGCTGGCCGCGCGCAAGATCGGCTTCCACGACGTGCCGCTGATCTGCGCCTCGGAGATCGCCGTGCCCGGCGCCATGCCCCGCGTGGTGCGGCTGATGGCGCACGTGGAGACGGACCGGCCGCGCTCGGCGATCCAGCACGTGTACCTGCGCGGCGCCGCCGCGCTCCGTCTGGACATTGCCCAGTGAGAACCCGGTAAAGGGCGGCACGGTGCGGGTCGCGGTCATCGGGACGGGTCTGATCGGGACGTCGGTCGCGCTCGCGCTGCGCGAGCAGGGCGCCGGCGTCTGGCTCGCCGACGATGACCCGGAGGCGGCCCGGCTCGCGGCCAACCTGGGCGCCGGCGAGCCGCTGCCGGACAGCGCCCAGGCTGACGTGGCGGTGATCGCCGTGCCGCCGGCCGCGGTGGCGGCCACGCTGGCCGCCGCGCAGGCTCGCGCGCTGGCACGCTGCTACACCGACGTGGCCAGCGTGAAGCAGCTTCCGGTGGCGCAGGCCCGGGCCCGCGGCTGCGACATGACCAGCTACGTGCCGGGGCACCCGCTGGCCGGCCGGGAGAAGCACGGTCCCGCGGCGGCCCGCGCCGACCTGTTCCTCGGCCGGACTTGGGCGCTGTGCCCGGAACCGGAGACATCGGAGGCGGCCATGGCGACGATCACGGCGCTGGTCCGGGAGTGCGGCGCGGTGCCGCTGCGCACCGACGCGGCCGCCCACGACCGCTGGGTGGCGCTCGTCTCCCACGCCCCGCACCTGGTGGCCGCGGCCATGGCGGCCCGCCTCGAGGCCGCCCCGCCCGAGGCGCTCGACCTGGCCGGGCAGGGGCTGCGCGACGTGACCAGGATCGCGGCCGGGGACACCGGCCTGTGGACGCAGATCCTGGCCGCCAACGCCGCGCCGGTGGCCGAGGTGCTGGCCGCGGTGGCCGCCGACCTGGCCGAGGCCGCCCGGATGCTGCCCGAAGGGGCCAAGTCGGTCGCCACGCTGCTCGACCACGGCCAGGCCGGCGTGGCCAGGATCCCCGGCAAGCACGGCGGCGAGGCCCGCGAGTTCACCGTGGTCCAGGTCGTCATCCCCGACCAGCCCGGCGAGCTGGCCCGGCTGTTCGACGCGACCGGCGCGGCCGGCGTCAACATCGAGGACGTCAGGATCGAGCACTCGCCCGGGCTGCCGGTCGGCGTCGCGGAACTGTCCGTCCGCCCTGCCGAGGCCGGCCCGCTGCTCGATGCGCTGGAGGCGGGCGGGTGGCCGGTCCGCCGTTAGCTTTCCGGCCGCGCCGCCGAGTATTATCCCGAACGGGCCGTCGTCCGAGCCCCGGCCAGCTGCGTGCGGGCCCGGGTGATGCCCGGTCGGCCAGGACACGCCCGTCCCCCGGTAGCATCGCACGGGTGAAGACTTCAGCGGCCCTGGAGAGCGATACGGGCGAGGACAGCGACACGGGCAGCGGCCCCAGGCTTGTCGTCGCGGTCGATGGGCCCTCGGGCGCGGGTAAGTCGAGCGCCTCCCGCCGGGTGGCGACCGTCCTCGGCCTGCGCTACCTGGACACCGGGGCCATGTACCGGGCCCTGACCTGGTGGCTGCTCGAGCGCGGCGTCGACACCACCGATCCCGGGGTCGTGGCCGGGCTGGCCGCCGAGCCGGTCATCGAGGTCAGCACCGACCCGCGGGCGCCGTGGACCCGGGTCGACGGCACGGACGTATCCGAGGCGATCAGGACCCGCGAGGTCACCGCCGCGGTCAGCGCCGTCGCGGCCGTCCCGCAGGTCCGCGCGCACCTGATCGCCCTGCAGCGAAAGATCATCGCGAACGCGCCGGGGATCGTGGCCGAGGGCCGCGACATCGGCACGGTGGTCGCGCCCGACGCGCCGGTCAAGGTGTTCCTGACCGCCGACGGCGGCGCCCGCGCCAGCCGCCGGGCCGCCGAGGCCAGCTGGTCCACCCAGGCCGACCAGGACCGGCGCGACCGGCTCGACGCGGCGCAGAGCGGGAAGGCCGCGGACGCGGTCGAGATCGATTCCACCGGGCTCGGCCTGGACGAGGTGGTCGGCATCATCGTCGGGCTGGCCCTGCAGAAGAGCAGGTAACAATGCCGAACGAGGCTGCCCCCGTACCCGTTGTCGCCGTCGTCGGCCGGCCCAACGTGGGCAAGTCGACGCTGGTGAACCGGATCCTGGGCAGCAGGCAGGCGGTCGTGGTGGACACCCCAGGGGTGACCAGGGACCGGGTCGCCTACGACGCCATCTGGAACGGCCGGGCGTTCACGCTGGTGGACACCGGCGGCTGGGAGCCCTCGGTGGAGGGCACCGAGAGCCTGGCCGCGCGGGTCGCCGCCCAGGCCAGGGTCGCGGTCGACGCCGCCGACGCGGTGCTGTTCGTGGTGGACGCCACGGTGGGCGTGACCGACGCGGACGCGGCGGTGGCCAGCGTGCTGCGCCGGTCCGGCAAGCCGGTCGTCGTCGCGGCCAACAAGGTCGATGACACCAAGGCCGAACCCGAGGTCGCGGCGCTGTGGTCGCTGGGCCTCGGCGAGCCCGCCCCGGTTAGCGCGCTGCACGGGCGCGGCAGCGGCGACCTGCTCGACCTCGTGCTCGACGCGCTGCCCGACGCGCCCAAGGACGCCGAGGACGGCGAAGCCGGACCGCGCCGGGTGGCCCTGCTCGGCCGCCCGAACGTCGGCAAGTCCAGCCTGCTGAACAAGCTGGCCGGGCACCAGCGGGCGCTGGTCGACCCGGTGGCGGGCACGACCAGGGACCCGGTGGACGAGCTTGTCGAGCTCGGCGGCACCACCTGGCGGTTCGTGGACACGGCGGGCATCAGGCGGCGGTTCAGGGAGAACCAGGGCGCGGACTACTACGCGGCGCTGCGCACCGCGGGCGCGCTCGACCGGGCCGAGGTCGCCGTGGTCCTGGTCGACGCGAGCGAGCCGCTCACCGAACAGGACCTGCGGATCGTCTCGATGGTCATCGAGGCAGGCCGGGCCCTGGTCATCGCCTACAACAAGTGGGACCTGGTGGACGAGGAGCGGCAGCGGTACCTGGAGCGTGAGATCGACCGGCAGCTGTACACGGCCCGCTGGGCGCCCCGGGTGAACATCTCCGCCGCCACCGGCCGGCACACCGACCGGCTGGTGCCGGCGCTGGAGCAGGCGCTGGAGGGCTGGGAGACCCGGGTGCCGACCGGCAGGCTCAACGCCTGGCTGACCGGGCTGGTCGCGGCCACCCCGCCGCCGGTGCGTGGCGGCCGCCAGCCGAAGATCCTGTTCGCCACCCAGGCCGGCGTCCGGCCGCCGCACTTCGTCCTGTTCTCCTCCGGGTTCCTCGAGGCGGCCTACCGCCGGTTCATCGAGCGGCGGCTGCGCGAGGAGTTCGGCTTCGAGGGCAGCCCCGTCCAGGTCTCCGTCCGGGTCAGAGCCAAGCGCGAAAGCCACGCCGGGCGCCGTCCCGCCGCCCGATCCAGCCACCGTCGCTAAGGGTGCCACCAGGTCCGTTCGGCCCTAGCTGGCGAACGCGCCAGGCGGGGCGGCGGGGGAGGGCGTGGCGGTCGCGTCGATCACGGGTTTCGCGCCCGCGGTGAAGCGCGCCAGGTCGCGGCCGTGCAGCACGCGTCCGGGCATCGGGTCCCCGGCCGCCCGCCGGGTGAGCGTGTCCGCCGGCAGCGGGCTGGGGCTCGCCGCCAGCACCAGGTTGCCGAACCTGCGGCCGCGCAGCACCGCGGCGTCCGCGATCAGGCAAGCGTGCGGGAAGACCGCCCGCGCCGTGGCGACCTGCGCGCGGGCGTGCGCGAGCGGCGCGCCGTCGGCCACGTTGGCGGCGAAGACACCCGTGCCGCGCAGCCCGCGGCGGCCCGCGGCCCAGAACTCCGCCGAGGTCAGGTGAGCCGGCGTGCGGCCGCCCTCGAACACGTCCGCGATCACCACGTCGAAGGAGCCCGCGGCCAGCCGCTCGAGCACCGCCCGGGCGTCACCGATGCGCACCCGGACCCGGGGACCCGGCAGCCTGCGCCGGATGAAGTCCACCAGCGCGGCGTCCACCTCGACAGCCAGCTGCGACGAGCCCGGCCGGGTCGCCGCCACGTAGCGCGCCAGCGTGAGGGCCCCGGCGCCCAGGTGCAGCACGCGCAGCGGCTGCCCCGCGGGCGCCGCCGCGTCGATCACGTGCCCCAGCCGCCTGACGTACTCGAAATCCAGGTACTCGGGGTCGTCCAGGTCCACGTGCGACTGCGGTACCCGGTCGACCAGGAGCATCCACGCCGCCCGCCGGTCGGCGTCCCGCAAGAGCTCGGCCCGGCCCTGGCTGACCGGCGCCTCGACCGGTTCCCTCCGTCGCGCCATACCCGTCATTATCGGTGGTTTCCCGGCCAGGGCCGGGCCGGGCCGCTACCCGGCCCTGGCCTCAACCGGGTGGCGGCTCGATGAAGCCGGCCCGGATGTGCGAGGCTGGGTACGTACTTTCACGCCGCAGGAGGTCCGCATGGCCGTCGAGCAATCTGGAGCCGAGGCATCCCCGGGCGAGCCCCCGGCGCACGACGTCCGGGAGGAGGCCGCGCCGCCCGACCCGGCCGACAAGCCCGACCTTTCCGAGGTCAAGCGCAAGTTCCGCGAGGCGCTCGAGCGCAAGCGCGACACGCATGCCAGCGCCGAGGGCGCCGATCACACCGGCAAGGTGCACGGCTCCCACGGCCCCGCGGCCAGTCGGCGCTCCTTCCGCCGCAAGAGCGGCGGCTAACCCAACTCCTTCGCGGTGCGGCCAGCCGGGGAGGGAAGCCGGCAGGCCGGTCGCGCGGGTTCAGGCTGGGGCGCTGGCCGGCTCTGCTGGCTCGGGGGGGCCGACCCCCCGGACCCCCCGCTGTATCGCCGCGGCCCAGAGCTGGGTCGGCCGGGTGTGGTCCGGCCTGCCGGGCCGGCGGTCTGGCTGCGCGCCGGCCCGCGGGTCGGCTGGCTCGGGGGCCGGGCGGGGCTCGCCGGCCGCCGGGAGGTGGAACCAGACCGTGGTGCCGGCCGGGTCCCTGAGGTAACCCCACTGGGCGGCGAGGTGCTGGACGAGGAACAGCCCGTGTCCCTCGGCCGCGTACAGATCACCCTTCACGACGGGAGTGCCCGCGGAACCGTCGTCGATGATCTCGACGAGGACGCCGCGCGGGACGCCGATGACGACGATGGTGACGGTTCCGCGCTCGACACCCGATTTGGTGTGCTGGATGGCGTTAGTGACGATTTCTGAGGTCAGTAAGGTCGCCGCGTCGTTGTCCGCGCCGACCTGGTGTGCGCCGAGCGTCCGCGAGACGAAGGCCCTGGCCGTGGCGACCTGTTCCGGGCGGCCGGGGATGGTCAGCGAGCCGAGGACTGTCGCGCGTGTCCCGCCGGCGGTCCCGCGAGACCCTGGCCTGCGCTGCGGGCCGGGCCATGATCGTCGGGAATTGCCTTCGGGCGTTTCCATGTTGAGTCCCTCCCATTGCAGAGATCGTGATCAAACCCTGTTCGCGACCCGGGGCCGCGAAGTTCAGCTTGCTCGTAGTGTCACATCCGTGACACTTGCCACCCTGGTTCGCGTAGTTCCCTAGTAATCACTCAAATCAACATCAGGCGCGCCGCTAACCAGCCTCGATCCCGGAATCTACGCAGAAACTCCGCTATCTGCACTTTCACAATATGTCCTGATTTGTACCTTCGTGATTGACCACGCGGACTAGCATCAGAACCGATGATGGGGTCGCTAGCCCACATCACGCAAGTGCGTGAAGGAAATTTCCCGGCTGAAATCCCGGATGGGATTTCATCGGCGGCGTTAGTGCTGTATCGTACTGCTTGTCAAGGACGATGCGGAGTGTTCTGGTTACACTCTGATGCTCAAAAACGGGTCACAACCGGTTACCTGGGTATCAAGCGTTGCCTGGGTTCTGATGGGTCCCGTCGGATGCGGATTTCTCCGCGTCATCCTGAACGCTAACCCCCTGCTTTACGAGGAGGCGAGCTTCTCGTGCCTCTTGGCCCTACCGTCCGCAGGCGCAGGCTCGGTGCCGAGCTCCGGCGTCTGCGGGAAGCGCATTCGCTCAAGCTCGAGGAAGTGGCCGAGAAACTCGGCCTCGCCCCGTCCACGCTCTCGCGCATCGAGACGGGCAAGGCGCCGACCAAGTCGGCCTACCTGACCGCCATGCTCGAGATGTACAAGGTCGAGGACCCGGGCGCGCGCAAGGTGCTCGTCGACATGGCCCGCGAGGGTCACCGCAAGGGCTGGTGGTCGATCTACGACGACGTCCTGCCCAGCGGTTTCGACATCTACGTGGGCCTGGAGGCGGAGGCTTCCGGGCTGCGCAGCTATGAGTCGGACGTGATCCACGGGCTGCTGCAGACCACCGATTACGCCCTGACGGTGCTGCGCGAGCTGCGCCCCAGGGACAGCGAGGAGCAGATCACGCGGGTGGTGGACCTGCGCATGCAGCGGCAGCGCCTGCTCGATCAGGATCCGCCGCTTGACGCCTGGATCATCCTCGACGAGGGTGCGATCAGGCGCAATATCGGCGGCGCCGCGATCATGCGGCGCCAGCTTGAACATCTGGTCCAGGCCAGCCGGTGGTCCAACGTGACCCTGCAGATCCTGGCTTTCGAATCCGGCGCGCACGCGGGACTCATCGGGCCGTTCGCCATCCTTGAGTTTCCTGAGCGCACCGATTCTGACGTCGCCTATACCGAATCCCTGGGCGGCATGATCTACCTGGAAAAAGACCGGGAAGTCCGGGCTTGCGCCGAGGCCTTCGACCGGATGCGCGCGGCGGCGCTTTCCCCGGTCGCGTCGGTCGAGCTGATCCAGCGGGTGGCGCGCGAGCTCACCTGATTACGACGTCTACTGAACAATCCGCAAAAATACAATGGAAGGAGAGGCGATGGACACCGACCTCACCGGTCTACGCTGGTTCAAGAGCAGCGCAAGCAGCGCCGCGGGCTGCGTGGAAATAGCGCACATCCCCGAAGGGGGAGTCGCGGTCCGCGATTCAAAAGATCGCGGTAAGACGCCCCATATCTTCAATCGCCATGAATGGGAGTGCTTCCTGATGGGCGCGAAGAACGGGGAATTCGACCTCCCGGTTTCCTAGACCTTCCGTCCACCTGGCGCCGGTGGAGGCGGCGGGCGGGGCGCTACCCCACACACCAGCCCCGCCCGTCCCTGCGCACTGAGCCTGCGCGCAAGGGCAGATGGTTTGGGGGGAGGAGCAGAGGGCGGTGGTCCTGGCGGGTCCACCGCCCTTCGCGTTGCCGGACCAGCGGCTTCTAACGCGGCCTACTCGCCGGGCGTGGCCCTACGGATTCTCGTTGAGCTCTTCATCGAGCTGGTTGATGATCGTGGTGAGGATTCCGGGTGTCTCGGTCGGCTTGGCGCTCATGATGCTGAGTCGCTCCATGTTCAGCAGGTAGCGGTCGACGTCGGTTTTCTTGTCGAAGTAGAGAGCGCTGGTGAGATGTTCCAGGTAGGCGACGTCCGGGAGGTCCGCCTCGGCGAATCGCAGGATGGTGAACCCGCTGGGTACGGCGTGACCCCCCAGGCCGGACGGAATGATCTGCAAGGTGAGGTTCTGCCTGCTGCTGAGGCTGAGCAAGTAACGGAGCTGATCGCGCAGGACCTGCTTGCTGCCCATCGGCCGTCGCAGCGCGGTCTCCTCAACGATCGCCCAGAGCTTGACCCGCCCCTCGGTGAACCGCCGCTGCCGCTCCTTGCGCAGGATGACGTGCCGTTCCGCATCGCTCATGGGGATGTCGCAGACCGCGAGGACGGCCGCGGCGTACTGCTGGGTCTGCAGCAGGCCGGGGATGAACTGGGGCTCGTAGATGCGGATCGACGTCGCGGCCTCTTCCATCCCGACGTAGGACTGGAACCAGTCGGGCAGGATGTCGTTGTACCTATGCCACCAGCCGGGCCGGCTGGCCTGCTCGGCCAGGCTCAGCAGCTGCTCGCGCTCGACCGCCCCGACGCCGTAGTGGGTCAGCAGGTCCAGCACGTCGATCTCCCGGATGGCGTTCCGGCCGAGCTCGATGCGGCTGATCTTGGACTCGGACCCGCGGATCGCCCGGGCCGCTTCTTGCGCGCTGATGCCCCGGCTCTCCCGGAGCCGGCGCAATTGCGTGCCGAGCAGGATACGCAGCACAGTTGGTCCCTCTGTCGGCTCTGGCACCAGGCCTCCCGGGATTCCGCTCGCCCGCGGAATTGTTTCTTGCAATTGCGTGGCAACGCGTTGCCATCCGCCTTCCTTAATCGTCATGGTATCCCATATGGGATTGCATGCCACCCCCCAATATTGGCGGCCCGGCTATCCCGCCTAGGACACTTCTGTCTTGGACACTATCCAAGACACTTCTGTCTAGCCTGCGGTCATTTTGGGTCGCTAAGCTGGTGTTTACGCGGCACGGCTGTCCGATCGTGCGGGTGTTGCGGGTCGGGGCGCCGGTCCGGCGTCGAGGGGTCTGCGGCCCGCGGATCTGCGGTTCGGCTCCTGGCCAGCACGGATCCGCTGCCCGCCCGGGAGCGGGCAGAACGACGCGCGCAGAACGAGAGGAAGCTTTGCCCTGATGAGCGGCGATTCCCCCAGGGAGCGCGATGACTGGCGGACGACATTCCGGCCAGATATCCCAAGCCCGGCTCGCATTTACGACTACCTGCTCGGCGGGAAGGACAATTACCCTGCGGACAGGCAAGCGGGAGATGAGATCGCGACCCACCTGCCGAATATTCGCGAGGCGTTTGCGTGGAACCGGACCTTCTTGCGGCGCGCGGTGCGTTTCCTTGTCAGTGAGGCGGGAATTGGTCAGCTTATCGATATCGGCACCGGGCTGCCGGCCGGCGGCAGCGTGCACGAGGTGGCGATGCATGCTAACCCGGCTACCCGGATCGTCTCCGTGGACAACGACCCGGTGGTGCTGGCCCACGGCCGGGCGCTGCTCCACGGCGTACCCAACACGGCCATCCTCGAGCACGACCTGCGCGCGCCCGCCGAGATCCTGGCCGATCCCGAGTTGCGGCGGCTGATCGACTTCCGTGAGCCGGTGGCCATCCTGCTCGTCGCCGTCTTGCACTTCATCTCCGACGCCGATGATCCGGCCGGCGTCGTCTCCGAACTGCTTGCGCCATTTCCTTCGGGCAGCTATGTCGCGCTCTCGCACGCCACCGCAGACGGAACTCCTGCCATTAACGACGCGGCGAAGGTCTACGACGAGGCCACGGCTCAGGCCCATGTCCGCCGCCACGATGACGTGCTGGCGCTGGTGCGCGGCCTGGACCTCGTCGAGCCCGGGATGGTGTGGACACCGCAATGGCATCCGGAGCCCGGCGCCGAAATGCCGCCGCATCCGGAGGACTTCTATTACTACGCGCTCGTCGCCCGCAAGCCCTGACCTAACCCCGGGTCGGCCTGGGCCGGTCCGTAGAATCTGACCATGCGCTATCGGCCCCTGGGGCAGTCGGGACTGCTGGTGTCGGTCGTCGGGCTCGGCTGCTGCTGACCGGCAAGGTCAGGCGGGGCCAGGCGATACCGGCCGGGACCAGGCTGGCCGCCCGCCAGGGCTACGTCACCGAGGAGAAGCTAGCCAAGGTCGAGGCGCTGATCACCTGGGCCCAGGCGCACGGCGTCACGATCCTGGAGGTGGCGATCGGCGCCCTGGCCGCCCAGCCGGGCTGCTCCTCGGTGATCGCTGGCGCCACGAGCGCCGAGCAGGTCAAGGCCAACGCGGCCGCGTCGGAATGGATCCCGTCCGCCGCCGAACTGGCCGAGATCGGCGCCATCGTCCCGCCGCCGCCCTAGCCAGCTCAGCCGCCGGCCACCGCCGTCTTGTACAGGGCCGCCGCGTTCGCGCCGAGCACGGCCGAATACGAGACCTCCGGCGTAAAGCCGCCCTGCTCGTAGCCGCCGATGACGCCGATCACCAGGCCCTGCCCGGTCGCCTGGTTGACCTCGCTCAGGAACGGCCCGCCGCTGGTCCCGTCCGTGTAACCGCCGCAGTCGAACTCGAGCTGGTCGGTCATCGGCTCCCTGAGCCAGTTCTGGCAGGTAACCGGCCGGTTCGAGGAGTTCGGGTAACCGAGCGCCTCCACCATCTGGCGGGCGGCCGGGAGGCCGGTGGCGAGCTGTTCCGCCCCGGTCACGTCCTCGACCGGCACGCTCGAGCCCGGCTCGCTGATCCGCAGGAAGGCGAAGTCGTCATCCGGGTTGGACCCCGAACTCCACGCCTGGTCGACGTAGACCTTGGTCACGGTCCACACGCCGTACGGCGTGGCGCCGTTGTCGTACCCGGGCACGAAATCGATGGTGCCCGAGGTGCCGCTCATGCAGTGCGCGGCGGTGATCGCGAGGTCGCCGCCCGTGCTGTGGATCACGGTCGCCGTGCAGAAGTGCTGGCCCAGCTTGCCCGCCGACGTGGTGAACAGCGCCCCCACTGCCGGGGTGCCGGCGAACGCCTGGCCGTTGCGCGAGGTCGAGGTCAGATGCCGCACGGCCTGGACGAGGCCGGTGGCGATGTCGCCGACGGCGCCGTTGGCCGGGGTCACGGTGACGACCGCGCCGACGGCAAGCGCGCTGACCAGGGCCGCCCTGGTGGGTGACCGGGAGAACCAGCGCGCCCGCTCGCGCGGGCCGCTATCGCCGGCGGGCGCGTTTTCCTCGTCGCGGACGTCCGGGTGACGCCTGCCTCGCCGCCCCGCTCGCAACAGCACCTGCCCTGGTCACCCGCCTGTCTTGTCCGGAATTCGGTGGCTTCGGGCGTTACTTCGATACTCAATTGTGATCTACAAGGTGCGACCTTACCAGAGGTAAAGGCTCCAAACTTACTCAGAACTCACCAGGCTGAGCCTGGGAATCTCCTGTGACACGGCGTTACGGACCTTGTCGGGTTATCTCGGATCGGGCCGGTCGATGTTCCAGTGCCTGCTCTGGGAGCGAACCATCCCGTGACCACCTCCGGGTCCGCACCCCCCGCAGAGCCGCCAGGCGGGGCCGCGTCCGCACCCCCCGCAGAGCCGCCAGGCGGGGCCGTTTCCGGGTGCATGCTCACCAGCGATCGTGCACCTTGGCGCGGAAGTAGGTGTCGTACAGGCCCTCGATCGCGTCGAGCTTGGCCTGCGGCAGCGGCGGCAGGCTGGCGGCCTCGGCGTTCTGCCGGGCCTGGCCGGTGCTGCGGGCGCCGGGGATCACGGTCGTCACCCCCGGCTGCTGGATCACCCACCGTAGGGCCCACTGGGCCGGGTTCTCCCCGGTGATGGCCGCGAACTCCGCCGCGGCGTCGACGCCGGCCTCGAAGCCCACGCCGGAGAACGTCTCCCCGACGTCGAACGCCGCGCCGTGGGCGTTGTAGCTGCGGTGGTCGTCGGCGGCGAACGTGGTGTTCCTGGTGTACCGGCCGGAAAGCAGCCCGGACGCCAGCGGCACCCGGGCGATGATGCCGACTCCCGCCGCGGCCGCGGCGGGCAGCACCTGATCGAGCGGCTTGCGCCGGAACGCGTTCAGGATGATCTGCACGCTGGCCACCCCCGGGCGCGCGATCGCGGTCAGCGCCTGCTCGCCGGTCTCCACGCTCACCCCGTACGCCGCGATCCGCTCCTCGGCGACCAGCGTGTCGAGCGCGTCGTAGACGGCGTCCGAGGAAAAGACCGGGGTCGGCGGGGTGTGCAGCTGGACCAGGTCGAGGCGGTCGGTGCCCAGGTTGACCCGGGACCTGTCGGTCCAGGCGCGGAAGTTCTCCAGCGTGTAGTTCTCTTCCTTCTGCTCGACCCGGCGGCCCATTTTGGTCGCGACCGTGACGCCCTGCCCGGCGTTGCCGGCCAGGAAGCGCCCGATGATGCGCTCGCTGCGCCCGTCGCCGTAGACGTCGGCCGTGTCGAAGAACGTGACCCCGGACTCGACCGCCGTCCGCAGTACCGCCATCGCGTCGGCCTCGGACACGTTCCCCCAGTCCGCGCCGAGTTGCCATGTGCCGAGCCCGACGACCGAAACCGGCCTGCCCGTCCTGCCGAGAACCCGCTGCTCCATGATTCGCGATCCTACTAAGCCCGCGTTCTATTACTACGTAAACCTGGTGCCTCCAGAAGACGCGGAACTTACAGGATCATGGAATCAAGCCCCGCCGCGGCCCGCGGATGCGCCGCGGCCCGGTAGGCGCCCGGGGTGACCCCGTAGTAACGGCGGAACCACCGGGTGAGGTGCGCCTGGTCGGCGAAGCCGGCTTCGGCCGCGGCCTGGGCGGGCGAGACGCCGGCCGAGAGCAGCCTGCGCGCCGCGCGCACCCGGAGCTGGCGCTGGTAGTCGCTGGGTGCGAGCCCGTAGGCCTGGGTGAAGGCCCGGTAGGCCGCGTACCGGCTGCATCCGGCCGCCGCGGCCAGGTCGTCGGCGGTGAGGTCCGCGGCGCCGTCATGGATGAGCTCACGGATCCGCGCGGCGACGCGCCGGTCCGGACCCGGAGCGCCACCCCGCGCCGGCCCGCGCGCCGGCCCCCGCGCCGGGATGCGGGCAGCAGCGTGCCGGGCCAGGAGCGTAGCCGTCGCGGCGAGCCGTTCGTACCGTTCCAGCTCGGTGGCCTGCCCGGTGAGCGCCAGGTGCAGCCCGCGGACGGAGCCGGCGAGCGCGGGGTCCTCGATCACCGGCGAGCGGAACAGCGGGAGCGGCATCCCGGTCAGCGAGACGAGGAACTCCGGCCAGATGTGCACCATCCGGTAGGTGAAACCGCCGTCACCGGCCGCGTGCCCGTCGTGCGGATCGTCGGGATTGAAGGCCATCACCATGCCACGGCCGCTCACATGGCGCCCGTGACGGCAGGTGAACGCCTGCGCGCCGGTCTCGGTCACGCCGAACGAGTAGCTCTCGTGACTGTGCCGGTGGTACACGTGCGAGGTGAAATGCGCGTGCATCGCCTCGACCGGCACGCTGTCCGCGCGCCAGTACCTGGCCCAGTCCCTCGGGGCGACGGCCATGTCTCCATCGTAGGGCGCTCCAGCGTTCAAGACCCGGCGGCGGGCACGGGGGCACGCTGGGGCCAAATGGACCTGACCACCGCCCACCTGGCGGACGGCTGCCTTCGCGCGCGGGTTCCGGTGCGCTGCGCGCGCTTGCAGGCGGTCGTCCCCGGCAGCCGCCTGACCGGGCGGGTACTGCCAGCCCGGCATGCCGGCAGTGTCGACATCTTCCTCGAGGCGTTCGAACACGCCGAACCCGGCGACGTGCTCGTGGTCGACAACGGCGGCCGGCTCGACGAGGCCTGCGTCGGCGATCTCGTCGTGCTCGAGGCCCAGGCGGCCGGGCTGGCCGGCCTGGTGGTCTGGGGGCTGCACCGGGATACCGCCGACATCCGGGCCATCGGGTTGCCGGTGTTCAGCCTGGGGGCGACTCCCGCTGGCCCGCAGCGCCTCGAACCTAGGGACGTCCTGGAGTCCGCCATGGTGGGGGAGTGGACCGTGACCGGCGCGGACCTCGTCGTCGGCGACGACGATGGCGTGCTCTTCCTGCCCGCCGAACGGGCCGGGGAGATCTTCGCGCTGGCCGAGACCATCCGCGACACCGAACGACGCCAGGCCGCACAGATCCGGGACGGCGTATCGCTCCGCCGCCAGGTGCGGTTCGACCGCTACCTGGCCCGCCGGCAGCAGGTGCCCTCGCTGACCTTTCGAGAGCATTTGCGCGACGTCGGCGGGGCCATCGAAGTGTGACCAACGGGAAGGACCCATGACCATACGATTCGACACCAAGATCGCCATCGCCGTGCGCGCCGACCTCGAGCCGTGGCAGCAGCTGAACGTCACGGCGTTCCTGGCCAGCGGAATCGCCGCCAGCAGCGGGGAGATCATCGGCAAGCCGTACGAGGACGGCTCGGGGAACACCTACCTGGAGCTGTTCCGGCAGCCCGTGGTGGTGTACGCGGCCGACGCCGGGACCCTCACCCAGGCGCATCAGCGGGCGCTGTCCCGGGAGATTCCGATGGCGATCTACACCATGGACATGTTCGGGACCGGCAACGACGACGACAACCGGGCCGTGGTGCGCGCGGTCCCCGCCGCCGGACTGCGCTTCGCCGGGCTCGCGCTGCACGGGCCGCGCAACGCCGTCGACAAGATTTTCAAGGGCGTTACGCTGCACCCATGAAAGCAGCGTTGTACAGGAGCACCGGGAAAGCGGCTGAGGTCCTGCACGTCGAGGAGGTCCCCCGGCCCGAGCCAAGACCGGGCGAGGTCCTGGTGCGGGTGTACGCCTCGGGTATCAACCCCACCGACTACAAGGCACGTTCGGGCGCGGTCCCGCGCTCCGTCGACGACTTCCAGATCCCGCACCATGACGGCGCCGGGGTCATCGAGGCGGTCGGCCCCGGGGTGGATCCCGGGCGCGTCGGTCAGCGGGTCTGGGTGTGGTTCGCGGCGCACGGTCGGCGGTGGGGAACCGCCGCCGAGTGGACCGTGGTGCCCGAGCGGCAGGCGGTGCCGCTGCCGGACGGCGCCTCGTTCGAGCTGGGGGCCTCGCTGGGCGTGCCGGCCATGACCGCGCACTACTGCCTGTTCTCGGACGGGCCGGTGAACGGCCAGACCGTACTGGTGGCCGGAGGTGCCGGAGCTGTCGGTCATTTCGCTATTGAATTGGCCAAACGGGCCGGGGCTCGTGTCATCGCCACAGTGAGCAGCCACGACAAGGCGGCGCTGGCGGAGAAGGCGGGTGCGGACCTGGTGGTGAATTACCGTTCGCCCGATGCGGCGGAGCAGGTCAAGGCGTTCGCTCCCGTCGACCGGGTCATCGAGGTGGCACTCGGCGCCAACCTCGGACTCGACCTGGCGGTGGTCAGGCCGCAGGCTGCGATCGTGACCTACGCGGCCGATGCCGCCGATCCGGTGCTGCCGGTGCGGGCCTGCATGACCGCCAACCTCACCCTCAAGTTCGTCCTGGTGTACGGCGTGCCGAAGGCCGCACTTGAGCGGGCGGCCGCAGACATCACCGCGGCCCTGGCCGCTGGCGAGCTCACCGGCTTGCCCGTGCGGAAGTTCGCGCTCGCCGACATCGCCGCCGCGCACGAGGCCGCCGAGAGCGGCGCTGTCGGCAAGGTTATTGTCATCCCGTAGCCGGGGACTCGCAGGCAGGGCAGTGCCGACGGAAGGGCAGTGCCTACGGAAGAGCAGCGCGGGCGGGGTCGCGCGCCGGAGGATACTTCTCGTCGGGACCCGGAGGCTACTTCTTCGTGAAGACCCCGGTATGGCCGGTTCCGCCCCAGAAGACCCTCGTACCGATCCGATCGCGGCGGCCGCTGCCGTCGCACCTACGGCAGCGCCGGTACGACCCCCTGTAGATGCCGCCGAAGTGCCTGCCGGTCATATTGCAGGTAGGACACTTCCTGAGCGGATGGATGCGCGTCGAAACGATGTAGCTGACGGCAATAATGGCAATAATAATGACCGCTACCATGCCTGGTACTCCTTACTGACCCACGCCAGAACCGCCCGTAGCCCTGTACCGCCTTACCCACGGGCCGGGTACCGCGACTCCGGCGAGAGTTGACCACCGCCGTGGGCACTGAGGTTGGATCTCACCCCCAGTGCCGACTCACTAGCACAGAGTAACCCACTCTGATCGGATATGTGAAGAAAATTTTGCCATGATAGCTCACACAATGAGCCCAGTTACCTCATTTTGACTGGCGTCTCACCGACGTCAGCGATATGCGCTAATGCCAAGCTTCACCGCGAGGCCGATGCCGCACAGGCTGACGAAGACCCGGAACATCCCGGCGGGGACCTTCCGGGCAATCTTAGGCCCGATCCAGCCACCAATGAGGAAACCTGCCGCAAGTGGAGCCACAAACGTCCATCTGACGTCCCCGAACAACGCGAAGCACACGGCGGCCATGGCATTCGCCATCCCGGAGAGGGCGTTCTTCACCGCATTCACCTTGACCAGCGACTCGTCGATCATCATGCCGAGCACCACGAGCAAGAAGACGCCTGCGGCGGCCCCGAAATACCCGACGTACATGGCGACCGCGAAGAGCGCCGCGCCATGAGCCAGCCGGTGCCCGCCGTCCGCGGCCGGAGCCAGCTTCTTGACCTTGGGCTGGACGAGAAGCAGCACCGAGGCGCAGCCGATAAGCACCGGCACTACGGCGATGAAGGTGCTCGCCGGAGTCAGCAGCAGCACCGTCGCTCCGGCCCCGCCGCCCAGCGCCGTGATAACCCCGAGCCGGAGCACGCGCCGGCCCTGGCCGGTCAGTTCGGGCCCGGAACTGGCGACCGAGCCGGCTCCGGTGAGCACGAGCGAGACGGTGTTGGTCATGTTCGCGCTGAGCGGCGGCACCCCGAGCGCGAGCAGCGCCGGGTAGGTGACCAGCGACGCGATGCTCACCGCCGTGCTGAAAATGCCGCCGAGTATCCCGGCGGCGAGCAGCACGAGCACCTCAGAAATCTTCATTCGATGCAAGGATCGCGCAACTACATCCCGCACGCACCTCCAGAACCCCCTCAGCAGGTGTGATCCACATCGCATCCGCCCTGCACCCTCAAGGCCCGCCACCCAAGGCCGCCACCCAAAGCCGCCACCCAAGGCCCGCGGCCAAGGGACCGCCACCCGGCCTGCAGTCGCACCGATATCCAGCATCACTTTGAGATCTCACATCACTTATCATGAGCTCTTTACCTCTGACCTCAATGGCTTCAATGCCATCAGGCTAGGAAAACATAAAGATGATCATGCCTAATTCGCGCGGCGTTCCCGGAAAATGTCATAGGCCACTGCTAGAGTCGAACTAGAAAATGAACAACCTAGCCCGGTCCGCACTGCCGGGGAAAGGAGACCATTCGCCGCGCGCGAGCACAGCGTAAGGAGGTGACAGACAAGGTGAACAGCATTCCGGCGTTTTCCAGCGCGAAACAAGCGGCGGAGACCGTGCGCGCCGGGCTGGGGTACCTGGCCACCGCCGACGCGACCCAGATGGCGGCCGAGACCCAGGCGCAGTGCCTGCTGCTCCTAGAG
>WNFC01012989.1_pt1 | contig 21682 bp, 19 predicted proteins | sample 5400541 | NCBI WGS metagenome assembly WNFC01 (sample SAMN13153342, study PRJNA577476) | soil metagenome | isolation source: 120 cm saprolite under Douglas fir tree site 2 hole 2 replicate 1 | place: USA:California | collected 2015-04-18
TTGTTACAGGAGGACCCGGAACGGGAGATCTATTGGCAGGTGGTCAGCTCTGATCCTGTAAGAAAACGGGAAGCGATAAAAGGGGCGCGCCTGTTCCTCGAAAGAGCCAAGTCCAAGAAGGTCACGGTCCGAAACTACCGGGACAGCTTTTTCCCGACGCTTCATGCGCGGATTAAGATGGAGTTTGAGAAACTGAAGAAAGAATTTGTTCCGGACTTGATCCTGACACATTACCGACACGATCTGCACCAGGATCATAGGGTGGTCTGCGAACTGACCTGGAACACCTTTCGCAATCACCTCATCCTGGAATACGAAATCCCCAAGTACGATGGCGATTTGGCGGCGCCAAATTTTTTCGTAGGATTGGATCGCGAGACGTGCGAGCGAAAGGCGAAATACATCCTCGACTCGTTTGCCTCTCAGCGGACGAAGCAGTGGTTCGAAGCAGAAACCTTTCTGGCTCTGCATCGACTTCGCGGCGTTGAGTCCAATGCCCCCGATAAGTACGCAGAAGCGTTCTATTGCAGGAAGCTCGTGCTGTAGAGTTGCGCGGTTTCGGGCCCTGGCTAAGGCCGGCCGCGGCACAGGGATAGTGCTGCCGAAATTATCCCACTCCTGCGGAGAAGCTGTTGTGTGCGCTCCTTCTGCAAGTGCTCTACTCCGTGCGCAGCGATCACTGAGCGGCTACAATTAAACCAAGTCGGGACGTAGCAGGAGGCCTTAACAAACTATTTATGCGGGTCCACTTCAAGATAATTAGGTTTCGGAGTTGAGGTCGCCATGAAAAAAACGAAAACCCAACTTGGCCAGAGCTGCAAAAGAAGCCGCACCAGAGAGGTGCTCAAATGATGCACGAGGTTTAATGGTGTGGTTATGTATACGAAAAAATACCCAACCAACATTGATACTAGTATTCCTGCCCCGGTACTGGCGCTCATGACACTACTCTTCCTTAGGCGCATACCCAAAGCATACAGAATTAGCAGTGGCGTAATGCCCACTATTCTCGCATGGAAAAACAGGAGTTCGCCTGCCATAGCCTTTGCCACAACTCGGTATCTCAACATAGTCGTTAACTTCTGAGAGACAGAGCCAGGCTCGAGGTAGTATTGCATGGCTCCTTGAGCAGAGTAATTTCCCGGTTGCAAATAATTTAGTGGCGCGAGGTAGACCTTAAACCATGCAACCACCGCAAGAACGGGGAGAAGGCCGATCATGAACATGGATGCTTCTCGAAGGCACTCCCTCCATCCACTGCGCCAACCTGCCAGTAAGAAACAAACACCCACGAATACCAGCAAGAACAAAAGGCCTTCGTTCTTCGTCCATGCACAGAAACCGACAGCTAGTCCCGCCAGCACAAGGAATCTAGAGTTTTTGTCATTTTCTATTTCGTGGTATATATAAACAGTGATAATTGAACTTATAATAAAAAATCCGATTACAACATCTGCATATTGTGATGCCCCGTGAGAAACAAAGGAAGATACGCCGAGCAGGACCGTGCCAGCGAGATAGCCAGTCCGTTTGCTCCGCAGAATCGTCAGTGAAGAACAAAGAATTCCAACGGACGAAAAGGTGAATAGAAAAGCCACCACAATCGGAACTAAAACGGCCTCGGATCCGATGTATTTCCAACCACGAGCAATTGTGAGCGGCAAGAGTAAAGGGTAATCACCATGCGGGACGCCCTGGCTCTGAAGGAAAGCATTTCTCCAGTGCTCTGTGCCTCGGGCCAGAAATCGTGCTCGTAGGTTCCATATCGACCATGCGTCCCACTCACCGTGTTGATGGATTAAAGCTATTTGGATGAATGTAATCACGCTACACGACAACACGAGGTAAAAAACTGCGGGAAGCAGTCGGTCCAGTAAACTATTGTATTTTTCCCGCCGATCGTAATCCTCACCGTTCGACAAGATAGGCCCTCTGGAAGAACAAAAGTATGCTACTCCCAGACCTACCGCGGTCACGACCTCAGGTACGATGTAGCTCCTTCCGAAATGCCGGGTGCTCGAACCTGTTAAATATAACCAGCAGAAAAACAAGCAGGACGACATTCCAAAACCAAATCCGACCGCGAGACAGCACCGAAGGATAATATCCCTGCTTGTCTGTCTTCCCCGCCGCCACAGCAGGGACACTACGAAAAAGCCCATAAAAAAGGATAAGAGGAAGGAACTCAGAAAGTAGAAGATCACTCTATCTGCCTCGAAAGTAACAACACGCCCCTTCCATAGTCATGGACGAGAGACAGACGTCCGTTTCGGATGAGCAATTGGATGGCGGAAGGATCGTGTACATTCGCGACGATCAGAGAACAACAGTCCACTGAATTGTCGACGATGGTAGGGGAGAGGCTGTATTGCGTGAGGAAGTAGTCCTCGAACCATTGCGCATGCTGTTCCGATACGTCAGTGATATATCCAATCTTTTCTGATTTCAACAGTCGCGGCTTGAGCGGCTCAAAGCGCTGCTCAGCAACGGTTACAGGGTCCGTGTCAGCACGTTCAAAGTCCATCTTGGTCTCACGCGTCACAAGACTAAACGCCTGATACAAACTGTAAGCGATCAAGAGAGTAGTCAATATGCCGTTTCGCGAAATAGCGATCACGTTTTCGTTCCCTGCCTGCTGGAATCAAGTAACTTATCCGCAGCCACCGAAGTCTTCATGTGCTTGCTCACCTTCTAAGCTTTCCCTTGCTAAAAGTCAAATCGCAGCCGCACCGGGTGCTGTCCTAATTTGACTGAGGCGAGTGACCGCGCAGGCAGGTTTCAGCGGCCTGCCCCCGGGTCATGGGCGCCTGGCGCAACTCTCTCCAGCCATATCTCCCGCCAGTAAGGATAGATGCTCCTGGGACAGAACAGCCGGCATTCGCTGTAACGGGCTTGGCATACCACCGAATCCAAAATGATGCAGGGGCTCTTCATCTCCTGCATCTCTCCCGTCTTCTCATTTATGATCTTGGAGACGCGCTTAAGAACTTGGTAGGTTCCGCCACAGTAAGGTGCCAATTCCGCATCCCACCTCATGCCACGGTTCATGTTCTCCTCGTCGCACGTCTCGCGGATTGTGTCGAAACTCTTCACGCGTACCCATTCTCCAGGCTGCAGATCGAGCCTGGCGATTGGTGTACGCGTACCAGCCGCGAGCTTTCCGGCACGCCGTGGGAAGGGTATTCCCCTGCGAAGACCCTGAACCCTGTCGTAAATCCATCGGAGCAAGGGACCGATGCCGATTCCTAAGTTGATGAAGCCATGCAGGTAGGCCATGTAGAGAAAGCTTTTGGCCATTCGACCTAATTTGACGTTTCCGGATGTGTAGTCCTCGACATACTGCCTCCACTCCCACCAAGGCAGTGGTTCCGTTGCGGCAGGAACCTGGGTCGCCTGGCAGACATAGGCTGGCTTGCCTTCGTCTCCAGGACGCTTTCGTACGGCGGCTAACACGACGGCCTCCGTGCAGTGACCCCCTTCGCTCTTCCCTTTCGTTGGGCTCCCGTCCTGGCGGGACTTCGAATCTGGGGCCGTGTGATCAAGCGTCTGCAACCAGGCCGTCTTCCAATAGATGAGACATGAGGCTTCACATCTGCCATGCGATTGACCGTTGCAGCGAACGCCTTCCAAATGAACTGCATCTTTCATCTTGCGGCCCTTGTAGTCATTAACCGTGTCGCACGTCTTGTGGGCGCGTTTGTAGACGCGAAGACGCTGGCCGCAGAATGCGAACATCTCCGGCATGAACGGCAGATTCTCTAGGCAGCCGTTTTCGTCAAGGGTGGCCAGGATCTCTTCACGGCTGCGAACCTCCACCCAATCCCCAGCTTTCAGATTGCTAGGCGGATTCGAATTGTCTTCCTTCATGGAATTGCATCTCCCCGCGACTCAGCTGCCAGTAATGCCCAAATGTCTTTCCCGCCTGACCCGTATTCCTGCGTCTTATCGTCTTTCTGGTTAGTGCGGGCATTCCTCAAGTGAGTCTTTCACGACCACAGCTTTGGCTCGAAGGTAATTCGCCATACACTTATTGACAAAACAGCCCGAATCTGAGGAAAGGTTTTGATGCATAGCCAGATTGGGATACCGAGCCGGGCCCTGAAATTCCAACGCACCGCCGCGTTGTTGCAATCGGGAGGAATTCATTCGCCACCAGGACTGTGCGGGACCGCGCACGTCTTCTACTGCCCCTCTGAAATTCGAGGATCCGAGGAGATCTCAGGTATGCCTCGCAAGATCACACAGATGAAGAGCAGCCAGAACACGAATTTGAACCACGCAACAACCCGAGAGGGAATCCAAATACCAGACGCGGTCTCAACGAGTGCGACCTCGCACAAGACAGCAAACATGGCGCAAACACCGGCTATGCCAAGCCATTTTACTGGCAAGTTTTCTGCAGCATTCGTATCCTGGTCGCGCTGGTAAAGAAGGAAGATACAGCAACCAGCCACCAGGATTGCAGGATACGAAAACCAATTGAGACCATGATAAAAAGAATGCGCAATCCATCTGGGGAGGTGGGCAATGTCCCACAAATGTTTGTGTTCTTGTGCCGCCCGGAGAGCATTCCCAGGAGATAACATCACGATGGCTTGGCTGAGGGCAGCCATAGCAAGGCTCAAATACCACTGGCGGGCGGGGAGTTTCTTTGCGCGCATCACGATCACGCCGGCGAACGAGATCATGCAGAGCAAGGTGCCCGCAATCTCGTGTTGCGCCGGGACGGCAATCGATAACAGCGCAACCGTGACGTAATACCAGGGGGCACGGCGGGCCTGGTACAAGAGGCTCACAAGAACCAACAAAGTACTGAAGGACAGGTTGTACTCTGTGGCGCCTGTAAGCCAGTAGAGCTCCAACTGGAGATCGTCGAGGCTCGCCACATACGCGGCGTACAAGACACCGGCAACAAGGAACGATGTTGTGCGAGGCAGTTGAAAAATTGTCCGAAAGAAATACCACAATGCCGCGAGGTTTGTAATGATGACGGTTAAAAGAAGCCAGCCGTAATGGGTGGTCAAATCAACATGACTCATCACAAGGCTCTGAAGTAATGTCGTGAGCCACCGTGGGGACCATTTTGTATAGTACATCCAGGTGACCGATAGAACGCTACTTTGCGGCACGGTGTCGAAGGAGAGTGTGGCTTTGCAGAAGTCGTCGGTGGCAGGCAAAGAGTAGAACAGCAATACAAGAAAAGGTGTTAAGAAAACCACCAGCACAGACGAAACGATGAGGGACTCAACCACACGTCCCGCAGTCGCGGGCAGCACTGTAGCGGGTTTGTTACCGTTTTGCATAGTACCTAAACCATGCCTCAGAGGGAAAACATGTCAAGCGACCGCGGTCGCAGCTACTTGTCGCGATATGTCAACATACGCGCCACGAATCGGAGATTTACAGTGGCCTTGTTTGTCCAGCGTGGCGAGGATTTTCTCCGGGCTGCGGACTTTAGGCCATTCCCCTGGCCTTAGATTCAAAGAGTCACATCCTCTCTGGATTTCCATAGTTTCTTTGGTTTCCTTTGGTCGAGCGTCTGGCGATACGTTTCTGCAAGTTGTCCGGCCAGCTCCCAGACTTGCACCTTGTTGTAGAACCTCCGGTGCTGCTGTATCGCCATCATCCAGCGCAGTGTCGAGGATATCAACCGGCGAAGCAAGCGTGGCAGAATCGCCCAGTGACCTTTCGCATCGGGACGAATCTCAGATTTCCGGACATCAGAGCGGCCTTTGTCGAACCACCACGCCAGGAAGTACTTTTTTTGGAGTCGGTTTTCAGGTACCAAGTGATGGACAATAGCTGACGGTTCGTAACGCAGCCGCTTCCCCGCGTCCAACAACCGGCGACCGAACTCGGCGTCCTCACTTTTCTGTGGCTCCCCGCTGCCGGCCCGTGGACCCAAATCGGTCCGAAAACCGCCATACCTTTCAAACATCGCCTTTCGAAAGGCCATGTTGGCTCCAAACGGATTCTCCGAGAGCTCATGCGCCTCGCCACCCCGGTCGAACAAGGCAAGAGTGTCCCCCAACGCGTAGCGACCCTCGAGGGACAGCCAGAGAGGAGGCGGGCAGGCCCATTCCGCAACCACGCGCCCTCCAGCGCCGGCCCATTCACTGTTATTCAAAGCCGCGGTCAGATTTCGGAGCCATGTCTTCTCGACGGTCACGTCGTCATCCGTGAATGCCAGGATATCGCCTTGAGCCTGCCGAATCCCAGCGTTGAGGGCATAAGATTTGCCTGGCTGTGGTTCAAAAAGATAACGGAAGCGCCCTGGATATCGGCCGCAGAAATCCCTTTGCACGACCTCACGTGTGCCATCACTAGAGTTGTTGTCCACAACTAAGACTTCCCACTCGACCGACTCGGGGAGAGTCAAAGCCGCAAGGCTGTTCAGCGCCTTCGCCAGGCTCTGACAGCGGTTATGGGTGCATAAAATAACAGAGATTTTCATCGTCCTTGCCAGCTTGAATCGCGTCGTTATACCTGTCGCGTCTCCGTCTTCTCTTGAAAGCCAGGGACGAACGAGGGGTCGCTCTTAACGACCTTAATCTTCAGTAGTCTTTCGATGGTATCTTTGGGATTCAGGAGAGCATTGCACAACTCTGCTAGGGTCGCTCGAGCCAAACGGGCTCGAGCGAATCCGACGCCAGCATCGTCCAGTTTTCGTTTGTGATAGTCCCAGAATTTCTTGTCACGGCCGCGCACTAAACTCCGCGCAAGGAATTCGTAATACTCCGACAGTTTTCGATCCAAGCACGTCTTGAACTCTTCTGGAGTCAGATAATCCGGGCCATGCGTTACGAGATCGTGCAACCTGCCCACAATCAGGGTATTGACTTCATTCGTGAATTCTGTGAGCGACCCCGGTCGCAGTCTTGTAAAGGTAAGAATCTGATGCACGAAACCAAAGTCACAGCTCTTCAGTAGGGCACAGCAAGCCTCTGAGTCAGCATGAAGATTCGACTCATTGTAGAAGGGATCGTGACTCCGGACGAGGTCAGACCGGAAAAGCATGGAGTGTGGTGTGCCGAACACATAAAGATCCTCCAGAAAGAGCTTCCGGCAAACCTCACGACCGGAAATCTGGGCGCTCGGGTATGGCAGGCCAGCCCACATAACTTGCCGTCCCCTGAGGCCACAGGCTCCGACGATTCCCACCGAGGGATGCTCCTCAGCGACGGCAACCATCCGCTCTAAGCATTCCGGAAATATCCAATCATCCGCAAACACAATCTTGCAATACTTGCTGGAGGGAGAAATCTGGCGCAATGCGACGTTATGATTGGCGATCACCCGCAAGAATTTCTCATTATCGTGAACCCGGATACGCGAGTCTTTTGCAGCATAGCTGCGTGCGATTTCTGCGGACGCATCAGTGCTGCAGTTATTAACGATGGTGCACTCCCAGTCTTGATAGCTCTGCGCCAAGATGCTTTCGACGCATTCCGCAAGATGGTCAGCTCCGTTGTAGACGGGAGTGACTATGCTTACCAGCGGCTCCGATGGTCTAGATTCCATATTGATTAGCTAAGCCGAAGCCAACGCACTTTCTTCGACTGATCTGCGCCTCCGCAGCCCTCGAATCAGGTCCAGGTAGAACCCCTTCTGTCCCATCACGTACAAGAGCATTCCAAGATACGCGCAGACAAAAAAGGTAACCCCTGACAAGAGTCTGGGCAGAGGAGACAACATTGGGCCGTAAAAGAACTGTAGTGTAAAGGTGACTACTCCAGCTACGACACCTGAAAGCAACGGTCGGCTGAGGGCCCGGAGTACGTCCTTGACGGAAACCATTGTACCGTGCACACACCAAGCAATATGTGGAACAACCCAAAGAGACATCGCAGTTGAGTACGCAAACGCAACACCCTTTGGACCATATGGCAATCCTATGATTGTCGCCGTAATGACGAGAGGAGCGATGACCAGGGCAATTTTCAAGCTCCGGCCGACCAGTCCGATGGAGAAAAGTAGCCAAGAGAAAGGATTAATCATCGCGAAGATCAGGATCGTCGGAGCAAGCAAGCGAAAAATGGGAATAGCCTCTCTCCACTTTTGTCCAAGTAGAACGAGAATCGCATCGTTGGCAAAGAGAGTGCAGACAAGAGTTATTGGCAGGGTCAGCGCCAAGACCAGAGAGTACCCCTTCAGGAAGTAGCTCTTGAGACGCTGGGGATCGTCCTGAACCCGTGATAGCGCTGAGAACGCCACTCCACCAATTGAGGAATTAAGATTGTCTGTCGGTATGCTCGTGAGTTGGTAAGCCCGACCATAGATCCCAACGACATCTGCTCCCCAGTAGCGGCCTAAGAGAATCTTCTCCAGATTATAGCCAATATAGACGACCAGGCTGTTCAAGGTGATCGTACCGCCAAAACGCATCATGGAACGGATTCCATCCCAATTGCGCGTTATCCCCGGGATCCATGCCGCGGCTATCCACGCCCCCACAGTGGAGACCAAGGGAGCTGTGAGAGTCATTCCTACCAGCGCCCAATGTCCATAACCACGAAGTGCCATACCAATTCCAACCGCGATACTCAGTACCAGAGCCAAAGTATCTATCGCCGCCACGGCGGTAAAACGCATTTGGCGCTGCAGAAGCGCCCCGTGTTGCACGCCTGCCGCGTTAAAGAGAAACCCGGTTCCCAGCGCAGCGGTGACGCCAAGCAGGCGGGGCTCGTGATAAAACGCGGAAACAGCGGGAGCCATAAATAATGTCAGAACCCCGAGTATCGTGCCGACCAACATGTTGATCCAGAACAACGTCGAAATCTGCTCCTCGGTCACACTCGCGCGCTGGATTGCCGCCGAGGAAAGCCCAAAATCTCGAAATAGGCCAAGCACCCCAGTGAGAGCAGTAACCATACCCACGAGCCCGAAGTCTCTCGGCGTCAAGAGTCGGGCCAATATCATCACGGAAGCCATTCGAAGAACAAAATTGGCCGCTTGGGCACAGACTTTCGCGAAACCACCACGGATTGCCTTTTCCTTTAAATCCTGCATTAGGTAGTTATCCTCGATTCGGCATCGCAACTTCAGGCGCTTGTGCGAGTTCGTAGACTAACTTGCCTTCGACATTGCTCGCGTAGGCCAGCCTGGCACGCTTAGTGACGTCACCCTCAATCCGCCATGAATTCCCATCTCTTACTACGGACATCTTGCTTCGCGCTCTCCACCAAGAATCGATATCCGTCGGAAGGGCAAACCAGATTGGCTTTCCGGCCCTTAACTCTCGCAAGTAGCCCAACAGACCTTTATAAGCAGAAATTGCATCGCTTTGTATGAGGTAGTCTGGATGAACGATGAAACTCGCCAGCCCATTCTTTCCCAGAATCAGATCGACCTGGTCTTTCCATAAATCAATCGAACGCTCATTTAGAATATGGAACAGCATATAGTCTTGAATGGTAGTGACCGGAATTTCGAGGACATCTCCAATGAAATAGGGCATGACCGTGCAGCAGCCTCCGTGTTGAGGATCGAGGTGCGCGACATTTGGAATTGACATATCGAAGGCGAACTCGAAGGCGTCATACCATTCGGGGTTTCGGTAGAGCACCGCAGCCCGGAATCCCTTGGCGCCATAATCAGACCCATACCGGTTGATGATTTTTGCTCGCCGCAGGAATTCCTCCTTGTTATCAAATAACCTTCCGTCATGGTTCAAATCCTGGATCACTAGTTCAAATCCACGATCTTGCATTGATTCGAGAAAACTCGAAGAAACCTGATAGCGTCCCTCTGGAACAATCCCGAACGCCGCTTTGATACCAAAAGAATCATCCAGCTTCATTAGTTCCGCGCAATAGTCTCTCCCAGCAGCGGTTTCGACGTCATGGGTCATCGCCAGGCAGCCGCTAGCGCCATCAGGCCAAAACCATACGAATGGAACTTTCTTCACACCTTTGGCTTCCATCGACATCAACAGCAGTTTCTCGCAGACATCCTCAACCGTTGTGTCCACAGGCCACTTGGGAAAGGACTGCTTTTCCCAATTTCGGGCATGAAATTTCTGAATTTGCTTCCGCACGGACAGATTCATGACTGGTCGGAAGCGGTAGTACAGTCTTCGAAGAAAATGCTCGAACGTACTCTCCATTTGCCGTGTGCTCGTATAGCGTTCCAGGCGAAGATTATCGACAATCTCAGTTGGATCGAAGGGCAGACCAAGTTTCCCATCGTTGACTACGACGTCTCCGATTGCGTCGTAGAGAGCAGACTCAGGCCGGGATCCGAGCGCTCCCGAACAAGACCGGCCATAGCAGATTGCTTTCGGGCCGAATCGAAAATAGCCACTGTCAGAGGACAACTGCTCGTTAAGGACGAAATCGAAGAAGTTCTCGGGGCAGCGGTAGCGGTCATCCACCGCTTGACCAAGCCTGCCCGGCTTTTTCGTTACCGATTCAAAGGAAAAAACCTTGGATTCCATGTGCAGTTGTCGTTCTTGCTCCTGGTTGACTTTCAGCCTTGTTAACATCCCCGTGCTGATCTTCTGCCGTCTAGGTGAGGCTCCGGAGGAAGTAGCTAACACAATCCACTTTCCAGCGGAGGTGATTCTATCGCTCAAAAATCGAAGATCATGCCTAACTGACAAGGATCAACCCATGTGCCTGTACAAAACTCTGCCGGCCGCGGAAGCTACCGCTTCAGGAAGATAGGAGAAAAACTGCTTCATCGTTCGCGAGCCCTGCAAGCTTGCCACTCCTTGCCTTGCTGTTCTTGCATAACGATAATAGGTCAACGGCTTCCTGCTCGTTCCGAGCCTGTCTTTGAAGGTGATCAAGCCTTCGTTGTTCAAGTCGGAACGGCCATAATCGATCCGCTCCGCCCCTGACGCTTTACTCTCCTCGATGAGCCTCCAAAACAGAAACGGCATACCACCTAGATTATGGAACCTTTCATCGGAGCAACCATATTTGTAAACCACGGATGATCGATGTTGGATTGTGAGCATCGCCGCAATCGGGGCGTCATTTTGTCGAGCCACCCAGATCTGAATCTTGTCGCTCATGCATTCGACCAAGTTTCTGAACCAAGTTCGCGGCTGACAAGGCAATTGGTGGCGTCTCCTAGTAACTAACAGAAGTTTGTAGAATTCGTCCACAAGTTGTTCAGAACGGCCTGCTTCACAGGAAAGTCCTTCCCGCTCTGCCCTTCGGATCTTCCGTTGAAACGCATCCTTGTGCATTCCTCGGAAAAGCTTCTGCAGCCCCGGTCTTATGTCAAGCTCATGAAACCAGTACGAACAACTCGGTCGCAAACCGTTGCCCGCATCCTGAATTCCAGATAATGGCCGGAGTTCGACGTACCGCCACCGTTGACGATCGCACTCGGCTCTCAACGAGCTTATGAATTCCGGGAGGTCATTCAAATCGTCCAGTAGTGGCTCGCAATGATCCGAAAACGGCAGCGACACTAGGCGAGTTCCCGTAATCCAGCTCGAGACGCGGCAGACTGCAATGCCATTTTGCAATGGTCCCACGGGGGAAGTCGTTAGTACGTACGGTTCATATCCATACGTGCGGGCCAATGCCTGCAGCCAACCGCTTTGATGGAACACGGATGCCCTGGGATGGTCAGCAACCAACTCGTCCCAGCGGCTGTCCGAGAGCGGGTTTACAATGTGAATTGTCACTGTTTTTGTCTGCGTGGGCGACCCACACAGGCGGTTAGAACGCATACCGAGGCAGAGTGCAGGGTGTAAACTCCTCCGGACAAGCTATCGCGCATTGCCCCGCAGTCATAGGCAAAAATACCGTAATCAGTCTACCACTCTACTGGCCGCACGTGCTGCTTAGTAATTGAAAATAGGCGAGTTAGAGACAGGGTAGGGGGCTCAGGGCATGCTCACGAGCAATCTCAGGAATCAGAGAGTGGTTGTGGGAAAACTTCTACTACCAAGTGCGAACAGGCTTCCTTATCATCTCGGGCAAAACAACGCCATTTCGGAGGTCCGCATCGAGAGCTGGTAGTCTGCCAAAAGCTCATTCATGAACTTTGGACCAAATCTGCGTTGCTTGTCTGGTTCCTTTTGGTCGGAAGTGAGGCTCATCCGTAGATCGCCCTCGCTAAGATTTTGCTCGTCCGCGCGCAACGCGACCTCTATGGTCTGAAAATGATGCGTCCTGAGCAACTGAAGGATATCCTCTTCGTGTAACACTCCCGCCTTGAGCTGTTGCTGCACGGAAAAGGGCTCGTATTCGAAGGGTTTGCCAGCCTCATAGCACAGCAGATGACTTTCGCACAGAGCTGGCCCGGGGCGCGTTTTCAGAAGTTCTGCGGCAGAATTAAATTCTCTGACGCGAGCCGGTAGAAGTCGTAGCTGTTCCCGATTGCGGCGGAGCTGTCCAGGAACGAAAATCATGATGCTGATAAAAAAAACCGCAAACTTTAAGGCTGCGGTCGAGTTCAAAAAGGCAGACCGTGACCCTGTGGGCACAAAACTGAAATCAGACAATGCGATACCGCATGCCATCGCCGTAGCCGCCAGGGCGTTGAAGAATATGTTCAGATCAACGCCGGATCCGCCGGCAAGCAGAAACGCCAGTACGTAACTTAGGACAAACGCGGATACGAACACTTTACGCGTACGAAACGCGCAGATTGACCAGGCAGTTGCGATCACGAGCAGGCCCTAACCCGGCGGACAACACCATGGCGCCGGCCCATACAGCAAACGCCCGAAGTGACCGGAACAGGAGATCAATCGCGACTGCCGCTGGAAACACGATCAGGTTTTGCTTGGTAAATCCGGCCAGGCAAAATAGGAGCGCCGAGACGCACAAAAGATGCTTGGAATCTGGATTGCGGAAATAGAAATACAGACCCGCGGTCGACAGTGCCTCTGCCAACAACTGGGGATCATTCATCCCTATGCGGTCCGGTCTCAGGAGCGCGATCCCAATTTCGTAGAGCAGAAACGAGAAGGCTGCCATCTGCCATGAAGCACCTGCACGCCTCACGATGAGACCCACAAAAACACCGGTCGTCATCAGCGAAATCAGCGAGACACAACGGCCAATCACTGTAAAGGTGTTCGCGGTACCCAACCAGCTTACTAAATGAAACGAAATCGGGGGATAAGCCGTCGGGGTCCCGAATCCGTGTGGCCGTCCGCCGTACAGAGGGATTCCCTTGGCAACCATCGCCGCACGGTACGTATTCCAACCCTCATTGTAGTTGACCTCCACATTTGCGAACGTGCGTTTTAGAGGAAACCAGAAAAGTGCGAGCATGGTGGCTACCATGAGACAGACCACGATGGTAGATAGCCATGTGCCACGCGCCGGTTCGCCGGAAGACAAGTACCGAGTTCCAGGTGCTTCACTGCACTGATTCTGATCTGCGCCGGTATTCCTTGTCACTGGCGAGTTTGGAAGTGGAAAATGCATCTGAATCGGGCTTCCCTCATACTGTTCTATCCGTTCTGATTCCTCGGGTTTGTGGATTCGTCTTCTAAGCCTCGCGCTCAAGGTGAAGGGGGGCGCTTTGGGGCGTTTAAATCTGGTGCCGCAAGCTCCCCTGCCGGCCGGACAGAAACAATGACTCGGATCTTAGGCTTTCTCAAAAAGGAGAAAGCGGTGGTGGGCCCACCACTTCTTCAACCAGTTCGGGGACTGCTCCATAAAGCCGTACTTCAAGATGTCTTTCCCCATCGCGGCAGACCGGCCAGCAAAATAATCCAGGATGCAGAGTCCCGCCGCTTTGCCGGACTCCATTGACTTCGCCAACCTTCCCAACCCAACCATCTTGAGCATGTTTTCCTTTTTCATGGCGATGTCTGGCCAAGGAGGGACATCAAAGAACCCGGTCTTCACCAACTGCCAGCCTCGTGGTTCAACACAAGAGATTATCCAATCGCTGTTGATGTGATTCAGCTCATATTCGTCGGAATTGTGCGGGCGCAGTATCCAACACACATTCTGCTTGTTCGGAACGCACACAAAGAGCGCCTTTTTTGCCACACGCGAAAGCTCCGCCAAATACTTTTCCCCGTCTTTGACATGCCAAAGAGCGGCAAAGTTCCATGCCATGTCAAAAGAACCATCAGCAAATGGCAAGACCGCGGACGTCGGCGGCTGGTAGATGAATTCAGCCCCAAGGCCAGCCCCTTTCCATGCCTTCTGAATCTCTTCCAATCGTGCTTGAGATTGGTCGACAACGGTAACTTTCGCCCCTTGGGAAGCCCACCAGAGACTGTTGATTCCCGATACACCCGTCATTCCGAACGAAGGAGCCTCCAGCACCGTCTGGATGTTATAGCTGTCCTTAAGCCAGCTAAAATAATTGTGCAGGATGAAGCGCTCGTAGGTGGTGCCCAGTCCTTCGTGCGGTTTCCGAAAATAGTCTTCCCAGCAATTCGTGATTGTGATTGTCGTGGTCTTCGTCACTGAAATTCACCTCGGGCAACTACAGTTTCTTGTTGAATGTCCAAACCGCCATGTAATCCCTTCCGTGCGAACGCCAAATCGCTAAGCCATCCAAGTGGTGGCCAATTCAAGAAAGCTCATTGGCGACAAAGGCTTCCACATTCTCTTCAAATTTGAACTGAAATGTATTCGCGAACTTGCTGGAATCTACCACTCTGTCTTTGGTCAAAGAAACCAGGCGCCGTCGGTTGAGTGGCTCCGGTTTGCCCATGAACCCAAAAACGCATTCGATAACCGAAGTTCCCAGATACATCACGAAAAAAGGCACGGCGATCGTCCCCCCCTGTCCGTACTTCTTACGGACCAAATCAACCAATCGGCTGTAAGAACAACTGCCCTCGCACACCAAGTAGACTTCAAAGTTCTCTTGAATCCTGCTCGCATTCCGAATGACCGCATATGTGGCGCCCACACAGTCCCGAAGGTGAATGAGCGGCAGACTCCCAATTCGGCCTCGTACTACTGGAAAAGCGCCTTTTCGAATCAGCCGGACGATTTGCATGAAGGCCGTATCGGCAAGGCCGTAAATCTGCGGAAATCGCAGAGCTACGATCTTAAACTTGTTCCGCTTTGCGAGTTCCCTTAGAAAGGACTCGCTTTCGAATTTTCCGCGTTCCAGAGGGAGCGTGGGGTTGCAGGTGGTCTCTTCGTTGTACAGAATTCGTTCCCCTGAGATTTTTGGCAGGCCCATAGCCGCGAGGCTGCTGAAGTACACGAAAAGGGAGAGCGAGTTGAGCTTATTGCTGTTCTCCAGCACCCGGATGAGATTGACTGTTGTCTTGTAATTTGTGTCAAAACTCTCTTCTTTTCTGTTTGCCGTTAATGGCCCGCCTCCCGCAAGGTCTACGACGATATCTAGGCTGCCCACCGAACTCTTCAACTGGCTCTCGACCTTTTCGAGGTCTGCCCTGTCGAGCAAATTTCCCTCTATCACCGTAACCCGGTTCAGATACTCTGTAGGCAGCGCCTTGGCGAGTTTCTCGGCATCCCGAACAACGGCGTAAACGGCATATCCTTCATCGAGTAACTTTTTCGTAAGGTCCGCGCCAACGAACCCGCTGGCGCCCGTCACTAATACGTTCATGCTATCCCTTCATTTGGTGTTCAAAATCTTTGTTGCCGATTCGACTTCGCGACTCACTGCCAACGAATATCACGTGTTAGACGTTGCCGCGATCTCCGATGCTTTCACGGTAGACCACGTCGAGGCAAACCCTGCCAGATTGCCAATCAGTCCAGCCCCCGCCATGACCAGAGTCATATGGACAAGGCTCTCGCGACCAAGAAAGAACATCCCTGCTGCCTGGCAAACAAGCACCCCAACCAGGATGTATATAAACGACAGACGGTTCAGAGAAAGCGCATAGTTCAACCAGATATTCAAACCGGCATAGAAGCTCGTCGCTAGGTTTGCCATCCCTAGAACAATACCCGGATTCGCATACGCAGCCGTGAATATCGTTCGGACGATATAGCCAGGCGAGACCAAGTAGATGGCTGTAAGGGCAAAGCCCGGCAGAAGCGTCGCAGCCAAAGCCAACAGGAGAATCGGACGGGGGTCACGACCACTGGCCCGGCGTCGCGTAGCCTTCGGCAGAAGAACGATACCCAGCGCCATAGGTATGAATAAACTCATCTTGGCCAACGTAACCACAGGTCCGTAATCACCCGCAATGTTTGGACTATAAAAATGCTTGACGAACAGCGCATCCATATTGGCCAACACTGCGAAGGCCGTAAGCCCCAGTAAAGTATGCGATGAGTAATGCCAGCTAACTTCCCGGGCAACAGCTCCACTACGGTCCGGGAAGTAGGGGCGGAGCAGCCACAGAGCGAGAATTAGGGCTGCTGTCATGGCAAGTGGCAACGCCATGATGGCTCCCGATGCTTGGAACCCCAACCAAATCAGCGCTGCGGCAAAGAGTAATCGCAAGAGTGATTGAATGACCTGCACTACGCCAAAGCCACCGAAGGATTGAAGCCCTTGAAGGGCGCCGTCGGTAACCGTTCGGACAAAGAACAGCAGCACCACAGGGCTGGCCGCCCACAGCGGCCAAGCACTTGGCAGCCGCAACCCATGCGCCAGAGCCGGACTGACAATGACCATCACTACGGTTGCGACCACTCCCCACCGCCAAGCCCACCGCCAAACGCGCTGCACAAATGCGCCCACACCTTGCGATCTGTCTCGTTGCAGACTTAGTTCGGCCATGTAGAACGCTACAACATTGCGGATCGTGTTCGTGAGTTGAGCCAAGACCTGCATGACCGCGGCAACAGCGATAAACACTCCATACTCGATGGGCACAAGCCATCGTCCAGCTAGAACGCTGACTCCGTAGTCGAGTCCTCCTGCCAAGACCATGGCAACTGCCATGACCAGGCTGTCCCGTACTCCCATCGAACGCGCAAACCCGAGCGCGCGCCCTATGGCCGTACCTCTCCCCGCTTCCAATGGAGAGTTTGCGGGGTTTTGCACTGCGCACTGGCTTGGTTCGGTGTTTTGCGCCGGCGGCATTGACGGGAGAACTGCGGACACATTCATCCTTTCTTGGTTTGCTCGTAGGTCATAACCGGTCGGTAGACGCAGCCGCAGCGGCGTCCCTGCGGACAGTTAGGGAGCGGCAGGCGGGGAGCTTCATCGGGATGGTAAACCTTGTTCTCGGGGAGTTGCCGCGCGGCATCACAGCAGTTTTGCGCCGGTTGAATTGTCACACCTGCTATCGATCCCTTAGCCCGCATACCGAGGCGATATGCCGCAAGTGTTTTCTCGGCATAGTCCGGTTCTTTTTCCATGTCGTGATGGAACTTGTTCAACCAGTCGAAAGCCATAGCATTCATCCTCGAAAACTGCCGCTCCCGAAGCGTCGCGGGAAGGGAGGCCATCTTACGCTGCCCAGGACCACCCGCCGGGACCGATTGCTCCTTCCAACTATCTTAGAGCCCACACCCGCTGGTGCCGAAATACCGTAATAATGAGGAGTATCTCTTTGAAAGCGTAGTGATCGTTTCACAAGCAGCCAAGCTTGCTGGCGTTCGTCCGTCTAAGCTACGATGTTCCCACAACCCCATGAAACTGAGCGTAATCTCTCCGACGTACAACGAGGCGGAGAACATCGGCTTGCTCATCTCCGAACTCGAAAAGATTTTGGAGAGTACAGATTACGAGATCTTAATCAGCGACGACAATTCTCCGGACTTCACTTGGGCCCGCGTGGAGGAGATCGGACGACGCAATCCTCGGGTGCGAGTTCTGCGCCGAACTTCCAATAGGGGGCTTGGACCTAGCGTGGTGGACGGCTTCGCTGCCGCAACGGGAGAGGCTGTGGCGTGCATCGACGCCGACCTACAGCACGACCCCGCTATACTTCCAGAAATGCTTAGGGTGCTGATGAATGGCTCTGACCTGGCGGTAGCCACTAGGTATATGCCCGGTGGGGGTACTGCGAACTGGGGAATGATTCGCCGCTTGGGCTCCTGGAGCTGCACGAAGCTGGCGCAATGGCTCCTCGGAGTGAAGTTGCGCGACCCTATGTCCGGCTACTTCATGATGCGCCGCGACGATTTTCTGAAGATCCGCGATAGCCTGAACGTGCGAGGTTTCAAGATTCTGCTAGAAATTGCCGCCCACATGCAGCCTCGCCGGCTGAGCGAAGTTCCTTACACCTTTGGCCCACGAGCCCAGGGTGAGTCCAAGCTTTCCACCAAAATTGTTTTTGCCTACCTGTCGCAGGTTTGGCGACTTTATCGCCAGCCTCGCAAAGCTGAGCTCGAATCGCGTTCTGGATGAACTTACGTCCCAGCAGCGACCTTGCGGGCTGCGCTGTGACCGGAAGCTGCAAATTGCTGTCGGGTACCTGGCCGTAACACCTTCGCGCCCACTCGCGCCAGCGTCGGAATGTCGTGCAGCATGTTGGTGTATGAAGCGTTGGCCAACGGACAGTGGCATTCCTTGGCAGCTACGCTTCGTCGTACTTCTTTTATTTTCTCGCCGAACCAGATCTCTTTGAAATCGTAGTGATGGTCGCGCAGATTGCCGAGATTGTCGGCTCGCACGCAGCAGGGCCAGACCGTTCCGTCGGCATAAATTTGGGCGCTCACCCAGCCAGCATAGCAATCGATGACCTGGTCTTTCTCTTCCAGAATCCGCTTGACCAGCTTATAGTACTCGACGCGTATCGCCTCGGTGAACTTGGCCATGCCTGTAAACTGTTTGCTCTCGACGTAAGCAATGAGCCTATCGATGGCTTTTGAATAGGCATCTGGGCCGGGCGTGATTGGCAGGCCGACCGTGTCTAATTCCACGCGGGGCTCGGCAATTTCCGTGATAAATTGGTCCGCACCCGACTTGTCGGCATAGGCCATCAGTTCGTCCAAATGCCCGACGCTGAATACCGAAACAACAGAGTGGATGCCAACAGTCAGGTTCTTGAGTGTTTTCCGCAATGAAAGGAGCTGCTTTAGGCGTTCCTCGAATTTTACGAAATTTCCTGGAATCCCCCGGATGTAGTCGTGCTTCACGCCCACGCCGTCCAGCGACAAGTTGATAATCAACTGGCTGTTCGGACAGGACTTTGCAATGCGTTCGACGCGCTCCGGAATGTTGGGGAGGATTGCATTACTGGGGATGTTGATCACAGCAGGTGCGCAGTGTTTATACGCCAATTGCGCCAGCTCAACGACGTGCGGATACATCAGCGGTTCTCCTCCGCTGATGGTGAACCAATACGGCGCCCGCCCCAGAGACGCGAGAACTCTGTCCCATTCGTCGATGGTCAGCTCGTTCTCGCGCTTCATCCAAATATTGCAGGTCAGGCAGCGGGAGTTGCACTTCGGAGACGGAGATAGCGTGAGATTCAACGGCAAGAGCTGCGGCCAGCCAAACTTACGGTACAGTTTGAACAGGGGAATCCGCGCTAAGATGCCCGCTGCGGAATTCATATCTTGGAGACCGCCTTCGAGTTGGCGACAATCTCAAGTTGTTTCGTAGAGGTTGCGATTTCCCAAATCTGGTGATTACGCCGCTTCTTGTAATCGCGTAACCCAAGCAAACGGCCGTAGGCTTCAAGTCCGACTATAGCCCACGTCCAGACGAATGGACGCGGCCGCCAATCGAGGTTGCGAAGCAAGATAACCAAGATCCTGCGAGCGTTCATCGTGCTGACCGTATAGCCCAAGGTGTCACGCACCGCCAAGTGACCAGCGTAGATTCGGCGGCGCTGCCGCAAAAAGTCGGCCAGGGTTTCCGGCCCTTTGTTGTAGACGACAGCAGCAGAAACATATTGCGCGCGATATCCTTGGCCGCGTACTACCGGCTCGATGCTAGCTTCGTCCACGGCTGTGTGATAGGGAATACGCTCGAAGATCTTACGGAATGCGATCATTTCCCCGGACTTGAAACTGGTCAAGTTAATCTTGTGGTGCAGACCCCATAGCATGTGGGCGGCAAAGCCCATAAACTGTCCCGGGTCATTCACCGGTACTGGATGCGAGGTGGCCATCCCCACTTCTGGGTCGGCGAAAGGAGCCACCAATCGTTCGAGCGCATCGGCTTCGGGCAGCAGGTCGGCACTGCATAGGACAATGATTCTCTCCCGTGCCTGAGGCAGATACTCATTGATAGCGGACGCCTTGCCCGACCGCTTCTCCTGCACTATCAGCTGGATGCGCGAATCTCGGTTTGCCCAGTCTTGTACAATCCCTTCGGTATTGTCGGTGCATCCGCTGGCCACGACCAAGATCTCGCTCAATACGACATCCCGCAATCTTTGTGTGACCAATGCTCCTAGGAGCCGCCCGATATTGGCTTCCTCGTTGTGAGCCATGATTCCCATTGAGCATGCAATTGGCATTGGAGTAGCCTCCTCGGCGGTCAGTCAAAAACGCGATGCATCAATCCGTGGAACTCTCTTCATTAGCTGGAGACCTATCCGGCAATCCGGCAATTTCTGGACACTGCGGAAGACAAGTACGGTATACCTGTGGGCTCGGCTAGCCGCAAACTACTACTTTTGCTACCCCACAGACAAGCTACCGCCATTGAAGCGGCAGGTGCACTCGGTAGGATGTCGCAATTAGGCTACCAGACTCCTGACATCGTGGAGGAACTGTCGAAGGCAGGTTTTTGCTTATGAGCTGAAAACAAGCAACTTAGCCATTTGGAAGGACGCTTGACGCAGGGCACAGACGGACAGCTTCCCCAGCCTGACCGAGTAATGGAAAAGTCTTACCACGAATTACGAGCCGCTTTCCCTGGGCGGGCGCGGAGAGCACCCGGACCAACCCTCAAGTGCCAGCACTTTGTGGACAGCATCGAGCAGCGTTCTTGCAAACAGATCCGGCTCGCAGTTTCCGCCTGCGTGTCCATTTACTATCCGAACTGTTTTGCACCCTGCATTTCTCCCAGCTTCTACATCGATATCGGAATCACCGATCATCCACGATTCTTTGAGATCGATTTCGTGTTCGCGTGCTGCTGTCAAAAGGAGGCCCGGAGCGGGCTTACGGCACCCGCACGGAGGTTGACCGTCGTGGGGGCAATAATAAACCTCCGTTATTAATGCGCCTTTCGCTACAAGTTCCTGACACATGCGCGTGTGCATCGCCTCCAAGTCGCTCACGGTTAACAGTCCCTTCGCTACGCACCTTTGATTGCTGACTGCCAGGACGCAAAAACCCGCTTGAGTGAGCAAGCCGATCGCTTCGACCACTCCTGGAAGAAATTGCAGCTCTTCCCACCGGGTTACGTACTGACCTTCCGGTGGCTTCCGATTGATAACCCCGTCACGATCCAGAAATACGGCCCTCTTCATGGAATATTTCCCGCTCCACTAGCTCAGAGATGATATGGCCGATAAGAATATGGCATTCCTGAATCCGCGGCGTCTCGTCCGAGGGGACACAGATACAATAATCCACGTTGTTTCTTAGTTTGCCGCCGCTATTGCCAGTCAGAGCTATCGTTTTCAACCCGATTTCTTTGGCGGTTGACATGGCGCGAAGTACATTTGCCGAATTTCCACTCGTCGAAATGCCGATGGCGATGTCGCCCGGACGAGCCAAGGCTTCGAGCTGTCGAGAGAAGACTCGATCAAAGCCGTAGTCATTTCCGATGGCAGTAACACACGAACTGTTTACGGATAATGCCAGCGCAGGTAGAGCGGGGCGATCAAAGGCAAAGCGTCCCACGAGCTCCGCCACGATATGCTGTGCATCCGCCGCGCTGCCACCGTTGCCAAACAACAAAG
>WNFC01004449.1_pt1 | contig 21676 bp, 16 predicted proteins | sample 5400541 | NCBI WGS metagenome assembly WNFC01 (sample SAMN13153342, study PRJNA577476) | soil metagenome | isolation source: 120 cm saprolite under Douglas fir tree site 2 hole 2 replicate 1 | place: USA:California | collected 2015-04-18
TGACAGGATCGAGCGAGCCCATGGCGGGTTTCAGCACGAGGAGTGAGAGTGCCCACGAAAGGGCCGCCGCCGTGGCCGCCGCCAGACCCAGTCGAGAGCGTCCCTCGCGCGGACCATCGGCCGGGCGGGTCCTCACGATGAGCGCCAGCCCCGAGAGCGTCACGAGCGAGCCCACGACAAGCCGGCCCGTGATGGGCTCGTCGAGGAACACCGCCGCCAGCACCGCCCCCATCAAGGGATACGTCATGGACACCGTCATGGCGCGCGCCAGGCCCAGCATGCGGGCGCTCTCGAAGAAGAGGACGTCGCCCACGGCGATGGCCAGCACGATCGACACGGTCAGTAGCGCGAAGGTCCCCGCCGACATGGCGCCGAGCTTCGCGAACCCGCCGGTGGCGAATACCCAGGCCAGGAGAAGCGCGCCGCCGATGAGCGAGCGGATCACGCTGACGGCGACGGAGTTGAGAGGCGGGCACACCGTACGAACCAGGAGGCTCGTCACCGCCCAGGTCAGCGCCGAGCCAAGGGCGCAGAGCGCGCCTATCGCCTGCGGGGAGAGAATGGTCACGGCGTTCCGCTACCTTACCAGAGTCGGCGTTATGAGCTAAGGTTATGGAGCCGATGGCCTCCTCCGATCCGCGCGCAGATCTGTCCGTGCTCGAGAGCATCCAGCGACGTGTGCTCTGGCTCGCCGCGCTCTCGGTTCACCACGCCAATACGCGCCCCAACCCGGACGGCACCAAGGTCGGCGGGCACCAGCCGTCGTCATCGTCCGCGGTCAGCCTCATGACGGCGCTCTACTTCGGCGCCCTCCGCGAGGGCGACCTCGTGGCGTCCAAGGCCCACGCTTCGCCCGTCCTCTACGCGATCGAGTACCTGCGCGGGCGCCTGACGGCGGACGATCTCAGGAGCCTGCGCGTGTTGGGAGGGCTTCAGGCCTACCCGAGCCGCAGGAAGAATCCTTCGATCATCGACCTCTCGACGGGCTCGATGGGGCTGGGCGCCGTGACGGCGACGTTCGCGGCCATGGCGCGACGATATGTAGGCGACCACTGGAAGTCGCGGCAGGGCGGGCGCTTCATCGCCATGGTGGGCGACGCAGAGCTCGACGAAGGCAACGTGTGGGAGTCGCTCCTCGAAGAGCACGTGGCCGGGCTCGGCAACCTCCTCTGGATCGTGGACATGAATCGCCAGAGCCTCGATCGCGTCACGCCGGACGGCAGGCGGCGCCAGGTCGCCGAATGGTTTGGCGCCGCGGGCTGGCGCGTCATCGAGCTACGCTGGGGGCGGCGGCTCCAGGCGCTCTTCGCAAAGCGGGGCGGGGAGCGTCTCCGCTCGCGACTCGAAGGCATGTCGAACGCCGAGTACCAGTCCCTCCTTCGCCGCCCGGCCGGCATGGTGCGCAAGGCGCTCGTCACGGCCCCCGACGGGCAGGTGGATGGCGCGCTCGACCGCTTCGTGGGGAATCTCTCGGACGAAGCGCTGGCCTCCGCCGTCTCCGACCTGGGAGGCCACGATCTCTCGCTGATACTCGATGCCTACGATGAGACGGCGAGCGAGCGCGACAGGCCCTGCGTCATCCTTGCGCAGACCATCAAGGGGTGGGGCTTGCCGCTGGCGGCCGATCCCATGAACCACGGCGCGCTCCTGACCGCAGCCCAGCTGGAGACGCTTCGCGAATCACTCGGAGTCCCGGCGGGCATGGAATGGAGCGCCTTTCCCGAGTCGAGCCAGGAAGAGCGATGGATACGGAGCCGGCCCGCACCATTCTCAGAGCCGTCGCTTCACGCCGAAACGCCCGTCATTCCCGAGAGCCTGGAGGAGAGCTACCCGCCGCAGTCGTCGAGCCAGGAGGCCTTCGGGCGTGCGCTCGCCAGGCTCGGCCGCCTGCCCGCGGGCGAGCACATCGTCACGCTCTCCGCCGACGTCGCCGTGACCACTCATCTCGCGGGATGGATCAATAGGAAAGGCGTGTGGGCGCCCTCGGCGCGCCCCGACTTCTTCGCCGAAACTCCGCAGGCTATGCAGTGGAAGGAGTCTCCTGCGGGGCAGCACATCGAGCTCGGTATCGCCGAGCACAACCTCTTCCTCGCACTGGGCGCCTTCGGGCTCTCGCGCGAGCTCTCCGGCCTGCCGCTCCTGCCCATCGGCACGCTCTACGATCCCTTCATCACGCGTGGGCTCGACGCCCTCTACCACGCGCTCTACGCGGGAGGGAAGTTCATCGTCGTCGCGACGCCGTCGGGAGTGAGCCTTTCGCCCGAGGGCGGCGCGCATCAGTCAGTGATCACTCCAGGGATCGGCGTGGCGCTGCCAGCCATCGCGTACTACGAGCCCGCCTTTGCGCTCGAGGTTGAGTGGATTCTCCTGGACGCGCTCCGCTCACTTCTCGATCGAGAGAGAGGCGAGAGCCTCTACCTGCGCCTATCCACGAAGCCCGTGGACCAGTCGCTGGCGCCGGGCCCGAGCCCGGAGTACCGGCGCGCGGTGCTGAACGGCGGCTACAGGCTGATCGACGCGCGCGGCGAGGCTGGCTGGGATCCGGAGGAGAATGCCGTCCACCTCTTTGCCGCGGGAGTCATGGTGCCTGAGGCGGTGGAGGCAGCACGCGCGCTTCGAGGCGAGGGCATCTACGCCAGCGTCTTCGTGGTCACAAGCCCCGACAAGCTCTACCGCGGACTCCGCGACCCACGCCCGTACCTGGAGGAGTTGATCGCCGCCGAGGAGGAAGGCGTGCCCGTCGTCTCGGTTCACGACGGCCACTCGCACGGTCTCGCGTTCCTGGGCTCGGCGCTCGGCGTTCCCCAGCAAGCGCTCGGCGTCGACGGCTTCGGCCAGTCAGGCAGCCGCCGGGACCTCTACGCCCACTACGGCATCGACGCCCCCGCCATCACCCGCGCCGCGCTGACCCTCCTCGGCCGCCTATAGCGGGGTCAGGTCTTGCAATCCAACATTCGGGCTCGACAGATCGGCAATGCTTGATTGCAAGACCTGACCCCGACTAGGTAAGCCGGATGTCGAGCCAGCCGAGGGGCAGGACGAGGGCGCGCTCGTCCTCGCGCAGCACCACCGTGGTCGTGGAGGATTCGAAGATCGCCGGTCCCTTGACCTCGAGTCCCGGCCGCAGGCGCGTGTCGAGGTCGTAGACGGGAACTTCGACCCAGCGTCCGAGGTAGGCGCGGCGGGACTTTGGTTTCACCTCGGCGCGGCCCTCGCTGTCGCTCTCGCGCTCGGCGGGGAGGCTCGGCAGCAGGCCGATGACGGCGACGCGCGCGTTGACCAGGACCACGTCCTGGCCCGGCATGCTGTAGGTGTAGAGCTCCTCGTGGCGGCGGTGGAAGCGCTCGACGACCCGGTCCATGAGATTCGCGGCGTCCACGTCGACGCCGTCGAGCGGGACGGTGATCTCGAAGGTCTGCTCGCCGTAGCGCATGTCGACGGCATGACGGATGCGCACCTGTCCCGTGAAGTCCGCGCCGAGCCGGCGCCGGCCTTCGGCCTCCATGTCCTTGAAGAGCTTGCGGAGCCGCGGCCCGCCGACCTTCTGCGCTTCGCCGACGTGGGTGAGCACCAGCTCGTGGCGGAGATCGGTAGCGAGCATGCCCCACGCCGAGAGTACGGCGGCGACGCGCGGCACGACGACGCGGTTGATCTCGAGCATGCGCGCGACTTCCGTCACGTGGAGCCCCGCCGCGCCCCCGAAGGCCAGCAGCGCGAAGCGGCGCGGGTCGGCGCCGCGGCGCACCGACACCAGGCGGATGCCCTCGGCCATGTTGGTGTTGACCACGCGCTGAATGCCTTCCGCCGCGGCCACGGTCGACGTGCCGAGACGCTTCGCCACGGCGGCGACCGCGCGGTCTGCCGCCTGAGCGTCCAGCCGCGAGCGGCCTCCAAGAAAATTGGCGGGATCGAGAAAGCCCAGGACCACGTTGGCGTCGGTGACCGTCGCGGCCGTTCCACCGCGGCCGTAGCAGGCCGGCCCGGGGACGGCGCCCGCGCTCTCCGGCCCCACGTGGAGGATGCCGCCCGCGTCGACGTAGGCGATCGATCCGCCGCCGGCGCCCAGCGTGTGGATGTCGATTGCGGGCAGCGCGACCTTGCTCGGCCCGACGGTCTTGTCGCCGGTGAGCTGCGGCTCGCCGTCGTGGAGAAGCGCGATGTCGGTGGACGTGCCGCCCATGTCGAAGGTGATGAAGTCGCCGTGGCTCAGGAGCCGCGCCGCGTGCCGGCTGCCCGCGATGCCACCCGCCGGCCCCGAGAGCACGGCGCCCGCGGCGAGCCTGATCGAATCCGCGACCCCTGCGACGCCGCCGTGCGATTGCATGATCAGGACCTGGCGCCCGTAGCCCGCCGCCTTGAGCCTCTCCTCGAGGCGGCCGAGGTAGACGGCAAGCGCGGGGCCGACGTAGGCATTGACCACCGTCGTGCCGAAGCGCTCGTACTCCTTGATCTGCGGCAGCACCTCTGACGACAGCGATACGTAGACGCCGGGGAGGAGACGCTCGAGCGCCCGGCGAGTCGCCTTCTCGTGGCTCGCGTTGGCGTAGGAGTGGAGGTAGCAGACCGCGACCGAGTTAATTCCCATCTGCTTGAGCCGGGTGATGGCGCTCTCGAGGGAACGCCGGTCGATCGGCGTGGCGACCTTGCCATCGAACCGCATGCGCTCGCGGACCCCGAGCCTGCGCCCGCGCGGGGCGAGCGGGATCGGCGGCGGCATGCGCAGGTTGTAGCGATCGTCCTTGAGCCCTTCCCGCATCTCGATCAGGTCCCGGTGGCCTTCCGTGGTGAGCATGCCGACCTTGGCGCCCTTGCGCTCGAGGAGCGCGTTGGTCGCCACGGTGGTCCCGTGGACGACGAGATCAGTCGCCGCCAGCAGCGTCCGGGCATCCATGCCGAGCTCAGAGGCCAGGAGCCCGAGGCCGTCCATGACGCCGATGGATGGATCTTCTGGCGTGGAGGTGGATTTCGCAATGACTAGAAGCCCTTCGGGAGCCACGGCTACGAGATCGGTGAAGGTCCCGCCGACGTCGATGCCTATGCGGTACACGTCAGCGCCCCCGGCGCTTCTTGGCGCCCGCGCCGTTCTCCCTCGTGACGAATCCGTTCTCGACATCTGAGGCGCGGGCGGCGGCAGTCCGCCGTGACGGCTTGCCCCAGCCGCCGCCTCCAGCCGAGACGATGTCGAAGACCGCCCCCGGCGGGATGGGAACGCCGACCTCCTTGGTCTTCAGCACGCGCCGCTTGCCGCCCGAGACGAGGACGTAACGGTGGGGCAATCCGTCCTTGCCTCCCAGAATGCCGTAGGAGGGATGGCGAACGCCGTCGCCGGCCGTGTTTCCCTTGGCGCTCTCCGTCGTCTCCATCTTCAGCGTCAGAACGGATCCTACGCCTCCGCGGAACTGCCCGTCGCCGAAGGAGTCGGGACGGAACTCGTGGCGCTCGAAGAAGAGCGGAAAGCGCGCCTCGGCCACTTCCACGCTGCCGAACTTGATGCCGCCCGCCGCCTGGCCTTCACCGGCGGTCTCCCATCCGTCGCCGGCCGAGGACGCGCCGCCGCCGCCGCGCGCGTGGAAGAGGTGCCAGATGAATGGGCGCCCGTTGGCCCGTGGGTTCTTGCCCGAGATCGCGATGCGGAAACGCCGCGACCAGCCGGCAAGCGCGCGATCGGGGCAGGCGCCAGCCAGGGCCTTGATGACGGCTTCAGCCACCTCTTGCGCACAATGATTCGTCGCGAGCGTCACTGGCGCCGGTGGATACGGCCAGACGATGGTGCCCTGCTTCGCCCTGATCTCGACCGGGCGGAAGGTACCTTCGTTCTTCGGGATCCGCGGGTCGATCAGGTAGGCCAATGCCATGTGCACCGCGGAGACAGTGTTCGGGTACGAGGAGTTGACGAAACCGATCACCTGCGGATCACACCCGGTCAGGTCCACGATCAGCGAATCGCCCTTCTTGGTCACCTTGGCGTGGAGCCTGATGTTCTCGATGCCGTGCCCGTCGTCGTCGAGGACGGAGAGCCCGCTGTACACGCCGTCCTTCCACTCCCGAATGCACGCGCGGCTCTGGCGCTCGGCGCTGTCGAGGACCTCGCCGACGGCCTCCGTCGCCGTCTCGGCGCCGTAGTCGTCGATCAGCTTGAGGAGCCGGCGCTCTCCCACGCGCGCCGACCCCATCATGGCGCGGAGGTCGCCCAGGAAGTCGCGCGGGTGGCGGACGTTGGTGGCGATCATGTCCATGACGTCGTCGCGGAGCACGCCCGCGTCGTAGAGCTTGAGCGGCGTGATGCGGATGCCTTCCTGCCAGATCTCGGTCGCGCCCGGGTTGTAGGCGCCGTGGGTCGCGCCGCCGATGTCACTCTGGTGCGCCCGGTTGATGGACCAGAACGCGAGGCGCTCGCCGACGAAGACCGGCAGCAGCGCGGTCAGGTCGGGCAGGTGGTTGCCGCCGTGGTACGGGTCGTTGAGGAGATACATGTCGCCGGGGTGTATGCGCCCCTTGAAGTAGTCGGCGATCGCCTTGACGGCCCACGGCAGCGCGCCCACGTGGATGGGCACGTGCTCGGCCTGCGCCGCCAAGCGTCCTTCGCCGTCGAAGACCGCCGTGGAGAAATCCCGGCTCGAGTTGAGGATCTGCGAGTAGGCCGTGCGGAGCATGGCCTCCCCCATCTCCTGGACGATGGACTCGAGGCGGTGTTCCCGAGCATCACCTGAGCGCGCCCGCGCCCATCGAGCCTCACGAGAACAAGATCCACGAGGACGATCTCGCGCGACAGTACGGCTTCAAGGGCGGTCTCGTCCCCGGCGTCACCGTGTACGGCTGGATGACGCACCCAGTGGTGGAAGCGCTCGGACTCCCATGGCTCGAGCGCGGGGAATTCCAGACGCGCTTCGCCAAGCCCATCTACTACGAGGAGCCCGCGGTAATCCGCGCCAGGGTCAGCGCGAAGACTTCTGATGGGGTGACGATCGAGGTCGCGGCTCACAATTCGGTGGACGAGGTGTGCGGGACGGCGACGATGACGCTCTTCACCGGAGCCCATCCGTCCCCGCCCCTGGCGTCCGAATATGAGGTCGCGCCCGTGCCCGCCGAGAGGCCGCGGGTCACCCGCGCCCACCTCGAGAGCCTGAAGGTCTTGGGCACGCCTACGCTCGACGTGACCGGCGAGACCGCGGCCGCGTTCATCAAGCGCTTCGGCGAGACGCTGGCGATCTATGCGGGATCCGCGGCGCCCAGCCACCCGGGCATCCACCTCGATCTGTCCAACCGCGCGCTTGACCGGAACGTGCGCATGAGCCCGTGGATCCACGTCGAGAGCCGGGGCCGGCACTGGAGCGCGGCGTGGGTGGGCGAGCGGCTCGAGATGCGCGGGCGCATCGAGAGGCTCTTCGAGAAGAAGGGCCACGAGTTCGTCGAGGCCGACCTCCTGCTGATCGCGAACGGCTCGCGGCCGGTCGCGTCCATCCGTCACACCGCGATCTACCTGCTCCGCAAGGCCGGCTGACCGCCCGGCGCCTCGACGGTATCGGGCCGGGCCTTCGGCCCGCTGACCGCCGTCAGGATGAGCCACAGCAGCGGCAGCAAGGACGCGATCGATCCCGGCACCCACATGATCGCCCCCGCTATCGATTGATCTTCGAGCGCGGACAGTCCCCAGGGCCGCGGGACGTGTTCGTAGGCTGGATAGATCACGCGGTCGGAGAAGGTGAGGATGGCGGCGAGCGTGGCGTTCTGGAACTCGGCGAGCACGAGGTAGGGGATCATCGCCCAGCGCGGCCACGACACGCGCGACGGCCAGGGCAGGATCACGGGCCGCCAGAAGAGGAGCGCCGTCGCGAAGAAAGACGCGTGTTCGACGTGATGCCAGACGTCCGAGCGGAGCGCCAGGTCATAGAGGGCAGGAACGTGCCAGGACCAGAACGCGATGATGAACGCCGTCCAGCCGAGGGCTGGGTGCGCGAGCGTGCGCGCCAGGCGCCTCGCGACGGGAGTCCCGAGCCCACGAGCGACGGCGCGGCGCAGAGGCCGGGGCAGGCCGAGAAGCAGCGGCGCGACCGGGGCGCCCATCCAGAGAAGCGGCGGAGCCACCAGCATGAGCATCAGGTGCTGGGTCATGTGAGCCTGCAGCAGCGCGTGTGACAGCTCGTCGAGAAGCGGGCTCGCCGCGAGCAGCAGGATCGCGATGCCGGCCATGAATGCGACGAGCCGCGCCGCGCCGAACCGGTCCGGCATGCGCCGCGCCAGCGTCGTGAAGCCGCGCGCGTAGAGCGCGGCCGCGACGAGCGCCGGCGCCAGCACCAGCGGCTCGCCCAGGATCATGGGCGCGACGCTGGATACGAGGGGGGCCCCTGAGCAGCCGGATTGCGGGCTGGAGGCTCGCCGGCGCGGCGCAGCGTCGCCATGAAGGCCACCAGCGCGTTCACCTCCGCAGGGGACAGGTTCTTGCCGTAGGCTGGCATGTTGCCTCCCCCTTGGAGTACCTGACGCGCCAGCTGGTCGCGCGTTAGCCGGGTGGCCACGCCGTCGAGAGCGGGGCCACGACGGCCGCCTTCGCCGGCGAGGCTGTGGCAGTTGCGGCACTGCTTGTTCTGGATCACCAGCGCCCCCTGGAGCTCGAGCGGCGAGCGCCCACGAACATAGTCCACGGGCGTCGGCACACTGCTCCACGCCTGCATCTTCGGGGACCAGGGGACAATCACGCCGAGCCAGGCCAGTGTCGTCACGGTCAGGACGATCAGGATGACACCGAGAACCGCTACCGGCCGGCGCTTCCAGCTCTTCTCGCCCGTGCCCGCGATGAACGGCACCAGGAACAGCGCCGCGATCGCCAGCGGCGGGCCCACGAGCAGCAGCGTCGTCTCGGTCCACGGCGGCAGGAGCGCGAAGAGAGCGAAGAGGGCCAGGAAGTAGAAGTCCGGCTTGGGCGCGGTGTCGATGATGGTGGGATCCGGCACACCGCCGGGGCCGAAGGGACCGAAGAGGGCTGCGCAGAGCAGCACCACGAGGATGACGACTCCCGCCGCCACCATGTCTTTCATGGCGGCGTCGGGGAAGAAGGGGACGCCGTCCGCGCGCACTTCTCTCTCGTAACGCTGACGGTAGGTGTTCCTGTCCACGACGCGTCCCGGCATCGGCCACTCGTTGATGCCGAGCCGCAGGACGAGCCAGAGATGGAGGCCCACGAGGCCGATCAGGAGGCCGGGGACGAGGAAAACGTGGACCGTGAAGAAGCGGGTGAGGGTCCGGCCCGCGATGATCGGGCCACCGAGCAGCACGTGCACGAGCGACTCTCCGATGACGGGAGAGCGCGCGGCGATGGACGCGCTGATCCCGAGGCCCCAATACGCGTCCTGGTCCCAGCGGAGGACCTGCCCGGTGAAGGCCATGCCGAGCGTGCACAGGAAGAGAAAAACCCCGGCGACCCAGGTCATCTCGCGAGGATACTTGTGGGCGCCGAAGAGAAAGACCTGGATCATGTGGAGCGTCATCACCGCGACCATGGCGTTGGAGCCCCAGAAGTGGACGGCGCGCAGGAACCAGCCCAGCGGCGCCACGTAGTTGAGGTAGAGCAGGCTGTCGTAGGCCTTGTCGGCCGAGGGGATGTAGACGAGGGCGAGGCAGATGCCGGTCGCGATCTGCAAGATGAAAAGCGTCAGCGTCGCACTCCCGAACACGTACCACCAGGAGGCGCTGTTCCGCGGCACGCGGTGGGCGAGCACGGGCGCGATCGCCGCCTCGAGGCCCGTTCGCTCCTCGAGCCACCTGCCGACCGACCGGAAGAGCGCCATCGATCGTCTCACACCTGGCCGGCCAGGGTCGGGAGCTGACCGCCGCGCACCCACAGCTGCCCGTCCCGAATTTGGTACTCGTACTCGAAGAGGCCGCGCGGCGGCGGTCCCGAGGCGCGCGAGCCGTCCTCGTAGTAGACGCCGCCGTGGCAGGGGCACATGAAGAGCCGCGACTGCGGGAACCAGCGCACGGGGCATCCCAGATGCGCGCAGTTGACGGCGAAGACCTGAAAGCGGTCGCCCTCGAGGTGCCGCACCCAGCAGGCGACCTTCGCGGAGTCGCCGTCCCACTCGACCCGGAACGGGTTCTCATAGGTGGCGAGCCGCGTCTCCCCCTCGGGGAACTTCGTGGCGGGACCGAGCTTGATCCAGGACTGGCCACCCAGGCGGCGGGCGGGGGCCAGGATGTAGCCGATCACCGGGACGCCGACGAGGGCAGCTCCGAGGACGTTCAGCGCGAGCCCGAGCTTGAAGAGGAAGCCTCGCCGTGACCCCCGTGGTGAAGGAGAAGAGCCGGCGCCGGAATCGGGACAAGCGCACATGGAATCAGCCCTCCTTCACCGAGACCGGACGCCCCGGGACGGGGCGACGCTGGGCGATGAGCCAGGCCACGACGTCGGAGATCTGCCGCTCGGTCAGCGGCCGCCCCGGCGAGTAGCCGCGCCAGTCGGGCATCCCGAGATCTGCCCGCCCGGCGATGATAGTCGTTCGCAGGTACTGATCGCTTACGAGCGACAGGTAGGAGGCGTCGGCGAGGGCGCCGCCGTTCTGGCCTGACCGGCCATCCGCGCCGTGGCAACCGGCGCAGGCGGTGTCGTAGACGGCCTTCCCGCGCGCTGCGTCTCCGGCTGGCGCCGCATACGGAGGAATGTCGGCCGACTTCAGCGGCTTCGCTCCGCCCCACCGCTCCAGCAGTCCGTTCACCAGCGCGTCGATCTGCGCATCGGTCAGTGTCCCGCCGGCGCTCCGCGCAAAGGCCGGCTGGAGCGTGCCCGGCACTCCCTCCGCGATCACGCGGCGAAGGCGGGAGCGGGGAACCAGCGCGAGGTACAGGGGGTCGTTCAGCGGGCGAGAGGCGCCGAGACGGCCGTCGGCGCCGTGGCAGGCGGCGCAGTTGTCTCCATAGAGAGCGACGAACGCCATGACTTGCGAGGGGAGTCGCTCACGGTCTGCCGGTCGAGGCCTCCCGGGCAGCGTGTCGCAGGCGCCGAAGGCCAGTCCGATCAGCATCGTGACGCCGGCGACGATGGGCGCGCGCGGCGTCACGGCTTGCGCTCCCGTTCGGGCTGCGCGCCCGCCACTTCGACGCCCGCGCGGGCCAGAAGCGGCCAGGTCTGCATGGTGGCGATGGGCTGAGCTTTCGCCACCACGAAGCCGGCGGCCAGCCCGAAGGCGATCTGGGAGGCGATGAACCATTTCCAGTCCACGCGCGCGCTGAGCGTGGGGTTGATCACGCCCATCAGCGCCCAGAGAAATCCCGTCCAGAGGAGCGGGGCGACGAGGCCGCCCCAGAGCATGTGGCGCCGCGGGAGCATGGGCAGGATGACCGCGTAGAGGAGTCCTGCCAACACGGAGATCACGCCGTGCGCGATGACGCCGAGGAGGAGCGCGGTTCCATTGAAAGCCCGTAGCATGGCCATGTCGGCCTGAGCCATCCCGGGCATGGCCACCGCCGAGAGCAGGTTGATCGGGTACCAGAGGCTCCGCTGGAAGAGGAGTCCGTACAGGAGGGCGACGAGCGCCATCGCGACGCCACCGACGATCCCGCCCTTGATCCCGGCCGAGAGCGGCTGGACTTCCTCCGGCACCCTCACGCGGTGGCCGCCTTCCCCCACGCTGAGGCGCTCGACGCCGCCAGGAGACGGGATGATCGCTCGCGGCCGCTCGGCAACTGGACGCAGCGGGACGTGCTCGACCTGCTCCTCCGGCAGGACCTGGTGCCACCATCCGATTGCCCCGGCCAGCGCCAGGACCACGCCGACAATGCTGACGACCATGTTCGTGACCAGCCCCGCGCAGCCCAGCGTGACGCCGAGGGCGAGCACCATCGGCCACGCGGTGGGCGCGGGCTGCTCCACGGTCTCCCGACCCGTCTGCGCGGCCGGCCTCGCCGGGTCGCCGGGAGTCATCGCCCGATCACGTAGACGACGGTGAACACCACGACCCACACCGCGTCGACGAAGTGCCAGTACCAGGAAACGAGCTCGACGCGCTCGCCATGTACGGGCCGGAGCGCGCCCCACCACGCGAAGACGCAGCAGAGCCCCAGCATGCAGAGCCCGATGATCACGTGTGTGGCATGGAGCCCGACCAGCGGGTAGTACGTGGTGCCGAAGAGGTTGGTCCCGATGGTGAGACCCTCCCGGTAGATGAGGCGATACCATTCCTTCGCCGTGCTGGCGAGAAAGATCGTGCCGAGCAGGGCGGTCACGAAGAGCCAGATGCCGGCCCACCGGACGTCTCCTCGCGGGAGTGCGCGCGCTCCGAGCGCCACGAAGATGCTGCTCGAGAGAAGGCAGACGGTAGCCAGCACCGGGAGATCGAGCACGTCCTTGGGGTAGGGGCCGTTCAGGCTCTTGCCCATGTAGAAGAGATACGCGACCACGAACACCCCGAAGAGCGAGATCTCGGCCATGATCAGGCCGATGAGGCCTACGCGCCCGCGCCAGGCGCGGGTCTCGGCTTCCTGCTCGGCGACGGCGAGGGAGGTCATGGGCCTACTCGTGGGGTCCGTCGAGGTCGTCGGGGTGCTTGAGGTCCCAGAGCGGCCGGCGGCTCGTCGTCACGGGGATGGCGTCGAAGTTGTAGGACGGCGGCGGGGAGGTGGTCGCCCACTCGAGGGTCCATGCGTCCCAGGGGTCGTCCCCCGCGAGCGTCCCGCGACGGAGCGATAGGACCACGTTCACGACGAAGATCAGGACCGCGATCAACTGCAGGGGCACTCCGAGCGTGGTGACGAGGTTCCAGATCTCCCAGCCGCGATCGGCCTGGTAAGTGTAGATCCGTCGCGGCATCCCGAGGATGCCCGGGACGTGCATGGTGATGAAGGTGAGGTTGAATCCGATCACCAGCAGCCAGAAGTGCCAGCGCCCGAGCCGCTCGGAGAGCATGCGGCCCGTCACCTTGGGGAACCAGTAGTACATGGCGGCGAAGATCGTGAAGAGCAGACTGCCAACGAGCACGAAGTGGAAGTGGGCGACCACGAAGTAGGAATCGGTGAGCTGCCAGTCGAACGGCGCCACCGCGAGCATCACGCCCGTGAGACCGGCGCAGAGGAACTGGAACAGGAACGCACAGCAGAAGAGCAAGGGCGTCTTGAACTGCAGCCGCCCGCCGTACATCGTGGCGAGCCAGTTGAAGATCTTGATTCCCGTGGGGACCGAGATCAGCATGGTGGACAGGGCGAAGAAGGAGTTGAGCGGCGCCCCCATGCCGACCGCGAACATGTGGTGGGCCCACACGCTCAGCGAGACGAGGCCGATGGACACCGTCGCCGCGACGATCGTCGCATACCCGAAGATGACCTTCCGGGAGAAGACGGGGATGATCTCCGAGACGAAGCCGAAGCCCGGCAGCATCAGGATGTAGACCTCCGGGTGGCCGAAGAACCAGAAGAAGTGCTGCCACATCACGGCGGAGCCGCCGGCCTGGGTATCGAAGAAGTGGGCGCCCAGGTACCGGTCGAGCGCGAGCATGATCTGGGCGGCCGAGAGGGGAGACAGGATCACCAGCGTCATGCCGGAGACGGTCAGCATCACCCACACGAAGATCGGCATGCGGCCGAGGGTCATGCCCGGGCCGCGCATCGTGAGCGTCGTGGCCACGAGATTGACCGCGGTGGCGATGGTTCCGACCCCGGTCACCAGGATGGCCAGGTTCCAGTAGTCGGTGGCATTGCCCGGAGTGAAGGCGCGGCCCGTGAGCGGGGCATAGGCGAACCACCCGACGGCCGGGGCGGAGCCCGCCCCGTATAGCCCGTCGCCTCCGACAACGCTGAAGTGGAGCAAGAGACCGCCGAACAGGAGGACCCAGAAACCGAAGGCATTGAGCCGCGGGAAGGCGAGGTCGCGCGCCCCGATCATGAGGGGCACGAGGTAGTTGCCGAAGCCGAATACGATCGGGATGCCGACGAGGAAGATCATGGTGGTGCCGTGCATGGTGAAGAGCCGGTTGAACGTCTCCGGCGCCACCACGTGAAGCCCCGGCCAGGCGAGCTGCACGCGCATCGCCGTCGCCTCGGCGCCGGCTATCACGAAGAAGACGAGGCCGGTCACCACGTACATGATTCCGAGGCGCTTGTGATCCACGGTGACCACCCAGTCGTGGAGCTGCTCGACGAGGGCGCGCCGGTTCCCGGCCGCTTCCGGGCTGGTCGTCGTCGGTGCCAGAACGCTCATCGGAGTGTCACGAGATAGGCGGTCAACGTGTCCAGGTCACGGCGCGAGAGCTTCATCGCCGGCATCAGCGCGCCGCTCTTGAGCGTCCCCGGATCGTCAACCCAGGCCCGGAGGTTCTCGGGAGTGTTGCGCGCCGCGCCCGCCCCGATGGTCCACCTGCTCATGAGATGGGTCAGGTCGGGCCCGAACACGCCGTTGGCCGGGGTGCCACGGACCGTATGACAGTTGATGCACGCGAGCGAGGCGAAAAGCTCGCGCCCCCGTCTCGCGGCGGGATCGTCGCGGGCCACTGCCTGCTGGGCCGCCACCCAGCGTTCGAAGTCTTCGCGCGGGTGAACAACAACGATGAGCAGCATCAGGGCGTGCTGGAGGCCGCAGTACTCGGCGCACTGCCCGACATACGTGCCGGGCGTCGTGGGGTCGACCCACACGTGGTTGGTCTTGTTCGGAATCACGTCCATCTTGCCCGCGAGCTGGGGCACCCAGAAGCTGTGGATCACGTCGGCCGATTCCAGCGTGATGAAGGTGGGCGTCGGGCGCGCCGGATCGCTCACCGGCACGTGGAGTTCATTGGCGGTGACGACGCCGAGCTTCGGGTAGCGGATCTCCCACCACCACTGGTTCCCGACGATGGTGACTTCGACGGCGCCGGGGGGCTGCTGATAGCGCTCGATCCCCCAGATGTAGCGCGCGGTCACGAGGAACAGCACGAGCACGATGAGGAAAGGCACCACGGTCCACGCCAGCTCGATTTGCCGGCTGCCGTAGACCTGCGGCGGCTCGCTCGGGCCGTCTCCCGCGCGCCGGCGGAAACGGATGATGGTATAGAGCGTGAGGCCGGCGACGACGACGAAGATGGCGCCGGTGATGCCGAGCACGAAGAAGGCGATCTCGCGGATGGCGTAGGCGGGGGTGGACACCGGAGCGAACATGTTCGGCGTCGGGCCCTGCCCGTCGGCGGCGGCCCCAAGGGCCGGCAGACCCGCAACGAACGCGCAGATCAGGACGCCGCGGCGACGCATGGCGGGACTATAGCGCCGGGCCGACAACGCGTCAACGAACGCGCCGACGGCAGCTGGTCTTTCGAAGCGAGGTGAGCGAGATTCGGTCGTCACGGCTCGACGCGGCCGTCAGGGCGTTCGGGCGCGTGGACATCATGGTCAACAACGCCGACGTGGAGATTCCTACCCAACGCCCCGACGAGTCCTTCGCAGAGAAGCCGGCGATGCCCTCGCTGACGCCGCAGCGCAAGGTCCCGCGTGCCCTGACATCGTTGAGGGTTTCACCCGCCCGTATGGATGGTGGCGCCCAGCCGGCCACCGTCAGCGTGACGGCGGCGCAGAGGATCGTCTTGGCGCGCGCGCGCGTCTGCACAACAGGCCGGATGTTAGCACGCGCCGGGTACATAAATGTCGCCGGCCCTGAGCGGCGACACCTGCTCCCGCGCCGCTGTCGCTACTGCACAGCCTTCGTTCGGCCAGCCTCGAAAATCTTCTTCAGCTGATCGGCCATGATGCGGCTGCCGATGCCGCGTTTGGTAAATCCGCCGAAGCCGGCAACTTGATCCGAGAAGGCATGGCTCGAGTAGACGACCAGCGTGCCTTGCGGGACCGGCAGAAAGCCCGCGATCGCCTGCTGGCCGTTGTACGCGGTGCTGACGTAGTATTGCCGCTGGGCCACGGCGCGCGCGGCGCCGTCCGCCACGGCGAGCGTCTGCTGCAGTACGTATGTCGGCTTGCCCTGAATGACGGATCGAATCCAAAAGAAGTTTTCCTGCACCCCCGCATCCATCCCCTTCGGATAGCCCAGCAGCACCGCGTGGAATTTCGGCAGGTAGGCCTGCAGGTTCTGTGCGGCTTCGGTCGCCTTGCGCAGATCGCTCGCGAGATCAGTGTCGCTGCCGCTTCCGCGCGCATAGGGCGGGATACCGTCCAGGCCGGAGGTCCGGTAGCTCTGATAGCGCCGCAGCAGCATCTGTCGTAGCTGTTGCTGCACCGCCTGCGGATCGCCGCCAGCCACGGCGTTGAAGGCGGCGATCTCGGTGGCGCTCAGATTGAGGGCGGAGCCGGGTTTCGCGCCGAACAGCGCCTTGGCCTCGTCGCTTGGGATCTTGAGCCCGGCAAGATCCGCCAGGCTTCCGGGATTCTTGAACATCGCATAGGCTCGCACCTGCGCGTCGGAGGTGATGAGGCTGCCCGCCACGACCTGCCGGCTCAAGGCATCCGGCGACATCTTCACAAGGAACGCCAGCGAGATGGCGAGGTCGCGATCCGACACCGACTTGGCGTCCGCCGTGACGAACTCACCATTGAGAACGCGTTGCTTGTCGTCGGCCGAAAGCCGGACCGCGCTCAGAATCTGATCGGCGGTCGGCTGCGCCGCTGCCGGGATCACCAGGCAGAGCAAGCCGACTGCGATCACCATTGCCCGGACCGTGGCCACTATTCTCGATCGCATGATGGATGCCTCCCGATCATCGTGACCCCTCCTCACTCTATGAAGTCCAGGACCTCGACGCGGGTGCCGACCTACTCAATCACCGCTCCCGAGAAGGCATTTGGACCGGCAACCATGGAGCATATTGGCATCGACGTGCACAAGAAGGAAGGTCAGATTTGCATCGTCATGGAGCGCCATTACGATCTGCCTCATTTCTGGTCGGCGTAGGTGGGAGCACAATCCGTCACGGCCCTGTCGGCGCCGCTTTTGGAGGTAGTACGGGGGCACGACTTCGGCTAGACTTCCGGTCATGACGCTTCCCCGCGTCGCCTGGGGCCTGCTCATTGCGGCCATGGCGTCGCTGTCAGCTGGATGTCGCGACGCGCCGAAGTCAGCAGAGCGCCCTCCCGAGCCGGTCAAGGTCGCGTCGGTGGTGCAACGGGACGTGCCGATCTACGCCGAATGGGTCGGAACCACGGTCGGCTACGTCACCGCCCAGATCCGCGCCCGCGTGGCCGGCTACCTCATCAGCCAGAAGTACAGGGAAGGCACTGTCGTCAAGGCCGGCGCCCTCCTTTTCGAGATCGATCCGAGACCATACCAGATCGCGGTGAGCCAGGCCCGGGCCCAGCTCAAGACGACGGAATCGCAGCTCGAGCAGTCCCGGGCGCAAGTCGCGCAGGCCGAGGCCGATCTCCAGAGGGCGGAGGCGAACCAGAAGAAGTCGGAGCTCGACGTCGCCCGCTACACTCCGCTGGCCGCGCGAGGCTCGGTCAGCCAGCAGGAGCTGGACGACGCGGTCCAGAACAACCTGGCGAACCTGGCCTCGGTCGCGGCCCAGAAAGCCAATCTGCTCAACGCGCGAGCCAACGTGTCGAAGACGCAAGCCGAGATCTCCAGGGCGCAGGCGACACTGGCGGACGCGGAGCTCAACCTCAGCTGGACCAGGGTCACCTCGCCGATCACCGGCATCGCGGGAATCAAGAACGCGGACATCGGCGACCTGATCGCTACCAGCACGACGCTGACCAGCGTCTCACTCGTCAACCCGATCTACGTTCAGATCGCTGTCGCCGAGCAGGAGTACATGCGCTGGAGGCAGAGCGGCGGCAACCCTGAATCGGTCGGCGATCAAAAAGGCCAGCTCCAGATGACACTCTCCGACGGGTCGACGTACCCGCACCCGGGTACGGCCGAGATTGTCGATCGCCAGGTCGGAGTGACGACTGGCACCATCAGCGTTAGAGGGGTGTTCCAGAATCCGGGAGACCTCCTCCGGCCTGGTCAGTTCGCGAAAGTGCGCGCCGTCGTCGACGTGAAGAAAGGAGCGCTTCTCATTCCCCAGCGGGCCGTGAGGGACCTGCAGGGGCAGCACGAGGTCGCGGTGGTCGCGGCCGGCGAGACGGTCGATATCCGCAAGGTCAGGGTGGGCGAGCGCGTGGGCTCCCTCTGGATCATCGACGAAGGGTTGAAACCGGGCGAACGGGTCATCGTGGAGGGAATCGACAAGGTGAGAGCGGGTGAAAAGGTAAAGCCGCTCCCCGCGGAGCCCGAGCCCCAAGGGCAAGCGGCCAAGCCCGCCACGGCGTCTCCTCCGGCCGCGCCGGCTGGGGCGAGCGCGCCCGCCGGCCGCAGTCCGTCCAAGTAGGCGGCTGATGGCCAAGTTCTTCATCAACCGGCCCATCGTGGCGATGGTGATCTCCATCCTCATGGTGATCATCGGGCTCGTCACCATCGTCCAGCTGCCCGTTTCGCTTTATCCGAACATCGCCCCGCCCGAGATCCAGCTTCAGGCGAGCTACCCCGGCGCCGACGCGCTGACGCTCGAGGGATCCGTCGCGACGCCCATCGAACAGCAGATGAGCGGCGTCGACAACATGATCTACATGTACTCGACCAACCAGTCGAGCGGCAGCCTGATGAACCTGCGGGTCGACTTCGACATCTCTACCGACGCGAGCACCGACCAGGTGCTCGCGAACATGCGGTACTCGCAGGCCCAGTCGCAGCTCCCGCCCGAGGTGGTCAGCCAGGGGGTGACGGTCAAAAAGTCCGCGACGAGCCCTCTGGCGCTGTTCGTGCTGTCCTCCCCGAAGGGTACGTACGACGCGCTCTTCCTCAGCAACTACGCCTACGTCAACATCAACGACCCGATGACCCGCGTCCCCGGCATCGGCCAGGTGACGATCTTCGGGGCGGGACAATACGCGATCCGGCTCTGGGTCAGGCCCGACACCCTGGCGAAGCTCGACATCACGGTCAACGAGGTCATCAACGCGCTACAGTCCCAGAACACGGTCAACCCGGCCGGGCAGGTCGGCGGCAACCCGGCGCCGCCCGGCCAGGAGTTCACCTACACGGTGCGGGCGCAGGGCCGCCTCCAGAACGTGGAGGATTTCGAGAACGTGGTGGTCAAGGCGACGCCCGACGGCTCGCTCGTGCGGGTGAAAGACCTGGCCCGTGTCGAGCTCGGGGCACAGTCCTACTACCAGCAGGGCCGGCTGAACGGGCGCCCGGGCGCCATCATCGCCATCTACCAGTTGCCGGGCTCCAACGCGATCGACACGATGAAGGCCGCGACGAAGCTGATGGAGGAGGCAAAGTCCCGGTTCCCGAACGACCTCGACTACGTCGTGGCGCTCGACACAACGCTGGCGGTGAGCGAGGGAATCCGAGAGATCGTCAAGACGCTCTTCGAGGCGCTCATCCTGGTGGTCATCGTCGTGTTCATCTTCCTCCAGGGCTTTCGGGCGACCTTGATCCCGCTGCTGGCGGTACCCGTCTCGCTGGTCGGCACCTTCATGGTCTTCCCGCTCCTGGGCTTTTCGATCAACACGCTGTCGCTCTTCGGCCTCGTCCTCGCCATCGGCCTCGTGGTAGACGACGCCATCGTGGTGGTCGAGGCGGTCGAACACCACATCGAGGAGGGAATGTCCCCCCACGACGCCGCCTTCAAGGCGATGGAAGAGGTGTCAGGACCGGTCGTGGCGATCGCCTTGATTCTCGCCGCGGTGTTCGTGCCGACGGCGTTCATACCGGGCATCACCGGGCGCATGTACCAGCAGTTCGCCATAACGATCGCCATCTCCGTCATGATTTCGGCCTTCAACGCGCTGACGCTGAGCCCGGCGCTCTCGGCGCTCCTGCTACGCCCGAAGCGGGAGATGCGCGGGCCGCTGGGGGCGTTCTTTCGCGGGTTCAACCGCTGGTTCGGAAAGGCGACCAACGGCTACGTGGGTACCTGCGGTCATCTGATCCGAAAGTCCGCCTTCTCCATGATCCTCCTCGTCGGCTTCGCGGTCGTCACAGGCCTGATCAGCTCCCGGCTTCCGGGCGGCTTCGTCCCCAACGAGGACCAGGGGTACTTCTTCCTCAACGCTCAGCTCCCGCTCGCCGCGTCGCTCCAGCGCACGGCGGCGGTGAACGACAAGCTGGACGCCATCCTCAAGGAGACGCCGGGGGTCAAGTACTACACGGGCGTCGCCGGCTTCAGCCTGCTCAGCTTCGTGAACACGACCTACAGCTCGTTCTACTTCGTCTCGCTCGAGGGGTGGGCCGAGCGCGACAAAAAGGGGCTAACCGTTGACGTCATCATGCGCGACCTGAACCGGAGGCTCGCCGGCTTTCCGGACGCTCAGGCCTTCGCTTTCTCGCCGCCCGCCATCCCGGGCGTCGGCACCTCCGGCGGCGTGACGTTCATTCTCGAGGACCTGACGGGCAAGGATCCGGCGTACCTCGCGGACAACACCACGAAGTTCCTCGAGACGGCGCGCAAGCGGCCCGAGTTCTCCCTGCTCTTCTCCACGCTCCTGCCGAGCGTGCCGCAGATCTTCGCCGAGGTGGACCGGGACAAGGCGCTCAAGCAGGGCATCAACCTCTCCTCGGTCTACCAGACCCTCCAGGCGTTCCTCGGGGGCGCCTTCGTGAACTACTTCAACCGGTTCGGACGAGTCTGGCAGGTCTACGTCCAGGCGGAGGGCGAGTTCCGCACCAAGGCGGACAACGTCGGGCAGTTCTATGTGCGCAACGCGACGGGGCAGCCGGTGCCGCTATCCACGCTGGTCACGATGAAGACCATCAACGGTCCGGAGTTCACCATCCGGTTCAACGAGCACAGGTCGGCGCAGATCAACGGCGTGCTGGCGGCCGGGTACAGCACCGCGCAGGGAATGAAGGCGCTCGAGGAGGTCTTCAAGGAGACCATGCCGCGGGACATGGGCTACGACTACATGGGCATGTCCTTCCAGGAGAAGCTCGCCTCGCAGGGCATTTCCCCCACGACCGTCTTCGGCTTCTCGGTGCTCGTGGTCTTCCTCCTCCTGGCCGCCCAGTACGAGAGCTGGACCCTGCCTTTCGGTGTCCTCCTCGGCACGCCTATCGCCATGCTCGGCGCCGTGACCGCGCTGTGGCTCTCCGGCTTCGAGATGGACGTCTTCGCCCAGATCGGCCTGGTGATGGTGATTGGTCTGGCGGCCAAGAACGCCATCCTGATCGTCGAGTTCTGCAAGGACGAGTACGAGAAGGGCAAGTCGCTCTATGACGCCGCACTGGCGGGCGCGCGGGTCAGGCTCCGTCCCATCCTGATGACGGCCTTCGCCTTCATCTTCGGCGTCCTGCCGCTGGTGATCGCGCACGGCGCCGGGGCCAACTCGCGACGGATCCTGGGGACGACGGTCATGGGCGGCATGCTCGCGGCGACGCTCCTTGCCATTTTCATCATCCCGGTCACCTTCTACGTGGCCGAGAGGTTAGGCGGGGCGCGCGATCCCGCCCCGGGACCCGATGTCGCCCCGGCGCCGATCCACGGGGGCTCGGGGGAAAAACCCGGTGCCCCACCCGAAGCAGGACATTCATGAAGCTCGACCCTAGTGGAAGGATCGTCCACAGTCTTCTCGCGGCCACGCTCCTTGCCGGCTGCGCTCTGGGCCCTGACTACAAGCGCCCGCCGGTGACGCCGCCGGATGCATTTCGCGGCCAGTTGACTCCCGGAGAGAGCACCTCGCTGGCCGACGCGCCGTGGTGGGAGGCTTTCGGGGACCCGGCGCTCAAGAGCCT
>WNFC01002035.1_pt1 | contig 21663 bp, 14 predicted proteins | sample 5400541 | NCBI WGS metagenome assembly WNFC01 (sample SAMN13153342, study PRJNA577476) | soil metagenome | isolation source: 120 cm saprolite under Douglas fir tree site 2 hole 2 replicate 1 | place: USA:California | collected 2015-04-18
GACCTGTTCATGCAGAACCTGGTCAAGGGGACGACGCACCTCGGCACCGGCCAGGAGGCGGTCGCGGCCGGCGTGTCGCAGGCCATGAACGACGACGACTACATGTTCGTCACCTACCGCGGGCACAACCACGTGCTGGCCCGCGGCACCCCGATGACGCCGGTGATGGCCGAGCTGCTCGGCCGGGAGAACGGCCTCATGCACGGCAAGGGCGGCTCGATGCACCTGCTAGACACCTCGCGCGGCATCCTCGGCGCCTACGCCATCATCGGCGCGCAACTGGTCATCGCCAACGGCTCGGCCTGGTCGGCCCGGTACCGCGGCACCAAGCAGGTCACGGTCTGCTTCCTCGGCGACGGGGCCACGAACATCGGCGCCTTCCATGAGGCGCTCAACCTGGCCGCCGTGTGGCAGCTGCCGGTGATCTTCATCTGCGAGAACAACCAGTACATGGAGTACACACCGATCAGCTCGGTAACCGCCGTGCCCAGGCCCGCCGCCGACCGCGCCGCCTCCTACGGGCTCGACGGGGTGGTGGTGGACGGCAACGACGTGGAGGCGGTTTATGAGGTAGCGCAGGCCGCGATCGGCCGGGCCAGGGACGGTGGCGGCCCGGCGCTCATCGAGGCGCTCACCTACCGGCACGGCGGTCACTCCCGCGCCGACCCGGGCAAGTACCGGCCCGCCGGCGAGGTGCAGGAGTGGCTGGCCAGGGACCCGCTGCCCGCCTACCGCCGGGTGCTCATCGGCCGAGGTATCGATGAGGCGGTCCTCGACGCGATGGACAAGAACGCGCGGGAGGCCGTGGACCGCGCCACCGAGGAGGCGAAGGCCGGTCCCGAGCCGAGCCTCGAGCGGGCCGGCACCAACGTGTGGGCCGACGGCGGGAACGCGTGGCGGAACTTATGCGCCCCGGGGGGTCGTCTCCCGGGCTAGTACTGAGGAAGGTGCATATCCCCGGCCCGGTTTCAAATCATTTTTACGGAACGGACTGACGTGACAGTTATCACTTATCGAGACGCAGTGGCCCGGGGTATCGCCCAGGAAATGCGCCGGGATCCAAACGTGGTGTTCCTCGGCGAGGACGTCGCCGCGGCCGGCGGGGTGTTCAAGACGACCTCGGGCCTGCTCGAGCAGTTCGGGCCGGAGCGAGTCCGCGACACCCCGATCAGCGAGCAGGCCATCCTCGGCGCCGCGATAGGCGCGGCGATGACCGGGCTGCGGCCGATTGCCGAGATCATGTTCAGCGACTTCTTCGCGGTCTGCTGGGACCTGATCGCCAACGAGATGGCCAAGAGCAGGTACATGTCCGACGGCCAGCTCGAGCTGCCGCTGGTCGTCCGCTGCGCCAACGGGGCCGGCCTGCGCTTCGGCGCCCAGCATTCGCAGTCGGTGGAGAACTGGGCGATGGCCGTGCCCGGCCTGAAGGTCGTCGCCCCGTCGAACCCGCGCGACGTCATCGGACTGCTCGCCGCCGCCGTGCGGGATCCCGATCCGGTCATCTTCTTCGAGCACAAGGGCCTGTACCCGAGCAAGGGCGACGTGCCGGACGGCGAGATCACCGACGAACTCGGCCGGGCCAGCGTGCTGCGCCAGGGCGGGGACGCCACCATCCTGGCGCTGGCCGCGATGGTGCCGCGGGCGCTGGCGGCGGCCGAGCGCCTGTCCGCCGAGGACGGCATCGAGTCCACGGTCATCGACGTGCGGTCGCTGGTGCCGCTGGACACGCGGACGATCCTGGCCGAGGTCACCAAGACCGGCCGGCTGTTCACCGTGGAGGAGAACCCGCGGCTGTGCGGCTGGGGCGCGGAGATCGTCTCGATCGTGGCCGAGGAGGCGTTCGGCGCGCTCACCGGACCGGCGATTCGCATCACCACCCCTCATATCCCGCTGCCGGCCGCGGATAGGCTCGAAGATCACGTGCTGCCCTCGGTGGATAGGATCATCGAGACCGTCAGCAAGGCTCTGTTAGCTGGGGGGACGACCCCCCCATACCCCCCCGAGACTGGGGGGACCCATCCCCCCAGACCCCCCTTGGGGGGCCGAGGCCCCCGGGCCCGCGTTGGTAGGAGGAGCAGTGAGCGGCAACCTATCCGAACTGGTTGGCATCGACGTACCCACCCGCCTGCTGATCGGCGGGGAGTGGACCGGCGGACGGGGCGGTGGCACGCTGCCGGTGATCAATCCGGCCACCGAGGACGCGCTGGCCGAGGTGGCCGACGGGACCGTGGATGACGCGCTGGACGCGGTCGGCGCGGCCCAGGACGCGCTGGCCGGCTGGGCGGCGACGCCGCCGCGGCAGCGCGCGGAATGCCTGCGCCGGACCTTCGAGCTGATGACCCGGCATGCGGAGTCCCTGGCCAGGCTGATGGCCGCCGAGAACGGCAAGGCGCTGCGCGACGCGCGGGCCGAGGCGGCCTACTCGGCCGAGTTCTTCCGCTGGTACGCCGAAGAGGCGGTGCGGATGGAAGGCGTGCTGATGCGGGCGCCTTCGGGTGCGAACAAGATCCTGGTCATGCGGCAGCCGGTCGGCGTCTCGGTGCTGGTCACCCCGTGGAACTTCCCCGCCGCGATGGCCACCCGCAAGATCGGCCCGGCGCTGGCGGCCGGCTGCACGGTGGTGCTCAAGCCGGCCTCGGAGACCCCGCTGACCGCGCTGGCCATCGCCGGCCTGCTGGCGGAGGCGGGCGTGCCGGACGGCGTGGTCAACGTGCTGCCCTCGCGAAAGTCGGGCGCGGTCGTCTCGGCGATGCTGCACGACCCGCGGGTCCGCAAGCTGTCGTTCACCGGATCCACCGAGGTGGGCCGGATCCTGCTACGCGAGGCAGCGGACACCGTGGTGAACTGCTCGATGGAACTGGGCGGCAATGCGCCCTTCCTCATCTTCGAGGACGCGGACATTGACGCTGCCATCGAAGGAGCGCTGATCGCCAAGATGCGCAACGGGGGCGAGGCGTGTACCGCCGCCAACCGCTTCTACGTGCACGAGGCGGTCGCCGATGACTTCAGCCGCGCGTTCGCGGCCCGCCTGGACGCCATGGTCGTCGGGCCGGGGCTGGACGAGGGCACCGACGTGGGTCCGCTGGTCAACGAGCCGACCCGGACGAAGGTGGCCGAACTCGTCGAGTCGGCGGCCGCCGACGGCGGCAAGGTGGTCACCGGCGGGCGGGCGCCGGACCGGCGCGGTTACTTCTACCAGCCGACCGTCATCGACCACCTGCCGGCGGGCGCCGGCATCCTCGGCACCGAAATCTTCGGGCCGGTGGCGCCGGTGGTCAGGTTCACCGCCGAGGACGATGCCGTCCACTGGGCCAACGACACCGAGTTCGGGCTGGTCTCCTACGTCTACACCGGCGACCTCAGCCGCGGCCTGCGGGTCAGCGAGGCCCTCGAGGCCGGCATGGTCGGCCTCAACCGCGGGATCGTATCCGACCCGGCGGCCCCGTTCGGCGGCGTGAAGCAGTCGGGCATCGGCCGCGAGGGTGCACACGATGGGCTTCTGGAATTCACCGAGACGAAGTACATCGCGACCGATTGGTGACCCAATCCCACCTCCCCATCCCCCCCGGTCACTCACCCGGAGCGGCTAAGCTTTCCTTTCCATGGGCGGACTGCGTGCCGACGCTGGGACCCAGTCGGTAGCCAGCCGGGCCTCATCCGCCGGGCCGGGCGAGCGCGACAGCCTGCCCGGCGCCAGGAGACGCCGGGCCGCGGTAGCCGCGTACCTGCTGGCCGGCGCGGCCCTGTTCACGGTGTACCTGCGGCTGTCTGAGACGTCGGCGCTGAACTCAGACAGCGCCAACCTCCTGCTGGCCGGATGGGACCTGCTGCACGGCAACCTGCTGCTGCACGGCTGGTACATGTCGGACGTCTCCTTCTTCCCGACCGAACTCCCGCAGTACGCCCTGCTGGAAAGCTTCCTCGGCCTGCACATGCAGACGGCGCACGTCGCCGCGGCGATGACCTACACCCTGGCGTTCCTGCTCGCCGTGGTGCTGGCCAGGAGCGGCTCGACCGGGCGCCAAGCGATGATCAGGACGCTGATCGCGGCGGGCATCATGCTGGCCCCGCAGTTCGGCCTGGGCGTCTTCGCCCTGGATCTCTCGGTCGGCCACATCGGCACCTCGGTCCCGCTGCTGCTGACCTGGCTGCTCCTGGACCGTGCTGACCCGGCAAGGGGGGTCCGGGGGGATGGGTCCCCCCGGTCGCGGGGGGTTCCGGGGGGTCGTCCCCCCGGGCCAGCACCGTACGTGCCGGTGCTCACCGCTGTCATGCTCGCCTGGGTGCTGGTCGCCGACCCCATCGTGTACGCCGTCGGGATCGGGCCGCTGGGCCTGGTCTGCGCGGCCCGGGTCGTCCGGGGCTGGATCACCGGCAGCGGCCGCTGGCGGCAGCGGATCGCCGCCCAGTGGTACGACCTGTCCCTCGGCGCAGCGGCAGTGGCCGCCGCCGGGCTCGCGTGGGTCGCCAATAAGCTGCTCAGCGCCATGGGCGGCTACACCGTAAACCGGCTGCCGTTTTACCTGACGGGGTGGCATAACCTGCACAAGAACGCGCCGGCCGGGTGGAAGGTACTGCAGATCTTCGGCGCGAATTACGTCGGGCTCAGTGGCGTCTGGCTGGCCCTGGCGTTCCTGCACCTGGCCAGCGTGCTGGTGGTGGGCTGGGCCCTGCTGCGGGTGGCCCGGCGGTTCTTCGGCGTCACCCTGGTCGACCAGGTGCTCGCGGTGGCGATCGTCCTCAACGTGGCGCTGTTCATGCTTACCAACGCTTCGGTCCTGGCCGCACACGAGGTCGCCATCATCGTGCCGTTCGGCGCGGCGCTGGCCGCCCGGGTGCTGACCCGGCGGGTCCCAGCGGTGAAGGCAGCCACCGCCGACGACGACAGCCAGGCCGTCGCGCCCCGCGGACTGGGCCGCCGGGTCAGGCTGGCCGGCTTCGTCGCCGGGATCGCGGTGCTGGCCGGCTATACCGCCGGGCTCGGATACGAGATCAGCCAGCCGACTGCCCCCCCGGCCAACACCAGCCTTGCCTCCTGGCTGCTCGCGCACAATTTCACCTACGGGCTCAGCGGCTACTGGACCAGCGGCAGCGTCACCGTGGACAGCGGTAACCGGGTCCAGGTCAGGGCGCTCATGCAGTTCACCATGCAACGCGACCTGTGGATGTCCAACGTCGACTGGTACGACCCCAAGCTGCACTACGCCAACTTCATCGTCCTCGACAGCCTGCCGGGCTTCATGAACCACTGGGAGCCGCGGGCACTCATCTCGAGGTATTTCGGCCGTCCCGCCCGGATATATCACACCGGCCCCTACAGCGTGCTGGTCTGGGACAAGAACCTGCTCAACAGCATCCCACGGTAATGGGAGAGCCGGAGGCGAGCCTCAGCAAGGAGGAGGAATCGGTCGTCCCTGCCGTGACGACCGGAACCGGTCGCGCGCAGGCCGGCGCAAGCCTGCGCCCTCCGCGGTGGGCGGTGACGGCGTCGTCGGCGGCGGCCCTGCTCGTGCTGCTGTGTGTTCGTAATCGGTTCCTGTTCACCACGCGGCTGTATGAGGACGCGGACATGGGCGCGAACTCTATCCTGGTCGAGCAGGCACGGCACTTCACGCTGCTGGTCGGAAACTACTCCAGGGACCACTTCCACCATCCCGGGCCGGCGTACATGTACGTCAAGGCGGCCGGCGAATCCCTGTTCTGGGCGTGGCTGCACGTGGTCCCGACCGCGTGGAATGGCCAGTTGCTCGCGGTATACGCGCTGAACGCCACGTTCGTTTCGCTCGTCGTCGGCATAGGTTACGGCTGGACCGGGTCGCTGCGCGGTGCAGCCTCCTGCTTCGCGGCCGTGGTCGCCCTCGCGGTCGCGCACCCGGCCGTGCTCAGCTCGGACTGGATGCCGTACTTGTACGTGCCGGCCTACGTCACCTTCCTCGTCGCGGCGGCGTCAGTGGCGGCGGGGCGGGCGCGGGACACGTGGATACTGGCGCTGGCTGGCTGGTTCCTTATTCACGGGCACGCGGGCTTCCTGTTCTTCGTGCCGGTGATCAGCTGCGTCGTCCTGGCGGCGGTGCTGTGGCCACGGCGGCACAGGCTTGGCGCCTCGGTGCGGTCCTTGTTCGCCAAGCAGCGGCGGGTATGGGTTCCCGTGGTGGTGATCAGCGCCGTTTTCGCCCTCCCGATCGTCGTGAATCTGGTGCTGCACTGGCCAGGCCAGTTCGGTGACTACCTGGCCTATGCGTCCTCCGGCAGGGCAGGCGGGCACAGCGTGGCGGAGGCGGTGCGGGACGCGCTGTGGTACTGGTGGCCGAACCGGGATGCGTGGGCGGTTCCGGCAGCGGGATACGCGGTCGCCGTGGCGGTCACGAGGTGGCTTGCCCCCTCACCGCTGCGCCGGTTCCTGGGCTCGTTGCTCGTCGTCAACGCCGTGTCGTCGCTGGCGTTCGGGTACTACGCCGCCACCGGGATCGATGTCCTTACCGCCCACTACGTCGGCTATTTCTACTGGTCCGCGCCGGTCATCACGCTACTGGTCATCGCGGTGGGCGTGGTCGAGGCAATGCCGTCGCCGCTGGGGGCCGCCACGGCCGCCGTCGCGGCGGTGCTCGCGCTCGGCGCCCTCGCGGTGGCACCGGACGCGCGCACCAGCACCAACAGCAGCGATCCGGTGGTGCTCAGCAGCGGCCCGGACACGGACGCGGCGCTGCCCGGTGCCGTCGCCACGCTCGCCAGGCGCTCAGCTGGCCGGACGATCGTGTTGCGGCTCGATCAGGCGTCCTGGCCCGACGTCACGGGTTTCCTGGTGCAGGCGGAGCGGACCGGGGTGCGGGCGTGCGTGCTGAACCCGGTCTGGACCTTCATGATGACCAGCCAGTTCATCTGCACCAGACCGGAGGTGGCAGATGGCCGGCTCTACTGGTTCCGCACTGTTGCCCCGCGCGGCAGCACGGTCATCGCGCGGCTCCGGCAGGCCGTGATGACGGCCGGCCCGTGACTGCCGGCAAAGCGCTGCTCTCTGCAGCTGGGGATGATAAGGCGCCAGGCACAACAAGATCCGCAAGGCTTGGTGCACTGCGACCGCGCCGATGGGCGGTAACGGCAGTATGGGTGCTTGGCGCGATCGCCGCTTTTGCGTGCTACCTGCAACTCGCGCGGACGCGGGCCGTCAATTCCGATGGCGCGAGCCAGGCCCTGCAGGCCTGGGACATGCTGCACGGCAACCTGCTGCTGCATGGCTGGTTGCTCGGGGATGTTTCGTACTACACCACGGAACTGCCGCAGTACATGCTGGTGGAGTTCCTGCGCGGGCTGAACCAGGACGTCGTGCACGTGGCCGCGGCCATGACGTACACGCTCGCGACGCTCCTGGCTGCGTTGCTGGCCAAGGGCAATTCCACGGGGCGTCAGGCCCTAGTGCGTGTGCTCATCGCAGTCGGCATCATGCTCGCACCGCAGCTGGCTTCCGGCGTGAACATCCTCATGTCCTCACCGGACCACATCGGCACGTCCGTGCCGGTGATGGTGGTCTGGCTGATCCTGGACCATGCTGGCCCGGGGGGACGACCCCCCGGAACCCCCCGCGACCGGGGGGATCCATCCCCCCGGACCCCCCTGGGGACCCCCCTGGGGACCCCCCTTGGGTATGTCCCGTTCATCGCCGGGGCGTTCCTTGGCTGGGCGGCGGTGGCGGACACGCTGGTGCTCTTCATCGGGGTGCTGCCGCTCGCGGGAGTATGCGCTATCCGCGCCTGCCAGGCCGTAGCCATCGAGCGTAAGCCACTGGCGTCGCAGTGGTATGACATGGCTCTCGGCGCTGCCGCTCTCCTAGGAGCGGCGGCGGGCGTGCTGGCGCTGCACGTCATCCACGCCCATGGCGGGTTTTACATGCCGGCGCCCTCCGCGCAGTTGGCCCAGAGCGGCACGACCCTGGTTCGCAACCTGGGCATCGCCGCCCAAGGGCTCTTGTTGCTGGGCGGCGCCGACTTCCTCGGGCTCCGCCTGACTGCCAGCACTGTTTTCACGATGCTGCACGTGGTTGGTGTATTCCTGGCGGCATTGGGAACGTGGCTGGCGGCGCGGCGCTTCCTGCGGGACCGCGATCTGGTCGCTCAACTGCTGGTTACGGGCGTGGCCATCAACTTGGCCGCCTATGTGCTCAGCACGAAGGCTAATGTGATCACGCAGACCCGCGAGATCGCGGTCGTGCTGCCGTTTAGCGCTGCCTTGGCCGGACGGCTACTGGCCGGGCGGCTCAACGCATCCAAGCTAGTGCCGCTCCTGCTCGTCGTGCTGCTCGGCTACCTGGTCGGCCTGGCCCGCGAGATCAGTCAGCCGCCGGTGGCCGTGCCGAACCAGCAGCTCACCTCCTGGCTGGCGTCCCGGCATCTGCACACCGGCCTGTCCGGCTACTGGGAGTCGAACGTCGTCACGCTGACCAGCGGCGACCGGGTCCAGATCCGGCCAGTGGCACTGTCCGGCGGACGGCTCATCCCCGTCGCCTTCGAGTTGAAGACGCAGTGGTACGACCCGAGGCGGAGTACAGCCAACTTCGTCGTGCTCTTCCCCGGTGTGGCAGGGTATCCCGGCTTTACCCCGGAGCGGGCTGTGCTGGCCACGTTCGGTAAGCCTGCGCGAACCTACCACGTCGGTTCCTACACGGTCTTGGTCTGGAATAGTAATCTGCTCAGCGAACTCAACTGAGCTTTCTCAGTCGAAACATAGTTCGCGCAGGCCAGCAAGCGATGCGCGGGCCGTCACGAGCCGGCCAGCCTGCGCTGCGTGACCACGATCAGGGCGGGCACCGTGAACGCCGCCAGCCAGGGGAGCAGCCGGGCTCCGAGGCTCCGCCGGGGCATCCCCAGCAGGATGATCGCGGCCAGCAGGTACACCTCGATGAACGACCGCAGGTCGGCGTCGAGGCTGCCCCAGGTGCTCGGCGTGACGACGCAGATCTCGACCAGGTACAGGACGAAGGCCAGCCGCTCATGCACCGGCACGTTCGTGGACGGCAGCGCCAGCAGCGCCGCGATCACGAAGACGGCGAGGATGGCCATTTCGAGGAACCACACGTCGTACTGGTCGAACTGGTGCGTATTGGCATGGATGAGATTGTGCTTCAGCGCCTCCAGCGGGGCGATGAACGGCGCGCCCGCGTTACGGCCGCCGTCGGCGAGCAGGGGAATGCTCCCGGTCGCGGCCTTCACCACGACCTCCCAGGCCGCGAAGGCCACGGCCGGCACCGCCCAGGCGAGGTCGTCGCGGCCGGGACGCGCCTGGCCGCGCAGGATGCCGACGACCCGCATGATAGCGATGGCGGCCACGGCGGCCAGGACCGTTTCCCGGGTCAGCGCGCCATAGGCCAGGAGCGCGGCGGCGAGGACGGGACGGCGGCTCCGGACCGCGAGCAGCCCGGCCAGCAGGCAGACGGCGGCGAGCGGCTCGGCGGTGTCCCGGGCCAGGCTGGTGATGAGGCCGAAGTATGCGGGTAGCAGCAGCCCGGCCAGCGCGTGCCGCCCGCCGGCCGCAGCGAACAGGGCGCCCAGGTAACCCAGCGCACCGATGGCGGCGATGTTGACGGCAACCAGCATGACCGGGACCAGGAAGTGCTGGCCCAGGGAGACCAGCCAGGTGAGCATGGGATAGCCGATCCGCATGTACCGGTAAGGGCGGTCCATGGTGATGCCGTACGCCGTGTGGTGGAAGTCGAACGGATTGAGCGCCAGCCGGTAGAAGAACTGTCCGTCGTAGCCGTAGGTCCGCGCCACCGGCATGCCGCGCGGCAGCTGAGCGGGCGTGGCGAAATGCCGGCCGACCAGGATGAACCGGCTGATGTGTCGGTGGGCCCAGGTCAGCCAGCGGGCCAGTGTGAAGGCGAGCGCGGCGAGCAGGGCGATCAGGCCGGCCACGGCGGGGCGGTCCGTCCGTGACGCCACCGAGCGAGACGGCCGCGGGCTGGTCTCGCCGCTGACAGGGGCGGGAGCGCCGGCCGGCTTGGCGAATTCCGGGCCGTCCGGCATGACCGACTCCGTGGCCCCCGCGCGGGCCGATAGGTGCTCTTGACCAGGCATGCTGCATTCCTCGTGAAAGGCGGGCCAGGCCAAGAAACACCGCCATGCTTTGAACCGCGCCGTGAGCCTACCGTAAGTGACGCCCGTCCGCCGGTGAAGATCCTCAATCCCCCGTATCGAAACCCGGAAATCCCAGTTAACAGGCCACATGACGGGCAGGTGGGCGGGCGGCGACAGGGAGATAACAAGGCCCTTGGCGCGATGGGCATGGCGGTAAGGTAAAGCGCCAGAGACGTGACGGAGGCACCGACCCGGTGGCCCCCGGAGGCCTGCATGATCAGCCGGAGGTATGTGCGGTGACGAAGTTGCCGGATCAGGTCGACCGAGATGTGGTTGTCATCGGGGGCTGCGGGCACGTGGGCCTGCCACTGGCGCTCGCGTTCGCCGACCGGGGCGCCAGGGTGGGTATCTATGACGTGAGCGAGACCGCGGTCGGCCGGGTGAACTCGGGCCGGATGCCGTTCGCCGAGCCGGGCGCGGATGAGGTCCTGCACCGGGCGCTCGGCGCCGGGCGGCTCGAGGCCTCGGCCGACCCCGCAATGGTGGCCACGGCGGAGCACCTGGTGGTGGTCATCGGCACGCCGGTAGATGAGCACCTGAACCCCAAGCAGACGGCGATCACCAAGGCGCTCGGTGGCTGCGCCGAATATTTGCGCGATGGCCAGATCCTCGTCCTGCGCAGCACCGTATTCCCAGGGGTAACGGCGCTGGTGGAAAAGATGGTGGCCGGCCTGGGACTGCAGATAGAGGTCGCGTTCTGCCCGGAGCGGATCGCCGAGGGCAAGGCGATGACCGAGCTGTTCGAGCTGCCGCAGATCGTCTCGTCTCGCACGGCGGCGGGGACGAAGCGCGCGTCCGCGCTGTTCGGGAGGCTGACCAGCAAGCTCGTGGTGATGTCGCCGGAAGAGGCGGAGCTGGCCAAGCTGTTCACCAACGTGTGGCGATACATCAAGTTCGCCACCGCCAACCAGCTCTACATGATGGCCAACGAGCGGGGCCTGGACTTCGATCGGATCCGGCGGGGGCTAGCCGAGGACTACCCGCGGGCCGCGGATATGCCCGCCGCGGGCTTCGCGGCCGGACCCTGCCTGTTCAAGGACACCATGCAGCTCGCGGCCTTCAACCACAATAACTTCCCGCTCGGCCACGCGGCCATGGCGGTCAACGAGGGCCTGCCGCTCTACGTGGTACACCGGCTGGAGCAGCGGTTCGAGCTGGCGTCGATGACCGTGGGGATCCTCGGGATGGCGTTCAAGGCGGGCTCGGACGACATCAGGTCGAGCCTGTCGTACAAGCTCAAGCGGATCCTGGAGTTCAAGGCCGACGCGGTCCTGTGCACCGACCCGTACGTGACCGTCGATGACGACCTGCTGCCGCTCGATGAGGTGCTCGCCCGGTCGGACCTGCTTGTCGTGGGGGCGCCGCATCCGGAATACCGGGGACTGGTGACAGACAAGCCGGCCGCCGATATCTGGGACGTTCTCGGGAACGGAGTCCGGGTATGACCGAGCGTCCTCGCGTGTCGGTGGTGGTACCCGCCTACAACGAGGGTGACCAAATAGTCGCCGTGCTGGACCGGCTGTTCGAGTCGGTGCGGCTGCCCTGCGAGGTGCTGGTGGTGGTCGACTCACCCGACGACACGACCGTCCCGGTGACCGAAGAGTACGCTCAGAAGGAGCCTCGGCTGAAATGCCTGGTCAACACCTACGGCGGGGGACCCGCCAACGCCATCAGGTTCGGCATCGACGCCGCGACCGCGCCGGTGGCCGTCGTGACCATGGCGGACGGATGCGATGACGCCAGGCAGATCGACGAGCTGGTCCGGCTGGTTGAACGCGGGGTCGCGGTGGCCGCCGCATCCCGCTACATGCCCGGGGGCCAGCAGGTCGGCGGTCCGGTCCTCAAGGGCACATTGTCCCGGCTGGCCGGCCGGTCGCTGCGGACGCTGGCTCACGTCGGCACCAGGGACGCGACGAACTCGTTCAAGGCCTACTCGACGGCTTTCGTCAGGCAAGTAGGGATCGACTCAAGGGACGGGTTCGAGATTGGTATCGAGCTGACGGCCAAGGCCAAGCGGCTGCGGCTGCCGGTGGCGGAGATACCGACCATCTGGCTGGACCGGCAGGCGGGAGTGTCGAACTTCAAGGTCGCGAAATGGGTGCCCAGCTATGTCCGCTGGTATCGTTTCGCCTTCGGCCCGCAGCTGACCGCCGACCAGGTTCGCGACCGCGGAGCGGGTCATAAACAGGAGCAACCGAAAAGGCAGGAGGCCTGATGGAGCAGGTTCTGGTCAGCGGGTCCGCTGGTTTTATCGGCGGGTACGTTGTAGAGGAGCTGCTGAAACGCGGCTACGCGGTGGTAGGCCTGGATAACTTTTCCAAGTACGGAAAAGTCAGAAAGTCCTACGACGACAATCCGCGTTACCGGCTTGTTGAGGGCGACGCCAGGGACGCGGACCTGATGGCCGAGCTGCTGGTTGACTGCGACCATTTCATCGCGGGCGCCGCGATGATCGGCGGAATCTCCTACTTTCACACCTACGCCTATGACCTGCTGGCCACCAACGAGCGGATCATCGCGGCGTCCTGTGACGCGGCGATCGCCGCGCACCGGGACGGCCGGCTGCGCAAGGTCACCTATCTGTCCTCGTCGATGGTCTTCGAGAGCGCCGACGAGTGGCCGTCATACGAGGGGCAGCAGCGGGAGATACCACCGCCGGTGTCGTCCTACGGATTCCAGAAACTGGCGGTGGAGTATTTCGCCAAGGCGGCCTGGGATCAGTACCAGCTTCCTTACACGCTGGTACGGCCGTTTAACTGCGTGGGCATCGGCGAAAGCCGGGCCCTGGGTGATATGGAGATCCTGTCCGGGAACGTGCAGCTCGCCATGAGCCACGTGGTTCCCGACCTGGTGCAGAAGGTGCTCAAGGGCCAGGACCCGTTGCACATTCTCGGCTCAGGCGACCAGGTGCGGCACTACACCTACGGCGGCGATCTCGCCGTCGGCGTCGTGACCGCGATGGAGCACGAGGACGGCCTCAACGAGGACTTCAACATTTCCACCGCGGAAGGCACCACCGTCCGGCAGCTGGCCGAGCTGATCTGGCGCAAGATCAAGGGCGATGTCCCGCTGCGGCTCGTCCACGACGATCCGTTCGAATACGACGTCCAGCGTCGCGTCCCCGACACCGATAAGGCCAAGAAGATACTGGGCTTCGAGGCGAGCACCACGCTCGAGGAGATGCTCGATGAGGTGATTCCCTGGATCGACGCGGCGATCAAGGCGGGAACCATCTGAGCATGACAGCCGGCGGGGAGCAGGTGACCGTGTCGGGGGCCGGGTCCGCGACCCCGGCCGCGAAATCGGCTGTCACCAGCGGCGGCGCCGTCGACGCGGTGCCGGGACGGCGCCCGTGGTGGGTGTGGGCCATCCCCTTCACCGTGCTGTTCGCCCTGCTCTGCGTGCGCAACCGGTTCCTGTTCACGACCCGCCTGTACGAGCAGGGCGATGCGGGCGCCAACTCGATCCTGATCGAGCAGGCCAAGCACTTCACCCTGCTCGTCGGCAACTACTCGCGCGAGCGCTTCAACCATCCCGGGCCCGCCTACATGTACGTGCAGGCCTTCGGCGACTACCTGTTCCACAACGCCCTGCACGTGGTGCCGACCGCGTGGAACGCACACATGCTGGCCGTGTTCGCCCTGAACAGCATGTTCGTCGCGCTGGCGGTCGGGGTGGTCTACGGGTGGACGCGCTCACTGCGGGGCGCCGCGGCCTGCTTCGCCGTCTTCACCGGCTTCGCGATCGCCTACCCGCCGATCGTGAATTCCGACTGGATGCCGTACATGTACGTGGTGGCGTACATGGTGTTCGTGGTCGCGGCCGGATCGGTGGCGGCCGGGCGGGCGCAGGACGCGTGGATCTTCGCGCTGACGGGCTGGTTCCTCATCCACGGGCACGCCTGCTTCCTGTTCTTCGTGCCGGTGCTCACCCTGGCCGTGCTGGCGGCCGTCCTGTGGCCGCACCGGCACACGCTCCTGGCGTCGGCCGGCTCGTTCTTCCGTGAGCAGCGCCGGGCCTGGATTCCGGTCGCGGTCATCAGCGCGGTGTTCGCGCTGCCGATCGTGGTCAACCTGACCCTGCACTGGCCGGGGGACTTCGGCAAGTACATCTCCTACGGCGGCTCGGGACGGGCCGGCGGCCACAGCCTGCGCGGGGTCGTGCAGTACGCACTGTGGTTCTGGTGGCCGCACCACCACGCATGGCTCGCGCCGGTTATCGGTTACCCGCTCGCGCTCGCCGCCGCCTTCTGGCTGAGCCGTGGCTCGCTGCGCAGGTTCCTGCTCGCGCTGCTCGCCGTCAACGTGGTCTCGTCGCTGACGTTCCTGTTCTACGCTGCAGTGGGGATCGACAAGCTGACCGCGTATTACATCGGCTACTTCTACTGGTCGGCGCCCCTGGTCACGGTGCTGGTCATCATGCTGGCCGTCCTCGAGGCGGTCCGCCCGCGGCCGGGGACCCAAGGGTCGCGGTTCGTGCTCAGCCTGAGTACCGGCGTGGCGGTGCTGGCCGCTGCGGCGGCCTTCGCCGTGTTCGCGGTGATCCCGGGCACGCGCACCAGCACCAACGACATCGACGAGTCGCTGCCTCAGGTGGTGGCCACCCTGGCCGCGCGGGCGCACGGCAAGACGATCGTGCTGCACATCGACGGCCCGGCCTGGGTCGAGACCGCCGGCTTCCTGGTGCAGGCGGAGCGCTCCGGAGTCAAGGCCTGCCTGCATGATCCGTGGTACAAATTCCTGATGACCAGCCAGTTCATCTGCACGCCCGCGCAGGCCGCGAGCGGCCAGGCCTACTGGTTCTACACGCCGCGCGGCCTGCCGCCGCACACGCCGGTCATCCTGCGCTTCAGCGGCATGGCGGTCGCGCCCGCGTCGCCGTGATCCGCGGATGAGGGTCGGCGGGCCCGAACGGGAGGCTCCCGCCCTGACCACCCAGACATCAGGAACGCCCGCGGGCACGCTCGCCAAGCGGGCATACCTGGTTGTGCTGGTGGCGGCGGTCCTTTTCTTCTGCTACTGGCGCCAGTCTCGGTCGGCGGTGCTGCCTTCTGACGGCTCAGGGAACGTGCTCCAGGCCTGGGACATGCTGCACGGGAACCTACTGCTGCACAACTGGCGGGTGTCGGACGTGTCCTTCTACACCACCGAACTGCCGCAGTACATGCTAATCGCGGCCCTGGCCGGGCTGGGCCCCTGGGTCGTGCACGCGGCTGCGGCCATGACCTACACGCTGCTCGTGCTGCTGGCCGCCGTGCTGGCCCGGGCGGCGACCCCCCGCTCCGCCGCCCGGGGGGGACGACCCCCCCGAACCCCCCCGAGGCCCCCGCGACCGGGGGGACCCATCCCCCCGGACCCCCCTTGGGCCCGTGCCCTGCTGGCCGGGGGCCTCCTGCTGGCGCCGCAGCTCAGCGCCACCGGGATCCTACTGCTCTCGCCGGACCACACCGGGACCGCGGTGCCCTTGCTGGTGATCTGGCTGCTGATCGACCGTGCCCGCCCGCGTGCGTTCGTGCCGGTGCTGACCGCCTTGTTGTTCACCTGGGCGATGGTGGCCGACTCGATCGTCCTGCTCACCGGCATCGTCCCGCTGGTGCTGGTGTGCGCGCTGCGCGCCTGTCCGGAGCTGGTTCGGGGCGGGGAACGTCCGGCCCCGCGGTGGTACGAGCTGGCCCTGGCCGGGGCGGCGGCGGTGGCCGGCGTCGCCGGCTTCTTCGCGCCGCGGATCATGACCGCCCTGGGCGGATACCACCAGTCGCCCGTCGCGGCCGACACGGCTTTCGGCCAGCTGCAGCACGGAGCCTGGGTGACGTTCCAGGCCTTCCTCGAGCTCTTCGGCGCGAACGTCTTCGGCGCGGAGCCCGCGATCGAGGTCGTCTTCGCGGCGGTGCACCTGGCCGGGGCGATCACGGTGGCTTGCGCCCTGGGCGTGGCCGCCAGGCGGTTCTTCCGCTCCGGTGACCTGATCGTGCCCGTGTTCGCGGTGGCCATCGTGCTCAACCTGGGCGCCTACATGATCAGCACACACTCGCGGGACCTGCTCGGCGCGCGTGAGATGGCCGAAGTGCTGCCACTTGGCGCGGTGCTGGCCGGCCGCACCCTGGGCGACCGGGTGCTGGCCTGGATACGCGCGGCGAAGAGCTGGCTCGTGCCCGTGCTCAGCGTGCTCACGGCCGGTTACCTGGCCGCCCTCGGGTACGGCGCCGCGCAGGCTTCGGTTCCCCCCGCTAACCAGCCCCTGGCCACCTGGCTGGTGGCGCACCGGCTCAGCAGCGGCCTGGCTGGCTACTGGCAAGCCAACAGCACCACGGTGGACAGCCGCCGCGAGGTGGCGGTCAGCGCGGTAGTTCAGGGCGCCGGCAGCAAGCTCGTGCCATACCAGTGGGAGACCGACGACGCGAACTACGACCCGGCCCGGCACTACGCGAACTTCGTCGTGGCGGATGGCCCCGACAGGCTGGCGGGCATGCAGGCCGCCGCGGTGCTCACCTTCGGCCGCCCGGCGCGGATTTATCACGCCGACGGCTACACCATCATGGTCTGGAACACGAACCTGCTGACCAAGCTCGGCTGACGAAGCCCCTGGTCACATGTACAGGACGCGACGCCTGGCCACCACCAGCAGCGCGGGCACCGCACAGGCGGCGACCAGGCCGAGATACTGCCAGTTCAGATACCGCCGCGGCGTAGCGATCAGCAGCACCAGCGCCAGCAGGTAGGGCTCGATGAGCGACCGTCCGTCACCGAACGTGCTGTTCCATATCTGGCTGGACAACAGGCCGAGCTGGAGCACGAAGAAGACGAACGCGAGGCGCTCGTGCGCCGGCGCGGTGGTGACGAACAGCACGGCCAGCCCGGCCAGGATGAAGATTCCCACCGTGGCGTACTCGAGCAGGGCGATGTCGATCGGGCTCAGGTGGCTGGTGTTGATGTTCGCGAATTCGTACTTCAGCGCGTCGACCGTGGCCGTGAACGGCACGGTGAGGTTGCGGTTGCTGTTCGCCAGCAGCGGGAACTCGCCCTTGACCGCGAAGTGCACGGCGACTTCTACCAGGCCGTACACCGCGGCGGGAGCGACCCAGGTCAGGTCGGCCAGGCCCGGGTTTTCCCGGCGGCGGGCGATCGCGATGAGCCGGGTGACGGCGATGGCGGCCGGCGCGAGCAAGATGGTTTCCCTGGTGATCGCGCCGACCGCGAAGAGCGCGGCGGCGAGCAGGTACATTGCGGTGCTAGCCCGGGGGGACGACCCCCCCAGACCCCCCCGCGAGGGCATAGCCCGGGGGGACGACCCCCCCAGACCCCCCCGCGAGGGCATAGCCGGGGGGGACGACCCCCCTAGCCCCCCCCGCGAGGGCATGGCCCGCCGGTAGGCGAGCAGCCCGCCCAGCATGCAGGCCTCGGCCAGCGGCTCGGCGGTGTCCCGGCCCACGCTGATGACCAGGCCGAAGTAGGCGGCGAAGGCGAGTCCCCACAGGGCATGGCGACCGGACTCGCGGGCGAAGATGCCACCGAGCATCGCCATGACCGCCACCGCGAGGAGGTTGATCACGACCAGCACGACGGGCACGAGCTGGTGCTGGCCGAGAGAGAAGATCCAGGCCACTAGCGGGTACCCGATGCGGGTGTACCGGTAGGACTGGTCCATGGTGATGCCGAACGCGGTCGCGTGCCAGTTGGCCGGGTCCAGCGCGAGCCGGTAGTAGAACTGCCCGTCATAGCCCGCGGAGGGCACCAGGAGCAGCCCGCGCGGGAGCTGGGCCCGGTGCGTGTACACATGCCCGGCCATGATGAACAAGCTGAGATGCCCCTTGGCCCAGATCTGCCAGCGGGCCAGGGCGAAACCGAGCCAGCCGAAGAAGGCGACGACACAAGGCACCAGCGGCCGGTTCAATCTCGACCACAGCGATGGCGGGCTTGGCCGGAGGGACCTATCCTCTTCCGACGTCGACGTGAGCTGCAACCGCGAGCCTCCACCAGGGCTGTCAGCGTGAAGGGCACATTCTTGGCCAGGCGCGCGCAGCTTATCAGAGCGACGCCCTACGCTGTGACAGGCGGCAACGAATACGATTCGCTATCGAGAATGACGCCGAGCTCGAAGGACGTGGTGGCTGCCGTGCCGAAAAGCGGGACGCCGGAGAAGTCCTCCGCGCCTCCTCCCACGGCCGCGGCCGGCGCTGACGTCCGGCCCGCGACGCCGCGGGCGCCGGCCGGCCGGGTGCCCGTCCGCCGCCTGCTCGCCGTGGCGGCGGCCGGCCTGGCCGTGGCGTTGCTCTTCGTCGCCTACCTGCAGGTGTCCCGCACGTACCCGGAGAACTCCGACGAGTCCAACGACCTGCTGATGGCGTGGGACATGCTGCACGGCAACGTGTTGCTGCACGGCTGGTACCTGTCGGACGTATCGTTCTACACCACCGAGCTTCCGCAGTACGCGATGCTCGAGCGCCTCATCGGCCTGCATACCGACACCGCTCATGTGGCGGCGGCGATGACCTACACGCTCGTGGTCGTGCTCGCCGTGCTGCTGGCCCGGGACCGCGCCGCCGCGGGCCAGGTGTCTCGCCGCGAGACCGCGCTGCGGATGCTGCTGACGGCCGGCCTCATGTTCGCCCCCCAGCTCGGCGTTGGCGTCTTCGTCATGCTGCTGTCCCTCGGGCACATCGGCACGGCCGTGCCGCTCATGCTGACCTGGCTGGTCATCGACCGGCTGAGGCCGCGCTGGTGGGTGCCCGTCATCGCGGGGCTGCTGCTGACGTGGGTGCTGGTCGCCGACCCGCTCGTGCTCGTCGTGGGGATCGTCCCGCTGGTGGCGGTGTGCGCCGTGCGCGTCGCCCGCGAATTCTCCCTCGCCCGGCGGCGGGACGACCGGGAGCCGGGATGGGCGCGGGCCAGCTTGCGCGCACGCTGGTACGAGCTGTCCCTGGCCGTGGCGGCCATCCTCGCCGAGGGACTCGCCTCGCTGGTCAGCCGGCTGCTGCACGCGAGCGGCGCTTTCTTCTTGCACCCGGTGCCCTACCGGCTGGCGCCGGTGAGCACCTGGCCCAAGCACGCGTGGGTGACCGGGGAGGGGCTGCTCGCGCTGTTCGGGGCCAAGCCCCAGGGGCCGGCCCCGGTGCTGGCCTTCGCGCTGCTGCACCTGGCCGGGGTGGCGCTCGTCGCCTGGGCCATGGGGCGGGTGGTGCGGCACTTCCTCAGCTGGCCCGACATGATCAGCCAGATCCTGCTGGTCGCGATGGTCCTCAACGTGATCGTGTACGTGCCGAGCACGCTGGCCAATGCGACCGACCTGAACGCGCGGGAGTTCGCCGTCGTGCTGCCGTTCGGAGCGGTGCTGGCCGGCCGGACGCTGGCGGCCGGCCTTCGCACCAGCATGCGCCGGTGGCATCGGCCCGTGGCCGCGGCCCTGCTGGCCGGCGCTCTGCTGACCGGCTACGCGGCCGGCCTCGGCTACGCGGCGGCCCAGCCGTCCGTCCCGCCGGCCAACGCGCGGCTGGCGACGTTCCTGGCCGCGCACCACCTGACCAGCGGCATCGGCGGGTACTGGGAGTCGAGCGCCGTCACGGTCGGAAGCGACGGTGCCGTCACGATCCGGGCGGTGCTGCCCGGCACGCTGCAGCCGGACCTGTGGGAGGCCAAGGGCTCCTGGTACAACGCCGGCCCGAACCGCGCGACGTTCCTCGTCACCGACCGCGCGCCCGGATTCTTCAACCACTGGCAGCCCAACCCGGCGGCGCTGGCGGCCCTGGGCCAGCCGGCCCGGACCTACCACGTCGGCCCGTACACCGTGTACGTCTGGAACAAGAACCTGCTGGCTGGACTAGGGCGCCGGTTACGCCACGGGCCCGAGGTGCGCTGCTTACCGGCGGCACACGGTGCTGGTCTGGGCGGGAACTGCTGCGGCGGCTGGGCTGACGGGGCCTCAGCCGGCAGGCAACACGTCAGGATGCTGTTGTCAGGGGGCAACGGGACGTAGCCTTGGCGTGTGGATCGGCGAATATTCGGGGTCGAGAACGAGTACGGCGTTACCTGCACCTTCCGCGGGCAACGGCGGCTCTCGCCCGACGAGGTGGCGCGCTACCTCTTCCGGCGCGTGGTGTCATGGGGCCGTAGCAGCAACGTTTTCCTCAGGAACGGAGCGCGGCTCTACCTCGACGTGGGCAGCCACCCGGAGTATGCCACGCCGGAGTGCGACAACGTGCTGGACCTCGTCGCCCACGACAAGGCGGGGGAGCGGATCCTGGAGGGGCTGCTCGTCGACGCCGACCGGCGGCTGCGCGAGGAAGGCATCGCCGGCGACATCTACCTGTTCAAGAACAACACCGACTCCGCGGGCAACTCCTACGGCTGCCACGAGAACTACCTGGTCGGCCGGCACGGCGAGTTCGGCAGGCTGGCCGACATCCTGATCCCGTTCCTGGTCACCCGGCAGGTCATCTGCGGCGCGGGCAAGGTGCTGCAGACCCCGCGGGGCGCGGTGTACTGCGTCAGCCAGCGCGCGGAGCACATCTGGGAGAGCGTGTCGTCGGCCACCACCAGGTCCCGCCCGATCATCAACACCAGGGACGAGCCGCACGCCGACGCCGAGCGCTTCCGGCGGCTGCACGTGATCGTCGGCGACTCCAACATGAGCGAGACCACCACGCTGCTCAAGGTCGGCTCGACCGACCTGGTGCTGCGGATGATCGAGGCCGGCGCGATCATGCGCGACCTGACCCTGGACAACGCGATCCGGGCCATCCGCGAGGTCAGCCACGACATGACCGGGCGCAGCCGGGTCCGGCTGGCCAACGGGCGCGAGCTCAGCGCCCTGGACATCCAGTACGAGTACCTGAGCCGGGCCAAGGACTTCACCACCAAGAACGGCGTCGACCCGGTGAGCAAGCGGGTCCTGGACATGTGGGAGCGGGCGCTCAGCGCGATCGAGACCGGCAACCTCGACCTGATCGCGCGGGAGATCGACTGGGTCACCAAGTACCAGCTGATCGAGCGCTACCGGGCCAGGCACGACCTGCCGCTGTCCTCCCCGCGGGTGGCCCAGCTCGACCTGGCCTACCACGACGTGCACCGCGGCCGCGGGCTGTACTACCTGCTGCAGCGGGCCGGGGCGGTGGAGCGGGCGGCCCGCGACATCGACATCTTCGAGGCCAAGTCGGTCCCGCCGCAGACGACGCGGGCCAAGCTGCGCGGCGAGTTCATCCGCCGGGCCCAGGAGAAGCGGCGCGATTTCACCGTCGACTGGGTGCATCTCAAGCTGAACGACCAGGCCCAGCGGACCGTGCTGTGCAAGGACCCGTTCCGCTCGGTGGACGAGCGGGTCGAAAAGCTAATTGCGGGCATGTGACCCTGCGTAACCACGAGCCTGGGAGTTCGCTGTAGGACCGGACGCGGCCGCTCGGTCATGCCAGTAGGCTAACGGGGCTGACATCCACCACTATTGAGGTTTTCATGCGACGCTTCCTAGCGCTTATGGCTGTCCCCCTGCTGGCCGGCGTGGTCCTGGCAGGCTGCGGCTCGTCGAAGTCGACCGCATCATCGTCATC
>WNFC01002036.1_pt1 | contig 21658 bp, 16 predicted proteins | sample 5400541 | NCBI WGS metagenome assembly WNFC01 (sample SAMN13153342, study PRJNA577476) | soil metagenome | isolation source: 120 cm saprolite under Douglas fir tree site 2 hole 2 replicate 1 | place: USA:California | collected 2015-04-18
GTTTATAGCTCCGACCGGCAGCTTTAAGTCCACGCGAGCCTTTTGGTCAACCACGAGGGCAATACCGGTTTGCGTGACTGTTTTGTAGCCCTCTTTATGCACGGTCACTGAATACGTTCCGGGCACCAAATTGAAAACAATGTAATTCCCCGTGGCGTCGGTATTGAAGGACCTGACAATTCCCGTTCCCGTGTTCGTCACGGTTATTTTGGCGTCGCTCACAGCCGCACCGGAGGCATCTGTCACTGAGCCGAGAATCGTGCCAAACGTCTCCTGCGCTCGCGCAAAGCGCTCACTGGAGACAACAAGGCATATCAAGAAACCCACGAATAGCACCATCTTCCTTCTATTCATTGATGCCCCCTCGATTTGAAATTCCACGCGATGCCCTACTTGGGTAGGCACCGGCTCCATGATGGTTGTAACGAGTTTCGTCAGGAGATAAACGATTTGTCCTGAACCCACGCTGCGGCCACAACAATGGCAATGAAAAAGAGAAACGTCAATTGACTTTTTTTCACGTCTGATTAACCGCTAGTTAATCTGGGTATTCGAGGCGGCCGGAGAATCTATAGCGATGGCAAGAACAATGAAGTTCAGCTCGATCCTGTACAGACCGGATATTCGAGTCTCGTGAAGACCAAGTGAATGGTAACAGTCTGGCGCAGTCACCTCTCTACAATGGGGTTTATCACTAGCGTCGGATGACCTTGCGGGGCTTCCATGCAAGCGGAAACGATCAACGCTCCTCAGCGCGTCTTATGCCTTTGACAATCCCCGAGCCTTCGCGGATGGTAAGGAATTGGTTCGCTTCAATGTGGCGGAAGCTTTCGGTTTTCAGAGTAGTCGGCCACCGCACTTCGATGAGATCTATTGCTTTGGCCTTGCCCAGTCCGAAATGCAGGCGCAAATCGCTTTGCGACATGACGCTCCCCCCGCTCGCCACTTCGTTGGTCTGTACATGGTTTCCGGTAGAGACTCGCACGCGAGCTCCGATTGCCGTGCGATTGCACTTGGTCCCAATCAGCTTAATATTGATCCAATTATTCCTGTTGCCGCCGTCGTTTCGCAGGAGCGAAGGCATGTCATTCATGTTCAACACCAGAACATCGACATCTCCATCGTTGTCGAAATCCCCGAACGCGGCCCCACGGCTGGAATATCGTTCGCTGATCCCTGGGCCCATCTGGGCCGAAACGTCTTTGAATGTCCCGTTTCCCAAATTTAGATAGACAATTCGCGGGTTCTTGTAAGTCTCGCCGATCTTAAGGTCGTCCACTTCGGGATAGACGTGCCCGTTGACCTGCAAGACGTCTGGCCAGCCGTCGTTGTTGTAATCAATGAACCCGCAGCCCCAAGCCACGTATTGAGTGTTGACGCCGATTCCCGAAGGAAATGTCGCGTCGACGAAAGTGCCGTCCCCGTTATTGTGATAAAGGTTGCAAGCATCGTCTGCGAAGTTTGTTTTAAAAATGTCGAACCATCCATCGCAGTCGTAGTCAGCGACCCCGACCCCCATCCCCGCCTGATCCTGTCCACTCTCGTTGTAAGCACATCCCGCAGCAACTCCAATATCCGTAAAGGTCCCATCGTGATTGTTATGGAATAAAATACTCGGCTCGGAATCAACCGCAACATAAATGTCGGGCCAGCCGTCATTATCGAAATCGTAGGAGACCGGGGTGATGGAATACCGCGGACCGGGTTTTAGAATGCCGGCTTTTTCGGAAACGTCGGTGAAAGTTCCGTCTCCATTATTGTGATAAAGCAAATTTGTGTCAGCCTGAAGACCGCGGGGTCCGCACATGATGTGAATCCCTTTCCACCGGCATGGATTTTCTTTGCTTGGAGCGGGAACATTAGCGATATCAAAGCGGACGTAGTTACAGACGAAGAGATCCAGTAAGCCGTCTCGGTCATAGTCGAGGAAGGTGCACCCTGCCCCCCAACGCACGTGATTCTGGTACAGCCCCGCCTTCCGCGTAACGTCCGTAAAGGTTCCATCGCCGTTATTGTGAAACAGAATGTTGTGACCCCAGAAGCAGCAGAACAGGTCATCCCAACCGTCGTTATCATAATCCCCGACGCAAACCCCGGTTTGCCAGCCGGTGCGGGCCAGTCCCGATTTCTCGGTGACATCGGTAAAGGTCCCGTCGCGGTTATTTTTAAACAAGTGAGAGGTCGGACCTTCTCCAGCCGGCCATTTCGCGTCCAGCCGGTCGCCGTTGGTGAGGTAAATATCCAGCCAGCCGTCCTGGTCGTAATCGAAGAAAGCGATTCCGCTTCCCTTGGCCTCCACAATATATTCCTTGTGTGTGATTCCGCCCCAAACGTTGGGGACGTTAAGGCCAGATTCCTTGGCCACATCTACAAAAACGGGAAATGTGCCTTCGGATTGAGAGGCAGCAGAAGTTGCAAGAACTGGTTTGGTTCGCCACCGCCAGAGCGGCGTGAGAAGCGCGTCAACTAGCGTCTCACCTAAGAGTACAGGACCTGCACCCAAAAACGTTCGGCGAGGAATCTTCAACATCCGATAGTCCATCTGAGCTTTTTCACTCACTTCTTCCAGCGGACGCGTGGAAAACTGCACGGTACAATACCCATGCCTTCCTTTACGGCGATGAACTGGTTCACAGGGAGATCAGTGATTTTGTCGATAATTCCGCTCGGCCAGACAATCACCAGCGAATCGGTTTTCGTTCGCTTGCCTAGGCCGAAATGGATCCGCGGGTCGCTCGCGGACATGTAGCTCGTGCCTCCCTTGGACTGTTTGACCTGCGTGAACCCGTCAGCCGTGAGCTTGAGGGAAGAGCCGATGCCGTCGCGGTTAGACTTGGTCCCTATCAACCGCACTGTCAGCCAGTTGTTGACGTTGCCTCCGTCATTGCGAAAAAGTTCGGGATAATCCCCACGATTGTTGGTCACAAAATCGAGGTCGCCATCATTATCGAAGTCCGCCACCGCCAGCCCGCGCCCCACGACAGGGCGCATGAAGTCGGGCCCGAGCTTGTCTGAAACGATCTCGAACTTTCCTTGCCCAAGATTGCGGAACATCAGCTTGGGCTGCGGATACGTTATCCCAGGCTGGTAGAGTTGAATGTTGTCCTCCATGGCGCCGTTCAACTGTAAAACATCCTCCCAACCGTCATTGTCGTAATCCAAAAATTGCGCAGCAACGCCGCTCAGGTACTTGGCCTTCCCTCCGATTCCGGCGGTGAAGGATATGTCGTCAAAGGTTCCGTCATGGTTATTGTGGTAGAGACGATTGGATTCCAGGGCCAGGTGAGTCACATATATCTCCATCCATCCATCGCCGTCGACGTCTGCTGCGTCTATGCCCATTCCTGCTTCGTAGCGACCGTCTTCGCTGGCCGCCACTCCCGAATCGAACGACTCATCCTTGAATGTTCCATCATGGTTGTTGAGGAACAAAAAATTCGGCCAGGTGTCATTCGCGATTGCAATGTCAGGCCAGCCATCATTGTTGAAATCGGCCAGCACCACGCCCATGCCCTTGGATATTGGCTTGCCGACCCCCGACTGCATGCTCACGTCGGTAAAAGTCCCGTCGTGATTGTTGTGGTACAGTTTGGTGCGCTGGCCCTGATAATTATCCGGGTGGCAATAGGCACGATAGCCGGAGCGATGCTGGCCGCACCAGATGTTATTGCCAGGCATCCAGTCGATGTAGTTGCAAACCAAAAGATCCAGCCAGCCGTCCTTGTCATAGTCAAACCAGCCCGCGCTGGTGGACCATCCGCTCTCATCTGCCACGCCCGCCTTGGCGGTTACATCCGTGAAACTCCCATCGCCGTTGTTGTGATAGAGGATGGCGCGGCCGAAGCCCGTCACATACAGATCCGGGTAGCCGTCGTTGTCGAAATCACCGACCGCCACGCCTTGACCGTAGTGGCCTTCTCCGCCCACGCCCGCCTTGTCTGTTACGTCCGTGAAGGTTCCATCGCCATTGTTGTGGTAGAGGGCCGAGCGTAGTGGGTGCGGCGGTTTATAAACATTGGTGGCCGCCGATTGCACCAAGAAGAGATCCAAGAGGCCGTCTTGGTCGTAGTCAATCCAGGCAACCCCGGTGCCCATGGTCTCTAGATAATACTTGTCTTCAGTCGCGGTCGCATCTTGCATGAAAGTGATGCCTGCGGCCTCACGGACGTTGGTGAATGTAACCGTAGCGGGGAGCGGAAGGATTTCGGCGAACAGCCGGATCATGGGTCTGAGGATCGGAATGGCGGCCGCATCGAGAGCCGATTTTAAAAGCCGCCGGCGCGACCAACCCATATTCTTGTTGAACAACGCCTTCCTCTTTTCTCTGCTGCTCTGCCACAACATTAATTCGCCTACAGAATTTTCAAATCAAAGTCCGGTTATCAAGGAAGCCTCATCGAATGAGGACTTTCGCGGCAGGAGACCTGCGGGCTGCTGAAACATGAAACATTCGACGATCCCCTGAAACTTGATCGCCCTCTCGCATCTGAGGCGCTAAGGCAAATCTCCGGCTGCTTTCCCTTTGCCGACTTCTGCGGCTTTGGCTTTTCGGTCTTGTTCCTCAAAGACGGCTAGCTCGCGTTTTGCATCTTCGGACTTGTGTTGCCTGCTGTAGATTTGCGCGAGAAAATAATGACCTTCGGGATTGTCGGGGACGAGCTCGAGGCCACGCTGAATCTGAGGAACGGCGGCGTCATAGTCCCCGGTCCGGAAGAACGCTTTTCCTAGCGCCAGATAGGCCCCCACCAGACCGGGCTGAGTGGCTAGCGCGGCCCGAAATTCCGGGATCGCGTCGACGGCATCGTTTTTCTCTAAAAGAACCAGCCCCAGATTGTAATGGGCCATGAAGTGCGTCGAACTCAGCGCTATTGTTTTCCGGAACTCAGCAATGGCTTCATCCAGCTGAGAGTGTTTCCAATAGGCATTGCCTAACACGAAGTGCAGCGTCGGCAAGTCAGGGCGCATCTGCACCGCTTTTTCGTATTCCCGGATAGCCGCGGCAGGATCATTTTGCATGTCAAAGTACTCTCCTTTTGCTTCCTGCATCCGGTAGGAATCCTTTCCCAAGTCCGTCAGGCGGGCCAGGAGCGCAGAGGAAACGCCTGTATAGGCTTTCATCAAATAATACAAATGGTCTACATCCGATGGCGCATTCGCCGCCATCACGGCAAAGGCTTGCTTGGCTTCCTCGTTGCGATCAAGCGCCAAATAACACAGACCCTGGTAGAAATTCGTCTGGCTGTCCAGAGGATTGGCCAGCAAAGCAATTTTCAGGGCTGCCAATGCCTTCTCCGGCTGGCCCGCGTAATACAAGTCCAACCCCAAGAGAAATTGAATATCGGAATTGTCGGGCTGCCCTCTGGCCAATCGTTGGAGCAAAGGTACGGACTTGGCGTAGTCGCCGTGCTGATGGTAAAGAGTGGCAAGCTGGTAGAGAAGGTTCAAATCATTCGGCCTGGCGCGGACTTCACTTTCCGACTTTGCAATTTCTTCCCTGAGCTTGTCGTCAATGTTTTTTGTGTCGCGTGTGCTCTGGGCATAGCCGAGTGCGGGAAAGACCATGAGCAGCATGGCTACGACCGGGAGCAGCCAGAACACCTTCTGTTGGTTTGCAATTGGCATAATGCAGATCCCCAAAATACTTCTGTGTCGTATTGGTTTTCGCTGTTCCGGCGGTTTCGTCGCTGCAGGCGCTCGAGCGAGCGACCGCCCAGGGTGACCAGCCGATTTCACTTCAAGGTTTCTCTCCCTGGACATGCGGACTCCCTAAAGTATTCCGATGTTCCTCTTTGGCGTCCGTTTTGGCATTCGTTGTGAAGGCCTGCAACTCCTTGGCAATCAGATCGACGGGATTCGATTTTTTCTTCGCCATCATAAATAACTCAAATTGCTCCGCCGCGCGCTGTTTATAGCCTTGCGCCCTGTAGATGGTCCCAAGCTGGTAATGGGACTGCGCCAGGTCTGGACTAAGTTCGAGGCTTCGTTCGAGTTCGTAGATGGCTTCCTGGTTTTGGCCCTCCCGGGCCAAAGCCTTCCCTAATTCAAGGTGCACCTCTGGAATTTGAGGATTCAGCACGAGAGCCTTCCGGAGCGCCTCGATAACTGCGCCAGTGTTTTCCTGTCCACGCCGCAACGCGATCATGCCATAGTAATAGTAGGGAAGATACCAATCCGGCTGAAGGCCGATCGCCTTGCGCAGGAGAGCCACCGCATCATCGGCTCGACCGCTCTGGTATAGGAGATCGCCCAAAACAACATAAGCCGTCTGATAACGCGGATCGAGCGCGAGTGCCTGGCGCAAACTCGTTTCTGCCTGGTCGAGGTGGGAGGCAAAATAGTAGCTCAGCCCCAAGCCAAGCCAGAGCTTCGGAACATCGGGGCGAATTTTGGTGGCCGCCTGGAAGATGGAAATGGCCGGAGTAGGTGTGTGATTCCTGAGAAACAGCATTCCTAATTTGTAGTAGTAATCTGGATCCGCAGGTTCCAATCGCACTGCCGCCTGGAACTCGTCGAAAGCTTTTTTAGAAGCGCCGAGCGCATAGTAGGTAGATCCCAGTAGATCGTGAAAAGCAGCGTCCGGCGGTTGCAGATCGCGAATCGCCTCCAAAATGTTCGCGGCTTCGTCGTATTGGCCCTGTTCCAGATCCCCTTCCGCCCTCGCGTAAGCCAATTTGTAATAATCCTGGGCCGCCTGTTCATCGCCTCGCACGACCTGCGCCCCGGTTGCTGGGTCCCCGTTTTGCAGCCAGAGCATCGCCAGCGTTTCCCTCGCCGAAACGCTCAAAGAATTCCACATCGCCGCCCCGTTTAAAAGTGCCTGCGCTTTGGACCGTTGTCCCAGTTGTAGTTCAGTGGCCATGAGCCGAGTCGTAATCGCCGCGTCATCGGGAGTCAGCTTGTGCGCTTGTTGCAGGTACTTGGCTGCAAGAGCGAACTTCCCCTGCCGCCCGTAAATGAGGGCAACATTGTTATCGATGCGAGCGTTGTTCGGCTCTATGGCAAGCGCGAACAGGAATTCTCTCCGCGCCATATCCTCATGATTCAATATCGTGAAAACCTGGCCAAGGTTCGCGTGCGCGGCGGCGAATCTCGGGTTGATACGGATCGAGCGCTGAAACGCCCGCGCTGCCTCCGGGTACTTTTGCGCATCCATTAGACAGAGACCCCAGATGTTGAAGTGCAAGTAGGAGTCGGGATCGTGCGTCAGGATCAAAGGGTCAATCGCCAGGGCAGCCTTGAATGACTTCATTGCCTCGGTTTCATCCCGCGCATTCAGTAATAGATCAGCGAGGTTAACGTAAGGCGGGGCAAGCTTCGCGTCCAGAGTAATCGCGCGCTCGAAAGAATCGCGGGCGTTTTGGATCTGGCCCATCCGCGCCTGACAAATCCCCTCTAAGTTGTAGGCCTCCGCCGACCTCGGATTTTTGCTCAACGCTCGCTGTAGAAGTCTTTGCGCCTCACTGAAATGTCTTAGTTTGATCTGGTAAGTTGCCGAGCGAAGCGCTGCCGATGCGTCGTAAGGATCTTCCGCTAGCAGGGCCGAACACCACAGGAACACCAAAAGCACTAGAGCTGCGGTCCGTGCTAATTGGAAACGTTCCGGTCCAATGAAATAGAAAGGCCCCTTGGTCAACTTCATACCCCAAGATTCGTTCTGGATAAAGGCAGTTCGCGAATACGCTTGCCGGTCGCTGCGAAGATTGCATTGCACATTGCGGGGGCAAACGGCGGTACTCCAGGTTCACCAACACCTGCTGGTGGAGCATCACTCTCCACGATGTAGACGTAAGTATGCAATGGAGAATCGTTCATCCGGGCCACGGGATAATCGTGAAAATTGGATTGCACGATGGCGCCATTGCTCGCCGTGATTTCTCCGCTACGAACCAAACTGGTTCCAAATACGGCGGCGCCTTCAAACTGACTTCTCGTCGCCTCAGGATTTACAACCAACCCGGCATCCACCGCAGTGTGCACTTGCGGAATTCTCACTTCCCCTTGATCGTTCACCTCGACCTCAACCACTGTCGCCACATAAGTTAAGAAGCTGCGATGCACGGCAATGCCCATTCCCGATCCCTTGCCCATCTTCCGTTTTCCCCATCCTGCTTTCTCGGCCGCAAGCTCGAGCACACGTTTTGTGCGCGCCGTATCAAGTGGGTAGTCTTCGGGAGATCCGCCGTAGTTCGGATAGTCCGGCGCAGACTCTTTCACGTTGACGATCCGCGACGGACCGATCAACTCCAGCAGATATTCCACGGGGTCCCGCCCAGCAGAGTGGGCGAGCTCATCCGCAAAAGAATGGGCCGCGAAGGCGTGATAAATATTGGCAACCGATCGGAGCCAGCCAATGCGAACGTGCGCCGCCGCCGGCCCGTTCTCCGCGCGGTGATTGGGAAGGTCGAATGGGAGATCGATCCAACCCAATCCTAATTCCCCACCATCGCTGTACTCAGCATTCAAGTTGAAGGTTGAGCCTATCGGCGGATACACGCTGCGCTGCAGCCAAGCAGTGGGCTTGCCTTTTTCGTCCACAGCCGCTTTCATGTACATCGCCGCCACCGAGTGGAAGTAGTCGAATTTGATATCGTCCTCGCGACTCCAGACTACTTTTACCGGACGACCGACTGCCTTCGATAGAATCGCCGCTTCAGCCACAAAATCAGGTTTGGATTTGCGGCCGAATCCTCCTCCCAACAGGGGCACGTGGCAGATTACCTTCTCCTTGGGTATGCCTAACTTACTGGCAATAATCTCCTGCACCCCTTGCGGATTTTGGCTGGGGGCCCACGCGGTGACCATGCCGTCTTTGAATTCTGCTACGGCGGCCGGCGGTTCCATGGATGCGTGAGCTAAGTGCGGCGCGTAATATTCCGCTTCCAGAAGTTTCCCACCTTGCTTGAAAACAGCATCGACGTCACCGATGTTTCGCACTACCTTACCCGGCTTGCGAGCGGTTTCCTGCAGCTGCTTTTTGTACTGCTCGGAATCGTAGCTCGCATGTCCGCCATTTTCCCAAACCGCATTGAGTTTCTTGCGTCCTCGAAAAGCTGCCCAGGTATTGTCGGCAATGACTGCAATTCCACCCAGAGGTTGAAATTTATGCGGGGGAGCAAAGGGCTCAATCGTAAGAGTCTGGCGGACCCCGCGCACCGTTAGAGGTGCTTTCTCGTCATAGGATTTTACTTTGCCGCCCAACACTGGCGGATGTTCCACCGATGCATAGACCATTCCCGGCATGCTGGCATCCATTCCATACCGCGCCTTGCCCGAGCAAATGTCCACCAGGTCGTAGCTCGCCATGCCCTTGCCGATATAACGCCAGGCTTCTTTCGGCTTGTATTGCAAATCTTCTCTCTTGGGGACGGGCAGTTTCGCGGCGGCCGCGGCCAGCTCTCCGTATCCTGCTCTGCGGTTTGACTTGGAGTGAGCTATTGTGTGCAGATCGGCCGCGCATTCCGAGGCTGGAACACCCCATTGCTCTGCTGCCGCCCGCACCAGCATCATCCGCGCGGTGGCGCCGGCGTCGCGTAACGCCCCGTAGAACTCACGGACAGAATGCGAACCATCGGTGTCCTGCGAGCCATACCTTGAATCTCCGAGGGCCTGCTCCACCTTCACGCGCGTCCAGTCCGCATCCAGTTCATCGGCCAAAATCATCGGAAGAGACGTGCGGCTCGTGGTCCCCATCTCTGAACGATGCGCCATGATATGGACGGTGCCGTCGGTTTCAATCCCGACAAACACGCTGGGATGCAGAACTGCGTTATCGACGGGAGAACCAGCCGCAGGAGCTGCCGATTGTGCCCAAAGCGAATCGGAAATCATGCGCGCGCTCAACACAAGCGCCCCTGCCGAAAGCATTCCTTGCAGAAAACCCCGGCGGCTGACATTGGTTATTTCAATCATGCTCGTTTCTCTGCGGCAGCCTTGATGGCCTCTCGAATTCGCTGATAAGTTCCGCAGCGGCAGATATTTCCCGACATGCCCTCGTCAATGTCGCTGTCGCTGGGTTTCGGCTTGGCATGCAACAGTGCTATCGCCTGCATCAATTGCCCCGATTGGCAATATCCGCATTGCGGAACGTTGAACTTGATCCACATCTCCTGCAGCGGGTGCAAACCGTTCTTGCCGATGTCCTCGATCGTCCGAATATTTTGTCCGGCCAAAGACTTCATAGGTGTCATGCACGAACGGATCGCCTCGCCGTTCCGGTGAACCGTGCAAGCGCCGCAGAGTGCCATGCCACAGCCGAATTTCGTTCCCGTCAGACCCAGCACATCCCGCAAATACCAAAGCAGCGGCATTTCTGGGTCGCCGTCGAACGTGTATTCACGATCATTCACCTTGAGTTCGATCATCAATTCTTCCTGTCGCTTCCCGCAAACTTTCCGGCCGAATTTGTGGAAGAAATATCAATCCGTTTCTTGACGTGCAGTCCCTGGACGGATCTGAGGAGCAGAAGCGCTCAATGTGCTGCACTCAAGTCTCGCTGAGATGTTGACACTGCGCGTAGCCGCCCGAAAAAGAATAGTAAACCGTTTGGTCTCGCGCAGAAACTATTTTTGGCGACTTATCTCCAAAAACTCGTCGGAAGGCGACTCCTCTTTCCCCGTGCCACCAGATAATAGGATGGATAGCCGCTGGGAGCACCGGTGGTCGAGACGTTCGTAGTCACGTTCCAGTCGGTGCCGCTGGTGTCTACATTAATGCACTGCGTAGCGCGTGGTTGTATTCGCTTCCGCCACGCCATCCTCATTACCTGGTATTACCTGGTGGATTCATTTACTCAGGCTGCCACTGGGGTACCTGTGCGCACAATCAGAGCGGCATGCCGATCCAGGAGAGTGCGATCACTTCGTCACCCACCAGTTGGAACGTAACCCCATCTTCGAACGGCAACTGGGACATCGCTTACGACATCTGGTTCAACCCGCGGCGCTTGAAGGTTAAAGCCGTTGTTCTGCACGTTGTAGCCGTTGCCGACCGCAAACACCGCGCCGGAGTTACAGCTCGATTGGTTGGTCGCTGCAAGCGCCGACTGCTGAGCGGCGACCACCGCGAAACAAGCCGCGATAAACATCCTGACGGAAAGCAAGCACGGATTCATGACTTCTTCCCGTTGCCCCTAGGCGAGCAAAATAAATCGACTCAATTTCCCCACGATTGAACGAGTCCGCGATGTTCCGTGCTGTGCTTCCGTATTACCTTTTTGGACTTACTCCTATGGAGCCAACAGCTGGACAGCCTCACCGAGGCTCATGCTTGCAGAGCCTGTTACGGGTGGGCAACTCGCGCCTCAAGCGGAGCGATTCAGGTCAAGTCCGATCTCAGGCAGACAAAGCTGATTCCCAAGTTATTGCTAACTTGCGCCGCGGTCGCGCATGGCGCCCAATGGCGACGGCCGGGTCATAATGAACACGAGGCCCGCCGCAAATAAAACCCTAGCCGCTCGGAAATATCGATTCATCTATCTCCCGCCGGCCCACTCCGGTCAGCAAACATATGCGCGGCTTCAGGTCTGCGCAATTGAATATTTGTGAAGAGCTGTTAGCCACTGGGAAATATGAAAATGCCAACTCGTCGTGTACGCTTGATTCGGTCTACTGGCTCGACGATTCGATAGTCGTCCTGAAACATGAACCTTGCCACGAAAGCGTAAGGAGAGAAGCGAGCGAGGAATGACGCGCGAACAATGATCGACCTCATTGAGGGGCGACTTTCCGTGCGGGCAGAAAGTGCCGAGCAGAATCGATGCCGGGCCCAAATGAAAGCGAGCCCGCAGATTAGCGAATGAATAAAAGCCTAGAGGCGATTGTTGGCGCGCACCCAGGTGTCGAAAAATTGGCAGGAGAATTCGGCTTTACTGAAGGGCCTGTTTGGGTACAGCCTGGGTTCCTGCTATTCAGTGATCTGCCGAATAATGCCATCATGCGGTGGCATCCTCAGGAGGGCGTGTCGGAATTCCGCAAACCCAGTGGATGCGATGCGAATAATGCACCTCCTGGAGCGCATATCGGCTCGAATGGCCTAACGCTCGACAGCGAAGGAAGACTGATTATCTGCGAACACGGCAATCGCCGCGTGACACGACTCGAGAAGGAAGGAACACTCACCGTGTTGGCGGATCGGTACGAAGGCAGCCGACTTAATAGTCCCTGTGACGTCGTCATGAAATCGGATGGAGGCACCTATTTCAGCGATCCCCCGTACGGACTCCCTGGACGCGATAGTGATCCGGCGAAGGAGTTGCCTTTCAGCGGAATCTATCGACTATTCGACGGAAAACTAGAGCTTCTGTGTGACCAACTCAGTCGGCCGAACGGCATGGCGTTCTCCCCAGATGAGAGATTATTGTACGTAGCAAACTCCGACCCGCGCGAGAGGATTTGGATGCGTTTTGATGTATCATCAGCCGGCACGCTGTCGAATGGTGTTGTATTCCATGATGCAAGGCGCGCTGTGGCTGCGGGAGTTCCCGATGGCGTCAAGGTTGATACCGAGGGGAACGTTTATTGCGCCGGTCCTGGCGGAATCTGGATCTTTTCGGTGGACGGTACTCACATCGGAACGATTGAATTCCCTGAACTGCCCGCTAATTGCTGTTTCGGCGACCAGAATGGGAAGATGCTTTACGTGACAGCGCGAACTCGTCTATACCGTATCCGAGTTAACGTCGAGGGAATTCGGCCGTGACAGCCGTTCCTTTGACTCCCGAGTCAAATCTTTCAGATCGGTGCGCAAGTCAGTGCGGTCTCGGTGCGCTGGGAGGCCCACCCCGTGCCATGAAAGTAATCCCACGGAGTAGTAACGAGAGATTTTTTGATGTCAGGTGTGCCGCATGGAGCTAAGGCAGCTTCGCAGTCTCGTCACTATTTCAGAGCTGGGGAGTATCTCGCTTGCTGCCCAACATCTGCACCTGAGTCCACCTGCCATTCACAAGCAACTCAAAGGGCTTGAAATCGATCTCGGGGTACCATTGTACGAGAAGATCGGACGGCAACTGCAACTGACCCAGCCAGCTGAAGTGGTGCTCCCATATTTGAAGGACATCTTAGCGCAGTACGACTCTGCATTGTCTGCTCTACAAGAATGGAAGGGAGTGAAACGCGGACTGGTGCGCATTGGCACCGGCCCCTCTACGTATCTGTTGCCAGCGGTTCTCAAGAAATACCGTTTCACCTACCCCCGAATCGAGGTCTTCGTCGAAACCGGTAATACTCCCGTGCTCCTGGAGCATCTTACTAAAGGTCTACTGGATTTGGCCTTGCTCGTTTCCGCAGACTTGACCGAGGCGCAGGACTATTGCATTGAGATGGTTTGGGATTTTGAGATGGTGTTAATTTCGCATATTCGACGCGCCGGTCGCCGGCCACACCTCGCGGAACTGAAAAAACTCCCATTTATTTTGTTTCGCAAGGGTTCGCGTATGCAGGAGCCCATCGATCGCTATTTTACGAACTACGGGTTTAAACCGACTGTGACCATGCGTCTCGACAGCTCCGACCTGATCAAGCGAATGGTGCGTGCCGGGCTCGGCGTTACCATGCTCCCGTATTGGGTCGTCGCGGCAGAAATCAGAGACGGTTTGCTGGCAATGATCCGACAGGCGGAGCCGCCACTCTATTCCAAGCTCGCGCTTGTCCGTCGTAAGCTCAGTTACGTGCCGCAGCCGGTAAAGGCTTTTATCGAGGCCGCACGTGAATTGGATCGCTCGCGGCTGCGGCTCCTCACGGAAAAGCGGCTGCCGAAGGAAGAAGGGAACGGCTTCTCGCAAACCGGTGCTAACGTCACAGGAGAAACAGCCTAGGGCCCTCGAAAGGATCGCGATACTTTGCCGGAGTTCAATTCAAACACTCTCGCTGCGCAGGACATTCGAGAAATCGCCGGAGCCCGACAGCGAAACACAGAAGCCAGAACGCCTATGCGACGAAGCCACCTTCCGGTACGTATTCAATTAACAGAGCTTTTTCGTCCCGAGGATACTCGCAGGATCCGACTGGCAGCCCAAGTCGGCGTTTGCCACGCGATCGTCGATGTGCGTAGGGTGCTAAGTGAAGTTTCTCCAGATCGTTATCTCGATGTACTCCGCAGAATCAAGTTGGATTTTCAGGATGCAGGGATGGAGATCGTGGGTGTCGAGAGCCATCCGGTTCCAGCGGAGAAGATTAAGCTCGGCCTCAAAGGCCGAGACATGGAAATCGACCAATACTTCGCCGCAATCAAGGCGCTTAGAGAAATCGGCGTGTCGCTAGTCTGCTACAACTGGATGGCAGGTCTGGGCTGGTATCGAACGGACGTCAACGTGAAAGGCCGAGGAGGCGCGTTGATCAGCGAATTTGATTTGGCGGTCGCGGACCGCCAAGGGTTGACGGAGTGGGGCGAAATCAGTGAAGAGGTGATCTGGGGCAATTTGGAGTATTTTCTAAAAGCCGTGATGCCCGTCGCGGAGCAGCACGGCGTGAAGATGGCTTTGCATCCCGACGATCCACCGCTGTCGCCCCTGCGCGGGATCGGCCGGATTCTGACCAGCGCCAACAGCTTCAGGCGCATCTTGAAACTAGTTCCCAGTCCTTCTAACGGAATCACCTTCTGCCAGGCAAACTTCCGTCTGATGGGCGAGGATGTGGCAGCCCTTGTCCAGGAGTGGTGCGCTCAAAAGAAGATTTTTTTCGTGCATTTGCGCGATGTGGAAGGAACACGGGAACGATTTCGCGAAAGCTTTCACGATGACACTGCCGTCGATCTCGCGCAGATGATGCGTATCTATCACGAATCTGGGTTTGAAGGCCCGATCCGGCCCGACCACGCCCCTACGCTTGAAGGCGAAGCCAACGATCAGCCAGGATACGCGATGGCGGGAAAGCTTTTTGCCTTTGGCTATATGAAAGGCGCGATGGACGCGTTAGGCATACCTTACGAATGATGAGCAAACGTTGCGCGGGTCACGGAGTGAGCAGCACTTTCAAGCAGCTGTCTCCCGCTTTCATCCGCTCGAACCCCGCGATCGCGTTCGCGAGAGGTATGCGTGTGATGAGAGGATCCGTGTCCACCGCGCCACGTTCCAATAGCTTGATTGCGCCCAGGTAATCTCGCACTCGGTATACCCTGGCGCTCGTCGTCCGAATTTCTTTGTATACGATGCCCAGTACATCGATTTCCGGCGGCGCTTTAGGAATGCCGGTAAACACTACCTCGCCGCGTATTTTGCAGCAGTGCACGGCATCTTTGTAAGCCCCTGCCACGCCTGTGGCTTCGAAAACGATATCCACCGAACGGCGCCCGATGAACCGCTGAAGAGCATCAGCGGCGCGCTCCGTTTCTGGGTTAAATGTCAAAAATCCCATCCGGGTGAGCAGTTGGCGACGAAAATCTTTGACTTCGGAGACCAAGACTTCTCGTGCGCCGGATGCTCGGGCAACCTGCGCCAGCAGATTGCCGATTGGGCCGCCGCCCGTTACTAGCACGGTATCGGCCGGTCTGAAGCCGGATTCCCTGATCGCGTGCACGGCCACTGCGAGCGGTTCGACAAAAGCCGCTTGGTCATCCCGGACACCATCTGGAATGGCAACCAGTTGCTCGGCTTTCACTTTGACAAATTCGGCGCAACCCCCGTCAGTATCGATTCCGATCAAACCAAGTCGTTCGCAAACGTGAGCATTGCCCTCCCTGCAAGTCTCGCATTGGCCGCAAGAGATGAGCGGGCAGATCGCCACCCGAGTTCCCGCCTTCCACGATGCATCGACATTCGCCCCGAGCTTCTCGATACGCCCGAAGATTTCGTGCCCCGGGACCAGCGGCGGTTTGGCGCGAGGATGCTTGCCGGCGTAGATGGTCATGTCCGAGCCACAGATGCCGTTCGAAGCCACTCGCACGATCACTTCATGGTCTGCCGGCTCCGGCTGAGGCAGCTCCATAATCTGGATATTTTCCTTGCCATAGTAGACGACTGCCAGCATGCTCCTCCTACCGTGCCATCCACCCGCCATCAACCAGCAGGATGTGACCATGGATAAAATCTGACGCCGATGAAGCAAGGAGGACGATGCTTCCCATTAAGTCTTCTGGTCGCCCCCATCTCCGGACGGGAATGCGTTCTTGAATTTCTTGCGAGCGCGCCGGATCGTCATAGAGCGGCCGAGTCAGGTCGGTAAGGATATACCCTGGCGCAATCGCGTTCACGTTGACGTTGAAGCGGCCCCACTCATTAGCCAGAGCTTTTGTGACCTGTGCCACTCCACCCTTGCTTGCGGCATAAGCTGGAATCGTGAATCCACCATTGAAACTCTGCAGAGATGCAATGTTGATGATTTTGCCGCTCCCCTGTTTGAGCATTTGCCTGCAGACCAACTGGCACATTCGAAACACGGACGTAAGGTTGACATCAAGAACGTGGTCCCAATCAGATTCGGGGAAATCGACCGCCGGGGTGCGGACAGTGGTGCCGGCGCTGTTCACGAGAATATCAACCCTGCCCCAACGTCCGAGCACTTCATCGACTACGCATGCGCGGAAATTGCTATCGGTAAGGTCTCCCTGAAAGACCATCACGTTACGTCCCAGGGCCAGGACGCTTTCTGCAGTCTGATCGGGTTTGTGGGCATGACCGAGCACAGCCACGTCCGCGCCAGCCTCGGCTAATGCTAACGCCGCGGCTTGCCCGATACCTCGGGTCGCTCCCGTTACAATCGCAATTTTTCCGTCAATCCGGAAACGATCCAAGATCTTCACTCCAGGTCACGCATTCAGCGGCTTCAATCAACATGGAAGAATCGGAGCCGGTCAGAATCGCTTGTAGCGTTGGAAGACCTCCAGCGGATCGTCGCCGCGGGCGAAGTCACTGCGTGCTTGGTTTTCCAATCCCTTGATCCGCTCGCACTCGAGCAGCACTTGCACCATAAGATCCTTTGGAATCACGAGGGCGCCGTCCTCTTCCCCAAAGATAAAGTCTCCAGGGTTCACAATGATAGTCTCCGTCAATTCGCCGGCAATCCGGACAGGAACCTGGCAGGCAACAATCGTGTAGCGTCCAAACGCTTCAACCGGCGACCGGTAGCGCGCAAACACGGGAAACTTCATTGCAATCAGGTGAGCACAGTCTCGCGTACCGCCATCAATGAGTGCGCCGACGGCGCCGTGCGCGCGTGCCGTGGTGGCGCTGAGCTCACCATAAATGGCTAGGTTATAGGGGGTGCCCTGGTCGCGGACTTCTATGCAGGGCGAGGTCATGTTACACACCATCTTCAGACGTTTGCGGCGGCCATCCTCGTCCCGTTCAGCCGTGAAAGTGCCTTTGAAGGTGAAGGCGGGGCCCGCCAACTTCATTCCAGGTGCCAACGGCGTTAGTTGGTGCGAGATCGCTTGATTTGGGTAACCGAGACTCTCCAGAACATCGTAAACAGCTCCCGCATAAAGTTGCTTGTAACGTTCACAGATTTCTTCCATGCTAAGAACTGATGGTGTCGTGGGGCTCATAGTAGTAGTAGTCGCAGCGGTTGTCTTTGCCAAGCTCATGTCCTCACCTTCTTGAGAAAAGTCTCTTACCCTATCGCTACCCAATAAGAAGGCCACCATCGACGTAGATCGTGGTCCCTGTAACATAACTCGATTCCGCAGACGCCAGGAAAATCGCCGCCCCGCCCATCTCCTCCGGGTCGCCGATGCGCTGCAGCGGAATTCGCGCCAGAAGCCGGTTGCGGTTGGCCGAGTTCGACAAGCTGGCGCGATTCATGTCAGTCAGAATCGCGCCCGGCGAGATGGCATTCACACGGATGTTGTATGCCGCCAATTCCAACGCGAGCGACTTGGTCAGCATCATTAACCCACCCTTGCTGATCGAATAGATTGCTCGGTCGCGAAGTGGCTCGACGTCATGCACACTCGAAATATTGATGATCGCGCCCCCCTTCGGGCGCATGCGGGAAGCTGCTCTACAGCTCAAGAAATACGCCCCACGCAGATTCACATCTATCGTGCGCTGCCAGGTTTCCGCGGTGGCGTTGAGGACCGGCTCGTGGACTTCTATTCCCGCATTGTTCACGAGGACGTCCACTGCTCCGAACTCCTTTACAGTTTCATGCAAGAGCCGTTCGTGCTCGTCCAGGTTGGTGACGTTGGCTTGCACCAGCTTGGCCCGTCCACCACTGGATTGGATCTGTTGCGTGACCTCTCGGGCTGAATCCTCAGACTGGCTGAAGTTGACGATCACTGCGGCGCCCTCGCGCGCAAACGCTAGTGCGATCGCTCTGCCGATCCCTCGGCCAGCCCCGGTGATGATCGCAACTTTTCCGTCCAGCCTCATTGGCCCTCCGAGTGGGCAAGACCTGATCTCGCCAGCATTGCTGGCGGCTCAGCCGTCTGCGGCTCTTTCAGAAGCAACCAGAGAACAATTCCAGCAGTCACGTGCATCGAACCGACAACAATGAACACCGGTGTATACGAGTACTGAGATAGGAGCCAGCCGGCCACAAGGGAAAATACCGCTCCTGCCGCGCTGCCAGCTGTTCCCATAAACCCTAGAACTGAACCGACGACATTACGCGAAGCGATGTCGGGAATAATTGCAGCCGTATTAATGAACCAGCAATAGACAATGAATGCCATGATCGCGATCAGCAGAATCGCCGCAGCCGCAGTATGAACCGTGCTGGTCAGCATTCCCGCGGGCGCGAGCGCGCTAGTAATGTAAAGGACACGTGTTCTTGCTCTGACCGGAGAAACTCCTTTCTTGATCATCAAATCGGAGACGTGACCAGCCGTCATTCCACCCAGCGCCCCGGCAACAAACGGAATCCATGCATAAAGCCCAATCTGGTTTAGGCTGAACCCGCGTTCTCGCTGCAGGTACTGCGGAATCCAGAACAAGTAGAAGTACCATACGGGATCGGAGATGAACCGTGACAGCACCAAGCCGAAAACATTGCGTTCCCTCAACAACGAAAGCCAGGGTGTTTTAGCATGCGGCAACTGGTCGGCGTGAAGCTGCAATAATTCGTCTGCGGTAATGCCGGACGTCTGCTCTGGTGGGCGATAAAGGAGCAGCCATCCCATCAGCCATACCAGCCCGAGAGAGCCTGGCAAAACGAAAGCCGCGCGCCAGCCGAATACGAGCGTGATGGCCGCAATCAAGGGCGGAGCCAAAACATTGCCGACCGCGCTTCCGCAAGAAAAAATGGCAATCGGCAAACCTCTCTCAGCTTTAGGGAACCATACAGTGGTGGCCCGCAATGCCGCAGGATAGTTCGCTGGCTCCCCAAGGCCTAGCAGAAACCTTACTGCGCCGAGACTCCATGGTCCTTGCACGAGGGCGGTCGCCATGGTGCAAACCGACCACCATAGAATGCAAGCGGCCATACCGATCCGCTCCCCGACCGAATCCACGAACCTGCCACCGACGCTATACATCAATGTGTAGGAGATGAGGAACGCGGTCACGACATGTGAGTAGCTTTGATCGGTCAGATGCAACCGGTCATGGAGAAACGGCGCGAGGATGGACAGAGTCTGCCGGTCGATGAGGTTCAGGACGGTCGAGATCGTCAACCATGCCGTGATCAACCATCGCATCTGCCCGTACTTCAGATTGATCGCCATGCGCAAGTCCGGCTCCTCAGATCTTCCCTTCTCCTCAGCATAATCAGTGGCGCGTTTCCGCAATCCGTTCCGGAATCGCTAAAGATAGCCTGACGGTCTTGATTTCGAATGGCTTGAGCCGCAAGACCTGCTGATCGGAATTCTCGGCATCCTCTTCCACCAGGTTTGTTGCGCGCAGTCGGCGGACGATGCCCACAAATGTGACCGGCGTTTCCACGCTGGCACCCTCGATCTCATATCCGCGCAAAATAATCGTAGGACCCGACTCAGATTCCTTCAGAACGCTTATGACGAGGTTATCCCCATTGACAGAGAGAAAAGAATAGGTCGGAGGAAGCGTTTTGGGCGAAAGATCATCAACTACGCTGATCGGAACCAACGGACTATTAAAGCCCATTCCTGCTTGAAAGGAGAGACGCGCTTTCCAGTCACCATCGCCTGAAGAAAGAGAAAACCGGAAGACATAATGCCCTTTGGCGGGAAAATGCACGGAAGTGATTTCATCACCACGGACAACCCTGACCGACGTATATCTCTGACCCCGGATCATAGCCGCCCGTACCAGGCCATCTTCAACCTGGACAAGTTGATGATCGGCGGCAATCGTCATGCCCCAGTCAGCCGTGTCGGCAGAAACCCATGACTGAATCGTGCGATATTTCCGCCAATCATCCTGGGAGATTTCGTCCTGCGCGCGCGGCCCGGAGCCCGGCAGAACATCCTTTACAGCAGTTGCGCCAAAAGGAATGCCGTAGAACGCCTCCGCATTGCGCGGCACCGGTATGAGCTGTTCGATGTTGAGGAATCGTGGTTCCTTCCAATCCAGGCTGTTTTCGATGTCCACCCGTTTCAGGTTCCTATATAGTGTCAGCCGCTGAATGATGGGAATGTCGGCGATGACTCCAGCAATTCTGAAAACGGTACGCACGGCATTGTTCTCTTCCAACTCTGTACTGTTGATGCTGAACTGCAGAGTCCGACCCGTTTTGATCTCACGCTGAACGTTGTTTGTGCCACGTTCTTCGACGCCTACCATTTCGAGATCAGATGAGACATCTCGGCTCAACTCTTTATCGAAGATGGTGACTTCGCCGGTGGCCTTATCAATGGTCAGACGGTAAAACTGGTTTTCTACGATGTCTTTGCCGAGCGACCGGCGGGGATCTTTTACGTCATTGTCGCGATCGAGCGTGACGCTCGAAGCCGTTGGCAGCGTCTCTGGCTGATCGGTGGGCACGAGAAAATAGGTTTTGTATCCCAGGGACGGGACCCCTTCAGCCGCGAAGATGATCTCGAGAGCCCGAGAAATATTGTCGCTGGTCTCCTCGATATAAAAGGGAACGGATTTGCCTGTCTCATCCACCAGGCGCATGCCGCGCTTGTAGTCGTCGATGGCGGCCGGCGAAACATCTCCGTACAAGGTCACGTGTGCTCTGACGATGTCGTCGCGTTTCCATCCTAATCCGTTAAAAACCACGATGGGCGTGCTGCGTTTGATAGGAAGCTGCACGCGCTCGGCGATATTACGCAGCATATCGCGGAGGATCTCGCCGCCCTCGATGCTGACATGTTGCGAGTCCTGCATCTTTTCCATATCGCCGATTTCTCCGCCTTGCCCGTCGTGATTATGGTCCATGGACTCGATCAGCAATTTCCAGAGCGCTTCCAAGTGCTCCTGGGGATAATTCGCATAGCCTAACGCGTAATTGATGGCGGAGAATTTTTCTGCCAACTCGAGCCTGTTCGTGGCGGGCACCGCCAGCTGCCATAGATGCCCAATGGAATCAATAACGTGAGGCCATGCCATCGGGATGTCACCGGAGAGCGTCGGCACGTCCGACACGCGAGAAGCAACATGGAAGAAATCCACCGGCGTGGCAATGCTGAAGTGAGTGGAAGGAATCTCGTGGTTGAGACGATCCACATTTGCCATCAACATGTCGGTTGGTGCCCAGAGATCAAGTCCCCAGTGAAGCAAGACGGGGCCGGGCGCGGCCGCAGATGCCTGTTCCACTTGTTCGCGGACAGCGCTAACGTTTTGCTCGCTCATCTCGGCATGCAGGTT
>WNFC01011017.1_pt1 | contig 21654 bp, 22 predicted proteins | sample 5400541 | NCBI WGS metagenome assembly WNFC01 (sample SAMN13153342, study PRJNA577476) | soil metagenome | isolation source: 120 cm saprolite under Douglas fir tree site 2 hole 2 replicate 1 | place: USA:California | collected 2015-04-18
GTCGCGGTGGGCGTAGCCGGAGTCATCCAGGACATCGCTCAGCGGCAGGCCGCCCGCGGCCATGGCGAGCAGGACGGCGGCCAGGGCGCGGGCTGGGTCCAGCGCGCAGGAGGTCAGCGTCATCCGGCGGGCCAGCTCGCCTCATCTGCGAAGAAGATCTTCGCCCCCTCCGTCTCGGCGCGTTCCTTAATGGCCGGAAATGTTTCCTCCATCCATTTCCGCCGTTTTCCCTCATCACGCTCCAGCGCCTGGTACACCGGACGCTGCGGGGAGAAGCCGAGCATCTTCAGGATCCGGCCGACGTTCTGTTCCGAGTAATCGATCCCGAATCTCGTCCTGATCAGCTCGCGGACCAGCTTCCTGGTCCACAGGCCGAAATTGAACTCGAGCTGGCGAGGGTTCAGGCGGAGATACCTGGACAGCTCCAGCATCTGCTTATCGGTCAGCAGCCTTTTCCGGCCTGACGCTATCTTCGTCGATAGCGCTGCCAGTCCGCCTTCGCGGTACGCCTTCTGCCAGCCGTAAACCGACGACTCGGTGACATTGAAAATCCGGGCGACCTGCACCTTGGTATATCCTTGTTCCAGCAGGCGAATCGCATCGATGCGTTCATCTTTACTGGAGCGCCGTCCCTTGCGTGCCATACGGCTATTTTATCACAAATAACCAGAACCTCCAAAAACTTACGTTCTGATTGGTAACCTCGAAGACCCACTAATGAGCAGGGAGTCGAGGCCGCAGCTGAGGGGGTTCGGCGAGTCGGCCACGTCGATGTGCGCGGGGTGCCGCTGCCGTTTGGCGACCCGATCGTCACTCGGCTCGGATCGCCGAACACCTACATCGAGTTCCTCCTGGGTCCGGCAGATGCGGCGTTCTCGGGTCATCTCCTGCTTGGCATCCTCGACCCAGCAGATGAACTCGTTTCGGCCAGAGGCGTGATGTCCTTCCAAGCATCGAGTGCCGTCGGGTTGGCGATCAGCCCCTTGCGCAGGTCTGCGGGAAGCTTGTGCACTACCCCACCGGGCACTCGCTAGCTGCTCACAGGGCCACGGTAGCGGTCCAGGGGCCAGCCTGTTTCACCAACTCAGCGGCACCGATCGCCGAATACGGCGCTGCTCTCTTACCGCGAACTGGGTTATAGCTGAGCAGCGCAGAACGACCAGATCTGGCACCAGACGGGGCTAGCCGGGGGCGCTCCCGCCGGAATGCGAGGCAGCATAGGCGGTGGCGGGTGCCGCGATCATTGAACGGGCGACTTCGTCGAGGGCACGGATGCGCGGATTTTCCCGGCTGGTGCACCAGACCAGCCCGAGTGGTAGGGGGGGCAGGTCGTCGATGGGGATGAGGACGACGTCGTCGCGGTCGAAGATGGGGACGGCCGAGCTGGTCGGGTGAACGATGCGGCCGCGGGCCACCAGCGAGAGGATCTCGTTGATGGTCTGCACGGGCTGGGTGCGGCGGATTGGGCGTCCTGACGGCGTGCGCGGGGGGACGAGCAGGTCATAGACCCCCGGCGGGGTGGACGGGGGAAGCAGGGCCACCGCCTCGCCGGCCAGATCCTCAACGGACACCGTGCTGTTGCCGGCGAGGCGATGCGAGGGGGCGACGGCGAGTGCCCGCTCGTAGTGGGCGAATGCGGTGCCTGTGGTGAGATCAGGCTCGCCGGCGGCCAGCCAGTTGCACAGGACGTCGATGTCGCCGCGGCGCAGCGCCTGGTAGGCGTTGAAGGTCTCGACTTCCTGAGGCCGGACCTCGCAGGCGGGATAGCGGGTGTGGAAGGCCGCGATGAGCTGGCTGAGCGCTGGCCCCTCGGTGGTGAGGACGAAGCCGATGCGCAGGAGCCCGCGGACAGCGCGGGAAAGCTCGCTGGTCTCGGCCAGGGCCCGTTCCAAGGCGGCCAGCGCGGGCACGAGGCTCCGCTTGAGCTCTTCGCCCGCCGGCGTCAGTTGGACCCGGCGGCTTGTCCGGTCGAAGACCTTGATTCCGAGCCGGGACTCAAGGACCCGCACGGCCTCGCTTACCCCGGGCTGGGAGATGCCCAGGCGCTCGGCCGTCCGGCCGAAGTGCAGTTCGTCGGCGAGTACGAGGAAGATCCGCAGCTCGCGTAGTTCCACGTCCCGCCACATTAATCACCGATCCTAATCGGTCCGATCAGCGATCCTCCCTTGATCAGCCCGGCCCGCTGCCTCAGGGTTGTGATTAGGCAAAGGCACGCCGCGAACCGAACAGGAGGAGGGCGTTGATTCTTGTCATCGGAGGTCGCAGCAAGATCGGTGCCGCGCTGACCGGGGAGTTGCTGGGCCGGGGCCAGCAAGTCCGGGCCCTGGTGCGCGCCAGCGAGCCCACCGGCAGCCTCCCCGCGGCGGCCCAGATTGTCACCGGCGACCTCGCCGACGAGGGCTCGCTGGTGACGGCGATGGAGGGGATCGAGAAGGTGTTCTTGCTCTCCAGCCCCCACCCCGACGCGATCAGATGGCATCGCAACGCCATCGACGCCGCCCGCCGGACGGATGTGAAACTGCTGGTCCGCAGCTCGATTATCGGAGCCGGCCAGGAATCGGCAGCGGAGTTCATCAGCGCCCATACCTCCTGCGACCGCTACCTCGAGGACTCCGGCCTCCCCCACGTGATCGTGCGCCCCAACCTCTTCTTGCAGAACATCCCCGAATCGACGATCCCCTCCATCGACGCATCAGGGACCTTCTACGTCGACGCCGGCCAGGCACGCATCAGCATGGTCGACACCCGCGACGTCGCCGCCGTGGCCGCCCTCGCCCTGACCGAGCCCGGGCACGCCGGCGCCCACTACGACGTCACCGGGCCCGAGGCGCTCTCCTACACCGATGTCGCCGCCAGGCTCACCATCGCGATGGGACGCCAGATCACCTACGTCGACGCACCCGACGACGCGGTGCGCCAAGGGCTCCTCGGCGTCGGCCTGAATGAGTGGCTCGTGAACGCCCTGGTCGGCCTGTACCAGGACTACCGCCGCTCGGGGACCGACGGCTACGTCGCTCAGGTCACCGACACCGCCGAGCGGCTCACCGGCCGCCCGGCGCGGTCACTGGACGACCTGCTCGGCGAGATCGCGCCCACCCATCCGCTCGGGAGCTGAGAGTGGGCGCCGGCGTGCTGGAGGCCAGCAAACGGCGGTACGCCGCCGCGGGCCCGGGCAACTGGAACGCCTGCGGCTGCTAGTGGCCATGCCAGGGCAGGCCGGTGGGGCGGACCGGCAGGAATTCAAGCGATGGGGTTCGAGTCCCTGGCGGCGCACCCGTTCTGACCTGGGCTTATGCCTATACCGGTTGGCCTCGTAAAGGGCGTTTCGGGGCCATGTTTGCTCGTCACTCGGTCGCGCTAGTCGGCCTCGCGCCCACCCGGTTCCGCCGCTAGGTGTGCCGTCCCGGCCGCAGCATCCGCTCCAAAGCGTGTACCGCTTCAAAACTAATCGCATGGCGTCTGACCTGGGTCTGCCCCGGGTCAGCCCGCTCGGAGCTGGCCCACGGCCCCGAACATGGCGGGCGTGTCAGCGGAGGCCGGCAGTCGGCCGTCCGGGCGCCAGTGTGAGACGAGGACCAGTCCCGGTTCGACCAGGTCCAGCCCCTCGAGGAACCGCTCGATCTGTGGCCGGGTCCGCAGGGTCACGCCAGAGGCGCGGTTGTAGATCCTGGTTCCCTCCGCCACCTGGCCGGGCGGCAGGGTGTCGCTGGTGGCGTGTGAGATGACCAGGTAGCTTCCCGGTGCCAGCGCGTCGCGCAACTGCGTCACTATGTCGTAGGGGTTTTCGTCGTCTGAGATGAAGTACAGGACTGCCAGCAGCAGTAACGCAACCGGCTGGCGGAGATCCAGCAGCCGGTCCACATCGGGCAGGGCAAGAATGCCCGCCGGCTGTCGTAAGTCTCCTCCGGCCATCGCGGCGTTGCTGTCGTTCGTGAGCAGCACCTGGCCGTGGGCGACGACGAATGGATCGTTGTCGACATAGAGGACCCGGGCGTCCGCCGCGGTTTGCTGTGCGATCTGGTGCACGTTGTTCTGTGTGGGCAGGCCGGCGCCGATGTCGAGGAAATGGTGGATGCCCTGCGCCGCGAGAAAGCGCACCGCCCGCCCGAGGAAGCGGCGGTTCTCGACCGCTGTCGCCCGCGTGATCGGGGACAGGGCGAGCAGTGCGTCCGCGACCTCCCGGTCGACCGGAAGGTTGTTATGCCCGCCGAGCAGGTAGTCGTAGATCCTGGCCTGGTTCGGCATGGCCGCGGACTCCGGGGGGATCTCCCGGTCAGCCATGTCTCATCTCCTCCATGCAGGGCCGAAAGCCTGGATCCCCGACGTTCTGGTCACCTGGAGCGTGCCGCACACCCGGCTTGGGTGTTTTTGCTGGCAGTGAGGGTGTTGCCGCATAATCACCAGCACACCACCGGGAGAATTGCCGGGATGATGCCTGCAGTATAACGGCTGGAATTGCCAGTTTCCATGATCACCGGGGCCGACAGGAACATGCGACAATATGGGCCGTAACCCGGCTTGTCGGTGCTCGCTGAGAACGGGCCTATTGCCGCGCCGGAATCCGGTGACTAGCGCACGGGCATCCAGACGTGGATCGCGGCTCCCGCCGGCGGATTCGCTGGTCCGCCGGCGGGAGCCACCGGAAACAGCTAGAACTGCGCTCCCGTGCCGGTCCGGTGCGGGGCGCCGTTGGCGGCGAGCCCGAGATCCTGCTGCAGGTCGTAATAGGCCGGCTTCGGCTGCAGGTTCACGTCGTAGAGCGTGGCGTATCCCTCGCCAGTGAAGAAGCCCGGAACCCAGGAGTCCGCGTCCCCGAAGCCCCAGACGCCAGGTGATCCGTTGGCACCTGGTCGGTCGCGTTGTTGACGAACGTGCGAACGTCTGCCTCGGTAATGGCTACCTTCAGGCCGAGGCTGGCGAACCGCTGCAGATCCTGGGTCATTTGCGCGTGCGAGAACCCGTATTGGGTGTCAAGGTGTCCCTGGTCTCCGACGCCGTTGATCGGAACGCCCTCGGCCAGCATCTGCTTGAGCCACGCGTACGCCGCGTCGCTCTTGGCGTTTGTGCCGTCCTCCCCGGCGATGTTGTAGTCGTTGTAGAAGAGCAGCGCGTGGCGATCCGCTTCGTGCGCCCAGCGGAAGGCGTCGGCGATAATGCCTGGCCCGAGATGGGAAACCCAGAAGTCGTTCGGGTTGATCGTCGAGGGATTACTGTCGGTGAAGAACTCGTTAGCGACGTCCCATTGCCAGATCTTGCCCTTGAAGTGCGTGACCTCGTCGACGATGTGCTTGTGCAGCAGATCCTTTAGCTTGGCGTCGCTGATGGTGCCGTTCGCGACGCCCGTGGTGAGCCAGGCGGGTAGCTGATTGTGCCACAGGAGCGTATGGCCGCGCACCAGTTGCTGGTTTGCTTCCGCGAACGCGACCAAGCGGTCGCCGCCCGACCAGTCGTACGTGCCCTCGGTTGGCTCGACCACCTGCCACTTCATCTCATTGCCCGGAGTAACGACCGAGAACTGGTCCGCGGCGATAGCCGCGTAGCCGGGATGGTCCAGGTCGTACGGTATTACGGCCGTGCCGATGCGGAGGCCGACTTGCGCGGCCAGCGCTCGCAAGGAGTCGGGCGCGACAGCGCTGCTCGAACTGGCGCCGAGCGGTGCCGCCCCGGCAGCGGCACTGATACCTAGCACCGCTACTGCCCCGGCAGCACCCACCGCGAGAAGACGACGGAGTCTCATGGGATTGCCTCCTAATCGCCCCGAAACTTTTCGCTCCTGTGCGAAAGTTTCGAAGCACATCCGTGGGAATCATGGCCAAGGTAGGCATCTCAGGATTGCGTGTCAATAGTCATGGTTTCATCGAGCCAGCAGCGTAGAGCGGTGCTTGCCGGCGAATCCAATCCTGTTGTACGGCCAAAACGACGCAGTGAAGAGCACCGATAGTTTCGGGAGCGCTCCAGGATTCCGGCATGTAGCACGTACGGCGCGAAGATCACCAGGCGCAGGAACGAGCCGCCGCGGAACTTGCGGTTCAGCAACAGGGCGATCCCCAGGCTGAGCGGGAGTTGGATGACCAGCGACAGCACCGTAATTATGACGTGGTGCTTGATCGCTTGCCGGGACACCCCAGCAGGATGGTCAGCTCGATCTTCTTGCGCAGCCTCTTGGCGCGCCAGGCCGGGGCGGACACCCCCGGACTTCGCTGCCGTGCTGCGCGCCGTCGTCAGGACGCGCTCACGGACTGGATGACCGACTGCGACGAGCACTCAGCTCAGCTGCCGGCCGGGCATTTCGAAAGTTTAGCCAACATTTCGACGTGCCGTCATCGTCGAATCGCCGACTCACGGGGGTCGAGCCCTCGTCCACTGTGTTATCGACTGTTTACGGTCCGCTGTCATCGCCTTTGACCAGCCCGGTCACCTGGAGAGATTCCCTAGGCCAGGCGATTCGCGTACGATGCACCATGAAGATCGCGTCCCGGCCAGGACAAATCATGGGCGAAGATTTTCGGAAAACAGTCGGGAAGGTGGGGCTGTGCGGCGTCAGGAAGATGGAACCGCGCGTCAGCAGAAGAGCGGAACCGCGCGGCATCGCGACGGCCAGCGGCTGCTGGAGCGCAGGACCACGCTCGCCGCGATCGCCGCTGAGGCGGGTGTCTCGCTGCCCACCGTGTCAAAGGTGGTGAACGGCCGTCCGGATGTCGCCCCGGGCACACGCGCCCGGGTGGAGCGCCTGCTCGACGAGCACCATTACTCGCGGGGCGGCCTGCGGAGGCACCGCCGCTCGGGACTCGTCGACCTGGTGTTCAACGGGCTGGACAGCCCGTGGGCGGTGGAGATTCTGCGCGGCGTGGAGCAGTGGGGCGCCGTCCACGAGACCGGTGTCGCCGTGTCGTCCGTGCGGCACGGCAACGCGCGCCCGGCGAGCTGGACCAGCGCCCTGGCGAGCCATGACACCGACGGCGTGATCCTGGTGACCTCAGAGCTGACCGGCAGCCAGCTCGGGCAACTGCGCAGCGCCGGCATCCCGCTGGTAGTCGTCGACCCGGTCAACCCGCCGCCAGCGGACCTGGCCAGCGTGGGCGCGACCAACTGGGCGGGCGGCCTCGCGGCCACCGACCACCTGCTCGGGCTCGGGCACCGCCGGATCGGCGCGATCGCCGGGCCGGGAGACTACCTGTGCAGCAGGGCCAGGATCGACGGGTACCGATCCGCCCTGGAACGGGGCGACGCACGGTTCGATCCCGCGCTGGTCCGGCACGGCGACTTCCAGCACGAGGGCGGCTTCACGCTCGGCGGCGAGCTGCTCAGCCTGCGAGAGCGGCCGACGGCGATCTTCGCCGGCAGCGACCAGCAGGCATTCGGCGTCTACGAGGCGGCGCGCCAGCGCGGCCTGCGGATTCCGCAGGACCTGAGCGTCGTGGGGTTCGACGACCTGCCGGTCGCCCGGTGGGTGTCGCCGCCGCTGACCACCGTACGGCAGCCGCTCGCCGAGATGGGCCGCGCCGCCGCCCAGATGCTCGGCGAACTCATCGAGGGCCTGCCGCTGCGGTCCAGCCGGGTGGAGCTGTCCACCGAGCTCATCGTGCGGGAATCGACCGCCGCGCCCGGGGAGTCCGCGCAGTGACCTGTCCGCTAGATAACACCGAAATATCTGGAATTTAGCGTGAGCCAGCGCGCCGGTTGACGAGCGCGTCGCCGATCTTCTCGCCAGGATGACGCTCGGGGAGAAGATCGCCCAGCTCGCCACGGCGTGCCGCACCCGGTGGCCGACGGCCAGATCATGGCCTGCATCGTGCTGCGCATCAGCCGTCCGCCGTTGGCATCAGGTTCCGTTCTGAAATATTTCGGGCCACAGCGTCGCAGGCGAGACCCACAACCTGGGGTTCGACTATCCCGATTGGGCGCAGTTGGCGGTCCAGTTCTTCGGGCTGACCGACGACCACGGTAACGGGTGAGGCGCCCGCGGCGGCCAGGCGGGCTTGTTCCCGCATGCTGAGGCGACGGTGACACATGAGCAGGACAACTTCCACCGCCGAGAAGAAGACCACGGCCTTGAGGGTGGCGGGCTTCCCCGAGATACACGCGGGGATAAGTCACAGTGACCATTAGGATCGCTGGCCGTGGCCGGATGCACAGCAGTGCCCAGAGGGAGTGCATGTCCAGCTCCATGAACCCGGCGCTGCCGTGCATCCGCAGTGCAGGAGTCAGTCTTCGTAGTGGTAGCGGGCTTGGATGATGATCAACTCGTCATCGGTTGCGCCGTAGACGAGACGGTGCTCGTCGTCGATCCGCCGGGACCAGAAGCCGGAGAGATTGCGGCGCAGTGGCTCCGGCTTGCCGGCACCCTCGAACGGGGTGCGCCGGGCTTCCTCTATTAGCCGGAGGAGGCGGCGCAGCATTTTCTTGTCGGCCGTGGCCCAGTAGGTGAAGTCTTCCCACGCTTGAGGGTGGAAGACGATGCTCCTCAATGCGGCTCGCCCTCGTCGGCCATGGCTTGGAGTTCATCCATGGTCTTGGTGACCAGGGCGCGACCGTGGCGCACTTCTTCGGCGGCGGCCATGAGCCGGGCCGCGTTCGCGGGCGAGCGCAGCAGGTAGTCGGTTTCGGCCATGGACTCGTAGTCGTCAGCCGCGACGAGGTAAGCCCGGCCATGGTTTGAGATGATCTCGACAGGAGCCCGGTCGTCGTTCACTTGCTTGATCAGCGGGAACAGCCTTTTACGCGCTTCGGTTGCCGTGATGGCCATCGGAACCCCTCTCGTATGGTACAGCACCACGGTACCATACGAATGGTACAGAGGTGTCGTACCACCGTGCCGATCAGCGGGCTCACACTCAGCGCCGGCCTGGTCGCCGTCGTGGCCGGCTTCGGCGCCTGGTGGACGTACTTCGACTTCGCCGGAAACCGCCACCCCCGGCCGGGACGGACGGCGGCCCTGCAGTGGATGCTCAGCCGACCGCGGCCTGTACCGGCCGCTCGCCCGCACGTGCGCCGCCGTGGCCGTGGCGTGCCTCGGCGCCGGCGCAGCACGGCCGGCGCCGCTCATCCTCGGCCTCGCGCTCGTTCTCCTCCTCGGCATCCCCTGGGGACTCACCGTCGCGCACCGCCTGTCGGCTGGGCCGAGGCGGTAGCGCGGCGGGTCACCTGATCCAGGTGATGAGGAGTCACCTGGCTGACCGCGACCATGGCGTCATGGACCCGGCGCCCGCCCTGTACGCGATCCGGATCAGGGGCCAGCTCGGCGCCACGGTACTGTCGGCGTTCCCGGCCATGGTCGCACGCCGGCAGGGCACCGACACCGTGCTCACCGGCCTGCTGGACCGGTCGGCACTGTTCGGCGTGTTGGCCGAGGTCGAAGCGCTCAGCCTGGACCTGCTCGAGATCCGCCAGCTCACCCGCCACCGGAAATCACCACGATCAGGTGACTGGCTCTCACCATGACGGCCACTAACGTTGGGCACGTCCGAACTCAGCCACCAGAAGGTGCCGCTCCCCAGGCGACTTCTTCAGTTATAAATCACGAAAGGCGTCTACATGACTATTTCGGATAGCACGGTTGCCATCATCGGCACCGGCAACATCGGCAGCAGGCTCGCGGCGAACTTCGCGGTCGGCGGTCAGCACTTCCTCCTGGCCGGCCGCGACCAGGAGGCCGCCGAGAAGCTCGCGTCCGCCCTCGACGACCACGCCGAAGCGGTGAGCGTTGACGAGGCGATCGAGCGGGCCGACGTGCTCGTGTTCGCCGTCTGGCTCGACGCCTTCAAGCAGCTCATCGCCCAGTACGGCGAGCGGCTCGCCGGCAAGGTGATCGTCGACCCGACGAACGCGGTCGGACCGGATGGCGCTGGCGGCTACCGCAAGGTCATCGGCGAGCAGGAGTCCTCGGGCCAGATCCTGGCCGGGATGCTGCCTAGTGGAGCGCGGCTGGTCAAGGCGTTCGGCACGCTGTCGGCCGACTCACTATCCGCGGCAGCACGGCGGGAGCCCGAGCGTGCGGTGCAGTTCTACGCCGCGGACGACGACGCTGCAGGCGACCTGGTCGCTGAGCTGATCCGCACTGGCGGCTACGAACCGGTCCGCGTGGGCGGCCTGGACCAGTCCATCCGCATCGAGATGTTCGGCGACCTGCACGAATTCGGCGCCCTGGGCCGAGTCGTGACCAAGTCGGAAGCGCTGGCGGCGATCTGAACTGGTCGCGGATATGGTCCGCGTCGTGGACCGGTCGTATGCGTCGCCTCGGCGAAGTGGCTTTGCCGGTGCCGGTTACGTCAATCTAACCCGTGGGTCGAGCAGTGCGTAGCAGAAGTCGACGACGATGTTGGCGGCCACGACGAACGCGGCGGCGATGAGCACGAATCCGATGATGACCGGAAGGTTGCCCTGGTCGATCGCCCGGACTGAGTCCTGGCCGATGCCGCCGATCCCGAACACGTTCTCGGCCACCACCCCGCCGAGCAGTGTGCCGACGTCGATGCCGAGCTGGGACACCACTGGCGTGAGCGCAGATCGCAGCGCATCTGAGCGATATTGCATCCGATGCAACATACGACATGCCCCGGGACCGCCACCGCAATGGGAGAGCGTGATCCAGACGGTATCGAAAGGGCCGCAGTGGCCAGGTAACGAAACGCCGACGGTCTGCGGGTTCATGCCCTTCGACTCTTCTAGTGCAACTATGTTGCACTCAATCAAGGGTCTGGAGGTAGGGTTTGGCTCGTCAGGTGGATCTTGCGGGTGCCGCGCATCTGGTGCTGGCGCCGGGGGTGGCGCATCTGGATCCGCAGGCTGCGGTGTTCGCAGCGATGCTGGAGGGGTGGGCGCGCCAGCAGCGTTCCCGCCTGCTGGGTGAGGGCACGGTCGGCAAGCGGGTGCGGCTGGTGCGGCGGTTCGCCGAGTTCACCAACGACTATCCGTGGTCCTGGCAGCCCGTCGATGTGGAGGAGTTCACCGGGTCGGTGCGCGGGATGGGCCGGGCGCACTCGACGCTGCGCGCTTACCAGCAGTCGCTGAAGTTGTTCTGTGATTTCGCCTGCGATCCGCGCTATGGCTGGGCTGATGTGTGCCAGCAGCGGTTCGGCGCTCATCCGGTGCAGGTCTGCCATGAGGGCAACACTGGCGCGCATGTGGCGGACTTCGAGGGTGGTCCGGGCCGGCGGCCGTTCACCCGGGAGGAGCTGCAGGCGTTCTTCGATTACGCCGATGCGCAGGTGCGGCGGATCAGCGCGGCCGGGCGGAAGGGGGCGCTGGCGGCGTTCCGGGACGCGGTGTGCTTCAAGGTGATCTATGCCTGGGGGCTGCGCCGCCGGGAGGCGGTGATGCTGGACGCCGCCGACTGGCATCCGCTTGCTGCCGTGCCGCAGTTCGGGAACCTCGGCTCGGTGCATGTGCGGTATGGCAAGGCGATGAAGGGCAGCGCGCCGCGGCGGCGCACCGTGCTCAGCGTGTTCCCCTGGGCGGTGGACGCGGTGGAGCAGTACCTTGCCGAGGTGCGCCCGCTGTCCGAACCGGGAGACCACCCGGCGATGTGGATCTCTGAGCGCCGCGGCCGGATCGCGGCGCGGGCGCTGAATGACCGGTTTGCTGCCTACCGGGCGAGCCTGAAGCTGCCGGAGGTGCTGGATTTGCATGCGTTGCGGCATTTTCTCTCTGCTTTATGTTCGTGTCGCGATAGCCGTCATCGGCGGGCAAGCGGACCTGCGGCCTGCGCTGTTCGACTACCTCCTCCTCGCTGCCGCTTGTTGCGGAACCATGTGAAACGGGTCAGCCTCCCAGCAGCGCATCCCGGAGCGGTTCGTGTCTGAGCAGGTAGGTCACCGGTACGCGTCCACAACGGCGATTTACACGGCTGTGTCGGATGACTTCAAGAACCGGGTCCTGGCCAAGGCTCTTGAGCCGGTTTTCGGCGCCGCCGGGTCGGGGAGGGCGCGGTGACACAGACGATGGGGATCCGCTGGCACCTGCGCGAGGTGATGGCGCTGCGGGGCATGTTCGCCACCACCGACCTGGTGCCGCTGCTGGCCGAACGCGGTGTGGTGCTCTCCCGCGAGCAGGTCTACCGGCTGGTCACCCGCACTCCCGAGCGGCTGAACACCCGCACGCTGGCGGCGTTGTGCGACATTCTGGACGTGCAGGTCGGCGAGTTGATCGAGGTCGTCAAAGAGCCCCGCCAGGCCCGCAAGCGCGCCGCCGGGGCTGCCAGCGCGGGCCGGCCGGTGAAAGACCTCACGCCCAGGCCCGCCCGGATCGTGCCCGCCGACGAGCCCGGCCCGTGATCACGAGCCGTGGCTAGCCGCCCGGGCATCATGCCCGCCGGGCAGGAACTGGACGCCACCGTGGAAGCCCTGACCGGCCTGCTGCCAGGGCTGACCGGGCAGCAGGCCCGGCAGGCCCTGAGCGCCGCGATCAGCGGTAACGGCGCGGGCAAGTTCCACGCCGCCCGGTACTGGTCGCTTCGCCGGTTCCTGGCCGCCCGCCCGGAGGTGCTGTCATCGGGCACGCTGGTCACTGCGTCGGACCTGCCGCGCCTGGTAGCCCCGCAGGATGTCAAGCGGCTGACCGCCGAGCTGAGCCTCCTCGGCCGCGGCGACGTGGTGATCCCGGCCCAGCGCTGCACGGCAGGCCGGCACCTGGTCCGTGACGGCTGCCCGCCGAATCAAGGCTGCGGGCGCTGTGACGCCGAGACCGCTCTCGCCGATTGCGCGGGACTGATCGCCGCCCGGCTGGACGAGATGCCCGCCGCAGTGGCCCGCAGCTGCCTGCTCGCGGCCATCGATGCCGGGAAGAGCCGTAACGCCGCGTTCCGGCTGCGGACCATCGCGGCGTGGCTGCGTGAGCGACCGGATGCGCTGGCCACCGGCCAGCCGGAGGGGCCGGTTGACGCGCTTCGGCTGATCAGCCATCTGGCCGCCTCGGGACAGGCCGGCGTGACGGTGCCGCGATGCCCGGACTGCGGGAAGGAACGGTTCCTGCGCGGGCACCGGCCCGACGGGCTGCGTATCTGCACCTCCTGTTACCAAGCCCGAAAGCCGGCGGAGAACTGTGATCGGTGCGGGCGGGCCGCGCGCGTGTGCGTCCGCGACCCGGGCGGCTGTGCGGTTTGCGAGACATGCCGGCGGGCCGATCTGGCGGCATGGAATCGCTGCGATGCTTGCGGCGGCGAGGCATGGATACAGGTCACCACCGGGGGCAGGCGGATCGGGACCTGCTGCTACCTGCACCCGCACGAGCGCTGCTCGGTCTGCGGGCTGGGCCGCGCGGTCAGCGTCTACAAGACCAGGACGGCCACCTGCGCCAGCTGCGCGGCCATGCCCCGGGCCGCGTGCAGCGCCTGCGGGCTGGACGCGCCCGCGCCCGGGGCAGGCCAGAGCCCGCTGTGCCTGCGGTGCCGCTCCGGCATCACCCGCCCGTGCGGCGTATGCCGGGCACCGACCGTCAGCCGCGCCGCTGACGGCGCGCCCCGCTGCACGTCGTGCTACTCGCGGCTCCCGCGGGCCTGCGGCCGGTGCAGCCGGGTGCGCGTGATCGTCCGGCTGGCCACCGCGGGCGACCCGGAACTGTGCGGGAGCTGCTGGACCGGCCCGGTGACCCGCTGCGATGGCTGCGGGCGGGACCGCCCCTGCCGGGGAGAGCGCACCGGCCAGATGCTCTGCCGCGGGTGCCAGCCCCGGCCCAAGCGGCAGTGCGCGTACTGCGGCCACCGCCGCAAGGTCAGCGTGATCTGGCGGGACGGCCCGGCGTGCGCGTCCTGCTACCGGGCAGCGATGCGCGCCAAGGGCCACTGCCCGCAGTGCGGCCAGCACCGCCGCCTGCTACCCCGCCGCGGCACCGAGGATGACCTGTGCGCCGCCTGCGCGGGCGGCCCGCCCGGACCGGTCTGCGGTGACTGCGGCAACGAGGACTGGCTTTACCACAAGGGCCGCTGCGCCCGGTGTGTCCTGAGGCTCCGGCTGACCGGGCTGCTCGGCAGCGAACCCGCCCCAGGGCTGCAGCCGCTAGCCGTGGCGCTGGCCGCCGCGGAGCGTCCCGAGGCGATAATCGGCTGGATCCGGCCATCCCGTCCCGGTCACAAAATCCTCGCCCGGCTCGCCAGCGGAGAACTGGAGCTGTCCCACGAGGCGCTGGACGCCGTCGCCGACCTGCACCGCAACGCCACCGGCCACATCGATGCGCTGCTCACCGCGCTGGGCGCACTACCTGGACGTGACTTTCACCTGGCCCGTCTCGAACGCGACCTGACCGCGATCATCGAGCCGGTCACCGACCTGGGCCTGCGGCGCCTGCTGCGCCGCTACGCCACCTGGGGCCTGCTGCGTCATGCCCGCGCGACAGCCCGCCACGCGCCGCTGACCTCCGGGACCGCCACGCGCTGGCCGCCAGTCTCAAGACCGCTGTCCACTTCACCGGGTGGCTGGCCGGGCGGGACCTGCCGCTAGCCGGCTGCCGCCAGCCTGATCTTGACGACTACCTGCTTGCCTGCCCTGCCCGGCGTGAGCCGCTGCGTCACTTCCTGGCCTGGTCGCGGCGCTACCGCGACCCAGCGCTGGCTATCGCCCCTATGCTCCGCCCGCAGCTGATCGTCCCGCTCGCCCAGGACGACCGATGGGCGCTGGCCCGCGGGCTGCTGCACGACGATGGCCATGGCCCCGCCGACCGGGTGGCCGGGCTGCTGGTGCTGCTATTCGGGCAGCGGCCCGGGAAGATCTCCGGCCTCACCGTCGGCTCCGTCGGGCTCGGTGACGGGCACACCATCCTGACGCTCGGCACCACGCCCATCCGCGTCCCAGAACCGCTCGCCACATACCTGCACGAACTCGTCGGCCAGCGCCGCCATCTCAGCCAGGTCCCGGCGGGCGGGCCGGGGCCGTGGCTGTTCCCCGGCCTGCACCCCGGACGGCCTGTCCTGCCCGCCACCATCAGCCACCGGCTGGCCCGCATCGGCGTCGATACCGTCACCGGCCGCGCAGGCGCGCTCCTGCAGCTCGCGGGCGAGGTGCCTCCCACCGTGCTGGCCGACCTGCTCGGCCTGCGGCCCAAGACCGCTGTCGCCTGGAGCCAGCTCGCCGGGCGGCCCTGGGGCGCATATCCCGCACTCCGCGACCAGCCGGGCTGAACCTGGGCTGGGGAGCTTCAGGAAGGCAGGTGCCGGGCCGCCCGAACTTTACCGGACGCTCTCGTTCGGATAATGTAGCCGCGTTATCAGACGTGATCGTCTGGATAATAGCCGCCGGGCGAGCTGAACGGGAGGCATGGCATGGCGCACAACGGCCTGGGGCACGCCAGTGAGCCAGGCCCGGCCGGTGACATGGAGCGGGCCGGGGAAGCACGGCGGCCCGTCCGAGGACGCCCGCGGGATCCTGGCGTGGACGTGGCCATCCGGTCGGCGACGGTGGACCTGCTGGCCGAGGCCGGTTACGCGCGGCTGACGATGGACCAGGTCGCGGCGCGGGCCCGGGTGAGCAAGGACAGTTTGTACCGGCGCTGGCCGAACAAGGTGGCGCTGGTCGCCGACGCGCTGCAGCACCGGGCCCGGCCCGTGCCCGACGTTCCCGACACCGGCAGCCTGCCCGGTGACATGCGGGCGTTTCTGCGGGCAGTGCTGCGCTCCCGCCATGAGGCGTCGCAAGCCATGGCGGCAGTCAGCGGGGAGATCGCCACGAATCCGGAACTGCGCAGAGCGTGGCACCGCGGCCTGGCCGGGATGCTCACTGGCTGCCTGCACACGATCGTGTCCCGCGCCGCCGGCCGCGGCGAGCTTCCCGAGGGCAGCGACATCGAGCTGCTGTCACAGCTGCCGCTGTCGTTGCTGCAGAACTGGCGGCTGGAACACGAGCAAAACCCCGGCGACGCCGTCATCGAGCGGATCGTCGCCCAGTTCTACACCCCCCGCCCGCCCCCTGCAGCGCCAGGCCCATCGCATAACGACGTACCCGGCCGGGGAGGAGATACATGATCGAGGCCAGGGGCCTGACCAAGCGTTACGGCCCGGCGGTGGCCGTGGACGGCCTGACCTTTGACGTGATGCCCGGCCGGGTGACCGGGTTCCTCGGCCCGAACGGGGCTGGCAAGTCCACCACGATGCGTCTGATCATCGGCCTGGACGCGCCGACCGCTGGCACGGTGACCGTGGGCGGCCGGCCCTACGCGGCCCTGCGGCGGCCGTTGTTCGAGGTGGGCGCCATGCTGGAGTCCGCTGCCGTCCACCCCGGGCGCAGCGCCCGGGGTCACCTCCTGGCGCTGGCCCAGGCCAACGGGATCGGCCGCCGCCGGGTCGATGAGGTCCTCGGCCTGGCCGGCCTGGACGCGGTGGCCAGGCGGCGGGCCGGAACGTTCTCCCTGGGCATGACCCAGCGCCTAGGCATCGCCGCCGCCCTGCTCGGGGACCCGGGGATGCTGCTCCTGGACGAGCCGGTCAACGGGCTCGATCCCGAGGGCGTCGCCTGGATCCGCACCCTGCTGCGCTCACTAGCCAGCGAGGGCCGCACGGTGTTCGTCTCCAGCCACCTGATGACCGAGATGGCCCAGACCGCCGACCACCTGGTCATCATCGGGCGCGGCCGGCTCATCGCCGACACCAGCATGGAAGCGCTCGTGCGCACCAGCTCCGCGGGCTGGGTCCAGGTCCGCTCCCCCTCCACCGGCCGCCTGGCCGAGCTGCTCCGCGAGCACGGCGCAACGGCCGAGACCCGAACCGGCGGCGCGCTAGCCGTCCACGGCGTCGGCGTCGCCGACGTCGGGGAACTGGCCGCCCGGCACGGCATCGCGCTGCACGAGCTGGTGGCCCGCCAGGCATCGCTTGAGGAGGCATTCATGGAGCTGACCCGCGACGCCGTCGACTACCAGCCGCACATGACCAGCCCATGAAAGGCGGCCCGAGCGTGGCAACGACGACTCCCCCCGCGCCGGCCCGGCCGGCCCTGGCACGCCCAGAGAGGTTCCGGCCCCTCGGCCTCGACCTCGCGCACTCGGAGTGGACCAAGCTCCGCACGGTCCGGTCCACCTACTGGACGCTGCTGGTCACCGCGGCAGGCATGGTCGCATTCGGGGCACTGCTCACCGCCGCCTACGTGCGCCATTACGGCAGCGCCGGCCCGGCCGCCCGGGCGGCTTTCGACCCGGCCGGCTACAGCCTGAGCGGGTTTTTCCTCGCCCAGCTCGCCGTCGGCGTGCTCGGAGTCGTGGCCATGACCAGCGAATATCAGACCGGATCGATCCGGGCCACGTTCGCCGCCGCCCCGCAGCGCCCGATGGTGCTGGCCGCCAAGGCGGCCGTCTTCGGCGTTGTCGCCGCCGTGACCGGGATCCTCTCCTCCGCCGCGGCGTTCTTCACCGGCCAGGCCATCCTTTCCGCCAAGGGCATCCAGGCCCACATCGGTGACCCAGGGGTGCTCCGGTCCGTGATCGGCGCCGGTCTTTACCTGGCCGTGCTCGGCCTGCTGGCTCTCGGGCTCGGCACCCTCATCCGCCGCACCGCAGGCGCCATCGCCGCCGTCGTCGGCGTGATCCTCATACTTCCCGTCTTCATGCAGGGCCTGCCTTCCTCATGGCAGAACGCCGTCACCAGGTACCTGCCATCGGCCGCGGGCCAGGCCATCATCGGCCGGACCAAGTTCGCGCCACCGGGCCACCTGCTCGCCCCGTGGGCTGGCTTCGCGGTGTTCTGCGGCTACGCCGCCGCGGCACTCACTGCAGCTGCCGTCATGCTCGGCCGGCGCGATGCCTGACCCACTGGGGATCACCGTGTTTCTCTGCACTGCGCAAGTCGGTTCGCCGGGATCCGGCTGTCGTGTTCTTCGCGTGGCGTCCTGGCCGAAGACATCCAGCGTCCAGAAGCCGGTTCACTTGGCTCAGCCAGGCGCCGGGTGGGCTGGAATGGGGCAGGAAGGGTGATGATGGCAGCTATGGCGTTGTCCACGGCATTCACGGAGTTGTTCTCGTTGCGGCACCCGATTGCGCTGGCGCCCATGGGCGGATCGGCCGGCGGTGCGCTGGCGGCGGCCGTCTCTAACGGCGGAGGCCTGGGACTGCTGGGCGGCGGCAACGGGGATCCGGACTGGCTGGCCCGCGAGCTGCCGATCGTCGCGGCTGGCACCGGCCAGCCGTGGGGCATCGGTTTCCAGAGCTGGGCGATCGACGTCGGCACGGTCGAGCGCGCGCTGCAGCACAGCCCGGTCGCGGTGATGCTGTCCTTCGGTGACCCCCGCGCGTTCATCGGGCCTATCCGCCAGGCCGGCGCGGCGCTGATCATCCAGGCCACTGACCTTGAGGAGGCCAGGCAGGCGGTGGACCTGGGCGCCGACGTCATCGTGGCGCAGGGGACCGAAAGCGGTGGGCATGGCGCCCGGCGCGGGCGATCCACGTTGCCGTTCGTGCCGATCGTGGTGGACCTGGCGGCACCGACGCCAGTGCTGGCCGCGGGCGGGATCGCCGATGGGCGGGGTGTGGCCGCAGCCCTGGCTCTCGGTGCTGCCGGGGCGCTCATCGGGACCCGGTTTCAGGCCACTGCCGAGGCACTGGTCGATCCCTCGGTCAGCAAGGCGATCGTCGAAGGACGCGGGGAGGACACCGAGCGCAGCACGGTGCTCGACATCGCCCGGGGCTCCCGGTGGCCGCCGGAATACCCGGGCCGCACTCTCGGCCACCCCTTCCTCGATCAGTGGCGGGGCCGGGAAGACGAGCTTGCCGCGGACGCCGATGCCAAGCGGGCGTACCACGATGGCGTGGCGCGAGGCGAACTGCCCCCGCTGCCAGTGTGGGCCAGCGAGGCCATTGATCTCATCAACGACCTGCCGCCCGCCGCCGATCTCGTCGGCGTCCTCGCTGCGCGGGCTGAGGACGCGCTGGCCCAGGCGGGAACGCGCTGACCCTCCCGGCCGGTCACGGGCGGTCACGGCCCGTCAGCCCCCAAGAGGGGGGCCGTCGTTCGCTGGGCACGAAGCAGAACCGGGCGAGACCAGCGTATGGGGCGCCGAGGTCGCAGCTGCCGTTGCCGGCGAAGTTCAGTAGCAAGCTCTCCGGGCTGCACGCGGTCGTGATCGACCCAGTCGCCGGTGAAGGAAGCGGGCCAGCCGCAGGGTATCGCGCGTTTGCCGACGAGGAAGCCTGGGTGAGGTCGATGTATTCGACCTCAGCCGAGCGCAGTCAAAAGGGTGACTGCCCAGCCGCTGAAACGGGGCGCGAACGCCAGCGGTTGCCAGCAGCATCGCCGGCACGGGTTCTAACCTGTGCGCATGGTGATCGGGCTGGGGCTGCTAGCACTGTCAGCGGCGCTGCTGATCGCGGGCGCCGAGCTGTTCACCGAGAATGTGGCAGGAGCGGCGGGCAGGCTGGGGATCACCGTGTTCGCCGCCGCGTTCCTGCTGGCAGGCGCCGAGCCGGAGGAAATGATCACCGCTGTGGTCGCCTCCGGGCGGCACCGGCCGGGGCTGGCCGCCGGTGATGCGATCGGCGCGAACCTGACAATGCTGACCCTGGTCCTGGGCCTGGCGGCACTGGCGCGCCCGCTCCCGTTCGGCGGCCGGGTCCGGCCCTACGCGGCCTGGTCGGCCCTGGCCGGCGGCCTGGCCGCGCTCACGGTGGCCGGGGGCAAGGTGGAGCGATGGCAAGGCGCAACGCTCCTGACCGCCTACCTGGCCGGCGTGGCGCTGCTGTGGTGGCGCGAGAGGGAACCACCAGCGATCGGGGAACTGGCCGAGGCCGGCGAGGACAGCCCGCCGCGTTCTGCGATGGTTGCCCTGGGACTGGCGTTCGCCGGGATCGGGCTGATGGTCGCCGGGGGCTGGCTGGCGGTCGGCGGGGCGGAACGAGTCGTCCGGGCGCTTGCTCTCAGCGACTCGGCGGTTGGGCTGACGCTGCTGGCGCTGGCCACCACCGCAGAGCTGTTCGCGCTGGCCTGGGCAGCCATGCGGCGCGGCATTGCCGAGATCGCCGTGGCCGGGGTGATCGGCTCGGTTGCCTACAACGCGACCGCCACTCTGGGAGCCGCCGCACTGGTCCGGCCGCTTACCGTGGGCGGCTTGCTGTGGCCCGCCGTAACCGCTGCGGCCCTGCCCGTGGTCCTGCTCGCGGCAGCACTGCGGGGCCGGCTAAATCGCTGGGCAGGAGCCTTGCTAGTGGCCGCCTACGCGGGCTGGGTGACAGTTGTGCTGCGGCCCTGACGCCAGCAGCGTGCCTCACCGGCCTGATCAGCATGGCTAACCCGGCGGCGGGCTAAAGGCACCGCGGCAACACGGTCGTCGCTTGCCTGCCACGCTCATCCCGCGCCGGTGATCACCCGCATTGCTGCCCCAGTGGTGTTCCGCCGCTTTCCCGCATCAGCACAGCGCCCACAAGCGACGGCCAAGCGTGTGGTGAAGACGCGAACCTAGTGTAGGGATCCGGTGAAGATGTCGGTTCTGCGCAGCCTTTCTGTCGGCTGGACCACTGACATGCCGGTTCTGCGGTGCAGGGAAGCTGTCGGTTTCTTCGCATGATGGTTAATGGTGGGTGTCGGCCCGTTCCATCCAGGCTCCGTGGGGATGGCATAGTGCCAGGGCACGGCCGACTGCCGTTCCGGTTTCGAAGGTGACGAGGCCCATGACGCTGGCAGAGCCGCCTGGATGGCCTGTCGCCGGCGGGACTGGGACGACGTCGATGACCCCAGGTGCGTCCACGCTCAGCCAGGCGAGCGGCTGGCGGCTGGCTCGCCGCTCCAGGACGGCGAGCAACGCGCGACGCTGTGCGGCGCTCAGGTACCCGCATGCCGAGGTGGTGACCACGACAATCGGCAAGCTCGGATCGAAGGTGTCGAGGGCCGCGTCAAGGTCGGTGACCATGTCACCGGGAATCATCTTCGGCGGGTGCCGGCGGGCCAGTTCGATCGCCGCGGCCGTTCTGGCCAGGCGCCCGGTGTCGGGCCAAACACACGCGAGCAGCCACCGGGCATCTTCGGCCTTGGCGATATCGACCGGTGAGCGGTCGATGCCCAGACGGGCGGCGATGGCCGGAAGCCGCGCCGGGACTTGCGCTGTCCCGCGCAGGTCACACGTGATCGTCACGGGCGAGTCGGCCGGGCCCAGACTGCCCGCCGCCCTGTACTCAAACCGGTAGCGATCGACCAGCAAGTTGAGCCCGGCGCTGCAGCCGGCGTCGAGCAGGCCAATCGGCTCGCCTGCCATGCCAGCGGCCGCGACCAGCCCGATGGCCAGCAACGCAGCCCGGCCGGGTTCATTGGTCTGGGTGTGCCGGGTGGCGAGGATCCGGCCAACGTCGTGCCGCTGCGACAGGCACAAGTCACGAAACAGCGCCGGCGCCAGGGCTCGATCCGCCCGGCCGGCATAGACATCGGCGAGGGGGTGCGCGATCCCGCTGAGGACTAGATAGTGCACCGCGGCGAGCAGGACATTGGGCTGCTGCCCGGTCGTAGGAGCGACCGCGGCAAGAGCGAGCAGTTCAGGGTCATCCGCTACCGAGTGACAGATCGCTGCGTAGAGAGGCGAGTAGGTGCCGCACTCGCTGACGGCGAAGTCCCGCCAGATCTGACTGAGCCGCTCCACCGTCTCACTGGCGACTGCCTCCTGCACGACACAGAGCATGAACCACCCTCCAGCGATGGTCAACGCGCGACGCCACGACGCGAGCAGACCCCGGCAGCGAATCGCGGCAGCAACCGACAAGTAG
>WNFC01002039.1_pt1 | contig 21645 bp, 26 predicted proteins | sample 5400541 | NCBI WGS metagenome assembly WNFC01 (sample SAMN13153342, study PRJNA577476) | soil metagenome | isolation source: 120 cm saprolite under Douglas fir tree site 2 hole 2 replicate 1 | place: USA:California | collected 2015-04-18
AGCGGACCGTGGCGTACTCACCATCTATCGTCTCACTGAGGTACTGCATTCGCTGCTCGGAGTAGTTCTCGATCTTGCCGAAGTACAAGTGGCCCAGGATCCCCTTGAAGAGGCGAGTGAACTCCTCCCGCTCCTGGGCTGTCCGGTCGGTCCAGTGCCTCCCCAGGCTGCGCCGGGTCATCTCGGGGAGGTCGAAGAGGTCCTCGACAATCCGCTGGATCTCCTGGCGACGCCGCGCGGCAGCCGCAGGCCCAGCCAGCGCGGGATCCTGCGTGACCTGCACCACCTGCTCAGCGGCAGCCTGGACCACTTCCGTCGGGCTGGTCGCCGATGCGGGGCTGATCGCGGCGAGGAGAAGAAGCGATGCCACGAGAGCTGTCTTCATAATTCCGTCCTCAGAATCGTGCACACCATGTGCCATGCCGCAGCCCGCTCCAATCCTTCGATTTTGCGAGGTCGACATGCAGTCTCGAAGACAAAGAGCTCGCCCGCAGCCAAAAAGTTGAGTCCTAAAGACACAAGTTGTCAGCCCTCAGCTGCCGGGCAGTCGGCCCCTTCTCGCGTCAAGTCTTCGTCCCAGTGGCTCGTCTTACAACGACGGGCGCGTCCCCTTGGGGCCACCACCGTCGTTGGCACAGGGTCTCGGCTTCGAGGTCTCCGGCACAGCTTGGGCGGCGTAAAAGGAGCGACGTTCTTTCTCACAGGCCGCGAGCACTCCATGACGCAGGCGACGGGCTCGGCGTGGGAGCCGACCCCATGGCGGGCCGTGCAAGGGGCGGCGTGGGAGGTGTTACGGAAGCTTCAACCCACCGCCCGAGCCGCGGCTAGTTCTCCAGCTTTGTCTGGTCGTCGGAGCTGTTTCTGCCCCTTCCGTCGACGGTCGCGGGCGGGATCGAGACGGTGTACGAGCGGTGTTACCGGGGCGCTTGGGGAGATCGACCAGACGACGCTCGCCCCTTTGTTGTGGTCTCTTCACACTCAGCGTGGACACTCCCCAGTCCGCGTCGATAACGGGTCTCCCTTCGCAGAATCGCCTTCAGGCACACGAAGCAAATAGGATTGACCCGCGGTTCTTTTTCCATCTCCACCATCATACCGCTTCGCTGGCTCATGGCGAGGAGTCGATGGTGTGGCTGGCTGGATGCTGACTGTCGAGGCGGAGCGGGAGTGCGCTGGATCAGTCACGAAACACCACGAGCGCCGAGAGAGACTCGACGCCCATGGGTGACACCGCCCGGTTGATGCTTCGGCTACTTGCGGCGGTGCCGTCTCCATGCCACACACGCGCATACGGTCACGCCGGAGCCGAGAAGGAGTAGAGATGCCGGTTCGGGCACTGCGCCACCGCCGAAGGAAATCCGAAAATCCAAGCCAGTATCCGTGTTGCCCCAAAAGAAGGTTTGGTCAACCAAGAGCGGCGTATTGAGAGATACCTCCGCGAGGACGGGATCGAAAGTGGCAGGAACTCCGTTCTCATCGAGCAGGAACGTGAGCTCCCGGAGAATATCCTCCTCGCTCTCCCCTGGGGATGGTGTGAGGCTCGCGATGAACAGGTCATCGATGCCGAGAGAGATGAGCGACTCACTGCCGAACGGATCAAACCCCGTCGCCGTGGCCGGGAGACCGGCCACCGCCTCACCCATGAAGCCCTGGACGCCGGTAGAGCTGGTGGGGGTGCCGGCGAACCGGTACCTGCCGCCATCTCCCGCCTCGCCCGTCAGGTTACCGGACAAGCGAATGGGCCGATCAACTTTTGGATCCTTGGACAACCTGACGCTTGGGATCACGACCATGCTCAGGTCGGCATCCTGCGTCGGCTTCTTGAACTTCTTATCGACCTCCGTGGCCTTACGAATCATGCCGGTGAGAACTGAGTGGAAGGCGAGGGTCTGGCTGTACGTGTCGAGTGTCGCGGACTGGCCCAGCTGCTTGAACTCCGCGGCGAACTTGTCATTGATGGCCTTCTGAATCGCGGTAGCCTTGGCCAAGGAGGCGGCGGCCGCGGACTTGGTAACGTCCTTGAGATAATCCGCATCGCTTTCGCCTTGTGCCCGGGCTGGCGGTTGCCATTTCTTGATCGTTGTGACGTCGACCGTCTGGGTGACTACCTTCCCCTGGACGGCGATATCAATGGTGAGTCGGAGCGGATCGGCAACGCTCGAATCCCGCGTTGGGAAATAGAGTCGCTCCTCCCACGGTTTGGACTCTACCTGGGCGGCCACGTTGGTGACAGGGAACAGGACGAACCCAAGCGCCATGAGGAGAGGGAGTGACGTAACGATGTGCGATCTCATCTGCATCCTCCTTTTTCAAGGACACGGGTCAGATCGTGGGGACCTTCACGCCCGAGCGCTCGTCCAGGATACGTCGTGCCAAGGTTCGAAATCCTGGCGGGATGCTCAACGGCCGTGATGTAGAGAGTAGCCCCCGGCCGCGAGGGTCGCGAGAATCTCCAGGAGTGGGGACACCGGATCACTCCTTGTCGGACCGGGTCGGCGAAGTCGTCTGACGGTATGACATCAGCCTTCTATCGGGCCCGCTCCTGGTGCCAGACCGCCCGACAGGTCGCATGGACGCGGACCACGACGCCACCGGGCCAGAAGTAAGAGATCTGCGGATCCGGTTCGTCGCAGATCGTGCATGGCTCCGGTCGGGCCTTTCCGTTCTGCGCTGCCGCGCCGGCCCTCTCAATTACATGGGGTGCGGTCGGCAAGGCGCCCGAGGCCATCAGCTCCCGGATCTTGGCGCGAATCTCGGCGTCCATCACCGGTTCCACCACTTCTCGGACTCGGGCACGGGAGGCGGTACGTCCGACACGGACTTCGGGCGGGGGCGCGCTCGCACAGGTTCGGCTGGCAGTGGGGTTGGCACCACGACCGCAGGAGGCCGAGGCGCTTGGCGCACCGCCAGCTCCGCGCGAAGGGCGTCTCGCTCGACGATTGCTGCCGCCTGCGCTCGGCTCACCTGTACCCAGTCATGAACAATGGCCACGTTGGCAAACAAGTCGAGGACGGCGAGGAGCCAGCCGCCATAGACCAGCGCCCGATTGCGGTACTGGCAACCCCGCTCCATGCAGGGCCGCCGCATCGGCGCGATGGCCGGGTCCGCGGTGGGAAGAGGATTGTCAGGGGGTTCGAAGGGCTCTGCGTTCGTTCTAAAAACGCCGTCCTGCTTCGCGACGACCTTGCGATCTGCCATGCGCAACTCCCTCCTTTGGGGCCGGGGACGCGCGAGCTGGTGGCGCGGGGCCAGCTCCCGGTGCCTGCGGGCCAGACCCCGACCGACAAAGATTCGGCGAAGGCGCCGTCGCGTCGGCTAGTAGCTACGGGGCGGGCGAACTCGAGCGTCCCTACGTCAGCGGCCCGGCGGACCCGGGGGCGGCGGCGGCGCGGTGGGGACCCAGACCCATTGATATGCGGCCGTCACCCCATCACCGTGCAGATGGTAGCATCCCCCGACGTAGCAGGCTTCCCGCTGGACGGACGGGGCCAGGTAGACTTGCGTCTGCGGCTGGTAGGCTGGCGAAGACGCGTAGACCGGGTCCGGGTAGACCGGGTACCCCGCGTACGGGGACGCGTAGTAGGGATACGCGTAATAAGGCGCCGCGAGCACGGACCCGAGGAGGAGGCCGCCGACGAAGGCGCCACCCCAACAGCACCCACCGTGATGGAAGCCGCCACCATGATGGAAGCCACCGCGACCCCCGCCCGCGTAGGCCGGGGCCGCGAGCGCGAGGGACAGCATCCCCACGAGCGCGAGACTGAGAATCTTCTTCATGGCCAGCTCCTTCTCGACGGGCTTCATGAATGCGCGGTCAGCCCGCCGAGGCGCCCCGAGTGCGCAAGCGTCCGGCTCACCTTCTCCATTGTAACGCTCAAGTCTGCGCCGGGGAGGCGGTACCGAAGGATGCTGAGCACGAACATCGCCGTTCCTATGAGCACGATCGACGACGGCCCAGGAACCGGCGTACCGTCAATCTTCATATAAAAGGAGACATTGGGCGGGAAGGGTGGCCCAGGTGACGTGTTGAGAAAAATCTGCCCCGCGGTGATGTTGTCGAGGTACGCCGTCGGCAAGTTCGCGTCTGGTCCATTGGCCCACAACCAGTCGGCCCCCGGAATGGAGCTGGCCTCGAGCCCGATATAGAACAAGCCGAACCCGGGCTGTACGGTGAAGCCGGGGGCCACCGTGACGAGCGTCATGGAGGCGTTACCAAACGTCACCAGTTGGAAAGGGCTGGTGAACGTGACCAACGCCGTGTCAAGCAACACAGGGTTCGGAGCCGGGGTCCCGTCGCTCTTCACGGGGAACAAATAAATGCTGAACCTGCCGCTCTGACCGGGGGCCGCCGAAAGGTCCAATGTGATCGAGTTGATGGCGAGGGGAAGGTGGAAAGAATCGCGGGAAGATGGCACGAGGACGTCGTCAATCTGGATCGTGCGATCCGACCCTGTGAGGCCGGTCGCCGGACCTGAGAGGACAGTATTGTTGTAGATCGTGCCGCTCAGGGCCGTTGTGGGCAGCAACAACATGGCTGCGACCAGAAGACCATTCAGTGTCTTCATCTGGTCCTCCTTGCACTATCCGGACTCTTGGATCTCCGCCTCCGCCCGCTCCAACCCGAACCGCATGTCCATCTCGCGATACATCGTTGTCGCGATAGTGAGATGCTCCTGTGCTTGCTGCCGCTTGCCGGTCCGCCGGTAGAGCTTGCCGATGCCCAGGTGGCAGTGGGCGGGGGTGCGCCACTAGGTCGCGAGCGGGCGGCGCCTGAAGCGGACGGCCACGGGCGCTTCCAGCGTTGTTGAGAGGCTGCTATCCGGCTACTCGCCTGTCCCTCACCGAGCGGTTGGTGACAGATCGGCACAAAGGTCATAGGGAGGGCGCTACGACACGAGGCCCTGGAGAAGCTGGCGAAGGCGCTCAAGGTGTCCCTGGTCGAGCTCGTGAAGTAAGGCGCCCCCGGCGTGCTATGAACACGCCGAGGGCTGGCGCATTTCCTCTCAACCGACCAAGGTGGAGACAAATGGCCAAGACCAGCGTAGCCCCGAAGCGCGCTCGGACCCAAATTCTCCTGCCGCCTCGCGTCAAGCGCGATCCGGCCTATATCGGGCTCCGGCTGAAGGGACTCGCGTCCCTCGTCGACGCGGCCGCGGGCAGCCAGGGCCACATGGAGCGGCTCGACACCCCGGCGCTGTTGTTCATCTCGACCGAGCTCGAGGAGATGGCCGAGCAACGGAGCCGGGCATGAGCGGCCCCCGGCTCGCCCGCCTCTCCGCGGTGCCGCTGGCGCGGTTCCTAGAGTAGGCCGAAGAAGGAGGAGGACGATGGCTCGAAAGAAATCTCGGCGGCCGCCGAAGAAGCAGGCAGTGAAGAAAAGGTCCGCCAAGAAGAAGCCCCGGCTGACGAGGGTGACCGGTGGTAACCGGGCGGTGCCCCGCAAGCTCGCAGACACCGATGGGCAGATCCAGAGGCTCTGGCACAACATCTCCGAACAGTGTATTTCGATCACCTCCAGCATTGATACGACCCCGTCCGAGATGATCCCGCATGAGATGCGCGAACGGTGGCTTCGGGAGTTGCGTAAGACTAGTGTCGCACTGGCCTTACTGGTTGAGCGGCTCGCCGGTGGGCCCACGGCCGAGGCCTAAACGATGCCCGCCGCCATCTATGGGAGCAAAAGCACCCGGAGTAGGGAACGATGACCGAGGAGGCCAAGGAGCTGCATCGGATCATCAGCGCGAGCGTGCGTGACATGCTCACTGAGTACCGCCTCCAAGCGCGGCCGGGTCCGATTTACCCGGACCCAACAAACGTGATCAACCCGGACAGACCTGCTGCAGCCCACCGCAATCAGTGCTTGCGGTATTCGCCGTAACAAGGCCTTTGGGATTAAGAAATAAGACCAGCCAATGCCGTGCCGCAACGGATTCGCCATTCGGACAAGGAGCGTCGGCACGCGCTTGGCCGTTTTCGTCGAGCCAGAGGGGCGGGTTTCAGGCCGAGAGCCCGGAACGGGCCGGCGTTGCGGTTAGACAAGGCAGCGTCTTTCCGCATTGGTCGCAGACGAATCTGTGACTCGTCGGAGGGCGCCTGGAGACCGGAATACCGTGTCCAGCGCCCGCTCGATCTGGCCTCTCGTATACAGCGTCGTGCCAAACCTCTCGACCGCGAGCTTGAGGAGGCACGACGCACACATAAACTTGCCGCGGTATTCCACGCGAAGGAGCTTGCCGACTTCGCGTCGGATGAAGTCGTCGACAGTGTCACTCATGGGGGTTCTTCACCCCAACGCCTATCGGGTGCCGGTTTCCCCAAGGTTCCGAAGGATCGTCGGGGACAGCTTCACATCTGGAAGCTCGTGGTGTGCTTGCTCGGACAGGACCCGCCGTGCGATCTCGATCTCCGAAGAGGCCAGGCCGATCTTGCGGAGAAACGCCGCCAGTGCTTCCAGCCCCGCCGGTGATCCCAAGAGGATCGTCCCGACCGCATCCTTGCTGCCGCCGAACGTGACCGAGTATTCGGTGGTGGTGAGATCAATCGCAGGACCGGCCGCGCGGTCAATGTGGAGCGGAGTCGGTTGTCTGGCAGCGGGAGGTTCCTGTGATGGGGTCATGCTCGCAAGGATTCTACCCCGACCGATATCTCAACCCGCAATGTTGCCTGCTCGACAGAGTGCAGCAACCAATCCGGTTTGCGACGGAACCACCCTGTGGAGGATCGCTCCCCTATTGGCGCGGACTCGTTTGAGGCCACGAGGCGGGCAGGTGGTACAGAAGAGCCGCCCGGATGGTCTGCTCAAGGTGGCTCCGTTTGAAGGGCTTGTGGAGGACGGGTTCCCCCGGCGCCAATCGGACGCCGTACGCTTCGACAGTCTCGTAGCCCGACATGAAGAGCACCCTGGCTCCGGGACGCAGGATGCGGAACTCCTCGGACAGAGTGCTGCCAGCCATCAGAGGCATGACCACGTCCGTCAGCAGCAAGTGGATCGGGTCGGGATGGGTGCGAGCAATCAGGAGGGCGACCTGCGGATCGCCTGTGGTGAGGAGCGTATAGCCCGATCCGTGCAACATGTCCTCGATCAGCGAGAGGACTTCGGGGTCGTCATCGATGACGAGGATCGTCTCTTTCGGGGATCGCATGAAGTCAACCTGGTGCCGCGGAGTATAGCGCACGGCTGGACGGAGTCGTTCTCGGAGAAGCGCTATGTTGGGTAGCCGACACCTGTCTGAGGCATGGAGCAGATCATGTCGCACTGAGCCCCAATTGGGTAAGCCATTCAGAGGTCAGGTAGACATGGAGGATACGGTGCTCGGTTGACGTGCGTAGCGCCCTGATCGCCGTGTCAACTTCGTCCGGGCGTATGCCAACCTCGTTCAGGAACGCCCGCAAGGCGCTATCGCCGTGGCAGCGTCGGTCAGCAGTCGGGGTGCTTCCTGGACGAGACCAGGAGAAGCTGACGCTGTAATCGTCCTTCGTCTCACTGGACGCTACGCCGAGTCGAAGGATGAAAAGCTGACCCTCAGGCATGAGCGGGCATCAACACCGGAACGTGATGCCGAAGTAGATCGGCGAGTACGTTGAAAGCGGCAGTGGCGATGAAGCGTCCCCACATGGGCGACAGTCTACGCCCGCTGTCTGGATAGGGTTCTGCTAGACTGCCGGTCATCGCCCTGACCAGCCGCACCGGGGGAAGAACTGATGAGAAGGCGCTGTATGAACCTCCGCCTTACTCTTGTGGTCCTCTGTTGCGTCATCCTCGCCGCTGGCTGTGCGCGAACTCTCAACGAGGTCAGAGCAGAAGCACCCGCCTTGCAGCTACCGCCCGTAGCGGAACCGCACCAAGAAGCAATGGCCCGCTGCACTCAGGATCGAATTTACGAGGAAATGAGTTCCGTGTGGAGCATCGTCCAAGAGACCCGGCGCGAACCTGACGGGTGGCATGTGATCGGCCGGCCAAATGTTTCTCCTACATTCGTGGCTTGGGACGTGGCGGTTACGTCAGTCTCGATTGAGGTCAGATTCGGCGGGGCTCCGCCCTTTCTGCCCCGGACGACCGTCCTTGAAGCGGTGAAGTGGTGCGTGGCGAAGAACAGCTCGTAGCGATTCTGACCGCCGTCTCAAGCTGGAGGACGGAGGAGCACCCAATGACCAACCACTGACCGTGCATCGTGATTGCCTTGCTCTTCTGCCCGCTCGCTGTCGCCCCGTTGGCCATCGCACTGCCCGGCGATTGGAACGCTCTTGGGCTGGATATGCCGGCGGTGCTATTCTCGCCAGTCAGTGGCGACACCGTACGCCGCCCATCGGCAGTCGACAGGGCGTGAAGATTATCGGGGCGACAATCTGCATCGCAATTCAACTTCGTCACTCGTTGTCCTTTTGCCGGCCCATGGAGCTGACACATTCCGCGGTCAAAGGCGCGACGTGGCAGCCAGTCAGCCCAGGCGCAGCCTTCTGGTCTGGTCCCCCTAGATAGATCCATTTCGGCTTTCCTGCTTCATCCTGGGCTGAGCTCGTCAGCCTCAGGTCTCCTCGTGTCACAAATATCCCGCCCTCCAGGAAGGCGAAGTTCAGCTCCGGAAAGCGCCGCGTGACGCCGCCGAAGAAGAGGGCCTTGGCCATCGCCTCGCCCGCCGACGCGAAGTACGCCACAAACCGGATCCCGGTGAGACAAGAAGTGAAGCACGCAGGCAGTTATGTGACAGGAGGCCTAGGACTAAGTATCCTGTGACTCTCGACAGATCGAGGGGCAACTTCAGTCGCACTCTGCCTCGCTTTTGTTACGCTACTCGATTCTGACTGGATCACCACGGCAGATTGTGCCGCGACGGACTACGGCGGCATACACACCGACGTTGACTTGGTTATGTTGGGCTGCCGTGCGTAGGATTCCCGGATCTTTCGGGAGATCCCCCTGCGCGAGGGTGGTCATCACGCACCGCCCGCAAGGGCCGGTGATGCTCAGGCGCACCGCCGTCCCGATAGCGAGCGTGCGGCCGACCCAGGCATTCTCCGCAAAGCCCTTCTCGCCTGAGGCGAGCTGCACCACGATGTTCGGGCGAAACCGCCGGACCTCGAAACGACCCTGCGGATACAGCTCACGCAGGCGATCGAGAGTGGCCGTGGTCAATAGATGGACCATGGCAACGTCGAAGAATGTCCCTTCGGGGAGCGTGAAATCGGTGACCGTGTCCCGGTGGTCGAGGCCCTCCATGTCCGGCCAGTACTCCTCGGCATTGACCGCCCCGCCTTGGGCGGCGCGAAACGTCACCTCGCGGTCGAGCGCCTTCGAGAGGGTCTGGTCGAGATCACCCTGGTCACTGGTGACGGTCGTGCCATCGGGGAGGGCGATTCGGACCGGAGGGAGTTTCGCGGCCGGGCGCACCGGCTCGATGAAGGTGGCGCGGAAATCGAAGAGACGCGGCCATTTTCGCGGGTTCTTGGCGGTCGCCGCCTTCCCATCGGAGATGTCGACGAGGGCATAGGCACGATCCCCGAGCAGCCCACGTTCCGTGAACTCGGCGGCGTTCAGCTCCTCGCCCATCATGGACTTGACGGGGTATCGCCAGAGCGAAACCACCGCACCGAGCTCGATCGGCCCTGCGATCGACATGCGTCACCCCCCTCGATTGCCCAGCTCGCGCAGCCGCCGCCCAGCCGCCCCTCTGCACCTGCTCGGCCTCTGCAGAAGTGCGGTCAGAGCATCAAAACACTTCGGCTTGGCCAACTCAATCGTTCTGACTGAATCTCTATGACCGTCGATGCTGACTGAACACTCCAGCGTAGTCAGCTGAACACTAAGGCGATCTGGACGCGGTCGCCGAGAACTTGATCCGTGGCCCACTCTCAACAGCAGCGTGCGGGCCCGGTCGGACGGCTACGCGACGAAGGGAGGGATCGACGGGATGTCCACTTGCTGGGTCTTGACGTCGCGCACGCCGACCACCCCGCGCGCCACGTCCACCGCCTCGTCCATGGCGGCCGTGCCCTCGAGCGTCACGACGCCGGTCTTGGCGTCCACGGCGATCCGGTACCTCCGGGTCCCGGGATGCGTCGCCAGGGCCACCTGGACGCGCGAGGCGAGCGCCCGATCCGCCACGATCTGCTGGCTCGCCGGCGTGGTGGCCATGTCGGGCCCCTGGAGCACGCCAGCGATGAGCTCCACCGCGGCATCGATCGAGAGCTTCTCCGTGTTGATCACCAGGTCGTAGAGCGCAGGGTCCCGCACGTCCACTTCGTAGAGGTACCGCATGCGGCCGGCCTTCTCCGTGTCGTCCCGCCGGGCCATGTCGTGCACCATCCGCGGGTTCGTGTGCTCGCCCATCTGGTCCGAGAGCCTCTTGCCGAGGTGCTTGACACGGAGGTCGAAGGGCGCCATCACCCGCACCCGAAACACGTGCGGGATACCCCGCAGGAGCCACTGCCCCGACCGCCCCATGAGCACCACGCGATCCTTCTCGGCGAACTCGTAGAGCGCCGTCTGGAGCACGGTGATGTAGCGCTGAGTCTCGGCGTCGAAGCGCTCGAGGAGCGAGGGCTTGGACTCATCCAGATCCGAGAGCTTCTCCTCGAGCAGGCCGTAGCGCAGCGCTGCCTCGGAGATGAGTTCCTGGTCGACATAGTGGAGGTCCAGGCGCTCGGCCAGCTTCTGGCCGATCTCCGGGCCGCCCGCGCCGATTTCGTGGGAGAGGGTCACGATAGGCATGGCCGTCACTCCTTCCTGTACCTGGCGCGACGCACCGCAGGCGCCATGGCGATGGGCTTGCCGCTCACATCGTCGAGGACATAGACCTCGTCGCCCAGGGTGCCGCTGGCGAAGACCTTGAAGACCTCATGCGCCGCCTCCGCCGGGCCCGTCAATCAGGACTTGCGTGACGTCTGCGAGAAGAACGTGCTCACCAACGGGCGAAGCGCCTTATTGCCGCACCGGGGGCATGCGACCTTGGCTTTGTTGTGCTCGCTGATTGAGAGAGTGACACGGACGTCACGCTTGCACTTGTCACAGGAGTACTCGTACACAGGCATGGCGGCTCCTCCTCGAGACTCCAAGGCCCGTTGACTGTCCCACCGAAAGGTTCGGGGCCCAGAGAGTACTGTGGACGCCATCTCACGGCTAGACGCGGCGCACCATCGCGAAGTCCAGGGAAGCCGAAACTACGCCGGGCTGACACCTCTCTAGTCACACGCTCGGTCACAACAGCCCGTCAACGAGGCCCAGAATGCAATCCGATCAGGCGCTTGGCAGGTAGGAGGCCCAGGATTGAGACTCCTGTGCTCTCTGGGAAGTATGTGACTCCAGCAAAGCAGACTCGTCACGAAACCGAACGTAACGGGGGACATCGCTGTCAGCCACCCAGGTAGGCCGCTTTGACGTGCGGGCTTTCGCGGAGAGCCGCCGAAGAGCCCTCCAGTACGATCGTACCTGCCTCCATCACGTAGGTGGTGCTGGAGATGGAGAGCGCCATCCTGGCGTTCTGCTCCACGAGAAGTACGGTTACCTTCCGATCTCGGTTGATCGCCTTGATCACCCGGCCGATCTCCGCCACCATCATCGGCGCCAGCCCGAAGGAAGGCTCGTCCAAGATTAGCATTCGGGGCGCGGCCATGAGAGCACGGCCGATCGCCAGCATCTGCTGCTCGCCGCCCGACAGCGTGCCTGCCCGCTGGGATCGGCGCTCCGCGAGACGAGGGAATCGTGCCACGACCTCCGCGAGGGTCTGCGCCAAGGCGGCGTCATTCCCTCGGAGGTAGGCGCCCATCTTGAGGTTCTCGAGCACGGTCATGTGGGGGAAGAGCCGCCGCCCCTCAGGGGCGTGGCCCAGCCCCAGCCCCACAACCCGGTGGGCTTTCCAGTTGGAGATGTCGGACCCGTTGAAGATGATCCGCCCAGCCGATGGGCGCACGAGGCCTGAGATCGCCCGGAGCGTCGAGGTCTTGCCGGCGCCGTTGGGGCCGATCACCGCGACGATCTCCCCGGCGCCTACCGAGAGCGATATTCTGTTCACGGCCAGCACGTTGCCATAGCGAACTTGAAGGTCCGTGACCTCAAGCACGCTCTTCTGCCCCCAGGTAGGCCTCGATCACTGCCGGGTTCTCCTGGATTGCGCGGGGCGTCCCCTCCGCGATCCGGACGCCATGATCCAGGACGGTGACGATATCGCAGAGTCCCATCACCGCTCGCATGTCATGCTCCACGAGGAGAATGGTGACGCGCCGGTCCCGAAGTTGGCGCACCACTCTCAGGGTCTCCTCGCGCTCCTGCGCTGTCAGCCCCGCCAGGGGTTCGTCCAGAAGCACGAGCTCGGCACCAGTGACGATAGCCATCGCAATACCGAGTGCCTTCTGCTCGCGGTGCGAAAGCTGATCCACCGGGCGCCTCGCCTGGGCGGAACCGCCGAGGCCAAGGGAGGCCAGGACCTCGTGCGCGCTGGCGAGAGCCTCGTGCTCTTTCTGACGATAGCCGGCGGAGGCGAAGAGCGTGGGCGCCAGCCCGTGGGCCGCGCGCAGCTGGGCTGCCACGAGAAGATTCTGGAGCACGGTGAATTCCCGAAAGAGCGTTGTCGCCTGGAAGGTCCGCGCAACGCCCCGCCGGCAGATCTCGGAGGGCGCCAGGCCAGAGATCGCATCCCCGTTGAAGAGGACCTGGCCGGACGAGGTCGGGAGGATACCGGAAATCAAGTTGAAGACCGTACTCTTGCCCGCGCCGTTGGGGCCAATGAGACCGTGGATCGTGCCGCGGGCCACCGTCATGGAGAGGTCGGAGACGGCCACGAGCCCCCCGAATCGGCGGGCGACGTGGCGGAGTTCAAGGACCAATGCCGACCCCCATGGCCGCCGTTGTACCCCCGCCTCCGCGCCGGACGAGCTGCCGCACCTTCCCGGGCAACGAGTAGAGTCCCTCAGGCAGGAGCAGCATCGTCAGGATCAACACGGTCCCGTACACGAGCACTTCATAGTGGTGGAGCTCGCGCATGAACTCGGAGACAACTGTCAGCACCACGGTCCCCACCACCGGACCCCAGACGCTCCCCGTGCCCCCGACGACCGCGTAGACCACGAGGAGGACCATGGGCTCGAGGCCGAAGTCGCTCGAGTGCAGCACCTGGTGGGAGTGGGCGAAGAACGCCCCCGCGATGCCCGCCATGAAACTCCCGAGAGCGAAGGCCGTGAGCTTGACGCGAAAGACGCGCGTGCCGAGCGTCTCCGCCAAGAGGTCGCTCTGGCGGATGGCATTGGCCACGAGCCCGAAGCGCGAGTAGTCCAATCGAACGAGGACGGCGGCGGCGAGGGCGAAGAGCCCACACATTAGATAGTAGAGCTCCACCTTCCCCGAGAATTGCAGCTGGAGGCTCCCCAGCCGCACGAGATTGGGCTTGGGAATCTTCACCAGCCCTGAAGGCCCCCCGAACCACGACACGAAGAAGTTGTTGAAGACAAGGCGGACCACCTCGGAGAAAGCAAAGGTGATCAGGAAATAGTACGGGCCGCTCACTCGGAGGGCCAGGGTCCCGATGGGGAGGGCGAAGGCCGCAGCGATCGCCCCGGCCACTCCCAACGCGATCCAGAACGAGCAACCGCCCCGCATCACCAGGAGCGTCGAGGCGTAGGCGCCGATGCCCATGAAGGAGATGTGGGCCATGTTGAGCTGCCCCGTGCTCATCTCGAGGCGAAGACTCATCGTCAAGACGAGATTCATCAGAATCGTGGTGGCGACGTCCACGTAGTACGAGTCCCGGGTAACGAGTGGCAGGCTGAGGCTCACCGCCACGAGCACACCGTATCCGGCCAGCGCGCGCCCGAGCGGTCGGCTAGGCGGCACCGAGGAGCCCCCGCGGCCGCACCAGCAGCACGGCGATCACCATGAGAAAGCCGAGGACTTCGACCGCCGCGCTGCTGAGGAATGTCGACCCGATCCCTTCGACCGTTCCGAGCAAGAGCCCGCCCAGGATCGCCCCGGGGAGACTGCCCATCCCGCCCACAATAATCATGATGAACGCTTTGATCACAGGGAGCGCCCCCATGGTCGGGCTGACGGCGAAGATCGGCGCCAGGAGGCCGCCGGCGGACCCGGCCAGCGCACAGCCGATCGCGAAGGCCGCCATGGAGATGCCCTCGATGTTGACGCCCTGGAGGGCCGCACCATCGGGATCCTGGGCCACGGCCCGCATCGCGCGACCCATGCGGGCCCCTCTGAGAAAGGCGTACAAGGCGGCAATGAGGCCCACCGCCACGAGCACCACCACGAGCCGCTCGACCGAGATGATGACCGGTCCGATGCGGACGATCCCGGAAAAGGCCGACGGCACCGACTTGTCCAGCACCCCGAACGTGAGCTGCGCCCCGGACTGGAGGATCCAGAGGAGTCCCAGCGAGACGATGAACGCGTTGAGGGTCCTGCCGCGCAGATGCTGGAAGATGAGCCGTTCGGCGACCAGCCCCACCAGCCCTACCACCGCGATCGCCACGAAAAGCGTCACGAAGTAGGGAATGCCGAGGACCGCAAAGGCGACGTAGGTGACGTAGCCCCCGAGCATATAGAACTCGCCGTGGGCGAAGTTGATGATCTCGAAGATCGAGAAGATCAGCGTGAGGCCCAGCGCCACCAAGACGTACACGAGTGCCAGCGCAAACCCATTCAGCAGCGCCTGCGCCAGGGTCTCGATCGTCATGGCGAGCCGGGCCGACGCGGGGTCGGACCCTCCTCCACCCCGCGCGACGTGCCTATTTCTTGAGGGCCTTGAGCGCGGCCGGCATCACCTGCTCGATGTCCACTACCTTCCCGCCGCGGACCTCGCTGATCACCATCGGATACAGGAACTGCCGGTCGATGCCATACGTCTCCTTCGCGCCGATGGCCAGGTGGCCCCAGACCGTGTCGTAGCCGCGCGAGGTCAGCGCGACCAGCACCTTGTCCGTGTCGACCGAGCCCGCCTCCTGCATCGCCTTGGTGAAGACGTCGAAGGCCGCGTAGTTCGCGACGGCGATCGCGCCGGGCACTTCCTTGTACCGCTTCTCGTACTCCTCGCCGAACTTTCGGACCTTGGCGTCGACGAAGTCGCTCTTGACGTTGATATTGATCGGGCTCCAGAGACCCTGCGCGGCCTCCGGTCCCGAGATATTCACGAGGCTGGTCGGGTTCGTCCCCGCCGTCCATCCCTTGGCGCCGCTGAAGCCGAGTTCCCGCGCCTGCTTGAGGATCAGGCCCGCCTCGCCCGGCGGCGAGGCCGCCACATCGAGCATGTCCGGCTTCTTCGCGAGGATCTTGTTCAGGATCGGGTAGAAGTCCTTGGTCCCGCGCTCGTAGGTTTCCTCGGCCACCACCTCGAGCCCGAGGCTTTTTATTGCCTTGACGACGGCCGTGTTCGTGTCGAGCCCGCTCGTGTCGTTGGGCGAGAGCACCGCGACCTTCTTGATGGTCGGATGCTTGTCCCGCACCCAGCGATAGAACGGCTCCGCCGCCTCCCACTGGCTCAGGAGTGACCGGAAGGAGTAGGGCTTGTCGGGCCCGAGATTGTTGGTGCCCCAGCACACGAACGCGAACAACACCTTCTGCGGCTCCGTGACCGTCTGCGCGGCGTTGCACGTCGCTCCGACCGCGTTGCCGATGATGTACTTGACCTTGTCCTGGAAGACGAGCTTGTTCGCGGCGGTCGCAGCATCGGCCGCGCTGGCCTTGTGGTCGTAGGTGATGAGCTTGATCCTGTAGACGTCGCCGCCCACCTTGAGCCCGCCGCCCTTGTTGATCTCGTCGGCGCGCAACTCGGCACCCCGGACGAGCTCGACGCCATAGGCCGCGGCCCCGCCGGACAGCGGGCCGAGCACCCCGATCTCCAGCACCTTGTCGGCCGCCGACACGGGCGCGGCCCCCCCGATCCCCAGCAGGACAGCCAGCAGTACCACCCCACCCCGACACTGTTGGCCCAGCATCTTGTCCCCCCTGTTCTCCGGATCACCGGAACTTCGGGATCACTTCCTCACCGAAAAGCCTGAGCGCCTCCATGACCTTCGCATGGGTCGGGCCGGCCGGGTGCTTGAAGCGGATGAGGAAGTAGTCAGCGCCGATTTCACTGTTCCACGCGCGGACACGCTCGACACAGTCCCCTGGCGACCCGAGAATCAGCCGGTCCAACCCGATTCGCTTCAGATCCAGATCCTCCTCTTTCTGGATGTCCTGGTAGTAGGAGCCGTGCCGCCAGTAGTAGCGATGAGTGCTAAGCACGGCCGCTTCGTACTCACGGACAGCCTCGTCGCGCGTCTTCGCCACGAATCCCTCCCGGAACAGGACCACCTGCGCGCGGTTGCCACGGCTCTCCGCCGTCTGTCGATACAGCTCCACGCGCCGCTTCAGGCGTGCCGGCAGCTGGAACGAGTCGGCCAGCAGGGCGTCCCCGACTCGCCCGGCGCGCTTCATCGCCTCGTCGCCGACCGCGGCGATCCAGATGGGCGGGCGCGGCTTCTGCACGGGCTTGGGCGTGACGCTAATGTTGCTGAGCGTGTAGCGTTTCCCAGCGAAGGAGAGCTTGTCCTCCGTCCAGGCCCGCTTGATGATCTCGATCCCCTCCTCGAAGAGGGACACGCGATCACTCACGCGGAGCCCATAGGCCGCGAAATCCCCCTCCTGGTAGCCCTGCCCGACCCCCAGGATGAGCCGCCCCTTGGAGATGAGGTCGACAACGGCGCAGTCCTCGGCCAGTCGCACGGGATGGTGCAGGGGGAGGATCGCGATCCCGGTGCCCAGGCGGATCGTCGACGTGCGCGCGGCCAGCGCGGCCAGCAGCGGCAGGGGCGATGGCAGATACCCCGAGGGATCCTGATGGTGCTCGGTCACGAAGAATGAGTCGAACCCGCACCGTTCCGCCTGCTGCGCCTCCGCCACCATCTCGTCCACCAGCCGCGGCAGCTCCGCCGGGGAGGCGGGGTGGCAGTTCGACATGACCCCGAAGGTGATCATGTCTTGGGCTCGAAGCGCTTGTCGACGAGCCGTTTGGCCTTCCCTTCCCGGCCGTAGGTGTAGGCGGCCAGACTCCCGGCCGGCACCAACTCCACGGTCACCTTGACCCCGAGGTCGGACCGGAGTCGGTCCTCGAGCTTGATCTTGAGACCTTCGCGGTCGCCGGCCCCGTCCTTGGCCTCCACGTTGACCGTCATCTCTTCCCGGATGTCCAGGCCGGACTGCGTCCGCTCCACAACGCAGAGCCACTCGCCCGTGGTTCGGTCGTCGCTGGTCACCGCTCCCAGGCAGGCCATGGGGAAGACATTGGTGCCGCGAAGCTTCACCATGTCGTCACTCCGTCCAAGGAAGTGATCCATCTTTATCAAGTGCGACCCGCAGCCGCAGCGCCGCGTGCCGTCGCTCACGAGGCGGATATAGTCACGAAGGTTATAGCGGATCAGGGGGGGATGATGGCGGTAGAAACTCGTGATGACCAGATTGCCCCTGGTGCCGGCCGGGAGAATCTGGTCGCTGTCCACGTCGGCCACCTCGACGATGAACATGTCTTCCATGAGGTGGAGCCCGTCCTGCTCGCGACATTCGAAGGCGGGCAGGCCCACCTCGTGCGTACCGTAGTTGTCATACACCGGGCAGTGCCAGGTCCCTTCCATCAACTTCCGGAGGCTGCCGTCGAGATCCGGGCCCAGGAACGAGGCGATGAACTTCGTCTTCAGCTTCTTGAGGTCAAGCCCTACCTCCCCGGCCACCGAGGCCAGATGCATCAGGTATTCGGGAAATCCGGCCCAGAGGTTCGTCCCCCATTCGGACGCGACCTCGAGCTGGCGCCGGCTGGCTGTGACGTTGCCGCTCCCGGTCGTCACGGGCACGATCCCCGACCAGTGCATGCACGAGAGATAGTAGAACCACCCGAGATTCGACGTGGACAGCGTCGAGGGAATCTGCATGACGTCCCCCGGGCGCGCCCCCTGGATCCACAGCGCGCGGGACCCCTGGATGCCCTGGATCTCCCACTCCAAGGGCGTGAAGAGCGTCGGCCGCGGCATCCCGGTGGTCCCGCCGCTCGACTGGATCTTGATCGGAGTCCGGACCGCATCGCGGACCCCGAGTCCCTGATGCTCGCCGAAGGGTGGCCTGGCCTTGATTGCCTCCTTGAAATCCTCCACCGCCACCATCGGCAGCTTCACGATGTCTCGGGCAGACCTGATGTCGCCCTTCCTGACCCCGTGCGCCTCCCAGCGCCTGCGGTAGAAGGGATTGCGCCAAGCGTAGTCCACGATCTCCAGGAAGCGGCGGTTCTGAAGGCGGGCGATCTTCGTCCGGTCATAGCGGAAGACGGTCTCTGCAAAATCTCTGGACGGTGGATACGCACGGACGAGCGCCTTCCAGTCCAGTGACCTGTAGTAGTAGGGAACCTTCATGGCAACTCCCCCTCGATCAGCGTGAGGCCGGCCCTTACGAGGCCGCCCCTTCGGAAGGAAGTCGCGGCGCCACGATGCGCCGGCTCGGGACAGCACCGAACCCGTTTCACGGCAGCGATACTGCGTTCCCGCCCCCGCTCTGTCAAGGCGAGAGGGGCCGCCCGGACCTTCGCGAGGTGTCGAGTGTCGGGCATCCCCTGAGCCTCATTCTTATGTTCAGGGGCCCCAAGCTCACCGGATTTTCTTGGCGGGCGCTCTCGGGGGCTGATACACCTCGATCTGCACGCCGTGAAGGAGCTTGGGGTGGATAAAATTCACCCGGCCAAACTCGCCGACGGCCATTTCCGGGAGGACGGGAGCGAATCCTCGCTGGCGCAGGACCTCGACGTCTTCGGTCACGGCATCACTCAAGAGCGAGACCAGGAACAGCCCTTCGCCTCGGGTCCTCAGGAACCTTGCGATCGAAGTATCGTCCCGCTCGGAGCTCACGAGATTGATCACGGTCTCCCCAAGCTGAAAGGCGGCGCCCCGCAGTCCGGGAAAGGCAAAGTCCTTGCGCTCCAAGGGACGCGGCTCCTGCCCAGAGAATCGACGGTACGTGTTCACGGCAGCTTCCAGCTCCTTCACGGCTACGTTGACCCCATGAATTCGTTGAATCATCTCTCCCTCAGTGGGTCAGTTGACTTCCTTGCAATACGCGTTATAGCCCTGTTGGGCCCACTTATAGGCGACAACAGAACACTCGAAGTACGTCGAGAACGTGCCCAGCTGGTACTGCGGCGTGGCTGGCTCTGGACCGAAGAACACGATCCACGATAACGCGATGGCTGTCAGCAGTTTCTCCATCGCTGAACGCGTCCGCGTTTACCTATGCTCTGAGCCGCGGGCACAGGCGCAACGCGTTGCCGGCCAGGATCTTCTGCTTGGCGCGCTCCGTGAGCCGGGGGCGCTTCACGACCTGCTCGACGCTCTCCGGCCACGCCGTGTCGCCGTGAGGCCAGTCGCTCGCGAAGAGCCACAGATCCTCCCCGAGTTCCTCGACGCAAAACTCGAGCGATCGCTCCCACGTGTCGATGGCGTGGAAGTACCGCCCCTCGGCCAGGACCTCTCGCGGAAGCCGCTTGAGGTTGGGAACGTGGCCCGGGGACATGATGTAGTGCGTGTCCAGACGATCCAGGGCGAGCGGCAGCCAGCCGCCACCGGTCTCGATGATGGCCACCCGGAGCGCAGGGAACATCTCGAAGATCCCACCGCCGACAAGAGCCCCGAGCGCGGCCATACCCGCCCAGGGATTCGAGAAGCTGTGGAGCAAGAACCAGGCGCCGTCAAGATCGAACGAGCCCGGCCCGTAGGGTGGCCGCGACGTCCCGCCGTGGGCGAGCAACGGCAGGTCGAGTTCCTGGGCGACTTCGTAGAGGGGATAGAGGTCGGGATTGTCGAGCAGCTTACCCCCCGGCGCCTGTGGCGAGATGTAGACGCCGACCGCATTGGGGTCACGCTCCGCCCAATAGCGGACCTCGGCGACGCCCGCCTGGACGTCGCGCATGTTGGCCACCACCGTCCACTTGAGACGGCGCGGGGCCTGGGCGCAGAAGTCGGCCACCCAGCGGTGATAGGCGCGGTAGAGCGCGTTCTCCAGGCCCACGTCACGCAGCGCACAGTAGCTCGAGACATGCGTGGGATAGAGGACGTTCACGTCCACCTGACCGCGGTCCATGTCCTCGAGGCGAGCCGTGACGTCCCAGCTCACCTCGGGTCGGATCGGCGGGAGGGCATCCACCCGGCCGGGTGGGAACGCCCGGCGGCCCCCCTCCATGTTCGACCGCCGGGTGAGCCCGAAGGTGTCGCGGCGGCCAAGAGGCCGGCCCGTCTCGATGGGCTCCACGATTGAAGTGCGGCTGCCGAAGAGGGAGTACGCGTTGCCCGCTTCTGCCTGCCGGGTCACGGCGTCACAGAGCTGCTGATAGGCGTCGCGGTAGGCGGGATCGAGGTAGTCGCGGTAGAAGCGATCCGGCCGCTCCACGATGTGGCTATCGAGGTCAATCACCGGATGGCCGTTCCAGCTCATCGCCGCCCTCCTTCCCGAGAAGGCACCCGGGCCTCCTGGGCATCGAGTCGCCGCACGCGCTCACTGTTCACCTCGGCGGCCCGATTCTGCCAGCCCGGGCAGGTGTTGACAACCACCCGGCCGCCACCCCGGCCGCATGATAGTGGCGTCGACAAGCTTCTCCTCTCGGCGGATACCACCACGAGGCCGACGGGGCTTGATCTCCTCGAACGCACTCGGCTTGATCCCTATCCCTTCTGCAAGTTGCCGAACGAGGCTCTTCGGCTGGCGTCGGGCGCTACCGGGCCTCAGGGTTACGAGCGGTGCTAGGCCTTGATGTCACGAGCATTCCACGCACGACCGATGTGGTGCATGAGTGCCGGGTACACGATGAGGTGGCGGAACGGCTGAATGAGCTTCACGTAGATCTCGCCAAGCCTGCCGCGGGGCTTGACGTAAACGCCCATGTGCGCGCGATAACGACCTCCGCCCTGCTCGACCCATGCAAGGTGCAGAACACCATGCACGGTGCCGTTGGAGAGTTCGGCAGCCCACTCCTCGTCGGTGCGATACAGGGGGACAAAGCCGCCAGCGGCTCGCTGTATCGCGCTACCGATCACCGGGCTCTTCGCGCTCCCTCGAAGGCCGTCGGGAAGCCGAGCGCTCAGCGTCGTTTCCGTGCACCCGGGGATCGGACGTTTCTTGGTGGCATCGTCCCAACCGAACCAGGCTCCCAAGCGAAATCGCAACCAGAACAGCGCGCGACTGGCTGCCGACTGTGCATGGGCGGGATCGAGTGAGGTCATGACCTCGAGGAAGGAGGCAAATCCGTCGGGACCGCCTTGTACCGGCAGCGCCCAGACGTCCAGCAGTTTGAAATCGGGGGCGATCTGGGCGATCACCCAGGGATGCGCCTCGTGGGCGGAGTTCGGCAGCCTCACGTGGCTGTCCCTCTCCGGAGCCTGGGTGAGAACATCAGGCCAGGTAGTCCGGCGACGGCCGCGGCTCGAGACGCAGAGTGGCGTACGGCCGGAGGTGCCCCGGTGAAGGGTAACGCCGTGCCGACCGTCGTTCAGTCGGTTCGGTCATGAGAGTGCCTCCTAGGTGTTCAGCCAGCACAGGACGGTGATGACGATCTGGAGCACCCACACCGGCGTTCGGAGCAAATCCGATGGCCTCCGGCGGCTCCTCCAGACCAGCAGTACAGTCGCGGCGGCATAGGC